>Ga0067045_1028168_pt1 | contig 40807 bp, 34 predicted proteins | sample TerdegcTABiofilm_FD_59184 | JGI IMG/M metagenome (GOLD analysis project Ga0067045, IMG submission 59184) | Combined Assembly of (Gp0054472, Gp0054536) Wastewater bioreactor microbial communities from Singapore -Terephthalate degrading... | reverse complement strand
ACTCAAGAAAACTCAGTAGAGAAGCCAGAAGACGAGATTCTCGATATTTTAAAAAATTGCGAAATTTCGAGTCCTAACACTAACACTAATAATATAACACTATACACTAACACTATCACTAGCACTAACACTAACAACGAGAAAAAGTTTCTAATTGAATTAGCAAAAAGAAATAAGAAAGAGATAGAGAAGTGTGTAGTGGGAGAGGAAGGCTGGAGGAGAGATATCTGTAGTAATCATAGCTGATAGATTGGGTAATGGTAATTACTCAATATTCTTTGCAATAGGGTATAGATAAGGAATGGCTTGTTATACAGAGACTGAAAGAATGGAAGTAACCTATTTTCCGAATGCCATTCTTGATAAGCTAACCAAAGACCTACGACGGAGACCCTCTATTCTTGGTAGAGCTCAAAGAACTGATAGAGAATCTTTCTAAAAGAGATAGAGCGATAATATAACTGAAGTACCTCGCTGTCCGTCTTTCCTCAAAAATTTTGGTTTATAAATAAATTGGCGCCCCAGGAGGGAATCGAACCCCCAACCAGAGGCTTAGGAGTCCCCTGCTCTGTCCATTGAGCTACTGGGGCGCTTGGCGCGCCCGAAAGGATTCGAACCCTCAACCCGCAGATTCGTAGTCTGCTGCTCTATCCAATTGAGCTACGGGCGCACGGTTATATTTTAACACACGAATCTCAAATCTTCAACAGTCAGACCTAGAGGGGAAGATACACAAAAATAGTTATCTTCCACTATTAGCTTTATCTTATCTTGTTAAGAATAAAAGTGCCGTTTACCCCTGAGGTGGGAACTGAGTAATTCCCAGAAATAGTATTTCCTTGAATTACACCAGTAAAAGTCACTGAGAATTGTCCGTAATAGGCATTTATAGTAGCAGTAAATTGAATATTTGTACCTGTTACTGTGCCAGTTATAGTTCCGTTTCCTTCATTTACTATCTCTATCTCTCCCTGAACATTATTACCATTTTGCACTAATTGAACGTTCATATTCCCTGTAGCACCAGTAATATTATTACGATAAGTCCCTTGATATATACCTGATATACCTACAGTTGGTTGTGGTGTTGGCTGAGGAATTGGCTGTGGTGTTGGTTGCGGGATAGGAGTCAGTTGAGGGGTAGGAGTTGGTTGAGGAACCGGCTGAACTGCTACCTCAATTGGACTTTTATATCCCCACTGTTTAAGTATATCTGCTGGTAGTTTTGGTAGCTCCGGTGTAGATAATCCTTGACTTTGTAGATCTTGGACATTGACAACAAAATACCTTCCCATTTCTAACTCTTGTACATTCTTCCTTCCAATTCTTACAGCTTCCTCAAATGAGGCAGACTTCCCTACCGCTGCTCCACCCACACCTGTAGCTTCTATAGGTAACAGTTGTCCAGAGGGTAAGATTATCACAGGGAAAGCATGGCCAGGGATAGTAATTATAAGAGACTTTAATCCTACTGACTCACATACGCTAGCGCATAAAATTGCTAACTCTATACAATTACCAGCTTTATCCCTCAACACATCTCTAGGATACTTTATATCTTGCCCTCCTGATCCATATTCTGTAAGAAATCCTCCTGTTGTTTGGTAAGATATACCGTTAAATACTTCTAACTCATATAGTGCCTTACAGAACTTTATAGCGTCATCGTCATTTGCTGATGCAGCTACACCACCTGCATACTGGCTTACCATACCGGCAAAAGCTTTTACTGGGTCATCTAACTTGGTAACAAATGCAGCGACTAAGGGTGAATTAGAGAAATTGTCAGACCAGGTTCCTGTCCTTTCTTCCTCTGGTAGATTAGAAAACTCAAATTGATTTATACCTAGAACTTGCAACCTATAAGATGCTGTGTCACTATAGGCTTTACCAGAAGAATCTTTGTAGGAATATTTTACTACTAACTCACAAGGTGTAGAACTCTTAAGTTCGGCTATTTTGGATGATATTATTGGGTAATAAAAGTCTACCACTGTTCCCCCAGGAACTACAAGACTATAACTACTTTCAGGAGACCAAGAGGTATAATCTCCAAGCTTATAACTTATCCTAAGATCTGTTATATCAGAGGCGCCCGTATTCCTGAAAATAGTCTTAGCTATCCAGTAACTGCCTTCAAAGAGATCTGGGTTTCCATAGACCTTATATACAGCAGACATAATCCTTGGCTTCAATCTGACTGTAAAATCTATACTTGTCTTACCCTTTGATACTTTTCTATCTAAAAGGTAGGTAAAGAGTCCAGTTTTACTATCAAATTTACAGTCTGAAGTGCCTTTAGGAAGGTTCATATTAAGTACCTGAATCATTACCGCATCGCTTCCAACAGATTGCACTAGGAGGAATATAGCTCTTTTTCCGTCACTATATAGCATATCTGCTCCCTTGCCGATATTTATTGTCCATCTCTGTTTTTTATTTATTGCTCCACCCAAGGCATCCGCTGTAAGTTTTAGTGAATTATTCTGATCTTCGTAAGAAACCTTAGCATTTCTCAACTCCATAGTAGCAGATGCGCCAAGGAGATTTCTTGCTATTACATAAGGGTTAGGATAAGCCTTTTTAATCTGTAGATACATAGCAGTGGTAGGAAAAGTCCATCTTACACTTAGACTTATATTACCCTTATCGTCTACGACTCCCCATAGATTTACCTTTATGGTATTTATCTTAGTAATAGTTTGTGAGTATGCAGGAATTAGCATAAGGCTAAGGATTAGGACTAGTATATATGGGGCTACCTTTTTAAAAGTCATTTTCTAACACCTCCCTTCTTTTTTATTTGAAACAAAAGACTTTTTTACCATTCTACCACTTATAGAAGTATAAGTCTACTAAAAAATAAGAACCGGGTAACGAGTCTCGCTACCCGGTAAGAAATTGGATAAGAGGTAGAAGGGGGAGAGGTATTTGGGGCAATTTTAGATGTTCTTAAAACATAGATACCAATCAACACATTCGTAACCTTCTGTTAATCTCTTTTCAAGAGCTTCTTGTGTATTTGGTGGTGGTACTATTACCTTTTCTCCTGGTGTCCAATTCGCTGGTGTAGCTACCCCATATTTATCGCTTGTCTGTAAAGCATCAAGGAGCCTTATAATCTCCTGGATATTCCTCCCATTTGTTAGAGGATAGTAGATCATAGCCCTTAGAATACCTTTATCATCAATGATAAATACTGCTCTTACTGCCTGAGTGCTACTTGCCTGAGGATGAACCATTCCATAGAGGGTAGCTACTTTCATATCTAGATCTGCTATAACGGGAAATGGGACCTTTATACCAAAGTTTTTCTCTATATTTCTTGCCCAAGCTAGGTGAGAAAATATACTATCTATGCTAAGCCCTATCAATTGAGTATTTCTCTTTACAAACTCTTCGTATGCTTTACTGAAGGCAACGAACTCGGTTGTACAGACTGGAGTAAAATCTGCTGGATGAGAAAATAATATTACCCACTTGCCTCTATAATCCGATAGCTTTATTTTCCCATGAGTAGTCACTGCTTCAAAGTCAGGAGCTGGTTCATTTAGTCTAGGTAAACTGACTAACTTTACTTGTTCTTCCATACTAATCCCTCCCAATAATAACTTTTAACTAGAAATAGTTTAACACAATTTAAATGCCTATGTCAAGATGACTTGACTAGATTTATAAATTTAGACTATAATTATTCTTGTAAAATCTTAAATAGGAGGCTATTATGAAAGTATTAAAATCTATTTTAGGTATTATTTTTATTGTTATTTTTAGTATCTCTAGTTTTTCTATAGCCAAAGGGAATGAGGCTGATGCAAGTATAGTGATTCGACAGGATACCCTTAATAAGTTCCTAGCTACTATAGGAGAAGTCAAGAAGAGTGATACTTTTAGTATTGTAGGAATAAAAGGCGAATATACTTGGATAGTTAAAAACCCAAAGATAATCCTGACTAATGGAAGAGCTCTTTTTCAGGCAGATGTATCAGTATCTTTCAAGACTCTACCAGTAAGCTATTCTACTCCTGCTTATGGTGAAGTTTCTGTTAGATATGATTCCAATGAGAATAGAATTAATATAAAAGTAGAGAGAGTGGCTTTTGAGGTAGCATTCAATATTTTAGGTAAAAAGGTAGTTGTTGGTGAAGTAGACATCTCCAAAATCTATCAGATTGCATTTTCTTTCCCGGGACCAAAGCCATTTGAATCTCTTGTAGAAGTTAATATGCCTGATGGAAGCAAAAGAAGGATTAAAGTTGAGTCTATTCCAGTTTTAGCTATTAATGAGGGAGAGATCGTAGTAGGGTCGGAGATAAGATTTACACCCATACAATAAGTTTTATTTATCTTTAGTCGGTATCAAAGCTTTAAGTAGTGGAGTTCGCCACTCTTCCCTGTAAGGGTCATAAATGCCAAAGCCAGCACAAAATTCCCAATAACACCAAGCGATATTCCTCTGTTCAGCAGACCTGGCTATATAAGAGGTCCATCTTACTCTGGAATCCATATCTGCCTTACTATATGTGCCAAATTCTCCCAAGAATAGGGGCACATTATTATGTCTCTTAGACCATTCTACTGCCATATCCAGTTCACCAGAGATTATAAATTTTTCTATTGCTGTTCCAAGCCACTTAGTTCCTATAGGTGGGGAAGGATTAACCCATTCTGCTCCTTGATGTGTAAATTGAAAGGGATTATAGTAATGAAAAGTAACTACAAGATTTGGGTCATTAGGAATCTCCAATTCATTTAGTTTGTATATGCTATTCCAATCTGTAGGACCGACAATTATCTTTCTCTTAGGATTTGTTTTCCTTATAATACTTATAGCCTCTTTTAGATATTGGTTCCAGAGTTTGCTATTTAGATAGTTGCATGGTTCGTTGAGAAGTTCAAACCAGAGGGCTTCGGGATAATCTTTATAGTGTATAGATAACTGTTCCCAAATCTTTAGGAATCTATCTTTATGTTGCTCTGGTCTTTGCATTATCTCTTCATAGTGATGAATGTTTAAGATTACATAGAGACCACTCTTCAATGCTTCATTTACTACATGGTCTACTCTATTAAAAAAGCTATTTTCAATAGTATATGGAGGTTTTACATCTGCAAGTGCTGACCATCTGACAGGTATTCTTACATGGTCGAAACCTGCATTCTTTATTAGCTTAAAATACTCATCTCTTATTATTACACCCCACTGTCCCTCTATCGGAGCCTCTAAAGCATTACCCATATTTACTCCTCTAGATATTGGTAGTCTTTTATCCATGGCAGTAACTCCTGTAGGAGAAATAAATACTAGAAAAATCCAAAGTGATAAAAAATAAAGTAGTCTATTTTTCATAAGTATCTCACCTCATTAGTATTATAATACATATATGGACTTTTCTAAGTAAGAAAGGAGAGACTGAATATGGAAAGTGTAAGTGATATATTTAAAGAGGTATATGAGTGTAGAAATGTCCTTCTAGACAAAGAGTTGATTTCTTCTGTAGAGAAGGCTACCCAGTTACTTATAGAGACATTGAAAGGTGGCAATAAAATTTTAGTAGCTGGTAATGGTGGTTCGGCTGGTGATAGCCAACACCTTGTTGGAGAACTTGTGGGCAGATTCCTAAAAGAGAGAAGATCTCTACCAGGTATAGCCCTTACTACAAACACATCAATACTCACAGCTATAGGAAACGATTATTCATTTGAGAAGGTCTTTTCTAGGCAGATAGAGGCTCTAGGAAATAAAGGAGATGCCCTTATTGTCATCTCTACTAGTGGAAATGCATCAAACTTGATATCTGCGGTTAATACAGCCAAAAATCTCTCTATGAAAACTATTGGACTTTTGGGATATGATGGTGGAAAACTGGGCTCTTTAGTGGATGTGCCTATAATTGTTAGAATAAACTCAACCCCCAGAGTTCAAGAGATACATATAGTAATTATACATACTATATGCCAATTGATAGAGTCCGAGGTGTGTGGATAAGATTATTTTATTTGTAAAGTTCGCCTAAGAATTCATCCCAATTTGTATAGATCGCAAAGTCAAGAGATTGATAGATGCTAAGATAGTAGTTATAGAAAAGGGAAGATGGCGGAAGCCATATAGATATACCGTGAGAGTTTGCTAAATCACTACTATGCCATTCTGCTATTACAGCCGAATTTACTTTATTCATCACATCAGTTGCCAAGTCGCGGATTGTAGTATCACTTATACAGGCATATATATTCTGGGCAAAATGATATAAATCACGAAAATCAGAGTAGTCATAAGCTTGAGTATCTGATATAGCTTGTGAAATCTGTGTACTATAAGAACTCATATTATTCTTCAATGCTAATGCTAAACTATCACATGCATTTTTTAAGTCGGAAATTTTACTTAAGTCTATTGCAGAATGAGTAACATAACTCCAAGAGCTGTAGTAGTCCTTATACTTATCAACTATCGTAGAAGCAAGCCTTGAAGGGCTCATAGATGGATTAGATACCAAAGCAGATAGAATCGTATTATATGGCCATCCTGGTCCTGGTTCACTTTCTTCTGATCCTACTAAGTAACTTGCATAGTCCTTTACTTGATATGCAACTTCTGTCATTGCCATTAGACAGGCGTCCATACCAAGGACATCTATTTTTTTACTAACCTGACTTAAGGCAGATTTTAGCTGTGATATAGTCATATATGTAGAAGATGTATCATCGAAAGATATTCCTCTTAAGCCTAAGACTTTTTTCCTCCATCCTGCACCGTGGTCCCAAATAATCAAGGCATATTTATCTGCAGGATAATTAGTAATTGTCCAATTAACAAAATCTCTTAGAGTCTCTGGAGAGCCAAAGTCTAGCTCATCGGTTGTTGACCATACCTCTTGTAGGTTATTCTGTAAGATCTTGTATCTCCAAGCCCCAGTCTGAGAGTATCTATCGAGCTGAACGATAATATTTACATCATTAGTTGAACCTACTGAACTCATCTCGGTTAAGTCTTGATTAGCATAATATTCTAAGTTATTATCCCCATTCATAAATACCATAAATGTCCACTTTGCTTGACTGGTAGGATTCTGTACATTTACAGTAATACTAGCAGTTCCAATATTATTTGCATTGTCGTATGCTTTTGCCATTATTGTATGATTGCCATTACTTACTGTAGTTGTATTCCAGTTATATTCATATGGACTAGATGTATCTTCTCCTACTTTACTACCGTCTATGTAGAACTCTACCTTCTGTATCCCGCTTGGTGCCTTCTTATTTCTTTCTGTTACTGATACTTGTATAGTTACAATCCCGGCTACTGTTTCTCCATTCTGTGGATTTGTTATTACTACCTCTGGTGCATTCGGGTCTCCTATAGTTACAGTTACCGAGCTTTCTCCTACATTACCTGACGTATCATAAGCTTTAACTTTTATAGTATGTTGTGAATTGTAAGTTAAACTATCAGTATTCCAGTTATAGTAATATGGGCTAGAGTAAGACACGCTTACTTTAGTGCCATCTATGTAGAACTCTACCTTAGCTACTCCTCGGTTATCATAGACAAGGGCTTGAATAGTTGTTATCCCACTAACAATTGCTCCATCGGTTGGCTCTGTTATCTCTACAGTAGGTGGAGTGACATCGGCACATTCACACCCATACTGTCCTGTAGAAAAAGAAAATAAAAGAAGAATTAGTAAAATAAACTCTAAACCTTTTCTTCTCATTAAAGCCTCCTATTTTTAATGTATCTCTATTTTATCATAAATGGATCTTATTTTAAACTTATTAGATGACTAATTGAAGATACAACTACTAATATTGAAAGTCCAAAGATTACTAGGAAAAATATCCTCATTGAGATTATACTTTTCTTATCATCTATATCTAAAAATATGCGAACCTGCCTCTTCATACTTAATATTATATTAAAAATTTTAATGGTAAAATAGTATACATCTATAACACTTTGAAAGAGGAGGGGCTTATGAATAAAGTAGTAGAAGTTATAAAGGCAAGGAGAAGTATAAGAAAATATTTAGATAAAGAGATTCCTAAAGAGATTCTGGAAGATATAGTGGATTGTGGTAGGCTTGCTCCTTCTGGCTACAACAAACAACCTTGGGTCTTTGTAGTCGTAGTCGATAAAGAGATGAAAGAAAAAGTTGCAAACGCAACTACTTCTGGTAAGTTTATAAGCTCTGCAGGTGCCTGTATTGCAGTATTCTGTGAAAAAGAGGCTGAAACTGCCCTTGAAGATGCCTGCGCTGCTACCGAGAATATGATTATAGCAGCTCAAAGCTATGGATTAGGAACCTGTTGGATAAATGTCTATAAGAAGTCTCAATCACCAAAGATAAAAGAGGTATTAAACTGTCCAGAGGATATGGAACTTATGACACTTATAGCAGTTGGGTATCCTGCAGAAGAGAATAGACAGGTGCCTAAAAAGAGCTTAGAGGAAGTGTTAAAGTGGAATAGTTTCTAACAAGAATTTAATAGGGTTTCAAGGCTAGATATAGGCTTCTCTTTTGAAAGTCTTTCTCCCTATTTCAGCATATATCTCTATCCTCTTACTGAGGCTTGGATATCTCTTTTTCGTCTCTTCGGAGAACATCCCTTTATTAATATCTTCTGTTGCTGATATCTCATGACCTATCAGTGCCCAAGTAGATTCTATAAGATTTCTAAATTCTTCTAATCTTAATTTTTCACATATAAAAGATTGCCTTGGGGAATTTATATCCTCTCCGCTTATCTGGAATAGTTCATACTGGTCGCAGAGATTTTTTACCCTTTTTAGCTGTTCTAGAGTATTTCTAGAAGGCATATACGTTACCGCATTAAAACCAAGGTCTTTAAGCACTTCAAATAATAGGTCTAGATATTCGTCTTCAAATTTCTCGCTCCTTTTATCTCCAGTAACTGATTCGGTTATATCTCCAAGGTATGCATATGCTAGAATTGACCCTATCTCTCTAGAAAATTTTACTATCTCTCTAACATCTGGACATTCTGTTGAGGCTGGTATGAAGAATCTAGGAACAAGCTCTGCCTTTAATGCTCCCAATAAATCATAGTCATAGTATTGATTATTGACATCTAAGAGGTATCCCTCTATTCTCTTGGTAAGGTTTATCTCTAGAGTATCCTTTAAAAAGCTTACAAGTCTTTCTCCCTTTTCAAATTTTTCTATAAGTTTTAACGATAGAGCATAGAGTATATGTCTCTCTGTTATTGTTCCTCCGTCTCTATACTGTGATATAGGGACCACATCATTATCAAAATCTATTCTTATATCAAATGGTTCCATTATCCTATTCAACTTTTCTATCATTAGCCTATTACGTTTATTCCTCTCTGCCTGGTACTTGGAAAAATACTCCTTCACCCTATCTATCTGTGTATGTGGTATGCCGTGTAAAGATACGTATGCCACTGTCACTTGGTCGGGATTGTTAAGTTTTCTTCCCTCTAAAGGTGTATTGGCAAAACTTACTCTACACTCAACTCCAATGGTTGTTGCTATTCCAATAATCTTACCTGCAGATATAAACTCTCTTGCCCCACTTATCGAGTCGTGGTCCATTATGCCAGCAGTCATAAGTCCAGCATTATAAGCCATCCATATAGACTTTGTTGGTGAGTAGGGAGAAAATGAGTATGTTGTATGTATGTGATTATTTACCGCATATTCATTTATATGAGGTTTAGGAATATAACCTCTATCTACCAGTTCTTTGAGCCTTTTCAGATTAGACAATCTATTATTTACATCGGGGTCATTTAGACCCTGAATGAGAACTTCTACATCTGTATTCATAATAATCTCATCTCCTTCTTAATCCTTAGATTTAATCCGAGTAGACCTGATAGGAAAATAAAAACCGACATAAGAAGAAAGCTTATAAAATATGTTCCAGATATATCTCTGACATATCCTATTAGATATGGAGTAAAGACTGTACTCAAATTAACAAAGATGCTTAGTATAGCATACCCCAGCCCATACTTATCGGTGAGTTTTGGTAAAAGATAAAATACACTGGGGGGGACTAATACAGAGAATATCCCTGCTAATACTATCATTATTGGGAAATTCAAGAAATATATAAGTATTAAGAAAATAGATAACAAGATTGCTCCCAAAAATATTATTAAATTATGCCTTGTTGTCCTGTCTAAGAGATATCCTGTAATAGGCGATAAAAAAGAGCCTAACATATAGAGACTACTGATTGATGATGCGTATGTTGGAGATAGTCCTCTACTCATAAAGTAATCAGGAGCAAAGGTTAAAAATGATAAAGACCCTGCATTATATAGAAACCAGATTATCCCTAAAGACCATACATTCTTAGGCATCTCTCTAATAGAGACTAAAAACTCTGTATTGCTATCTTCTGTCTTGTTTTGTCTTTCTTTATAGAAGAATAGAATTAGGATAAATACTAAAAAAGTAAACGCTAAGAGAATAATCATTGGAGTCTTCCAGTGAAATCTATTTGCTATTGGAGAGAAGATATTAAAGGAGATCAAAACAGCAACCGGAAGACCCGTACTCCAAAACCCTACCGCCTTACCAAGACTTTCCCCTTGAAATTCTTCTGCAAGTATTCTTAATCCTACTATTGCAAGTATACTTGCTCCAAATCCAATCACAATCCTTGATAAAAGGAGGAAACTAAAATTATTTGCTATAAGAAATAGTATCTCTCCCAATATATAAAAGGATAGGGCTACTATTATGGGTTTCTTATTGCCAAACCTGTCTAGAAAGTATCCACTAAAAAGACCAAGGACCATAGGTGGTATGGCGGTCGTTCCCGTTATCAACCCTGCTTGGGAGCGTGTTATATTCCATTCTCTGATAATATGTGGGATTAGCGGAGGTATAAGTTGAAAGTTTAGCGTTAAGACTAAAGATATAAAGTATGATATAAAGAAATACAATAATTTTCTGTCCATCTATGCTCCTCCTTCCTAGGGTTTTTATTTTAAAATTCTATCCCAATAAAGACATAAAAACAAGACCTAATTAATAATACCCCTATGGAGTATTGACAGCAGTTTATAAGAAGTATATTATGTAAGTGCCGTAGGTTTCTGAGGGGTCTTAGGACTACCTAGATCTCAAAGGAACTTAAGCTATTAACTTAGACTGTTGATGGGAACTTATTAGATAGTTTCGGTGGTCACACTAAGACTATCGATAAAGATCCTAGAGGCAGATAAGTTAAAGTGCTTAAGAGAATTTGAGAATAGGAGTTTGAAGGATCCGTTGGGGACTTACGCCATCTTGTTTTTAGACGAATGAGGTAAACAATGGGAAGATCTTTTTGTCCGATTTGTGTTTTAGAAGTTGATGATGACGATGGTTTCTGCCCCTATTGTGGTTATGTATTTAGTAAAAAAGAATCCTCTAGTGTAAGAGCAAATTCTAATAGAGGTTCTACCAGAGAAAATACCAATATAGGCTGTGGGATTATAATTGGAATCTTTGTGCTGATTTTTTTATTTCTTTCTTTTCTATCCTGTATACGCTAGTAAAACCTAAGTGAACAATCTATAGGACTGAAAGAGAAAAACTATATACCCCCCTAGGGTATTGATTGGTATAAGTCTTTATGGTTTAATAAGTTTCACAAACTGCGACTATAAAATGACAAAGCCCTACACTTCAAATATCTACTGTTGTAGAATTTTTCGTTGAAGTTTATCTAAAAAAATAATGGAGCAATAAAAATCGACCAAAAGATCTTTTGTTCTTTTTTAAGCAAAGACCCGTAATGGGTACGCACCTTTAAAATTAAATATTGGTAAAGGAGGAGGAAAGTATGGCTGATGAAGAGTTAAATGAATCTAGTGGGATTGACCTTATGGAGATCTTAGGGGAGAGGATAAAGCAGTTAAGGAGTAAGAAGATAAAAGCTAGAAGCCTAGATAAACGAATAATGGAAAGGCTTGATGAAGTGGTAGAATTTGTATCAGATGGAATCTTGCAGTATGTAGAAGAAAAAATAGAAGAACAAGATCAAGACTTCAATGTCTTCCTAGTAGCTGATATTGATTGGGGAATAGCAGATTGGGAGAAAAAGACAGGCTTTCAGCTTATTAATCTCCTAAACGATCGAGGTGAAAAGGCTACCCTATATTGGTTTATCTTTCAGAGAATCCTACACAATTTAGCTCAAAAGAAGATTGAGTATTCTATCAACCCGTTTAATATGAATGAAACTATATCTTTAGTAGAGGAAGGAAAGATCGAAATTCCAGAATGGGCACTTACTCATAGGGAAATTCCTTACCTATTCCTAAAGAGATTCTACAAATGGGAGGCATTACAGGGTTTAACAAGAGATCCAAATGCAGGAGAAGACCTTGAGGAGTTTGAAGCTTACCTTGACCTAAGAGAATTAGAAAATGAGACGTTAGGCCTAGGTATTTGGGTTTTCAATGAAAATGTAGATATCCCTGTAGCTATAGTAGATACATTGAGACGTTGGGCTTATGGAGATTTTAAAGATAAAGAGGAAGAAGAGGTGGCTAATGAGACTAATATAATCTTTAATGGGACTGCATTTTTAGAAGGGTATGGAGCATTTAATCTGTATGATGGTGAACTTGAAGACACTGGAGTTATTCATACCATTAAAAGAAAGATACTTAAGGATTTTTGTCCAGACCAGTGGGTTGCCTGTAGGAAAGATAGATTAGATGAATTAATAAAAGCCTTCAAGAAAGGTATTGTAAATATATAGAGAATAAGTAGGACGGGCATCTTTGCCTGTCCTACTTATTTGAAACAATCACAAGAAGATAACATTCTAGACGGTTCATAAAGATTGGTGTATAATTTTACTAAAGCTTTAGTTTTAAGGAGGAGTCAATTATGGAAAAAAGACCCTATGGAAATACAGGAATAATGCTCTCTATTATAGGTTTTGGTGGTATTGTAGCAGCAAAGTTACCACAAGAAGAGGCAAATAATTTAGTCTCTATGGCTATTGATAGGGGAGTAAATTACTTTGATGTGGCTCCAACATATATGGATGCGGAAGAGAGATTGGGCATTGCCCTTAAGGGAAAGAGAGACTCGATATTCTTAGCCTGTAAGACTGAAAAGAGGACAAAGAAAGAAGCTCAAGAGGCTCTAGAAAATTCTCTAAGACTTTTACATACAGATCACTTTGACCTCTACCAACTCCATGCTATGACAACCGATGAAGACTTTGAAATAGCTATGGGACCTAATGGTGCTTTAGAGACATTTATATCTGCAAAAGAGAAAGGACTTATAAGATATATAGGTTTTTCTGCTCATTCTGTAGAAGTAGCATTAAGATTATTAGACGCTTTCCACTTCGATTCGGTTTTATTCCCTATAAACTGGGTAAATTACTTTAATGCCAATTTTGGACCGCAGGTAGTAGAGAAAGCTGTTGAGAAAGGAACCGCTAGACTTGCTTTAAAAGCAATGGCTAAGACACTTATACCTGAAGGTCAGCCACGTAAATACGATAAGTGTTGGTATCTTCCAGTAGAAGAGCCAGATCTAGCTAGCCTAGCACTAAGGTTTACTCTATCTCAGCCTATTACTGCTGCTATCCCTCCTGGAGAACCAAAATTCTTCAAGATGGCTTTGGATATAGCAGAGAACTTTAAACCCATCACAGAAGAAGAGATAGAATATTTAAAGGAGAAGGCAAAGGGATTGGAGCCAATATTTAGGCTTAGGAGTTAAGCTCCAGACTTATAAGAATCCACTTTTCTAATAGTTGCACTTACTTATATAAATATGATATAATGCCTAAGGTTTTAATTTACGTAGGAGGGATGTAAAAATGGATCCTATTCTATTGTTGGAGAAACAGCAGATAAGACAGGACTTAGAAAATTTTAAGCCAGGGGACTTGGTAAGAGTTTATACTAAGTCTCTAGAAGGTGGTAGAGAGAGACTACAGGTATTTGAAGGAATAGTCATAGCTATAAAGGGTAGCGGAATTAATAGAGCTTTTACCGTAAGAAAGATTTCTTATGGAGTTGGAGTAGAGAAGGTATTTCCTCTTTACTCACCTATAATTGATAGAGTAGAGGTAGTAAGGAAGGGTAAGGTTAGAAGGTCTAAGCTTTATTACTTAAGGACCAAGATAGGTAAGGAGGCTAGAATAAAAGAAGCTAGAGTAAAGGAAACAGGCGTAAATGAGTAAGGAGGATAAGGCTCTGATTAGAGATCTAATTGAGTCTGTAGTAATAGCTGTTATTCTAGCCTTTGGTATAATAAGACCCTTTATTATACAGCCTTATGCTATCCCAAGTGGTTCTATGGAGCCTACCCTCCTTGTTGGGGATAAGCTTTTTGTGAATAAGTTCATATATAGATTTAGACCTATACAGCGATTTGATGTAATAGTTTTTAAATACCCTCACAATCCTAAAGTAGATTACATAAAGAGGGTAATAGCCCTTGAGGGAGAGACAGTCCAACTTATCAATGGCAAGGTATATATAAATGGACAGCCTTTAGAAGAGAATCATAAGATGTATCCTTCCTATGATAACTTTGGTCCTGTAACTGTTCCCAAGGGGAATCTATTTGTCTTAGGGGACAATAGGGGTAATAGTGAAGACAGTAGATACTTTGGCTTTGTTCCCGTTCAGAATGTTTTAGGAAAAGCACTTGTAATATATTGGCCTCCAAAAAGAATGAGTATTATAAAGTAAAACCAACTCAAGATATAGAGTTAACCCTATCTTCATTAGGTATCTATCCAGTATGTGGGATAGATGAGGCTGGTAGAGGGGCTATTGCTGGACCTTTGGTTGCAGCAGCGGTCATCCTTCCCCCTAGATGTGATATACCTTTAGATGATTCTAAGAAGTTATCCCCAAAAGAGAGGTCGGCTATAGCCCATAGGATAAAAGAAACCGCTATAGGCATAGGGCTAGGTATAGTTGAACCTAATGAGATTGATGCCAAAGGTTTGTCTTGGGCTAATAAAGAGGCTTTTAAGAGGGCTTTACTAGATTTAGATGTTGAGGTAAAGGGTATAATAACTGACGCCTTAAAGATCGATACAGATATATTTCAGATAAACATTATAGATGGTGATGAAATCTGCGCTTCTGTCTCTGCTGCTTCAATAATAGCAAAGGTATCAAGGGACTCTATAATGGACTATTATGATAGACTTTTCCCTCAGTATGATTTCTCCCACAATAAAGGATACCCTACCCCTTCTCATAGAGAGAGATTAAAGATTTATAAGCCCTCTATAATACATAGGGTTTCTTTTTCACCTGTAAGAGAGGTGTTAGAATATGAAGAATAGAAAGTCTTTAGGGAGTTTAGGGGAAAGAAAGGCTTTAGAGTACCTGAAAAGCTTAGGTTATGATATCCTTGCTGTAAACTTCTACTCACGGCGAGGAGAGATAGACATTATAGCTGAAGATAAGGGAGTCTTGAGTTTTATAGAGGTAAAGACTAGGACAAGTAAGAGTTTCGGTGTCCCTGAAGAATCTGTAACATTTAGAAAGAGAGAAAGAATAGTAAGGACTGCTCTATATTATCTAAACGCAAGGGGATGGCCCAGATTGAGTTGTAGGTTTGATGTCCTTACAGTAAATATAGACCCAAAGACTGGAGATACTAAGTTTAATCTTACAAAAGATGCCTTCCAATTAGAAGGAGATACATACAAGTATGTTGGCTAAGGTATTAAGTGCAACCCTCTTAGGGATAGAGGGGGCACTAGTAGATGTAGAGGTAGATATAAGCAATGGATTACCTAGCTTTACTATAGTAGGACTTCCCGATCAGGCAGTGCAGGAGTCGAGAGAAAGAATAAGATCGGCGATAAAGAATTCTGATTTTAATTTTCCTGTTAAGAGGATAACAGTTAATCTAGCCCCTGCAGATATCAAGAAAGAGGGACCTGCATTTGATCTTCCAATAGCTATAGGGATACTTATGGCTTCTGAGGGTATAATTCCAAGATTAGAAGAGCCATTCCTTATAGTTGGAGAACTCTCTTTAGATGGCTCTATAAGACCCGTAAATGGGATTATCTCTATGGCTATAATGTCTAAAGAGCTAGGAATCCCTATAATGTTTGTCCCATATGAGAATTCCTCTGAAGCAGCCCTTATACCTGGGATAAAGGTATATGGTATCAAGAATCTAACCGAAATTGTTCAATACTTGAATGGGAATATAACCCTTGCTCCTGCCAGTCCTGCTAAATCTATAAGGATAAATGAGTTTATAGGTGATTTTAGTGATATAAAAGGACAAGAATCAGCTAAAAGGGCTTTAGAGATAGCAGCCTGCGGTTTTCATAATGTAATTATGGTTGGACCTCCCGGTTCTGGTAAGACTATGCTTGCCCAAAGGTTACCTACTATCCTTCCTCCACTTACAGAAGAGGAGGCTTTGGAGGTGACCAAGATATACAGTAGTGCAGGACTACTGCCTAAAGGAGGAGGAATCATAGAGGAGAGACCATTTAGGGCTCCTCACCATTCTATATCTCTAGCAGGTATGGTTGGTGGGACTAGTAATCCTAGACCAGGAGAGATTAGTTTAGCCCATAATGGTGTCCTTTTTCTAGATGAGTTCCCAGAATTTAGGAGAGATGTCCTAGAAGCCCTAAGACAGCCAATGGAAGATGGGACTTTAGTTATATCTAGGGCTCATGGGAGTATAAGATTTCCTGCTAGATTTATGCTTGTGGCAAGTATGAACCCTTGTCCTTGTGGATATTTAGGAGATACAAAAAAGGCTTGTACCTGCTCTCCATATCAGGTTGAGAGATACTTTGGTAAGATCTCTGGACCTATCCTGGACAGGATAGACATACAGATAGAAGTCCCTAGGTTAGAGACGGATACTCTTATAAAGAGTAATCCTGGTGAGAAGTCAGAAAGTATTAGAAGCCGTATAAAGAAGGCTAGAGAATTTCAGTCTTACAGATTTAAAGAAGGATTCAGGGCTAATGGATTAATGCTACCTAGTGAGTTAAAGAAGTACTGTAAGCTTACCCCCTCCATAGAGTCTCTCTTAAGAGAGATTGTTGATAGATTTCATCTTAGCGCCCGTTCTTACGATAAACTTTTAAAAGTAGCAAGAACTATAGCAGACCTAGGGGAAAGTGAATTGATAAGAGAAGAAGATATATTAGAAGCTATTCAGTATAGGGTATTGGATAGGAAATATTGGGAGAAGAAGTTTTCATAATAGATTGGCTCCTTTTAAACCTTACAGGAAAGTATAGGGCTATAAAAGAACTACTCTCTAGAAATTATTCTACCGAAGAAATTATTAGTTTCTTGGGACTTGAAAGAGAGAGGCTCTCTTCTCTGAGAAAAAGGGCAGAGCAAGAGTATAAAAAGTCTCTAGAGTTGGGTATTGAATTGATTCCTATCTCATCAGATGAGTATCCTGTGCTTCTAAGAGAGATACCCGATCCTCCTGCATTACTATATGTCCTAGGGGAAAAGGTTTGGCTGAATTGTAACTTTATAAGTGTAGTTGGAACTCGTAGACCCACTAGATATGGAATAACTGCCACAAGGATGATAGTCTCACGTCTAGTAGAAAATGGAATAGGGATTGTTAGCGGATTTGCCTATGGGATAGATACCGTTGCCCACACAGAGGCGATAAATGGTGGAGGTTATACGATTGGAGTCTTAGGAACTGGGGTAGATATAGTATATCCAAAGGTGAATAAGGCGCTAAGAAGAGATATAATAGAGAGTAAGAGAGGATGTCTTATAAGTGAATTCCCACTTGGAGACAATCCAGAGTCTTGGCACTTTCCAAGGCGTAATAGGATTATCAGCGGTCTTACTCAGATTACGGTTGTAATTGAAGCATCATTGAAAAGTGGAGCTATGATAACTGCAGGTTATGCCTTGGAGCAAGGTAGAGAAGTCTTTGCCGTGCCGGGTAATATAGATAGTGAAAATAGTCAAGGGACTAATCAGCTTATAAAAGAAGGTGCAAAACCTGTAACCTCTGGTGATGATATACTCGAGGAGTTTAATATAATACCTAAGATTAATACTGTAAGATTACCAGAACTTACAGAAGAGGAAGCAGTTATCTGGAACATATTGAATGAACCAAGGTTAGAGGATGATATACTAAATATAAGTGGATTGGACATTAGCAAGTTTAATATTATAATTACTAGATTAGAATTAAAAGGCTTGATAGAGAGATTGCCAGGGAGGATGTTGAGAAGGAGAGATGGATAAAAAGACTTTATTGATAGTAGAATCACCTGCTAAAGCTAGGACTATATCTCATTATTTAGGGAAGAACTATATAGTTAAGGCTTCGCAGGGACATATAAGAGATCTGCCAGAGTCAGATTTTGGAGTTGAAATAAAGAAGGACAGGGTAATGGTAAAGTATGTTACTCTTCAGGATAAACTGCCCATAATAAAGGAGCTAAGAGATGCTAAGTCCAAAGTTAACAGAGTTCTTTTTGCTACAGACCCGGATAGAGAAGGGGAGGCAATCTCTTGGCATCTAGCAAACGTCCTTAAGATAGATCCTAATGAGAAGTGTAGGGTAGAATTCCACGAAATTACTAAGAATGCCATAGTCAATAGCCTGAAAGATCCTAAGCCTATAGATATAAATAGAGTAAATGCTCAGCAGGGGAGAAGGGTTTTGGATAGGATTGTCGGTTATAGGTTAAGTCCATTCCTCTGGGAAAAGCTTATGAAGAATGACCTTAGTGCAGGTAGGGTTCAGTCTGTTGCGCTAAAGTTTATCTGTGATAGAGAAAGAGAGATAGAAGCCTTTGTTCCCGAGGAGTATTGGGAGATAGAAGGAATATTCTTACAAGAAGAGGTTAAGTTCAAGGCAAAGCTTATATCTAAGGGAAAAGAGAAGATAAAGATTCCAAATGAAGCGGAAGCTAATAAGATAGTAGAAGAGCTTAAATCTGCAGAGTTTCATATCCTTAATATAAAGAGGGCTAAAAAGAAGAAATCCTCACCGCCTCCTTTTACTACTAGTACATTACAACAGGAGGCATCTAAGAGGCTTGGATTTTCCCCGTCTAAGACGATGAATATAGCTCAACAACTATATGAAGGGCTAAAGATAGGAGATACTATAGTTGGACTTATTACCTATATGAGAACAGATTCGGTGAGGATAGCAGATTCAGCTTTAGCTGAAGTTAGAAAGTTTATAAAGGAGCACTACGGTGATGATTATCTTCCCAAGAATCCCAAGGTATATAAGTCTTCTAAATCAGCACAGGAGGCTCACGAGGCTATTAGACCTACATCTGTAGAAAGGGTTCCGGAGAAGATAAAAGAATACTTAACACCTGACCAGTTTGCACTGTATAGACTTATATGGGAGAGATTTGTCGCCTGTCAGATGACAGATGCTATATATGACTCGATTACTGTAGATGTAGAAGGAAAGGATTATATATTTAGGGCTAATGCATCTAGATTAGTATTTCCAGGGTATCAGATAGTTAGCGGTAAAGAAGAAGAGGAAGAGGAGATGCCCTTAGAGAGATTGGATAAAGATAAGGATGTAACCCTTTTAGAACTTCTCCCCACACAACACTTTACTCAACCTCCACCTAGATATACAGAGGCATCCCTTATAAAGCTATTAGAAGAGAAAGGGATAGGACGTCCAAGTACATATGCAACTATTATTAGCACAATTCAAGAGAGAAACTATGTAACAGTTGAAAATCATGTCTTAAAACCTACAGAGGTTGGTATGATTGTATCTGACCTCTTGACTAAGTATTTCCCAAATATAATGGACCCAAACTTTACAGCAAGGATGGAAGAAAATCTGGACGAGATAGAAGAAGGTAAGGAAGATTGGGAAAAGTTAGTTATACAGTTCTATAAGGATTTTGAGAAGCAGGTAAACGAGGCAAAAGAAAAGGCAGAGGTTAGCTACATACTAGGAAACTGTCCGCTCTGTGGAAAACCTCTAGTAGAGAGAAGAGGCAGGTATGGAGTATTTATTGGATGTTCTGGATATCCTGAGTGTACCTATACAAAACCTATTACAAAGAGCACTGGAGTAAGCTGTCCAAAGTGCGGGGGAGAAATAGTTGGATTAAAGTCTAAAAATGGGAAGATGTACTACAGATGTTCTAACTATCCAAACTGTGACTTTGTAATCTGGGATAAGCCTACCAGTACGAAGTGTCCTAAGTGCGGGTACCCTATTGTCTTTGCCCGTTCTAAAAAGGGGAATACATATAGAAAGTGTAGCAATCCTGACTGTGATTATGTCATATTGGGTAAAAGAAGAGCCAAGGCAAAAAAGGGATAGTCTATGAGGGCAACTATCATTGGTGGTGGATTGGCAGGGGTTGAATCTGCCTATTATCTAGCAAATAGAGGAGTAGAAGTAATACTCTATGAGATGAGGCCTTATACCTCTACAGATGTGCATAAGACCGGATATTTGGCAGAGTTGGTATGTAGCAATTCATTAAAATCTGATACCCCATATGATGCCAGTTGGCTATTAAAAGAGGAGATGAGTTTACTTGGCTCTATAGTGATAGAATCTGCAAGAAAGAATGCCATTCCCGGCGGGAAGTCTTTAGTGGTAGATAGAGAAGGCTTTAGTGCCTATATTACTGAAAAGCTCTTGACCCATAGGAATATCTATATTATTAGAGAAGAATGTAAGAATATCCCCGCCGATAGACCCCTTATTATAGCTACAGGTCCATTAACTGGAGGAGAGTTTGCCAATGCATTAAAGAGACTACTAGGGGAAGACTTCCTATACTTTTATGATGCTACAAGTCCGATAGTTACTAGAGAATCTATAGATGAGGACGAATGTTTCTGGGCTTCTAGGTATAACTATGGTGGTGCAGATTATCTAAATTGCCCCATAGATGAAGCTACCTATGAGAGATTCTATAATGAGCTCATCTCGGCAGAGACTGTTCCACTACAAGACTTTGAAAAAGGGATATTCTACGAGGCATGCCTTCCTATAGAGGAGATAGCAAAGAGGGATAGAGATGCGTTAAGGTTTGGTCCTTTTAAACCCAAGGGCTTGATAGACCCAAAAACAGGTAGGATGCCCTATGCGGTCTTACAGCTTAGAAGAGAGGATAAAGATGGTAGACTTTTGAGTCTAGTTGGTTGTCAGACAAAGCTCAGATGGAAAGAGCAGGAAAGAGTATTTAGGATAATACCGGCTCTCAGGTCCGCTGAGTTTGTAAGATTTGGTGTTATGCATAGAAATACTTTTATAAACTCACCCATCTTGCTTTCGCCCTCTCTTTCTTTAAAGTCAGACTCCAGTATATTTTTTGCTGGACAGATTACTGGGGTTGAAGGATATTTAGAATCATCTGCTACTGGTATAGTCTCTGGAATAAATGTCTATAGATTCTTAAAAGGTAAAGAGCCTATTATATTCCCTGAAGATACCGCCATCGGAAGTTTGATAAAGTATATAACTACGAGTAACACAGATAATTTTCAACCCATGGGGATAAATTATGGTATAATGCCTGAGGTGAAACATCGCTCTCGTAAAGAGAGACGTAGACTCATAGCTGAAAAAGCAATTGAGAGCCTTAGGAGGACCTTAGATGGAATCGAGTGAGTATTATATTGACCTCTTTCTAAAGTATATGAAATCTGAAAGAGGGGCTACGATAAATACTTTGAAGGCTTATGAGAAAGACCTAAGACAGTTTTTAAAATTCTTAAGAGATGAGAGCCTAGAGATATATTCCGCTACTAAAGATAGTGTAAGAGATTTTATAATGGTCCTCACTGAGAATAGATATAATAGGAATTCGGTGGTAAGAAAGCTATCTACCCTTAGACGTTTCTACACTTTTATGGTAAAGAGGGGATTTGTAAGTGAAAATCCTCTAGTAAGTCTATTCTCTCCAAAGCAAGAAAAGGTCTTGCCAAATTTTCTTACCCAATCCGAGATGGAGAAGTTGATAGAGAACATACCTTTAGATGATCCGCTGGGAATAAGAGATAGGGCTATAGTGGAATTCCTATATTCTACAGGTATAAGAATTGGGGAGCTAGTTAGACTTGATATCTCTGATATAAGAGATACCAGGCAGATATTGATAAAAGGTAAAGGGAATAAAGAGCGTATAGTATTCCTTGGAGAATATGCAATAAAGAGTCTAAAGAAGTACCTAGAAGAGGTAAGACCGAAGTTAATTAGAAATGATAAAGAAAAGGCACTATTCTTAAGTAGATTTGGGACAAGACTTACCTGTAGAAGTATAGAGAGGATGATGGAAAAGTATGGAATTCAGATTGGTAAGGATATAAGCCCTCACACTATAAGACATTCATTTGCTACCCATCTATTGGAGAATGGGGCAGACCTCAGGGCAGTTCAGGAATTATTGGGCCATTCTGACCTTTCTACTACTCAGAAGTATACACATATAACTTTAGAGAGGCTCAAGGAGATATATAAAAAGACACATCCTAGGGCTTAAGAAAGGAGGATAAAATGAGGATACTTGTAACAGGAGGAGCTGGTTTTATTGCTTCTCACATTGCAGATGCATTTATATCTCAAGGACATACGGTAGGTATTGTAGATAATCTCTCTAGTGGTAGAAGAGAAAATGTAAATCCTAAGGCAGAATTCTTTGAGGTGGATATAAGAGATAGGGATAAGATAGAAGGAATATTTAAATCATTTAAACCTGAGATAATTGACCATCATGCTGCACAGATAAATGTTCGTCGCTCTGTAGAAGATCCCGTTTATGATGCAACTGTAAATATAATCGGTTCTCTTAATCTCTTAGAGTTGTCTAAAGATTATGGAGTAAAGAGATTTGTCTTTGCATCAACTGGTGGTGCTATCTATGGTGATGTAGGTGGACTAGCTGATGAGTCTACACCAACCGCCCCTATATCACCTTATGGAGCAAGCAAGAGGTCTGTAGAGATATACCTTGGATATTACCATTCTGTCTTTGGTTTAGAGTATGTAGCCCTAAGGTATGCTAATGTGTATGGTCCTAGACAGGACCCATTTGGAGAAGCTGGAGTAGTAGCCATATTTTCTGAGAGGATACTCTCTGGTAAGCCCTGTATAATCTATGGAGACGGAGAACAGACTAGAGACTATGTATATGTTATGGATGTAGTAGAGGCAAATATAAGAGCTCTATCCGCACCTGTAGGTATATACAATATAGGCACAGGCAAGGAGACAAGCGTAAACGAGCTTGTAGAGGTCTTAAAGTCTGTCTCTGGGAGGGATTTCTCTGTTATCTACGATGCGCCTAGACCTGGAGAGGTTAGGCGTATAGCCCTTAAATGTGAAAAGGCTAACAAACTGCTTAACTGGACTCCTAGAACCTCCCTTGTAGACGGGATAAGAGAGACCTTCAATTACTTCGCGTATATGAAGAACTAAACCCTTCACTTTAGAGGCTAAGTCGGATAGCTGTTCTGCTATAATATCGTCATAGCGGGTTTTGAGGGTCTCGTCTAGTTCTAAGCCTAAATACCAATGAAATTCTTCCTGCTTATCTATATCTGGTCCGTATAGCTTTGACTGTATATCCCATATCTCTTCTGCCTTCTTTGAACTTTTTATAGCAGACTCTACAATAAAGGCTTTTAAGTCTTTTACTTCTTTTGGTTTAGCGGAAGTAATAGCGTTTATAAACTTAGGATATCCCGTCCTACAGAGATAAGCCTGATATCTCTCTAGAGTAAAGTGGTGATTAGTGGCTATAGGTAGAATATTTTTAGGATTAAAATGGTTCTGGGCTATTACTCTGTAGGGAACAGGATATGCATGTTGGGGTTGAGTTATATCTTCTATATAGTGTAGACATCTAGCAAGAAATCTAAATCCCCAGTATGGGTCATTATTCTTAAATGCTAAGATACTCATATTGTAAAAGTATACAAATCTATCTGGCGCTCCTCCCAATTTTATTGGACCCATTACCCAATAACCATGCCTCCAACCGCTACTATCTAATCCTATGTATCCGAGCAGTCTAAATAAGAGTGAATCTACATCTTTGTCTAATCCCCAATCTGGTTCTTCGCAGTATGTAGTCAGGATATCTATGGCAGATGTAGTATCACCTATACTTCCCTCTTTATAGGGTATTTCATAGGGAACTTTTCTATTATCAGGGTCTTGATAGGTGAATGGAGTTACTTTTATATTCTCAAAATCCTTTAACCAATCTATATCCTTTAGACAGTAATAAGTAACTTCCCTATGCCCACCCCATGCAAAGACAGACTTAGGGAGGGTCATAAGTATAGCTAGGAAAACTAAAACAAAAAATATTAACTCTCTATACATTTAAACTCCTTATACTTTATTTATAAAAATTTAATTTCCTATAGTTTAAAGGTTAAGTATATCATTTGTCAACTAGAGCTATAGTGTTATAATTCTTTATAGACTGAAGATGGAGGTGTAAGATGAAAGTCAAGATTGCTACAGTTTCTTTGGCTCTTGAGTGTAGGAAAGTAGAGAGTGTTGAAGACAATTTATCATTTGTAGAAAATATGTTAGAAGATATAAGTGCTATAAGTCCGGATATTGTAGCATTGCCCGAGATCTTCCCATATGCAGGTCTTCCAGTAAAGGCTAGGGAAGTTGAAGATACGGAGAAGATGAAGCAGTTTATGTCTAATCTTGCTAGAAAGTATAATACATATCTTGCCGGGTCAACATATGATAGAAGGGATGGAAAGATATATAATGCACTGCTTGTATTTAACCGAGATGGAGAGCTCCTTGGGAAATATGACAAGATACATCCAACTGAGCCCGAGATGGAGGATGGAGTTTCCCCGGGGGCGGTAGAGCAGAAACCTATAGAGACAGAGTTTGGTAAGATTGGTTGTCAGATATGTTTTGATGCTAATTGGTCTTCCTATTGGAGATATCAGGCAGATAATGGCGCCAAATTGGTTATATTCTCCTCTGCCTATCCGGGAGGAAGGATGCTAAATTCTATCTCTACGCTCTATAACCTCTTTATTGTTGCCTCTACATGGCGATTAAAGTCTGGAATTATAGATAATATTGGAAGATGGAGGATAAAGACAGATAGATTCTCCTATTGGATATGGGATAAGATAGAGCTAGATACAGGCGTATTTCACTGGGACTTTCAACATGATAAACCTTTGAAGATCTATAAGAAATATGGGGATAAGATTAAGATAGAATCTTTTGAGGATGAAGCCCTATTCACGATTGAGCCCCTTACCGATGATATAAATCTAGAGGACATAATAAGAGAATTTGACTTGATAACTTATAGAGATTATATGGCTAGGGCAGAAGGAGAACAGAATAAGAAAAGATAAGACAGGCAGGGACGCCTGTCCTATCAATAGGGTAGAGATTTAAAAATCTTGAATTTCTACTCTTTAAAATTCTTTACTTGGGAAGCGAGTATACCCTATAAGTGATACCTTTTTACCCGGTTTTGCCCAATTTATGCCAATCTCCGAAGGCAGAACTTCTTCTCTATAACAGTATTTGAGTGCCTCTTCAAGCCCTTCTACCCAGTTTAATACTGGCTCTCCTTCTTTTTTTATAATTTCTTTTGGAAATTCTACGATGTCTGGAGTAGACTCTTGCGCTCCATTTATAGTAAGTGTGTGGGACATTGCAGATTCAAGGGGACAGTATATAATATCTTTTCCTCTAATAGAGAATACAGTTTCCCAGAGCTTTCTTACACTTCCGTGATTTGGAGAACCATATTCTTTAACGGTCCCATTCTTAAATATTGCTATAATTTTATTAGCACTTTCTGGTATGTTAGGGTCGTTATAAACCACTGTAGCTGATTCAAATTCATAAGTGAATATCGGTCCAAAAAGATTTTTTACTGCGTGGGTAGCGTAAAAGAGTATCTCTGCATTATCCTCTGTTAAGACCCTAATTGCAGATGTGTCAAAATTTTCGATTGGGTTAGCCCTATACAACTCTGCAGTTACTTCTACTGGCATTATGCTACTATCTATGCTTTTCCCTAATAGGTGTAACATATTGTGTAAAAAGTGTGCAGTGGCATTATTTGCTACACTGTCCAATATCCAATTCCCCTTTTCATCCCTTTTTCTGCCAGCCCAGTTTGAACGCTTATAATAAGCCATATTCCTTGGCCATAGAACGAGTGTCTTAAGCCTCTTAGGTTTTCCTAATAGTCCCTTCATTACATCTTCCTTCAAGGCTATATAGGCTGGGTCATATGCCCATTGAAAACCAATTGCTACTTTAAGGTTAGTCTTATCTCTGACTGATATCATCTCTCTTATCTCTTGTATAGTAGCGGATGCAGGCTTCTCACATAGGACGTTACTTCCATTCTCTAGAGCTGTTATTGTCTGCCTACAGTGAAAATGAATAGGTGAAGATATAACTGCCAAATCTGCCTTCTCTGTCTTATAAAAATCTTCTAAGCTGGGATATATAGGAATTTCTCTTTTCTTTAGCTCTTCTAGATACATACAGGTTTCCGGATGTGGGTCTACTGCCCCAACAATATCTACAGCATATTTATCCCCTTCCTCTAATATGGCTTTCACATAGTTATTACCATAACCACCTATTGCTACCAATACTATAGATAATCTATCCATACACTACTCCTTTTTAAATATTGCTCCCTTTCTGTAGTCATTCCAGACATTCTCAAACCAATCATCCCCTTTGGGGATAGGCTTTACAGGGACCCAGTCAAAATAGCATTCTCCATCTCTGTATGTTACCTCTTGAATTGTCTTTGAGAATCTTCCTTCATCTAGAGAGAATCTAAATACCTCTGGCAATTCGTGGAGTGGCAACTCTCCATTACTGTCATATATAAGATAGGACCCTCTACTCCTTCCGCCCTTTTCTATATAGTTTGCTATGGCAGAGAGATAGACATACTGAGTTAGAAGTAGGTCATAGTTCTGATAGGCATATGGTAACTCTCTTATAGAGGATATCCTTGTAGTATCTATTAAAGTCTTTAAGTCATCTTTAGCCTCTTTTGCAAACCTGTATGCAGATTCTATCGACCTTATTATCCCTCCGCCTCTATCCATCCTTTCTCCTATCTTTCTTCTTATATCAGACACATTGCTACTTTCGCTCATATTTGCCAAGAATTTTCTTCCTAGGTCTATCTTTGGGATTACCTGTTCTTTTACTATCGCTACAAATTCATCTATTCGCATCGGTTCTTCTCTATAACAGGCAGATATATATTCTGCTGCCCTAGTGCTTCCCACCTGTCCTGAATTTAAAGCACTTCCTCCAGGTCTATAGACTCCATGAGAACCGTTTACCTCTCCAACTGGGAAGAAGTGTTTGATGTTACTCTCCCACCATATGTCTCCAACTAGCCCGCCATTATTATGCTGATTACATACCGCAATCTCTAGATACTCTCTTGTTAGATCTATCCCATGGTCTTTGTATAAGTCTATTGCTGGCTGGTTCATATGTGCCAATCTCTCTATTGGCGTTCCAAATAGGGCTTTAGATTTAGCTAGATATTCATGTGCCTCTTTTTCTAAGAGGTCAAAACTGAACTTTTCCCCTAGAGGATTCTTTGTAAAATCTAGGAATACTCTTCTCCCTTTTATAACAGTTTCGTAGTAGACTAGTATATCTATTAGAGAAGATCCATAGTTTTTTACCTTTCTTGGATCAAATGGCCACTGATACCCCTTTAAGAATATAGCGGTGAGCATCTTCCTAGGGTCTTTAAAGTAGTCTAGTAGAAATTCTCTCTCGTCATTACCATCCTTGTCTGTTGATACATATCTAGGTAATACCTGTTGATACGTTCCGGAGAGATTCCATCTGAACTTTATTGAAGCTATTCCAAACTGAGATTCAGTAACATTTCTGGCTCTAACCCCTGCTTCTAGAGCAACCCCTGTGGAACCTGTCTGACTCTCGGGATACACAGAAGACTTATACATACCTGCAGGTCCACCGGTAGCATAGATTATATTTGTGCAGTTAAAGAGGACATATCTTTTATCAGGATTTTCTAATTCATTTAGGTTTAGAGCTAACAGTCCTATACTTTTGGTCTTGGCTCTATCTGTAAGAACGCCAATTACAAGATACCCATCAAATATCTTTATCCCTTTCCTCTCGACCTCTGCTTGAAGTTTTTCTGTCATATACTTCGACGTCAATGGTCCAATAGAGGTAGCCCTCTGTCTTGGGTCATGGTCTGTTTTATAACCTACATATTCTCCATATGTATTGTGAGGGAAAGGAACACCTAGTTCTACTAACCTAAAGAAACACCTAGCAGAGAGTGCAGATTCGACAAGGGCAATATCCCCATGCATACATCCACCTTGGAATAAAGTTTCTGCCATTTCATAAACAGAATCTGGGCTCTGGCCAGCAACGGTAAGCTTATAATAAGTCTGTTTATCCGAACCTGTATTCCTAGATGTCCCCTTCATTAATCCTTCGGTAACAATGGCTATATCTCTCTGCCCAAAAGAATAGAGCCTGTCTGCAGCATTAAGCCCTGCTGCACCAGACCCAACTACTACAGTATTTAAAGAATATAAATCTATATTAATTCCATCTATTTGGACTTTAGTATATTCCATAATCAAAACCCTCCTTACAGCCTCCTTAAATGAAATCCACCATCAACATTAATAATTTCCCCTGTAGAGTATGACAGTTTCCCTGAACATAGCACAGAGACAGCATTTGCTATATCTTGGGGATATCCCCATCTCTTTATTAGAGTAATTCCCTCTGCAATCAGTTTGTCATACTTTTCTTTTACTGCACTTGTCATATCGGTAAGGATAATCCCGGGTCTAATCTCATATACGTATATGCCATAACCAGAAAGCCTATCTGCAAATAATTTCGTCAGCATACTTACTCCAGCCTTAGATATGCAATATTCACCCCTATTGGTAGAAGACGTATAAGCAGATATAGAAGAGATATTTATAATAATTGGAGATACATTGGCTCCGGATTCAACTAGTTTTATCATCTCTTTTGCCACTAACTGTGTCAAAAATAGTGTCCCCTTTAGGTTTATTCCAATTACGTAATCAAAGCTCTCTTCTGTCATCTCCAATATGTCCTTGCGTTCTTTTGGGGCAACTCCAGCATTGTTGACAAGTATATCGATCCTGCCAAATTCCTTAATGGTAGTCTCTACCAATTTCTGTCTGTCATTGGCATTCGCCAAGTTCCCCTGAATATATAAAAATGGAACATCATAACTCTTAACTGCTTCTAGGTTTTCTTTTACGCTTTCTGCCTGGATAATATCAAAGATGACAACTGCACATCCATCTTTCGCTAGTTGCTGAGCTATAGCATTTCCAATCCCTCTTGCCCCACCTGTCACTATAGCAGTTCTCTTATCTATCATCTATTTACCTCCTAGTCTCATATGTTTTGTTTATTATTATACAGTGTTTCGATATTTTTATACAGTATATCTGATTGAATTATAAGGAAAAGGTTATATCTGTGCTAGAGACATCTAATGTCATAAGTTTTAAGAAACTATGTTATAATCTAAGAAAAAGGTGTGCAATAACTTTCTAAAGTAAGGTGAACGGAGGGGGATTTATTAAAGATGTCTGAGATAGAGAAAATTGATGAGAGCCTAGCTCCTATATTAAAGGACTTTAATACTTTTATTGAATATTTGAGTATTAATAGAGTTAAGTTATCTTCAAGAGAAAATTGGCTTCCTCCTAAGGTCCTTTATGAATTGAATAGTAAGATGACCGGTTATGTTACACCGAACGCAACCCAAAGGACACCGCAGAAGTATTATACACTGTTAAATTTTCTCTATTATCTTGTTATTGAGAGTAAACTATTTGAGAAGGTTAAGGGAAAAGGGGGATTCTATTTAGAACCTACTGATAGACTGGAACTTTATAGAGGTTTAACCTCAACAGAAAAATACTTCTTTCTTTTAGAGACCTTCTGGAGAGACATAGACTGGAGAGTTATAAATCTTGATAGATTTAGTCGAGAGTGTCCAATTTTTTCTTTTGAATTATTCCTTCTTGATTATTTTGGAGAACACATATCTACTAAAAAACATAGAAAGACATATTCTAATATTAGTTATCAAATGGCTCGAGTCTTTCTAATTTTGCATTTGTATGGGCTCCTTGATATAAAACTAAAGGAAAATGCAATATTGTTTGATAAATACTACATACCTATATCTGAAGTTTCTCTTACTCCATTAGGAAATTTATTACTCCCTATATTAAGGGAAAAAAGAGATATTGAACTCTGGAATATTCCCTATAGAAGAATAGAACTTGGAGAACCTCACCCTATTCCTGGTTCTCCATTCCGTAGTAGGTCAAGAAATAAAGATTCTGGAACCTCTTATGTGGAAGAGCCATTCTTTCTTCCATTTACCGATATATTTAAGGAAGAGTTGACAAAGACTTTGCCTAGGATAGAAGATACATATAAGTTTATAGATGGAACTTATGTGTTTAGGGTGTCTTTATCTAATAATAAAGATATATGGAGAAAGATAAAAATACCTGCAGATTATACACTTGCTGACTTAGCCAGTGTTATTTTAGATGCCTATAATTTTGATTATGAGCATCTATATTCTTTCTTTATGGATGGAAGAAAGTGGTCTCCGTATGAATATACTTCTCCAGAGGCAGAAGAAGGTCCGCATTCGGATACCGTTCAGATAGGTGAATTGGAACTAAAAGAAGGGCAGAGTTTCTTGTTTTTATACGACTACGGGGCTGAGTGGTGTTTTGATGTAAAATTAGAAAAGATAGAGAAAAATAAGATAGAAAAGGCTAAGATTTCAGAGAGGCATGGAAGATCTCCCCAACAGTATCCGGAATGGTAATAAATAATTTATAACTACTAAAGAGGTGACTATGGAAGATTTTGAAAAAAGTTTTATTGAAGATACATTTCCAGTAAAAGAGGTTAGTGAAGAGTCTGCAAGGGAAAAGAATATCCGTCATGGCCATATATCGACCCTCCATATATGGTGGGCTAGAAGACCTTTAGCCAGTTCTAGAGCTACCTCATTTTCTGCTTTTATTCCTGCTGAGAAAGATCCTGTCAAGAAAGAAAGATTGAGACAATTTATTATAGAGCTTTCTAAGTGGGAGAATTCTCTAAACAGAGAGATTATAAAAGATGCTAGAGAACTTATACTCAAATCAAACGGAGGTAAACCACCGAGAATCCTAGACCCATTTTCAGGTGGGGGCTCTATTCCACTAGAAGCATTAAGGCTTGGTTGCGAGGTTCACTCTGTAGAATACAATCCTGTAGCGGTTCTTATATTAAAATGCACATTAGAATATCCACAGAAGTATGGAAAGCCAAAAAAGAGAAAGATAAAGGATAACTTAATAGAGAGGGAAGAAGAGTATAATCCATTATTAGAAGACGTGAAATATTGGGGAAATTGGGTCTTAGAAAGGGTAAGAGAAGAGATTGGCAGATTCTATCCACAAGATTCTGATGGTTCTATACCAGTAGGATATATCTGGGCAAGGACTATTCCCTGCCAGAATCCTTCTTGTAATGCAGAAATACCTCTAATGAGACAGTTCTGGCTGGCTAAAAAGGATAATCGCAAGATCTCTCTTATGCCTATAGCCGATAGAAAAAATAAATGGGTTGATTTTGTAATTGTAGAGGAACACAGAGGAAGCTGGAGAATAATAGATTCATCAATCACTGATTCTAATCCTCTAATTTCTGATTTTGACCCCGAAGAAGGGACAGTTTCAAGGGCAATAGTAACCTGTCCTGTTTGTGGTTCTACAATTAGTGATGATACTACAAGGAGACTCTTCCAAGAGGGTAAGGCAGGACAAAGGATGGTTGCGGTGGTATTAAACCAAGGCTCGGGGAATAGGGGTCAAGGCTCTGGAAAGAGATACAGACTGGCAACAGAAAAAGATATGGAAGTCTTTAAGGAAGCAGAGAAGTATCTAGAAAAGAAGCGAGCAGAACTAATGGAGAAATGGGGAATTGATCCAGTGCCAGATGAAGAATTACCTCCTACAGAGACTCTCGGATTTCGTGTTCAAAGATATGGAATGCTTAAATGGGGTGACCTCTTTAACTCTCGTCAAAAGCTCGCATTAATCACATTTACAGAGAAGGTAAGAGAGGCTTATGAAAATATTAGGGAACAAGTGATAGATGAAGAATATGCTAAGGCGGTTGTGGCATATTTGGGGATAAGTATAAATAATATTGTTGAAAAAAATAACTCTATTAGTAGATGGGCTAATACAAAAGAGACAATAGCAGGTTCATTTAGTCGTCAAGCAATGCCTATGATTTGGGATTATTTTGAATCTAATGCATTTAGTGGTTCAACGGGAGATTGGTCGAATTCGATTGAGTACAATCTTAAAGTCCTCTCCCACCTCTCTCAAATCCCTCCAGTTGAAATAGAGGAGGAAGGATGAAAAATTTGGAAGAAGTCATAGATGAGGAGTGATTAGAATGAAGACTCTTGAAGAGATAAAAGATGTTATTCTGCAAGTTGCAAGGGAAATGACTTTTGAATTGGGAAAGATTATCCTTATAGGTACGGAAGGTATTGTGGTATGATGGATAACAGATTGAGAAAAAGGATTTGTATTCCTCAAATTACTCAGGCTTCTGCTACTGAGTTACCTTACCCCGATAATTATTTTGATGCAGTTTTTACCGATCCTCCATACTATGACAATGTCCCTTATTCTTACCTTTCTGACTTCTTCTATGTCTGGCTAAAAAGGAGTATTGGAGATATTCATCCTGAGCTCTTTTCTACACCGCTAACTCCAAAGAGTAAAGAGATAGTAGCATATTCGCATCTAGAGGGGGGATTTGAGGGGGGCAAAAAGTATTTTGAAGATATGCTTAAGAAGGCATTCCAAGAGATTTATAGAGTCCTAAAGCCAGATGGTATAGTGGTATTGGTCTATACGCATAAGTCTACTTCTGGTTGGGAGACTTTAATTAATTCTCTCTTAGATTCTGGTCTTGTCCCTACCGCCTCCTGGCCCATAGACACAGAGATGAGATCAAGATTAAGGGCTCAGGAATCTGCTGCCCTTGCATCCTCAATCTATATTGTATGCAGAAAGCTCAAGAAGGAAGGTATTGGCTGGTTTAATAATGTAAAAGAAGATATAAAGAACTATCTACAGGAAAAACTTGAAAGGCTTTGGATAGAAGGTGTAAGCGGAGCTGATTATTATATCTCTGCCATTGGCTCAGCTATAGAGGTCTTTGGTAGATATGAAAAGGTGATGGACTTTGAAGGCAATATCATCTCTGTAGATAAGCTCCTTGACTATGTAAGAGAGGTTGTTACCGATTATACAGTTCGTCAGATATTACATAACGGAGTTGCCTCAGAACTTTCTCCATTATCTAGATTCTATCTCCTTTGGAGATGGACTTATGGAGAATCTAAGGTCCATTTTGATGATGCTAGAAAGCTTGCACAGAGTGTAGGAATAAATCTTGAAAGAGAATGGAATAGAGGTTTTATAAAGAAAGAAAAGGAGTTTATTAGAGTCATAGGACCAGATGAGAGAGCCTTAGATGACCTTGAAGAATCTATGGAGATGATAGATGTCCTTCATTATGTGCTTAGACTTTATCAACTTGGTAGAAGAGAGGATATAAAGAATGTCCTTTTAAGGACAGGTTATGGTAGTAAAGATTCTTTCTTTAAAACAGCCCAGGCTATATCAGAGACACTTCCAAATGATAGTAAAGAAAAGAAGCTTTTGGATGGTTTCTTGTCTGGAAGAGACAGATTAATAAGCGAAATAGAAGATATGGAGAGAAAACCAAAGAGGAGGGGTCTAAATTTATAAAGGACCGTAGATATGGATAAAAATTTGGAAAAGGTTATTGAAGAGATTAAAAGAAATCCTAAGGTTTCTGCTATTTACCTCTTTGGTTCTTTTGCCAAAGGGGAGGAAAAGCCAATTTCTGATGTGGATATAGCAGTAATTATTAAAGACCCAGACCCGGAGACAGAGGCAGAGATAGGGAGTTTATATTCTGATCAAATAGATGTTGCGCTTTTTCATAGATTACCTCTACATATACAATTTGAGGTTTTTAAATGTGGTAAAGAACTATTTATAAGAGACGAAAATTATGTATTTGAACTAAAATTAAAGGTGATGAGGGAATACCTTGAGACATCTTGGCTTTATGAAAGGATAAAATCTAGGATATTGGAATGAGATTTACAGAGAATATAATCAGATTAGAAAGACATTTAAAAAATATAGGTGAACTTAAGTATAAAGATATAAAAGATTACCTGGTATTTACCACTTTGAGTATGGAATGTTTTCAAGTGGTTAATTCTCTTATAGAGATAGGAGAATATATAGTATCTAAGGAGAAAATTGGATTCCCCTCCTCTTATAGGGAGATTTTTGAGCTACTTTTTAGGGTGAATTTTATTTCAGAAGATGAATTAAAGATTTTTAGAAGACTAGTTTACTTAAGAAACCTCATATCTTATGAATACTATAGAATATCCGAAAAAGAGCTTCTGGAAATGATAGATTTATTTGAGAAAGTTAATAACTTTATAGAAAAGATAAAAGAGTGGGGAAGGAAATATATAGTTTAAGGAGGGAGGATTCTTATGAAACCATTTATACAGATTGCCATTCCTCATAAGGATATCTTAGAGGGTAGGCTTAGTATGGATGTCTTTGCTGCAGACCTTTGGCAGGTATTTAAGGGTGATGCTCCTATAGAATATCAGGACCCAGATATATTCTTCCAAAAGACGTTCCTTACTGTTGGACTAGAGAACCTGTTAAGAGTAGTAGAAAGAAGGTTAAATGGTTATGGTGGAGACCCGGTGATACAGATTCAAACACCATTCGGTGGTGGTAAGACTCATGGTCTCATAGCTTTGTATCATAAGATGAAAGAATTTGGGGTTAATGTAGTAGTTATAGATGGCACCGCCTTAGATGCTAAAGAATCAAGTCTTTGGGAAGAGATAGAAAGACAGTTAACTGGTAATGTCTATATATTGAGAGGTGAAACTTCTCCGGGTAAGGAGAAGATTACGAATCTCCTTTCTAAAAAGCAACCGGTCTTAATATTAATGGATGAAGTCCTAGAATATATGACTAGAGCAGAAGGAATAAAAGTAGGGGATTCAAACTTGGCTCTTCAGACTTTGGCTTTCTTACAGGAGTTGACAGGAGCAGTAAGCACTTTAGAAAAGGCTATACTGGTTGCTACTTTGCCTTCTAGCACTCTAGAGCACTATAGTGAGGGGGCAGAGAGAGTCTTTCAGCAGGTTCAAAAGATATTTGGTAGGGTAGAAAGTATATTTACACCTGTCCAAGAGGGAGAGATAAAAAATGTAGTTAGAAGAAGACTCTTTCAATCTGTAGATGAAGGTTTGGCGAAGGAGATTGTAAATGAATTTGTTGAGTATTTAGAAAAAGAGAACCTTTTAAGTGGAGATGACTTAAACCTCTATAGAGAAAGATTTGTGGAGAGCTATCCTTTTAAGCCAGAGGTTATAGATATTCTCTATAAGAGGTGGGGTTCATACTCAACATTTCAAAGGACTAGAGGTGTATTAAGACTCCTTTCACTGGTAATTTATGACCTTAAAGAGAAGAATATACCTTTTATAGGACTTGGAGATTTTAATCTTGCTAACGAAGAGATAAAGAGAGAGCTAATAAAACATATAGGTTCAGAGTATGATAGTATAATAGCTCAGGATATAACCTCACCAGATGCTGGAGCAAAGAAGGTAGATAAAGACATTGGGACATCTTATTTGCCATATTATCTTGGAACTAAGGTTGCAACTACAATATTTATGATGTCATTCTCTGGTAGAGGAGAACGGGGTAACTCTATAAAGGAGATAAAAATAAATTCCACCCTCCCTGACCTTCCAAGCAGTATAATTGATGATGTGATAAATAAACTAAGAGAAAGACTCTTTTATCTTTCTGATGAAGAATTATACTTCTCTAATCAGCCAAACTTAAATAGGATACTTATAAACAAAGAGGAAAATATCCCTGATAATGAGCTATTTGATATAGAGAGGGATTTAATAAGAAAGTTTCTCCCTGGAAGAGATTCAAAATTTTCAGTCTATGTCTTTCCTAGTTCCTCGTCTGATATAAAAGATGATAAGAATCTAAAACTTGTTATACTTAAGGACTATAGAAATATTCAAGATTTTATCAGCTATTACGGTGAAAGACCTAGAGTATACAAAAATACCATAATATTCCTATATCCCGACGAATCTTATGAGTTGGCTTTCTATAGATTCTTAAGACAGAAGAGAGCCTGGGAACTAATATATAAAGACGACAAATTGACTCTTACCGAAGGGCAGAAGAGGGAGGTTAAGAGAAGGATAGATGATGCAGAGAAGAGAGAGTATGAGGAGTTAAGAAGATACTATAGAAAGTTGTCTCTTCCTAATGGTAATACGAAAGATCTAGGAACTCCTACCTATAATATAAATCCAAGATTAGACGAAGAGATATACAGTTTTTTAAAGAGAGAAGGTTTGATCTTAGATAAGATTACTCATACTTTAATCTTTGAGAAGTATCTCAAGAATAGAGATAAGGTTGAGACAAAAAGTATCTTGGAGAGTCTATACAATACTCCAGGAGAGATGATAATTACTTCTGAAGATGTATTAAGAAATGCTATTAAAGAAGGTAAGGAAGGAGGAATTTTTAATTTATTACTTAGAGATGAGACTACCGATGATGTAACCTTTAGCGAAGGGGAAGTTATAACGGTTAGTAGACCTAGCCCTCCTAAACCTCCTTTGGAGACTATTACTGAAAATCTACCAGAGCCTATACCAGGATCAGAAACTCCTACTCAAAAGGGTTATAAGAGACTTCATCTAGAACTTGATGTCCCTCCTGGAAGATTATCGGACATTACTAGGACAGTAAATAGTATACTAGGTCGTAAATTTAGTAGCGTCAAATTAAAGATAACTATAGATGTGGGAAATGGTTTTATATCCGAGTCAGAGTATGAGGATAAGGTACGTGAAGCCCTTTCTCAGGCTGGGATAAATGTATTAGATGAAAATAAAGAAGAATAGTTATTGTTGGAGGTTTCTATGATAAGAGAAGGGGAGATAATTGAGGGTAGCTTTTGGGAAGAGCCGGTCAAGGTTGATAAAGTGGAAGACTTGGGGAATCGCATACGTATTATTGGCTCAACTATAAATTCCGGAAGGCACATAAAGAATATACTCCTCAAGAGTGATCTTTGTAAGATAAAGATTAGAAATGATGAATTTAGTTTTACAGGCGATCCGGAGAATGTATTCTTTTATCTTGAAGCTACTAGATTTAAGTATGCAAGTCTCTTTGATCCACTTTTAGCGATGAATGTTTCAAAGATTGACCCATTACCATTTCAGTTAGATGCTGTTTACGGTTATATACTTAAGCTTCCTAAGATTAGATTTCTTATAGCAGATGACCCCGGTGCAGGAAAGACTGTAATGGCGGGTCTAATTATAAAGGAGCTCAAGTTAAGAGGTGTTGCAAGGAGGATTCTCATTGTAGTCCCGGGTCATCTAAAGGACCAATGGAGAAGAGAGTTAAAAGAAAAGTTCGATGAAGTATTTGAGATTGTAGATAGATCTAGTTTTGATAACTTATATGGTGAGAATCCCTTCTTGTATAGAGATCAAATAATAACCTCTTTGGATTTTGCTAAACAAGAAGAGATTTTGTCTTCACTGAGTTCTGTAAATTGGGACCTTACTATTGTAGACGAAGCACATAAGATGTCAGCTTATACCTATGGGGATAATACAAAGAAAACTCAGAGGTATAGATTGGGAGAAGTATTGTCTAAGATTACAGATCATCTTTTATTTCTTACCGCCACCCCACATAAAGGAGATTCTGAGAACTTTAGACTCTTTTTAGATCTTCTTATCCCTGGATTCTTTGCCACTACCGAAATGATTGAGGAATCAATAAAGAATAAAGATAATCCACTTTTTATAAGAAGGCTAAAGGAAGACCTCAAAAACTTTAAAGGAGAACCTATATTTACTAGAAGATTCTCTAATACCATAAAATTTATCCTTTCAGGCAAAGAGAAAGAACTATATAACGATGTCTCTAGGTATGTTATGGAAGAATATAATAAGTCTAGGAGAGAAGAAAGACAGAGAAATGTGGTATTTGCTCTTGTTATCCTTCAAAGAAGGATGGCGTCAAGCGTTTATGCACTCTGTAAGTCTTTAGAGAGAAGGAAGAAGCGACTAGAAGATCTATTGGATGATAAAGAGGCACAAAACAGAAAATTGCCTGTTTTGGATTTGGAAATGGTAGAAGAACAGGAGGAACAGGAAGAATCCGAAAGATGGAAGAAAGAAGAAGAATGGGAAGGAGTAACCTTAGCTAGAAATAGAGATGAGCTACAGGGGGAAATTCAAAGGGTAGAGACTCTAATTCAGAAGGCTAGGGCAATAATAAATGAAGAAGCTGAGGTTAAACTTGTGGAACTTAAAAAGGCTATTGAGGAGGGATTCAAGAAGATAGAAGAGATTGGTGGTAATAAGAAGATTCTTATCTTTACCGAATCTAAAGATACACTTGAATATTTAGTAGAGAAGATCAAGAGCTGGGGATATAGGGTAAATTTCATACATGGTGGTATGAGTTTAGAAGATAGGATAAAGGCAGAAAAAGTCTTTAAAGAAGAGACAGAAATTATGGTGGCAACAGAAGCAGCAGGTGAAGGTATAAATCTTCAGTTCTGCCATATTATGATAAACTATGATATCCCTTGGGTCCCTACTAGATTGGAGCAGAGGATGGGTAGGATTCATAGATATGGACAACAAAAGGATGTGTATATCTTTAATCTAGTAGCTGAAGATACTAAAGAAGGCGAAGTCCTTTCTAGATTACTTGAGAAATTAGATGAGATAAGAGAAAAGCTTGGAAGTGATAAGGTCTATGATGTTATAGGTGATATATTCTCTGGTAAGAACCTATTTCAACTTATTGTAGATGCAGTTATGAATGCTAAAAGTATGGATGAGATACTTAAAGAGATAGATATAAAAATTGATGAAGAGACTATTGAGAGGATAAAGAGGGAATGTCTCGGTGAATCTCTTGCCACTAGATACATTGATATACTTAAGATTACTGAGCTGACAGAAAAAGTGAAGGAGTATAGACTTGTTCCTGAGTATGTAGAAGAATTCTTTAAAAAGGCTTTTACAAAGATAGGTGGAAAGTTTATTGAAAGAAGAGACGGTTTTATCTCGATAGATAGTATTCCTCAAGAGATAAGAAGGATAGCAGAAGATACAAATTTCAAAAATAAGTTCGGCTTACTTGGAAAAAGATATTCTAAGGTTACATTTGATAAAGATATTGCTTTTAAGAATCCTGATGCAGAATTTATATCCTTTGGACATCCACTTCTTGAAGCTATACTTGAGTGGATCAGAAAGAACTTTGATGAAGATGTGACAAAAGGAGCAGTCTTTAAAGATCCTTCTGGAAAGTATAATGGAATCATATTCTTCACTGTTGGAGAGGTTAGAGATGGTAATGGGAATTTGGTAGGTAGAAGACTTTTTGCTATCTACACTGATGGAAGTAAAATAGAGAGTATAAATCCTGCTATTTTATGGGACCTTTCTCCTGCTAAAGGTTATAATTTGGATAAAGTAATTCCTATAGATAGCTCTATTAAAGAACATATTGCGGATCAATATATTATAGACCTAGTGGAAGAGTATAAGAATGAACTCTTGGTTGAGAGAAAAAGGCAGGCAGAGATAAAGAGAAGGTATGGACTGAAATCATTAGAGTATCTTATCTTAGATCTTGATACCGAACTATCTGACTTATATAAAAGGCAGGCTTCAGGTGAAAAGGTCGATCTCCCTATAAGAAATAAAGAAGAGCAGAAAAAGAGGTATGAAGAAGCCAAAAAGGAGCTAGAAATTGAGATTGAAAGGGAAATGTCTCTAATCGTAAGTGAACCAGAGATTATAGGTTCTATATATGTAGTTCCAGAGGAAACGAAGATGGTAAGTAGCGAAGAGATAGAGAGAATAGGAATGGAGATAGTGATGGAGTATGAAATATCTCAAGGAAGATATCCTGAGGATGTATCCAGAGAGAACTTGGGATTTGATATAAGGTCAAGGGGCGATGGAGAGATAAGATATATTGAAGTGAAATCAAGGGCAGACGAAGGAGAGGTAGTGCTTACCCCTAATGAATACTTTAAAGCTAAAAGGTTTGGTAAAGATTACTGGCTCTATATAGTAACAAATTGTAGCTCTAAGCCTACTTTGTCTATAATAAATAATCCTGCAGAAAGCCTTGAACTTATACCAAGGGCAGAGATAGTCAGATATATAGTCCCTATAGAAGAATGGAAGATAAAGGGCGAAAGAGTAATATAAAAATTATGGGCAAGGGGAAACCCTTGCCCTCTTTAAAAAGGTAATTTTACCAGTTTACAATGTTCTGAATGAGCTTCTTATTACTGTATAGGTCTATAAAATCAGTTTGATGGTCATAGCAATCATTACCAAATATATTTGTATCTCCTATTGCTATAACTTTACCCGAACCTACTTGGGCTACTGCTGCTACGATGATACTTGTTACTTTATCTTTTGTATCTGGAGCTTTTGTTCCAGTTCCTATGCTATTTCCAACTAGATCTCTTACTAAG
>Ga0067045_1028167_pt1 | contig 40870 bp, 27 predicted proteins | sample TerdegcTABiofilm_FD_59184 | JGI IMG/M metagenome (GOLD analysis project Ga0067045, IMG submission 59184) | Combined Assembly of (Gp0054472, Gp0054536) Wastewater bioreactor microbial communities from Singapore -Terephthalate degrading... | reverse complement strand
TCCCTATCCACGGCAGGCGCAGGAGATTTGAGGGGGGCTGTCCATAGTACGAAAGGACCTGGATGGACGAACCTCCGGTGTACCAGTTGTGCCGCCAGGCGCAGCGCTGGGTAGCCGTGTTCGGTAGCGATAACCGCTGAAAGCATATAAGCGGGAAGCGCGCCCCAAGATAAGATCTCCCTCCCCGCAAGGGGCTAAAGGGCCCTCGCAGACGACGAGGTTGATAGGCTGGGTGTGTAAGCGCAGTAATGCGTTGAGCTAACCAGTACTAATAGCCCGTGAGGCTTGACCATAAAGTTTATCAAGGCAAAAGCAGGCCGCTTTGTTATAGCGGGACATGCACTCCGTTGCGTGTCCCGGGTATAGAAAGGGACATGTACTTGTTACGTGTCCCATGTTTGAGGATTGTAATTAAATCCCGGCAACCATAACGGAGGGGAAACACCCGATCCCATTCCGAACTCGGAAGTTAAGCCCTCCGGTGCCGATGGTACTGCGTGGGCAACTGCGTGGGAGAGTAGGTCGTTGCCGGGTTTTTTATTTTAAAATGAAAGAGCGGGCCACACTCTCGTGTCCCGTATTTCGTTGCTCAGTCCGGGCAGGTTGCTGATAAGATTAAAACCTTAACACAAGATTTCTTCTGTTGACTTGATTTTTGCGATTGTTTTATGATGGGCCCAGAAGGAGGGGCCTGCTGAAGGTCTTATCTTAACCCGCCGCTAAGCTGTGGCGGCACTTCTCCGTCCCCGCCTGAAAGGAGCCTGTCATGTTTAAGCGCCAAGCAATCTGTCTGTCCATGGTCGTCCTTTGTCTCCTGCCGATCTTTATTTCGGCCCAGGAGCAGGATGAACCGGGTTGCCAGGACCATCCGCTTTTCACCCGGATGAAGGGCTTCATCATCTATGGCTGCGAGTCCAGCTTCGATGCCGTGGAGTTCTACGTCGGCGAGGACAGGACGCAGCAGCTCGAAGGGCAGAAGACGCACATTTCCTACGTGCTGCCGGAGGGCCAGCCGACACCATCGGAGCTCCAGATTTTGCGAAACTACGAAAACGCCGGCAAGGCCATCGGGGCCCAGGTGGTGTATCGCTCCGACAGGTACCTTTCGATGAAAATCGTAAAAGAGGGAAGGCAGGTCTGGGTGGCGGTTGAAGTGGCCAACTATGGCAACTCCTACGACCTGACCATCCTCGAGATCGGAGAGATGACCCAGGAAGTTACGGCCAGCGACATGCTGGCTGCCCTCAACCAGGATGGCCGGATCGCTCTCTCCATTCACTTCGACACCGGCAAGGCGACCATCCGGCCCGAGTCGCAAAGGATAGTTGGAGAGATAGCCGCCCTGCTCAAAAATAATCCTGACCTTAAAGTTTCGATAGAAGGGCATACCGATAGCACCGGAACGGCCCAGGGCAACAAGGTCCTCTCGGAGGAAAGGGCAAAGGCGGTCCTTTTGGCCGTGGCAGCCCTCGGCGTCGACCCGAGCCGCATGACCGCGGTCGGCTGGGGCCAGGACAGGCCCGTCGCCGATAACGCCACCGAAGAGGGTAGGGCCAGGAACCGCCGGGTCGAGATAGTTAAGAAGTAGGGGCCTTCCCATGCGACAGAACTTCTCAGCGAGGGAAGTCTATAAGCAACGGGACACACTCTTGTGTCCCCATTCTGTGTCCCCCTTCTGGTTGCATGTTAAAAGTTCTATTGGCCGCTGGCCGTAGCCCCGTTTTGTTCCACGGAATTGACAATGATAGCCGCTATTTCGGTTGCGTTGAAATCGCGGTGGTGATATGGAGGGAGTATGAAATCCAAAATTAGTTTTTTACTTGTGATTATCATGGTGGCTACCGCTTTCCTGGCCGGGCAAACTCAAAAACTGACTTTCCAGGGGGCCAGAGAGCAGGCTACAAAACTGCACCGTTCTCTCTTGCCCTCAGCGACTCCGGCGGTTCAGGCCAGGATCAAGGCCACGGCCAGGGCTGCCCGGACCTACCTGGAAACCTGTGGCCAGAAATGCGACCTCCATGCTTTTCTGAATAAAGACATTCGCCAGAGGTTTTCCACCAGGAAAGAAACAGAACTCCAGTTACTTGAGACTTTAGCCTTCGCCGAAATTATCTCCGGGATGTCGGAACAGGACCAGCTTGACCTTCAAAACCGGCTTCAGAAGGAGCAGCAGCTTCTCCAGACGATCTCCAATATCATGAAGAACGAGCACGACACGCTCAAGGCTATCATCCAGAACATTCGCAGCTAAAACTTGAAATGCCCCGCCTGAAACCAATCAGGCAACATTGCTGTATGTTGTTTGTCCAGTCCTATCCCGAGCTTGACCGGCAGCAACGCTAAGCTAAGTTTTGGCAGATTTTTAGGTGATTATCATTAGGGCAAGATATGAAGAATCTCACTTGACTTGCGGGAGCAAAACCAGGATTCTAACTTTCGGGCTAAACCTTAGAGCTTATCTCGATTAAGACCCGAGGAGATACTTCGATGACCGACAGGAAAAAAAGTTCCAGGCATATTGCTTTGGTTGCCATCATAACTGTAATAATAAGCGGTGCGATTCTTTTTTCGAATGGGGCCTGCCGAAAAGAGACCTCCGAACAGACGGCCACCACCTCCGCCACAGCCGAGAACCAGGCAACGCCGGAAAAGCCCCGGCCGCGCCGGGAGTCATTCTTCGGCCTGCACTTTGACCTTCACCCCAACGCTTCCGACACCGAGCTCGGGGCGGACCTGAGCGAAGAAAATATCGCCGCGCTTCTGGACCGTGTCCGGCCTGACTTTGTTCAGTATGACTGCAAGGGCCATCCCGGTTATGCCGGCTACCCGACCAGGGTGGGCTGGGCTGCACCCGGAATCGTCCAGGATTCCCTGGCACTCTGGCGACGGCTCACTCGCGAGCGTGGCATCGGCCTGTACATTCATTATTCCGGCGTCTGGGACAGCAAGGCCATAGAAGAACATCCCGACTGGGCCCGAGTCGATGCTTCTGGAAAACGTGACCCGAATGCCACCAGCGTCTTTGGCCCTTACGTTGATGAGCTCCTAATACCCCAGCTAAAGGAAGTGGTTACTGCCTACGACCTGGACGGAGTCTGGGCCGACGGCGAATGCTGGGCCGCACAGCTGGATTACTCCCCACGAGCCCTCCGGGCCTGGCGTGAATTTTCAGGCCGCGGCGATGCCCCGAAAGACCGCACCGACCCCGACTGGCTAAAATGGAAAATGTTCCATCGCCAGGCTTTCGAAAAATACCTGGTCCACTGGGTCGATGCCCTCCATGCCTTCAGGCCAGAGCTTCAGCTGACCAGCAACTGGATGTATACCACTTTTGCCCCGAAACCAGTTGTCGCCCGGCTCGATTTCCTTTCCGGAGATTACTCCCCGAGCCTTTCGGTTGACCGGGCCCGCACTGAAGCTCGTTACCTGGCCTCGACGGGAATGCCCTGGGACCTGATGGCCTGGGGCTTTGACCGCGGCCAGGGACAGGGCTGGAGCCTTAAGACTCCGGTTCATCTCCAGCAGGAGGCGGCCGTTGTTCTGATGCAGGGAGGCGGGTTCCAGGTATATCACACCCCGACCCGCCGCGGATTCATCATCCCGGCCATCATTGACCAGCTCGGCCAGGTGGCCGACTTCTGCCGGGCCAGGCAGGAGCTCAGCTTTAAGAGCGTTTCGGTTCCCCAGGTGGCCCTGCTGCTTTCCGAGACTTCACTCTGGGACCGCATGGACCGGGTGTTCTCTCCCTGGGCCGGAGAATATGAAGAGCTGGAAGGGGCCCTTCACACCCTGCTCGAGCTTCATTATTCCGTGGATATCCTGGCCGAGCACCAGCTCAGCGGACGCCTGGCCGAATATCCCGTCTTAGTCATCCCGGACGCCCACCGGCTGGAACCGGCTTTTCAGGAGGAAGTCGTCAAGTATGTCCAGAACGGAGGCCGATTGGTTCTCCTGGGTGAAAAATGCGCCCGGCTGTTTGAACCTCTGCTTGGAGTGCGACTGGTCGGTGAGCCGCGTCAGGTGGCGGCTGAACTGGAAACCCCTCTTGGACCCATGGCTGCCTCCGGTGTCTGGCAGGAGGTGGAAATAACCACTGCTAAGCCTGTTGGCTTTCGCTATCCGACACGTGATTTCCGACGGGGACAGACCGTGGCCGCAACCATGGCTTATTTCGGCCAGGGTAAAGTGGCTGCCGTCTTCGGCCCTGTGGCCCAGGCCTTTTACCGCAGCCATCACCCGGCGCTCCGCCTATTCATCGGGCAACTCGTGGAAAAGATTTTTCCAGACCCTGTGGTCCGGGTTGAAGCCCCACCAACCGTCGACATCGCTTTACGGCGGGCTAAGGACGGTCGCCTGACCCTTCATCTGCTCAACCGGACCGGATTTCCCGTTCCGGACAGGTATTCTTTTATAGACGCAATTCCGGAAGTCGGGCCTATCCGGATAAGCCTGAACCTGCCCGCAAGGCCGAAAGCCATCACCTGGCACCCCGATGGGACACGGCTGCGCTGGAAGTGGGAAAAAGGAAGAGCCGTGATTGTTGTTTCCTCCCTCCATATTCACGGGATAATTGCGGTCGATTAGCGACCGGTGGCGAGGCAGACAGGACAAGACGCGTGAAAGGAATAGATTAAAAGGGGTACATACTCCTGAAACCCCATAAATTCAGTTCAGCAGATTGGTGACCTGCGGCGAGGCAGATTAAAAAAGAGGAGAATAAGAGTAAGGACATGCTCTCCTATTCTTCTGTTTGTCCCCTTTATTTAATAGAGCAGGATGGCCAGGATTTTCCCGGCGCGCTGGCCGGCACTGATCTTCTTGAATCCCAGGCCGGCTTTTTCCGGCAGTGCCTGTTCCCGGCTTATCCTGTCCACAATCTCGTCCTCGGTCGCGGCGGTTATAATCACAGCGCCTAACCGTTCGTAACCCAGTTTTTCGGCCAGGGCTGTATTTATAAGGTATAGCTGAAGTTCGTCCATCTTGAAGTTTTCTTTCTGACTGAACTCTTCGGCCGCCCGCTGGGCCAGGGCGCTCAATTCAGCCTGTTCTTCCACTGGATTCAGACCCACCCTCACCCTGATCTGGCTGGCTTTTTCCAGAAGCTGACGGCTGGAGGTGGAGGTTGTAGTCTGCCCCGGCTTGATGAACAGCTCGGTTACCAGGAAGGCCTTGTTCGGCCCGGACCCCTTAGTTTCCACGCCCACCCCGAAATGGGTGTACCTCGGGTCGAGCAATATCATCCGGTGGCCGGGGCTATCCATGAAACCGCTGTGAATATCTTGGGCCGAGGTGTAGCCCTGGCCGACGTTCTCGCCGAAATAGGAAAACTGGATGCCGGCGGCTCTCAGCCTGTCATCCGGCCCCCCGGTAGTCGGTGATACATGGCCGGTAAAATTATTCCTGGCCATGTCGAGGCTGTGCTTTCTGGCAATTTCTTCCAATCTCGGGTCTCTTTCCAGGCGGTTAAGCCCGGCCCGCTCCCGCTCTTCGTTTATCAGGTCATAAAGCCTTTCCCGCACGGCCGAGGCCGACTGTTCCCGGGTGGCGATGGCGTCGGTTGCACCTCCCGAGAACTGGCGCGCCTGGGGTCCAACGTAAACCGGGAAGTTGGCCAGCACCGTCGGCCCCCTCTCGTTCCTGGCTACGACTTCAACCTTGTGTTTTCCGGGTGACTGGAAGGCCAGTTTAATCCGGACCGGGTGCAGGCTCAGATTTTCCCCTTCCACCGGACTTATCTTCGCCTGCCCTTCGGGTGGAGTATGAATGAGAACCGGTTCTTTGAACCCGGGAAAAATTCCGAGCCTGAATTCCACCTCTCCCGACTGGCCCAGGTTTCGGGGCAAGGGTGAAAGGAAGAGATGCCGCGAAGAGAAGGCAATGATGACAGTGAGCAGTCCCGAAGAATGGATTTCAGCCAGTGCCCCGTAATGGGTATATTCCTCTCGATGCTCCAGCTGAAGGAGCCTTTCTTTGATTAATGAAGACAGGCGAGGCCCGGGCGGAACTCGCATGAACAGGGAATGGGGCAAAGGCTCGGGCAGGCCCAGCCAGCTGGCCGCTTCATTAATGGCCACGCTGTCCGGGCGGAAGTCCACTTCGTAAAGTTCGTTCAGCCAGCGGCAGAAAGTGGCCAGTCTCGGGTCGGGTTCCCAGCGCAGGCCGAGGTCGCGGAGCACTGCCGGCAGCACTTTTTCCAGGGCATAGGTCTGGCTGCCGATTATTGCCGCTCCGGGCGGGGGCTGAGACGAATAGTACCGGGCTTCCTTCAACCTGGCCAGGGCCTGGGTGGCCGGGCTGCCGTCGGCCTGTTTTGCCCGGTCATCTGGCCAGGCAAAAACTGAAAAGATGATTACAAGCAGAATGACAGCGGAAGACATTATAAGGAAGGCTCTGGAGGTGTGCTCTTTCCCCGAGGTTTCGGTCCGCATTTTTCTTTTTATTTAATGTAATTCCAATTTAAGCAAATTTGATACTCCAGTCAATTTAAGTATGGTTATGCCTGGTTTTTGCACCCGGCAACGGAACCCGGAAACCTCGGAAATCTGTGGCCACAAGACTTGGAAACCGTTTTCCTGGTTCATGCGACTCCATATAATTGCCAATCTCTGACCGATAATTGTGCAGCCATTATTGGGCTGGAGATAATTATAGGGCGCACCGGAGTTATTCCCCGGGTAAGCTGATTCGAATTACCAGCCGGGCGACGGCTGGCCGATTTTTTGATAATTAAATTTTTTAAGGCCCAGTTCGCGATACCAACCGATTAATTCATTGGTTATAAAAGGCATATTGGAATCTGATTGCCTGTCTTCGCGGGTTGCCTTCGCCAGTCTGACCGCTTCCAGGCAGAGTTTAAAGTACACAAATCAAAAAAAATACCAGTATGATTCTAAACAGGTTATAGGGTCCCGGCAAAATCACCCCCAATATCACCCCGTTAATATCGCTCATATTCCTGCCTAATCTGGTATAATCTGATAAGTTTTATGAAAATTTTTGACAGGAACCAAACCCTGCCGCTCAGGCCCGAGCCCTTTGTCTTCCGCCTGGAATGGAAGCCCGGGGCGGACTGGGCCGGCTCAGCCCTGGAAGAAATCATTGCCGAAGCTCATTTCATCCAGCTTGAGGCCGTCCAGCCCCTTGATGAGGAAGTGGTCGACCTTCTTCGGAAACTTGATGACCGGCCGGAGAAATTCAGCCTGAGGCTTCTCAGCAGGGCGGAAGACTTCGGAGCAGAAACAATCAAAAAATTCATAGGGCCATTGTCGCGCCTCAAAAAGCTCGACGCAGTTATCTTTGTCATCAGTTCCAGGTCTGATGAGCCCGCCCAGGCGGAGGTCAGTAGCTTGCTCTCAGCGGCAGCTTCCGCCGGTCTTAAGCCCGGCATCCTGGTTGAGCTGGAGCCAGGGGCTTCGGTTTCGGGGCTTGAACAACTTATAAAAAATTTACGCCTGTCCGGCGCCATGGAAATAGCGCTCAGACCGACCGGCGCGGCCAATCCGCACCCGAATTTCGGAAAAAACCTGGCTAATTGCCTGAGCCATCTAAAGTCTGAAGGAATTCCAGTATCGCTGGAAGAGTGTTTTCCCGGGCTTGAACCGGGGCTGTCCGCTTTGGAGCCAAACTGCCGTCGGGCCTTCGGCTCTTGCTATCTTGACAGCCAGGGCCGGGTCAGGGCCTGCCGGCAATCGAGGGAAATACTTGGAGACCTGAGCAGGCAGAAGCTTGAGGAAATCTGGTCCGGTTATCTTTTCGCTGAAGACCTCTGCTCCCGGGCTGCCTTAACTGTTCAAAGCCTGAAATTAGAAGAGAACGAGGCGGTCGAGGCGAACGGTGTGGCTGAAGTGGAGAATTTGTCTCCGGCCAGTCTTGATTCGTCCTTGCGACCTGTTCCACTTTTCATTCTTAAAGATAAAAAATGGGGAGCAGCCCTGATTAAGGGCCTGGACGGACTGGTGCTCAGCCCGAAGGGGGAGAAACTGGCCCGGATGATTGATGGCAAAAACACCCTTCGCTCAATCAGGAAAAAATTCGGACCTCGCTCGGCGGGCCTAATTTATGCCCTGTTTCTCAGGGGATTGGTCAGGCTGGAAAAGTGATGTCATGACCAGGTACAGTCTTGATTTGAGCTTTGAGGATTTCAAAAAATCCCTGTCGCCCGACGACCTCCTGACCACTGTTCCGGGCCTTTACTTTTCGCCTCGCTCCGGCCGTGTCTTAATCGTTGAACCCGAGAGCGCCTCCTGGCTGGTGATGCCGCAGAAGGAATTCGGCTACCTGGTCGAGCGCGGCCTGCTGGCACCCGGCTCCGGAACCAGGTCAAGCCTGAGACTCGCCGACCTGGAACCCGGCCTGAACCCTGACTTTAAGGCAGAACTTGACCGCTGGCTTTACCAGTTGTTTGTCGGGAACATGCTGACCATTAACGGCTACGGCTACCACCAGCCCTCCCGGCTCTGGGCGGTCCAGAAATATCCCCACTATTTCAACATCCACCTTACGGAATCCTGCAACCTGGCCTGCCGCTATTGCCGGGTTGGTGATTCTCCTGGCCAATTCGCCCTGATGCCGGTTGAGACCTGTAAAAAAATCATCAGGCGGGTCGCAGAGGAAATTCCCGGAACCAAGATCATCATCGGTTTTCACGGCGGCGAGCCGCTGCTCAACCCGGAAGCCATCGTCGAAGGCAGCAAGTATGCCAGGGAGGTGGCCCGCTCGGCCGGAAAGGAAGTAACGCTCTCTCTCCAGACCAACGGCGTCCTGCTCCGAAAGCACAGTCAGCTGTTAAAAGAACTGAACGTTGAAGTCGGGGTAAGCATAGATGGACCGGCGGCCATTCACAACCGCCACCGCGTCTTTGGCTCGGGCCGGGGCAGCTTCGACGAGGTCATGGACGGTATCCAGGCCGCCCGCCAGGCCGGGCTGAACCCCGGCTACCTGGCCGTTATCCATGACCCCGGGGATTACCTCCCGGTGGCCAGGTTCATGGTGGAGACTTTGGGGGCGACCTCCTTCCGGCTGAACTTTTCCTGCTATGAAGGCCGGGCCAAGTCGGAGCTCGACTTTGACCCCACCCGGGCCGCGGCCTTCGCCCGGAACTGGCTTCAGCTACTTGACTTTGTCCTGGAGCACCACCGCCAGACCGGTGTCTGGCTGAGCATCGATGACTTAAACCTGTTCGTGGCCCATCTGCTGACCAAGGACCGGCCCCACATGTGCTACCGCTCTCCCTGTGGCGCCGGTAATGCCATCCTGGGGTTCGGAGCCGACGGTAAGATTTACCTTTGCGAGGAGCTGGTGGGCAAGGACCAGTTCTGCCTGGGCGATATCGAGACCGCCCCGCCGCTTCACAGGTTACTCGATGAGTCACTGGTCCATGCCATGGCCAGCGAAAGCCGAAGGGTGGAAAACGTGGCCGCCTGCGCCGGCTGTCCCTGGAGAAGGTTCCACGGGGCCGGCTGCCTGAATAAATCATTTGAATACTTCGGGGACCTCGAACACCGCGACCCCATGTGCCATTTCTACCGGGTTGTTTTTGAGGAGCTGTTGTGGAAGCTGGCTGACAACCCCGAAATTATCAATTTGATTAGTTATTACAAAAAATATATAAGGGTTCAGAATGAATGGCCGGTTGGAATTTAGTTCCTGGAAAAAAAAGGAGACAGGACACGGTGATGAGCGAATGCCAGTGAGCTACGGATGAAAAATTGGCTGCAAATAAAAAAAAATAAAAAAGGGAAAAGGAGAATTAAATGAAATTCAAAAAGAGAACGGCGAATCAGGGAACGAAGCCAGGACAACTGGCTGACCTCGGCCGGAACCTGCCCTACGTTCCGGTCAACCTGAACGACGACTCCACCCGCAGCCGGCGCCAGGCGCTGGGGTTGCTGTTCAAGGGTGCTGCTTTCCTGGCCGCCTGGCCCTTTATCAGCAAGGAAACCCGGGCCGGCCGGTTAAAAGAGCTGGTGGGGGAATCCGCCCCTGGAGCTGAAAACCTGACCGCCCGGCAGGCCGCCAGGATAATCGGGCAGGAAGTGCTTCATACCAACGTGCCCCACAAGAACATTGCTCACCAGAACATAGCCCACAAGGACACCCACACCAACACCCACGTCAACGAAAGCAAGCACGTGGACATGGCGCCCGAAGGTTTCGAGCACACCAACACCACCATCCACACCAACCAGAACGTCCAGGGCCATGTCAACGTTCCTCATACCGACAATCCCCACACCAACGAGCCCCATACCAACGTGGAACACGTCAACCGTCCCACCCAGGAAAAGGCCTGATGGGCTCCAGTAAAAGGAAATTGTTTGTTGATGAAGCAGGCCCGGAACTTTCCGGGAGAAGAACGGCCTGGTTCAGGGCTGGTGTTGTTGGCTTCTTGTTTTTAATGGTTTTGTCCGCCGCGCCAGGAATCGCCAGGCTCCTGGCTGCTTCTCCCCAGAGCAGCGAAATAACCAGGCTTGAAGCCGAGGCCACTGAGCTCGAAAACCGGGCGGCCAGGTTGAAACAGGCGGTCGAAAACTGCCGCCGGAGTATCACCCCGCAGTCTCCCGATTGTTACATCGAGATTTCCTGGCTGAGGGCCAGGGTCTCTTACCTTGAGGCCGAAAGAATAGCAGCCCAGATGGAAGAGCAGGCCCGGGACCTCAGGCGACGCATAGATTACCTGAGATCGCAGCAGAACCGGCCGGCGCCCCCGCCGCCTCCGGTAAACCCACAGCCTGTCACCCCGGTTTCGCCTCCCGTTACGGGTACCACTAACACAAATAACCAGCAGGCAAATCAACCGGTTCAGATTTCGCCGGCCACCCCGGCTCCTCCCACGGCCCGACCTCAACCGGTTGAAGCCAGGGTGGGCGGCCTGAGCCAGAAAGAATGGAACCGGCTGATGTCCATACAGGAGAGGCTCGAGGAAATCTACCGGGATTATGCCAGCGCCGACCAGGCCGAAGCCGAGCGGCTCAGGGACGAAGTCTACCGGCTGTGGCAAAAAGCCGTGAGCGGGCCCCTGACGCCGGAGCAGCGGAAAATGCTGCGCCTCCGCCTTCCCTCGCGCAGCCAGCCAGCCGGCCCCGTCCGGACCAGGCGCGAAGAGCTTCTTGAGAAAAGCAGCCAGTCGAGCCCGCCGCCACCGCCCTCTCCCCTCAGCGTGACCAGCAGCCTGGTCCAGTCGCATATTGAGACCGGTACCCAGCAGGCCCTGGATGAATTCGGTAAGAACTGGGTGGACGTCATCAATGTCAGCGAGGTCGACCGCAAGTGGCTGAACTACGAAAACGTGGTCGGGTTCAGCAAGGTGACCATGAAGCTCAAGGAGAAGGATTACCCGGGAGCCATTGCCGAAACCGTTGATTTTATCGCCGGCAAGGTCATGCTGCCCCTGACCTCCATGAACGTCAGCGTCTTCAAGTCGGTCTACGGGCAGACTACCTTTGGCGCGCTCAATAAGTTCATGGAAGATTCCATGAAGATGACCGGGGCCGAGTTCAGCTACAACGATATGACTAAGGACATGAACCTCGGCCAGAAGGCGGTCATGGAATGGGTGGGCTTCGGGGAAATGATGCGGGAAAAGGACAAGGAAAGAGAAAAGAGATGAAACCGATTTCCAGAAGACACATAGATAGCCTGGCGGTTGCCCTGGCTTCCTGCCTGCTCCTGCTGGTGGCCTCCGGAGTTAACGCCCGGGAAAACCAGTCCGGCGAGAACCTTCAGGCCAGGCTCCTGCCCGAGGTGGAGATCCTGCTTCCCGAAAACAGCCCGGTGAAGGTCAACTGGATACTGCCGCCGGTTGACCGGGCGGCACTCGAGATGCATCTTCACGACCGCTGGTTCTCGGTCGATGCCGAGGGATTTCCCTGGATAGGGCTGGACGGACGGCTGCTAATCAACCCGCTGAAAAATTACAGCGCCTTTCTGCTGGAATATTTTACGAACTTTATCCACCTGGACAATGGGGCCCTGATCATCGCCACCGAAGAAGATTTTGGCTTCATTCCCGCGGGCCAGGAGGTGGATTACGACCCGGACACCGGATATCCCATTCTCGGCTATCAGCCCCTGGCCTGGCTGCCCGGGGAAGTTGACGGCTCCGGGGAAGAGATGGTCAGCCGGACCATGTACCGGGGAGAGAATTGCCTCTATTTTGTGGTCAGGAAAACCGTGCCCGGCGAAGAGTACCGGGAAAAATATGAAGTTTTCTGTTTCAAGCCGGGCTCGGGCCAGAAAAGTGATCAAAGCGACCCGGATTCTTATTCAACTTTTCCTGCCTATGTGCCAATTTACAGCTCGGACGAGACAATAACCGCGGTGACCGGAAACGGGGAGCAAACCTTCATCGCCCACGGCCAGATGGTCTTGTTGGTAACACCCGGTTCTACCGAGCCGGGAGTCTTTTATAACCACCCGACCGATGTCATCCTGGCTCTCGACTACAATTCGGAAGCCGGGCTTTTTTATGCCACCAACTACTCGGTTGGCCTGATGTCGAAGGGTGCGGCCCTGGAATTCATGAGGGTGCCCTATCCCAGGATTTTCCTCCGGGACAATTCGCTCTACGTCATGCTCTCCGAGCAGGCTGCGGTCCTCCAGGTGGAGAATGCCGGCTTCCTGAAGCAGTACAACAAGACCTCCAGGGAACTGGTGGCGGTGGATGGGAAGAAGGTCTCCGGCGGCTGGTTCGGGTTCAATTTCGGGTTTTTTTCCCTGGTGGCCATTGTCCTTCTTCTATTGCTGGTCCTGGTCGATGTCCTGAGGCACCGGTTTCCCGGTCACGTCAAGACGGTCTGGGTTCTGATGGTTTTCCTGGGATACCTTTCGTTGTTTTCCTGGCTTATTGTCTTTCTTTATTTTGGCCTGGCCTTCAGGCTGAGCGGGTTCCTGGTGCTAATTCCTTTCCTGGTCATCCTGGTCTACCTGTTTTCGGGAAGGCGACAGAGAATTAAGGACTGAGGGATTGGCCGGCCATTATTAGCTGGCCTGTTTTAATCCCTGGAAATTATTATTGTCTTCTCAGCCAGCGGCCGGCTTTTTAATCCTGGCCTTTTTCCCGATGATCAGGTAAAGAATTGACCCGACCAGGGGGAAGAAGATGACCACCAGGATCCAGACCAGCTTGTCGTTTCCCGGAAAGTCATGCTTCAGGATGTCTATCAGGGCGATGAGAAACAGCGGTAGCGATATCAATACCAGGATGATGAATAACTCCATAAGGCTGAACATTGGCGTACCTCCTTTTTGCCTTCGCCATAATTAGTTTATCAATTTTCTTTAATTCCGGCCAGGTACACGTAGTAATTCGGAATCTGGCCGAAGTATTCTCTCCTGTAAATCAAGCACAGTAAGACCGGGTATTTCCGCCCGGGTTTTAGCCTGTTCAGGATGTCCCCCCGGCTTCCGGCCAGGTGGTAGAACGGGCCGGACTTGGTCATTCCGGAAACTTCCAGAATTGTCCCGGGTTTCAGCGCTCCGGTGACCACGACCTGGGCCTCGGCCACCTGCGGCGGGAGAATTGGCCCGGGAGGAGTCAGGATCGACTGCCCGGACATCTCCGGTTCCTCAGGCGGAAGCGGGAATTCGCTGTCTGGCATGGACTGGAATTTTTTTAACTGCTCGGTAAGTTCGGCGATTCTGGCCTGGTCGCCGCGCTGCCGGTAGCGGGCTATTTCAGATTCGATGGCGAAAATCATGGCCTTCTTGAGTTCCGACCTCACGGTTAGGCCGAGGCTGCTGAGCTCGTCCTTTAAGACCGAGGCCAGCCGGGACTCGGTTCTTACCGTGGGGGCTATTTCTTTTTGCTTCGAGCCTCTCTCCCCGAAGGAGAAATATTTTTCGATTATGGAATAAAGGGAGTCCTCTTCGGCCCTGGCCGGGAAGATCTTGTTGGTCAGCGAGTAGGTAAATTTGCCCTTTATTCCCAGGTCTTTTTCCAGGTCAAAGCTAATGATGACCTTTTCCGGCATCCCCTTGCAGTCATCGGGCCTTATCCGCCTGACGGTAAATGCATAGTGGAGGGAACCATCCTGGCTTTTATTCTTCTGGCTATCCACCCGGAATGATTCCTTCTGGGTGCAGCCGTTGCTCTCCACCACGACCAGGAAGCCCTTCGCTCCAAGCAAGGCCTCGTAGAGCACCTCTTCACCCGTCCGGCGGGCATCGGGGACCTGGGCTATCAGGCCGGAAACCAGGAGAAAAATGCCGGCCGCAAGGACTATTATCGTCTTCTTAATCATTCTTGCCTCCTCATCTTGTTCGGGGATTTAATCCTGGATGAATCAAAACTGAACGTTCGTAGAATATTTTGCCACCCGCATCCACCTTCTTAACGCCTCCAGCTTTCACGGTTGGGATTTCAGCTTCATTTCCTATTTCGACCCTTCTGTCTATTTCGCCCCATCCTCGTAGCAGAAGAATTCGTAAATCGGGCTGCGGTTCTGGCCGTAGATGACGAAGGTCCGGCCCGGGACCGGCAGACCCAGAGAACCGGCTATCTTTTTCAACGTTTCGTACATGGAGTAAGCCGGAACCACCGGAGGAGAAATTCCGGCGTAAGCCCCGGCCAGGTAACTTTCATAGGTAACCGCCTTGCCTCCGAATCCGCCCAGCTTTCGGCATTCAATCTGGAACCAGTCGGTAAAGTTGCTGCCGTCCTTGACGAGGGCATAGCAGTCGTTGAAGGTCAGGTCGCCGGAGGCGGCTCTTAGATGGATTCTCAATCCCCTGACCTCTCCGTCAACCACCTGGAATTTAACGTACTCTTCTTTTTCCACCCGGAATTTCCCCTCCTCCTGGAGGATCAGGTACCCGGTAAAGGATTGATTGCCCGATTGGTTGGCTGGCCCTGGAAACAGGGGTGACCCCGCTGCCAGAAATAAGAAAACCATCCCGGCAGCAATAAGAATTGACCTCAAAACAGATTTCATCAAGTTCTCCCTTCGCTGGTAACTCTGGTGGAAAGCTTAAGCGAATCGCTCCCCGTGGCCCCGAGTTTATTCCTTAAAAAGTTCTTCAAATTACTCGCTTTTCCGGCTTATTAACTCACACCTCAAGCCTGATGTCAAGGAAGGTTGGAGGCCTCGACCTGGAAGGTGGCAGTCAGGCGGACGCATTCTGGCGGGGAACGGGACGGAGAAAACAGCAGGTGAAAGTTGATAATAATAAGAATCAACAATTAGAAGAAAGAAGACAGAAAAGAAAGATCCCTGCCCAAGGGCTTGATCTTGACCACTGTGTAATGGTGTCCTGGCCGAGTGGTATGAGTATTGGTTGCATCTTCCGGGCAAGTTTCGTGGCCCGGGCCAGAGCCTTTATTTAATAGTAGAAAACATTCGTTACGGGGAGCTTCTGCCAGGCATTTGCTGAACTTTACTGGTCGTGTTGTTTTATTCAGGGGAAGCCTCTATAATCAGGGCGAGGAGGCATGATGAATAATCCTGAAGACCTTAACTTGAAAAATAGGAGAATCACGGTCAGGCCTTCGCCGACCAGCTCCATCATCACCCTGGTCATGAGCATCCTGTTCCTCATATTTGGAATTGTTTTCATGGGATCGGTCATGGGGGAAGCGGATGAGGCCAGGGGGCCGATGACCTTTTTCCTGGTTATCTGGATTGGTGCCTGTCTGGGTATGGCCATCTATTCGCTCGTCAACCTTTCTTCTTACGGGAAGTCAAGACCCAACCCGGCGGCCCTGGAGGTCCTGGAGGTCGAGGACAGGAAGGCCCCCGATAAAAAAGAAGATTCTGCCACGACCCGACCCGATTTCGGGGCCCGGCTGAGAGAACTGGAAGCTCTTAAAAAAGACGGCTTGCTGACTGAAGATGAATACCAGCGAAAGAGGAGAGAAATCCTTGATGAAAAGTGGTGACGGCGAATTGAACGGGAAGAAAAATCAGGCCTCAAATTTTGCCAGGAGTCTCATTTTAACGTCCCTTATTCCTTCATTGCTGATCATTTCCGCCCTGGCTTTGCCGGGGGGAATGAAAGCAGGAGACAAGTGCGCTTTTTCCGCCAGGCCGGTGGAACTGGCCCAGGATTCCCAGAAGGCAATCATCTTCCACAACAGGCAGGAAGAAATCCTGGTCCTGGCCACCGAGCTGCGGGCTGATAAGGAAACGCAGGTTCTGGAATTCATTCCCTTTCCTGCTGAGCCTCAGGTTTTCCTGGTGAAAGAGCCCATCCTGGAAAAAGTCAGGGAACTCCTTAAGAAAAAGGACATAAAAGAATTGGAAGGTCCCACCAAGGGTGGGGGAGGCCTGGCCCCGGTTGAGATAAAGCTCAGCCAGAAGATGGGTCCGCATGACGTCACGGTGGTGAAAATCAACCAGCCGGGCGAATTCGAGAACTGGGTGCGGGAGTTTTTCAGGCAGAAAAAGATTCAATTAGAAATCAGGCTGGAGGGAGTGCTGGCCAACGCCCGGGATTACCTGGACCGGGGCTTCAATTATTTTGTTTTTGACTCGGTCACCGTAAGCAGGGAAACCAGGCTGGTCGAGCCGCTGGCCTACAGGTTTAAGTCGGCCGAGCTGTACTATCCCCTTAAGACTTCCAACCTGGTCGGCGGTTCCGGCCGGGTGGAGCTGGTCCTGATCCTGCCTGGAACTTTCTTCGCGGAGGAGCTGATTTTACATAAGCAGGACCAGAGGTATTTTGAGCTCTTCCGTTCCGGCTGGAGGGCCAGCTCATCTTCAAAGATGTACCCGGCCGAGCTGGGGGAGCTACTGCCGGAAGCCGCCGGGTTTTTCAAGCAGGGTCAGAAGATATACCTGCAGCTTTTGAAGTATGACGGACCTTATGATTTTAAGGATGACCTGAGATGGGATATTTCCGGGTTGCCGCGGTATGCCTACAAGATAAGCATAAGCAGTTTTTTAGGCGAAATTCGCGAGCAGAAAATGACCGAGGACGAAATCAAGGACTATCTCCAGGCCAGGTGCGCGGAAAATCCTAACTTTCTCAAGGAGAGCCGGGTTCTGCTGGACGAAGAGATGCTCGGCTACCTTTTGACCTCGCGCCTGACCTGCGAGGATTTTGTGCACCCGGAAGAATTCGAGGTCTACAAGGCCATTTATAATTTTAATCCTTCGGGCCTTAGCCCGGTCAGGCTGGACGGGCTACCGACCGGGTTCGTGGTCCTGGAAGATAAGACCGCCAACAGAAAGTTTGAAAAAATAAAGGGCGTGGAGAAGGCCCTTCTCGATGATTACGACAGCAAGAATAAAAAAGAATACCGGCTGAGCGACTTCGTGCCGGAGGGGCTGGAGGACTGTATCCAGGTCAGGCAGGGTGAGAGAGAGAACCTGCTGTCCCCAGGGAAAAATTATGTGTCACGGGTTGGCTTCAACCCTGGCCGGACGGCGGCCCTGGTCTTCGTCTCGCACGTAGCCAGCCCGGAGATGGGGGCCGGCTACTTAGTGTTGCTGGAGAAGCACCAGGGGGCCTGGACGCCGGTCAAAGTCCTCAGCGCCGAAATCTATTAAACGGAAACGGGGGACAAAATACTCGTTCCCCGATTTTGCTGACAATTTTTGATATTCTGTTTTTCCAGCTCGCCGTTTTAGTAAGAATTATTAAAAAGATGGTAAAAAAATGTTTTAAAATTATGTCGCTCTCTTACTTCTCTTTTGTTTAAAGGCCCCTTCTTTTCTTCTCCTGATGTTCTACTAATGCTCCGAGCCTTATCCCATCGGCTCTGTTATTCTATATCGTTCTTCTCGCAAAAGGTCTTGATGTTTGATTCCAGCTCCTGGGCCCGGGCGATGGCCTTTTCTTCGGTCAGGGTCGGCAACAGCTCCTTTAGCTTATTTCTGACCGCCTTAACCTGGTTTTCAGCCTTTTCCGGGTCGGAGATGACGACCAGCCCTGGTTCGGCCGCCTGGCGGTTGGCCACGATGTAATTCTGGGTGGCTGTTTGGAACTCCTTTTCCAGGGCTATCACCGCATCTTCTTCGGGGGTCGTCTTAAAAAAATGGTCATAGGCCAGGTAGCCCGCCCCAAGGATGATTATAAGAAATAGCAATTTCTTCACGCTTGCCCCTCTCCTAAAATAATTTCCATTCCAATGGGATTGTATCTTACCCCCTCCTTAATTAAAAGCGGAAATAAGATGAGGGGAGAGGATACTCATTTACCTGATTTTTTGACTCCGGTACCTCGGGCTAAGAACCTGTGTAAAAACAATTAGATTCACTTGGCTAACCCGCTAATTGAAGACTTACTTAAGCCTATCCTCTAATCCATTCGATGGCCTTCCAAACCAATAAAAATATGCGACTTAATTTATTAACTTACCTTTTTCCTTTTTCCATTTTGTCATAGAGTTTTCTTGCGTCCTTTCCAAAACCGGCCCCCAAAAAATTGGAGAATGAGTATTGTGTTCCCCATTTTTTATGCGCCTCAATTTTTTGCCGGAACCTTCTACCCGACTATGAATAAAGTACCGGACATGCTTTTCTCCCTCTCTGGCCACAATGAACCAGGCGAATTACACCATTCCTTTTTTGTTCTTGATGGAAGAGTCGGGAGAGTGGTATGGTAATCATGAAGACACACTCTTCGGGTCTGAACTCACATTTCTGAATAAGTAATTCGAACTTGAGGAGGGAGCGATGAAATCAAGAGTTTCAAGAGTGCTGCTATCGGCACTTTTAGTATTAATCGTTTTAATCATCGTTCAGGGGGCAACCCCAGAACCCCAGTTGCCAAAGGAAACCGAGGCCCAGAAGGCCCAGCGCCTGAAGTGGTGGACAGAGGCCCGCTTCGGCATGTTCATCCACTGGGGCCTCTATGCCCTGCCCGCCCGGCACGAGTGGGTCAAGAACCGCGAGCGCCTGACCAACGAGCAATACCAGAAATACTTTGAGCACTTCAACCCCGACCTCTACAACCCGCGGGAATGGGTCAGGATGGCCAGGGCAGCCGGAATGAAGTATGTCGTGATCACCGCCAAGCATCACGAGGGCTTCTGCCTCTGGGATTCGAAATACACGGATTACAAGGCTACCAGGACGCCGTTCGGCCGCGACATCCTTAAAGAATTTGTCGAGGCCTTCCGGGCCGAGGGATTGAAGGTGGGTTTCTATTATTCGCTCCTCGACTGGCATCACCCGGATTACACCATAGACCGTTACCATCCGCTCCGGCCCGACAACGAGGCCGACTACGAAAAGCTCAATGCCGGCCGGGACATGGCCCGTTACCGCGAGTACATGAAAAACCAGGTCCGGGAGCTGCTCACCAACTACGGCGAAATCAGCATCATGTGGTTTGATTTTTCCTTTCCGGGAAAGTTCGGCAAGGGCCGCGACGACTGGGATTCCATCGGCCTGCTGAAACTGGCCAAATCGCTCCAGCCGCATCTCATCATCGACGACCGGCTCGACCTCCAGGACGTCGAGGGCGGCTGGGACTTCACCACGCCCGAGCAGGTCAGGGTCACCAAGTGGCCAGAATACAACGGCAAGCGAATTCCCTGGGAAACCTGCCAGACCTTTTCCGGCTCCTGGGGTTATTACCGCGACGAGTATACCTGGAAGAGCCCGGCCCAGCTCATCGAGCTGCTTATTGACTCGGTAAGCAAGGGCGGTAATCTATTGCTCAACGTGGGCCCGACCGGCCGGGGCACCTTCGACCACAGGGCACAGGAACGGCTCAAGGCCATCGGCGAGTGGATGGCCGTAAACGGCCGGTCAATCTACGGCTGCACCCAGGCGCCTGATGAATTTGTCGCTCCGCCCAACACGCTTCTGACCTGGAATCCAGTTACCAAACGACTCTACATGCACCTGCTCTTCTACCCGATGAATGGCCTGTGGCTCAAGGATATGGCCGACAAGGTGAAGTATGTGCAGTTCCTCCACGACGCTTCCGAGATTCGCTTCCGCCCCGGCACCGGCGAAGAAGCTAACAACCTGTGGCTGACCCTGCCCGTCCAGAAGCCACCGGTCGAAATACCCGTCCTCGAAGTCTTTTTGAAATGAAAAATTCTCGGTAATTTACTAACTGAGTAACGGATGGAATCAAGAGTAAGATTCTTGATAATCCTGCTGTGGATTTTGTCTCTGGTGGCGGGGTGTTCAACAGGGGAGTCTGGCCTCCAGTCGCTGGCGGCCTCGGAGCAGCCGCTTTTTTCTTGCGGCGGTGATCAATCTGGCCGTTATTACAAGTCAATTAATTTTTTAATTGGAGCCGGCGGCCGGGTCTACCTCTGGGACTCTGTAAATTTTGAAGGCCTTGACGTTTACAGTCCCGACGGGAAATTCCTTTTCACTCTTGGAAAAAAGGGACAGGGGCCGGATGAATTGCCGAATGTGGCTGCGGCGGCTGCAGATTCCAAAGGCCGTCTCTGGGTAAATGTCTTCAGCCAGAAAATGCTCAAGGTCTTTTCGCCAGACGGAAAGTTAATCCGGGAAGTGCTGCTTCCGGAAGAAATTTCCAGGGGCTATATCAACAGGATGCTCTTCGGCGCCGGCGACGAATTGTACATCCAGTCAGATTCAGGTGCCGGAGAATATTCAGTCCACGGCTTTTATCCGGAAGAGGGGCGCACCAGGCTCTTCCATGAGGAAAAGGGACGGAAGGAAGGAGGCCTGGCCCGTTTCTTTACCGACCTGGCAGTTGATGACACCGGGAAACTTTATATTTCTGACCCCTTTGATTACAGGATTTATGCCTATTCGCCGGAGGGCGTGCTCATCCGAACCTATGAAAATAGAAGGGCTAGAAAAGAACGCATCCTTGATTCAGATTTTGATATCTTAAACGGCGATTTGAACTCGGTCATAAGGTTTGAGGGTTACCGTGAAGTCCTGGCCCGGCTAAAGGGACCGTCCCGGTATTTTCCTGCAGTCTTCGGCCTCAACGCCGACCGGGGACGCCTTTACGTCTGGACCTCGCAGAGGGAAAGCAGGCTGAACAGGTACATCGTTGATATTTATGACCTGGATTTTCAACGCCTGGGACGGGCCTGCTATTTCAACTGGGTTAAGATGAACCTGGCCCGCATCGTTAACGCTCGGCTGTACATCCCGAGCATAGAAAATTATGATACCAGCCTGGTCCGGAAGCTCGGCCGGATGGGCCTCACTAACGTGCCCGAAAAACTGAATGTTTATCAGGTCAGAAATTAAAATATTTGCCCGCTAAATTGGGCGTACTTTCGCGTCTCCATTTTTTAGGAGGCACTAATCAGGAGGGAAGAAATGAAGAAGAGCAAAAACCCACATTCCTGGACATTCTGTTATTTCTTTTATTTATAACGACGGCGGCCATCAACATTGCCTGTGATTTCTCTGGAACTAAATCGCAAAAAACCGGATCAGAACCCACAGTAAGCCTGCTCCCGGAAGACCGGGTGCGACTTTCCAACGACCCGCAAAAAACCGAGATTTTCCGCGATGCCGGACTCGGCCTGTTCATCCACTGGGGGCCGAATTCCCAGGTGGGCACAGAAATTTCCTGGCCCCTCTACAATGCCTCGGAAGATTTCATAAAAAAATATTATGCCCTGGCCGACACCTTGCGTACCGGCGAATTTGGCGCCTTCACCTGGGGTCCCGACTGGCCCATCGTGGTCAAGATTACAAAGGCCAGGCCAGCGGGAATATTCTGAGTGAAGCCTGAATGAAACTTGATTAAGAAGAAACAACCGGTGACAGTCAGGGGGGCCAGAAATCTCTTTCTTATATTTTTTTTATTTAATCTGGTTTTATTTATAATCTGGCTTTGTTTAATTTGGTCGCAATTAACCCAAATGATGTTGTTGCCCTTTTTTAGGCGATTGCGGCTAAATGGAAACTTTAGAACCCAGGCCCGTCTTTTTCCATATAATAAAAATTTTGACTTTTGCGGACGGCAAGTGTTATTCTTCGGCCGTATCCGGATAGGGCGTGAATCCCAAAAGTTTCGCCTGAGCCGCGAGAGATATCTCGCTTCCGGAAAGGAGGGCAAAATGAATTGCAAGCGTTTTATCATTGCTTCGGTCGTCGTCTATGTGGCTTTCCAGGTCATGGAGTTTCTCGTCAACAACATTATCCTGATGAGCCAGTACGAGGCGCTGCAGAATTTGTGGCGACCCGACATGGCCTCGAAAATGTGGCTGATGTACCTGACCGGGGTGATGGTCGCTTTTCTTTTTACCTACATTTTTATTAAGGGCCGCGAGGGGAAAGGCCTGGCCGAGGGCTTCCGCTATGGCCTGGTAATCTGGGCTTTTGTCGCGGTTCCGATGAGCCTCGGTTTCTACGGGATGTTGCCGATTCCGTTCAAGCTGGCTCTGTGGTGGATAATATTCTCGCTGGTCGAGTATGTCATAGCCGGCCTCATAGTCGCAGCCATCTACAGGCCAGCCCCACCCGCCGCGAAAACGGCCTGAATTAGCCACCGGGAGATCCATCCGGATTGACCAGCCCTGGGGGCCGGCCATAGCTACCGTGGAAATCCCACCTGGCGATGGCCGGACCTGGCAGAATATTTCCGCTCCCGTTAAGGAAGTAACGGGCGTTCACCCCATCTGGCTATATTTCACTGGCCCGGAAGGACTGCTTATAAAGCTCGACTGGTTTGTGTTCGGAAAGAACACAACATTAGAAATTCCCATAGATTACTCTGAGTGGTTCCTTTGACCGGGATGGTTTCCGGGGCAGGGCCCCCGAAAACCTATTCCTGGCCCGCCGAAAAAACCGGTTTGTTTGCGTTCGGTTAGGTACTTTTTGAAGAAAGTTTGGCTGGGCCCTTAAGGCTCAAAAAAAATGTTTTTTGTCATTGATGGTTTAGAGGCGGGTGACTATTAAAAATTCATAACGGAAGAAGCCCATTTTTTATGATAATAATTTAATTAAAGAGGCCATTTTCCCGGGCTGAAATTTCAAAAAAAATTCAATAAATTGGATAAAATTATATAAATTTGGATTTATCGTCCCCAAAACGCATTTTTCTTACTTATAACTAATTGATAAATAATAATTTATGATTTTACTTCGATTGGCACGATATTTGCTTTCCTAAATAGAGCTATTTGGGTGCTGCTTTTTTGTAATTTTTTAGAAAAGGAGGTGAAAATAGAGAAGGGCAATATCCAATGAAACCTTGATCTAAGGGTTGGGTGCGCATCACCCAGGGCAAGGGGTTTTGATCCTACCTTAAAGAGGAGGAGGAATGAAAAAGCTTTTAACCGTTTTCTTTGTGTTACTCCTCGCAGTTTCACTCGGTGCCCAGCAGAGAACCGGAAACCTTTTCGGTAAAGTCGTAGACACCGAGGGCACTCCGCTGCCTGGAGTAACAGTCACCATCACCTCTCAGTTCTTCGCTCCCATGACGGCTGTGACCTCGGCCGAAGGAGCCTTCAGGTTCCTGTCGCTGCCTCCTGGCAGAGACTATTCCGTTAAGCTGGAGCTGACCGGCTTCAAGACGGTCGTTCAGACGGGCATCGTGATCGAGGTCGGCGCCAACGCCAACCTGACCTTCACCATGGAGCCCGGCGGAATTGAGGAAGAGGTTACGGTTACCGCCATCACCCCGGTCGTCGACACCAAGAAGACCTCGGTCGGCACCAACGTCACCCAGGAAGTCCTGCAGGGGCTGCCCACAGCCAGAGACCCGTGGGTCATCCTGCAGATGGCTCCCTCGGTCATCGTCGACCGTGAAAACGTCGGCGGCGCTGAATCGGGACAGCAGTCCAACTACGTAGCCCGCGGGGCCAACACCTACAACAACAACGTCTGGGCTATGGACGGCATGGTCATTACCGACCCGGCGGCCATCGGAGCCTCACCGTCCTACTATGACTTTGATGCCTTCGAGGAAATGCAGATTTCCGTTGGCGGCAACGACGTTACGGTTCAGACCGGTGGTATCGCTCTGAACATGGTCACCAGGAGAGGCAGCAACCGGGTTACCCTCGGCGGCCGTTTCTATCTTACCGATAGAAAGTTCCAGGCACAGAACACCGAAAAGGTGGCAGCCATCAAGGCCGTGGAAAATCCCACCAATGCCAGCAACCTGTTCCAGGGCGTTAACTACATCAGGCAGAACAAGGACTACGGGTTCAACCTCGGTTTCCCGATCTTAAAGGACAAGGCCTGGGCCTGGTTCTCCTACGGTGTCCAGGACATAAAGACGACCACCGTTTACGGGACTGTCGATGACTCCCTGCTGGATAACTACGTGGGCAAAATCAACGTCCAGCCCATTCAGAGCAACCGTTTGGAAATCTTCTACCATTCGGGCAACAAGCAGAAATGGGGTCGTTCGGCCAGCAGCTCACTGCCTGATGGTTACAAGCAGGGCGGCCGCTTCTACTTTGGCAGCCCCATCCTGAAGATCCAGGACGAGCAGATGATCGGGAACAACCTGTTCCTGTCCTTCAAGTTCGGATATTCCGATGCCGGTTTCAGCCTCATCCCGATGATGGACCAGGACTGGAACGATGTGCCGAGATGGGATGTTGGTGCCCAGAGATGGTATGGCTCCGAGTGGAGATACTACGTTGAACGCCCCGTCTACCAGTATAACTTCATGGCCCAGTACTTCAACGACAACCTCCTGGGCGCCAGCCACGAGTTCAAGTTCGGCGTGGATTATGCCAAGAGAAAACAGTATGTTGAGTCAGTTTACAACGGCAACATGTACTATAACTATAACTACCGGGCCACGGATACAGCCTGGGATGTCACCGGCGACGGTATCCCGGATGCCATGAGCGCCATCTATCCCACCGATTATGCCCAGAGGATAAAGTATTTCAGCTTCTGGCGTGGCTATTACCGTGACCAGAGGGTTAATGCTCTCGGCCTCTATTTCAGCGACACCATCACCTTCGACCGCTTCACCGTTATACTGGGCTTGAGGTGGGACTACCAGCTGCCCTACCTGAACCCGTTCACCCTGAAGGCCATGGACGGTGGAGAGGCCTGGCAGAAGATTGCCGGAACCGATGTGCAGGCTGCGCTGGATGCCCTGCTGCCCGGCCTGGAAATTCCCAAGAGGTACCACTATTATTATGACCCGGCCACCAACACCATCTCCGACAAGAAGTTCCTGTGGTCGATCTTTTCACCCAGAATCGGTTTTACCTGGGACGTCATGGGCGACGGCAAGACCCTGCTGAAGCTCAACCTGGCTCAGTACGGCGACTTCATGGGCACCGGCTGGGCTGACTGGGCTGCACCCTCGGGCACCGGCGGCTGGATGGACTTCTGGTGGGATGATGCCAACAAGAACAACATCCTTGAATTCACCGAGCTGTACTGGCTGTGGAGGACCAACCCGCCGGCCGGAACCAGCTACTACTCCCGCTACAATGTGTTTACCTCAACCGGCACCTTCATCGGCGACAACAACCTGGATGGCGATGGAGACAACTTCAGCGATGCCGCCGGCTACTACTGGGGCGGCTATGACCCGAACGACCCGCAGGCCTTCGGTGAACCCTACACCTCGACCAGGAAGGGCGTTACCTCCAGCCGGACCAAGGAAGCCATGCTGACCCTGGAAAGGGAAGTCCTGCCCAACTTCGCCGTTCAGTTAGTCGGAACCTACAGAAGGTATGACAAGATGAACTGGTCGCTGAAGTACTGGATTGATTCCGAGACCGGCGATAGAATCTACCCGGATTCTTCCTCAACGTATTTTGCCGACAGGGGCACTCCGGAAGCCAGCTACTACAACAGCTCCACCGGCCAGACCTTCATCCCCGACACCAAGGAAGCTCCAAACCATCACTGGTACACCGCTACCGCTGCCTACAACGCCTATTCTCCATATGCCGAGCGCCAGCTGCGGCCCAACTACTACATGGATTATTTCGGTATCGACCTGATCTGGAACAAGAGGCTGGCCAACAAGTGGATGATTAACGGCAGCTTCTCCTGGCAGTGGCAGGCCCAGCAGTATGGTGAGGGCAGCTACCTCGACCCGACCACCATCTGGGCTTTTGACGGCAAGCCGCAGGCTGCCTACATCGGCGGTGCCTCCGGTAAGATCAACCAGTACACCTACACCCGCTGGATGTTCAAGATTGCCGGACTCTACCAGCTGCCTTATGACATCAACGTTTCCGGAACCTTCAACATGAGAGAAGGCTGGGTGTTGACCGAGTACTTCACCCTGACTGACTACCGCATCCCGGCCACCGACAGCAGAAGCAACACCATCTACATGGACTATTTCGGAACCGACCGGCTGCCGCTGTTCTACAACCTGAGCCTGAGAGTGGAAAAGATGCTGCGCCTCGGAAACACCGGCCGCATCTACATCATGCTGGACGTCTTCAACGTGCTCAACAAGATGATCGAGAACCGCCGCTACATGAAGAACTGGGGCACGGTCAGAGTCTACGGCGACAGCTCGGGTAATATCGACTGGACCAGAACCACCTTCACTTACAATACCACCTACAATGCTCTGAACGAAGTTCTGAACCCGAGAGTGGCCAGGCTCGGTGTCCGTTTCGAATTCTAATAGCAGCAGACTGCTGAGCTGATGTTCGGGCCCTCCTCCCCGACGGGGAGGAGGGCCTTTTTTTTAACAGGGGACACCTGAAGGTGTCCCTTTTTTGGCCCGACTCGGTCCCGTAAATTACTTATTATCAGCAAGTTGAAAAATCAGAATTTGGGGACACCTTTAAGTGTCCCCAACTCCTTCTGAGAACGGGCGGATAAGCCCGGAGCGTGGGGGCTATCTTACCGGGCGAAATGGCCTAACTGGCATAAAGGTTGCTGTATTTATTTGCGAGGCCCAATTATGATAAAATTTAAGCCGGGCCTTAGCCGGAAAATCACAGTGGCGTGGCGGAGGTTTAAGATGAAAAAAGTATTGATATTTATGGTCGCTGCTCTAATCCTTACGAGCTTGCTCTTTGCCCAGGAATATAAAGGAAAAGGGCGGGCCATGGGAGTGGTCACTGATGAGCAGGGCAATCCCCTGGAAGGGGTAACTGTAAAATTATTTTACGTGAAAGGCCAGCAAGGTTTCAGCGTCAAGACCGATAAGGATGGTAAGTGGGTGGCCGCCTGGATCAGGGGCGGGCAGTGGAACATAGACTTCGAGAAGATCGGCTATGCCCCCAAGAAAATAGCGATCGAGTTGCAGGAGTTCCAGAAAAATCCGGAAATCAAGATCGCCATGGTTAAGGTGGAAGGCCTGGTGGTCACGGAAGAAATAAAAGAAATGCTGGAAAAGGGCAACAAGCTTTTTGACGAGCAGAAGTATGATGAGGCCAGAGTGGTCTACGAGGAAATCATGACCAAGTTTCCCGACGCCTATCCCATCTGGAAGAACGTGGGCAACTGCTATTTTGCCATGGAAAAGTATGCCGAGGCCGAGCAGGCCTACCAGAAAATCCTGGAGAAGGATGCCAACAACGCCGATGCCCTGGTGGCCATTGGCAATACCTACCTCAACCGGGGAGATAAGGACAAGGCCTTTGAATGGTACGGCAAGGTCAACGTGGACAAGATTACCGACCCGGTGGTCATCTACAACGTGGGCACGATGTATTACAACAACAGCCGGTTCGCCGAGGCCCTGGTCTATTACCAGAAGGCAGTGGAGAAGCAGAAGAATTTCACCGATGCCCTTTACCAGCTCGGGTTGACCTATCTTAACCTGCAGAAAAACCAGGAAGCCATCAACACCTTTGAAGAATACCTGAAGGTCGATTCCGAATCCGGCCGGGCCGACCAGGTCAGGGCCTTCCTGAGCTATTTGAAGAAGTAAGGCGGGTGTAATTTTATATTTTGCAAATAGCCGGGCTCCGCTAGAAGAATACAAGAGAAGAGCTCGCCGCTTGAAGAAGATGGGTATGATGGAATTGGAATTCGGCCTGAACCGCGTTCATTTCTTATTTTTTGCCAGGCCTGGCGCTCAGGACCGGTGGTCAGGAACTCCGGGTGCTGACCTGGAGTCAGGGCGTCAGGACTTCAGGTCGACGAAAATGAATGAGAAAGCAAAAAATTTCTGGAAGCCCGGGCCGGGCAAAGCCGGCGATGAGGAAGGCTGAAGGAACCCTGGAATCTCTTGGAAATTATCACCTCAGCTCGGGGCTCCCGGGATTTTAGGAGAGGTTGTGAAAGCGGCCAGGTTAGGGGTTAAAGGAAGGCGGGGAAAGACAAAATAACTTAATTAAGGGGGTACGGGGTGCAGAAAATTAAAACAGGGAAAAGAACCGGGAGGCATTTTTTATTTTATGCCGCGGTTCTGGCAGTCGTGGCTGCGGGCAGCTTTTTCCTGGTGGCCTGCGGTGGCCTGCCCAGGACGAAGCTCGACCCGGAAAGCCAGGAATTCTATGACATCGCCCAGATGATAATGAGCCGGGAAGAGTCCAAGATTTTCCGGCTCCTGCCCGATGCCGAATCGCGGAAGGAATTCATAAAAGAGTTCTGGGAAAAGCGTGACCCGTTCCCGGAGACGCCAAAGAACGAGTTCAAGGACGAGTTCATGGCCCGGGTAAGTTATGCCGACCAGAGGTTCAAGGAGGGTGGCAAGGGACGGAATACAGACCGCGGGCGGATTTATATTTTCATGGGCCCGCCGGACAAGTTTGAAGAAATTTTTACGCACGAGGACACCTCGGTCCGCGGGTCGGTGATTTACTGGTACTATTACAATTACAACCTGGGCATCGAGTTCGTGGACGAGAAGGGAACCGGCCAGTACCGGATCAGGCGGTACGAGGGCGACTTCTTCGAGGCCATGGACATTCTGAAGCTGGGCGGCTCGTTCGGGCCGGATAATATTTTCAAGCGGCGGCTGGTCAAGTTCCAGCTCGATTATGACAAGAAAGAGAAGAAGGTCACCATCGTGCTGCCGGCAAAAGATTTGAATTTCAGCGAGGACGAGGAAGGGGCCTTCTACGTCGACCTGGATTTTGTGTTTTATCTTTACGACCGGGCGGGGAAGAGGCTCGGCAAGTACACCGAGAGCCGGGTGTTCAAGGTCACCATCCAGGAATACCCGGACCTTAAAGAGGTGCCTTTTTATTTTGATCTTGAGCTGCCGGAGGGGAAGGGTTACATCGACGTGACCATCTCGGGCGGCGGGGAAAAGAGCGGCCGCATCCGCCGCCTCTTCGAAATCAAATAGGGGACACCTGCAACTGTCCCCTTTTTGCGCCGCGGCGCCTCCATAATTTATTTATTATCAGAAAGTTGGAAAATCAAGAAGTGGGGACACCTTAAAGTGTCCCCATTTTGTCTTTTTCTAACAGATTCATAATTAATAAGATACAAACGGGCTTGCAACGGAAAAGGGGACACCTTAAGGTGTCCCCTCTTTTTTTATGGTAAAATGGAAGAAATTTTTTTCAGGAGTTTGAGATGAAATTCGCCAGGATAATCTTAATTGCCCTGATTGCCTCGGCCGTCCTGGTTTCCTGCGGCGGCCAGAAAAAGGAGAAAAAGGAAGTGTCTGAAAACCCATTTTTCACCGACTGGACAACACCCTTTGGCGCTCCGCCATTCGACCGGATTAAGGTTGAACATTTCAAGCCGGCGATCCTCGAGGGAATAAAGCGCCACCGGGAAGAAATAAAAGCCGTCGCCGAAAATCCCGAGCCCCCGACCTTCGCCAATACCCTGGAGGCCCTGGATCGCAGCGGCCTGTTCCTCGACCGGGCAGAAAAGGTCATGGAAAACCTGCTTTCGGCCCATACTAACGATGAGCTGCAGGCAGCGGCCCAGGAGCTGGCCCCGGCGCTTTCTGCCCATTACGACAGTATTTTTCTCGATGCTAAACTTTTTGCCCGGGTCAAGGCGGTTTATGACCAGCGTGACCAGCTTGCCCTGAACCCGGAGCAGAAGCAGCTCCTGGAAAAGTTTTACAAGGATTTTGTCCGGGCCGGTGCCGGCCTGGACGAGGCCAAAAAAGCCCGGCTCAAGGAAATCAACCAGGAGCTGGCCGTCCTGGAGCTGAAATTTGCCGAAAATGTTCTCAAGGAAACCAACGCCTTTGAGCTGGTAATTGAAAACCCAGCCGACCTGGAAGGCCTGCCCGCCAACGTGGTGGCTGCCGCGGCCGAAGCGGCCAAAGAGAGGGGCAAGGAAGGCAAGTGGGTTTTCACACTCCACAAGCCGAGCCTGATTCCTTTCCTGCAATACTCGCCGCGACGCGAGCTTCGGGAAAAGATCTTCAAGGCTTACATCAACCGCGGCAACAACGGAAATGAGCGCGACAACAAGGCCCTGGTGGCCCGGACCATCGCCCTCAGGATCGAGAAAGCCGGGTTGCTCGGTTATAAGACCTGGGCTGATTACGTGCTCGAAGAAAACATGGCCAAGACGCCGGAGAACGTCTACAGGTTCATGGACCAGGTCTGGAAACCGGCCCTGAAGCGAGCCAGTGAAGAGGCGGCCGAGCTCCAGAAGCTTATCCGGGCCGATGGTGGCAACTTCAAGCTGGAACCCTGGGACTGGTGGTATTACGCCGAGAAGCTGCGCAAGCAGAAATATGCCCTGGACGAAGAGATGCTTCGTCCCTATTTCAAGCTGGAGAATGTCATCGACGGCGTGTTCCTGCTGGCCAACAAGCTTTACGGGTTGAAGTTCGAGGAGCGGAAGGACATTCCCGTCTATCACCCCGAGGTCCGCGTGTTCGAGGTCAAGGAAGCCGACGGCCGGCTGGTGGGTATTCTCTACACCGATTATTTCCCGCGGGCTTCCAAGGGGGCCGGGGCCTGGATGAATGCCCTCCGCGATGAATACAGGGTGGGTGGCGAGCGCATCGCCCCGCTCATCATCAACTGCGGAAATTTTACCAAGTCCACGCCGGAGCAGCCATCGCTCCTGAGCTGGGAAGAGGTGACCACGCTCTTCCACGAGTTCGGGCATGCCCTGCACGGGTTGCTTACGGATTGCACGTACTTAAGGCTGACCGGGACCAACGTGGCCCGCGATTTCGTGGAGCTGCCTTCGCAGATTATGGAAAACTGGGTGGCCGAGCCCGAGTTTTTAAGGTTGTTCGCGCGGCATTACCAGACCGGTGAACCGATACCCGACGAGCTGGTGGCCAAGATAAAGAACGCGCAATATTTTAACCAGGGTTTTATCACGGTCGAATATATGTCGGCCTGCTACCTCGACATGGACTGGCACGTGCTGACGGCACCGGTGAAGGCCGAAGTGGTGATGGACTTTGAGAATAAAGCGCTGGGGAGAATTGGCTTGATCCCGGAGATCGTGGTGCGGTACCGCAGCCCGTATTTCAGCCACATCTTTGCCGGCGGCTATTCGGCCGGTTATTACAGCTACATCTGGGCCGAGGTGCTGGATGCCGACGCCTTCGAGGCTTTCAAGGAGAAGGGGCTGTTTGACGCCGAAACTGCCAGGGCCTTCAGGGAGAATATCCTGGCCCGGGGTGGCAGCGAAGACCCGATGACCCTGTACGTGAAGTTCAGGGGGCGGGAGCCGAAGGTCGAGCCGATGCTCAGGCGCCGCGGCCTCTAAACAGGAGATAAACAGGGGACACCTTTAAGTGTCCCCATTTTTAATATCGAGGCCCAACAGCCGCGACGCTAAAATATTTATATTCTATAATTTACCATGATTGCCGTCAGCTCAAAAAAGGGACACCTTTAAGTGTCCCCTTTCTTATTTGTATGTTCTTGGAAGCGACCTTTCCTGCTATACAAATCCTTTAGGAGCGCCCGAAGGTCCTGGAGGACAGCTCATTTATTGATGTCGATCTATAGCTGATTTTTCTCTGCCCTGGTCTAGCCTTATTTCATGGGACTTGGCGAAGTTACTGCTGAAGCAAATTATAATTTGAAACGTTAATGACTGGCCCCGGGAAAGATATTTTGAAGGCCAGTTGCCGGTTTGGTCGCATCCAATTATCGAGACAAGGAAAAAATTAATTAGGATAGAATTTTAAAAATTAATCGGATCAAATTGATAATGCCCGGTATCGAGCAGGAAGATAAGCCTCATATATGAATGGGTATTCATATGTTAGCGGTCTGTGAGGTAGTCTTTTCTAATAGAGTTCTGTGGTTCGCCCCGGGATGCCTTATTCTGGGTGTGCTATGGCCTTTCGGGCCGGATAATACAGCAGATTTGGGGACACTGTAAGGTGTCCCCGTTTGGCCTTTCTCTAACCGACTCATAATTAATGAGATAGCGGCGGGCCAGCCGTGGAAAAGGGGACACCTTAAGGTGTCCCCTGTTTGGATGGTGTCCGCTGCTTAAATTAATGGTAAAATGGGCGAGGATTGATGCTCTGATACCAGGAGGGACTGCGATGACAAAAAAAATCAAAGATGAACTCGAAGAGAAAGCTTTAGACAGAAGAAAGTTCCTGGCGGCCGGGCTGGGCCTGGTCGGCCTTTCCGCACTCGGCGGCAAGAAGCTTCTGTCCTCGGGCCTGAAAATGGGGGAGGGCCTGGTGGGCGCTTCTCCACGCCTAACGTCTGTACATGGAGCCACCCTTTCAGGCGCGGGTCATGTCCCCTCCAGCCCGCCATCATCTTCCTCTGCCGGTGTTTTTCCCGTTGATCCCCTGGCTCCGGCCGGAAAGTCCCGTGTCCTGCTGATTAAAACCGACGACCGGGCCGATGGCGTCCGCAAAGCCTTCTCCTTCTTCAAGGACCGCAACCCCTTCAAGGGCAAAAAAGTCCTGGTCAAACCCAACTTCAACACCTCCGATGAAACTCCGGGCTCAACCCACTACGATACCCTCAAGGAAATCCTGAGCGAACTACGCAAAGCCGGCGCCCGCGAACTGTCCATCGGCGACCGCAGCGGCCCCGAACCCACCGAGCAGGTCTTCGATAAAAAAGGAATCCGACAGCTGGCCGCGGCCTTCGAGGCCCGTCTCCTCAACTTCGACGAGCTCGGGCCCGACGGCTACATCAAGGTCACCCCGCCCGGCTCTCACTGGCAGGACGGTTTCCTGGTGGGCCGTCCCGTGGTGGAAGCCGAAGCCCTCATCTCCACCTGCTGCCTCAAGACCCACCAGTACGGCGGAGTCTTCACCATGTCGCTCAAAAATTCCGTGGGCGTTGTTCCGCGCAAGGGCTACACCTACATGCGCGAGCTCCACTCCTCCCCGCACCAGCGCCGGATGATCGCCGAGATCAACTATGCCTACCGGCCGACCTTCGTCATCCTGGACGGCCTGGTAGCGTTTGTCGACCAGGGCCCGATGACCGGGCCGCGAAAGGAAGCCCACGTCTTCCTGGCCGGAGTCGACCGCGTGGCCATCGACGCCGTGGCCGTGGCCATCCTCAAGGAGCTTGGCTCAAACGACGCCATCATGAAGCCGCGTGTTTTCGAACAGGAGCAGATTGCCCGGGCAGCCGAACTTGGACTAGGCGTCAGCTCACCCGACGAAATCATAATCGAAACGCTCGATGCCCCCAGCGCTGAGTACGCCGCAAGAATCCGCCCCCTGCTCACTTGAACATATTTGGAAAAGGGGACACCTTACAGTGTCCCCCAAAATTTATTTTGTAAGTTGTTTATGTTTAAGGGTTTAATCCAGCTCTACTTTTCTTTGTATTCGGTTATTGGAAGGCTTGGCTGCTAACCTCTTTATATTCTATCGCTTAAATCGAGTTGCGGGATCCGGCAAAAGGGGACACCTTACAGTGTCCCCTCTTCCCAGGCCCGGAGGTTTTCCCTGATCTGTTCGTGGCTGGCCATGGCCACGGCCATGGTGTGAACCACGCCTCTCCGCATTATCCAGCGCAGTGCCTCCGCATAACCTGGCTTTACCTCCGGTGACGGCGCGTAAGGTCCCCCGGAACAGGTCTTCATGGCCACCAGCCCGCCGCCCATCTCCCGTGCCTTCCGCAGCTCGCTTTCAAGGGCTTTCTGGTCCCAGCTGCTCCTCCGCCCGGTGTTCATGTGGACATAAGCCCCTTTGTGATTATAAGTCGTCATAATGACGTCGTAAAAGCGAACTTCGTTCTCTGCCTTCACCAGCTCCACCTGGTTTAGATGCGTGGAAAAGCCGTGGGCCCTGATGATTCCCTTGGTTTTCTTTTCCTCGAAAAATTTCATTATTTCGGGATGGTGGACGACCGCCACCTCCTCTGCCCCGTGAATAAGCATTATGTCGATGTAATCGGTATTAAGAGCCTGCAAACTCGCGGCCAGCGAATCCTCCATCTGTTTCAAGGCCCGGTTGATGTCTTCTCGCGATATAAGCTGTGCCTCGGTCAGGTTTACCCGGAGCTTGGACTGGATGACAACCTCTTTTCGGCGCGACCCAATCACCTTCCCCACCATGACTTCGTTCTGCCCGCGAAAGTAGGAACGGCCGGTGTCCATGAAATTAATGCCCGCCTCCATCACGGCCATGACCAGGGCTGGCTCCATGGTCCGCGACACTCCAAACCCTATGGTCGAAACTCTAAGGCCTGTCCTGCCCAGTTCCTGGTAGCGGGGGATTTTCGAACCGGTGGAGTCCCCGGCTGATTCCGCCAGCTTTTTCTCGGGGAAGTTTCTCCAATTGCTCTCAATTAATAACCCCTGGCCCAGCCCCTGGGACTTGCCTGACATTTCCCGGGGAAATCGGGCTATGGTGGCGCCCCCCATACCTCCGGCTAACAGTTTCAGAAATTCTTTACGCTTCATTCTTCTGGTCAGGCCATGCCTTATTCCATTCTACATTATTAATAAAACCAGAAAAAGGGGAAAGAAAAAGGGGACACCTTACGGTGTCCCCGCCTGAATGAGTTGTAATTAATTGATAATAAATAAAATAAATTTTGGCCTGGCTAGCGATTTTTGGGGCCCGATCACAAGTCCGCCCCTAATATATTTAATATCTATAACTTATAGGAGGTTCGGCCGGGCTCCAAAAAGGGGACACTGTAAGGTGTCCCCTGTTAAATTTTGCTTGAAATTTGCCCGCCCGCCTGTGCTACAATATGACCGCTAAGGCAAAGGAAGCAGGGAAAACAAAAAATGTTCATTGAAGAGCGTGCCGGCTTCTTATCTTCTTCATTTTTAAATTTAATTTTTAAGGAAGGTCTGTCATGTGCGGCATAGTCGGCTACATCGGGCACAACGAGGCTGCCCCCATCCTCCTCGAAGGCCTGCGCCGTCTGGAATACCGCGGCTATGACTCGGCCGGCCTGGCCATCTACAACCCCGACGGCCTCAAAATCCTGCGCTCCGTCGGGAAAATTTCTGCCCTGGCCAGCCTGGTCAACGCCTCCTGCCCCCGCGGCACCTTCGGCCTCGGGCACACCCGCTGGGCCACTCACGGCCGTCCTTCCGAAAACAACGCCCATCCCCACCAGGTCAACGGCCTGGCCGTCGTCCACAACGGCATCATCGAAAACTACGCCGAGCTCAAGGCCCGTCTCATCCAGCAGGGCTGCTCCTTCGCCTCCGAAACCGACACCGAGGTCATCGCCCACCTCATCGACCTCGAACTCCGCTCAGGCTCCGCCCCCGACCTCTACCAGGCTGTCCGCCGCGCCCTCTCCCGAATCGAAGGTACTTACGCCATCGCCGTCATCAGCCACGCCCACCCCGACCACTTCATCGTCGCCAAGAATTTTTCGCCGCTCATCATCGGCCTGGGCGACGGCGAAAACTTCGTCGCCTCCGACATCCCCGCCCTCCTGCCGTTTACCCGCCGCATCATCACTCTCAAAGAATTCGAAATTGCCCGCATCTACCGAGACCGCGTCGAGCTCTTCGACCTGCGCACCGGAGAGCCCATAGCCTCGCTTCCCCAGACCGTAACCCTCTCCCTCCAGTCAGCCGAAAAAGCCGGTCACAAGCATTTCATGCACAAGGAAATCTTCGAAACTCCCCGAATCTTCACCGATACCTTCCTCGGCCGCATCAAGCGCGACCCGCCCCGCATCGTTTTCGACGAGCTCAGCCTCGACCCCGCGGCCATCAACCGCATCCTGATCATCGCCTGCGGCACCTCCTACCACGCCGGGCTCATCGGCCGCTATTATTTCGAGGAGATCGCCGGTCTGCCGACCGAGGTCGAATATGCCTCGGAATTCCGCTACCGCCGCTCGGTGCTTCTTCCCGGCGACCTGGCCATCTTCATCTCGCAATCGGGCGAAACCGCTGACACCCTGGCCGCCCTCAAGGAAGTCCGGGCCCGTGGCCTCAAAACTCTGGCCGTCTGCAACGTCATGGATTCCTCCATCGCCCGGGCGGCCGAGCAGGTCGTCTACACCCGGGCCGGCATTGAGATCGGCGTGGCCTCGACCAAGGCCTTTATCGCCCAGGTGGAGGTGCTGCTGCTCCTGGCCCTTTACCTGGCCCGGGAACGCGGCCGGCTCGCCCCGTCCGACCTGGCCCGCTTTATCGACCAGTTCTACCGGATGCCGGCCATCCTCGAGCGCCAGTTAGCCACCGAGGATGAAATCAAGGAACTGGCTTCCCGCTTCGTCCGTGCTCACGACTTCATCTACATGGGCCGCGGCCTTAATTATCCCATCGCCCTGGAAGGCGCCCTCAAGCTCAAGGAAATTTCTTACATCCACGCCGAAGGCTATCCGGCCGGCGAAATGAAACACGGCCCCATAGCCCTCATCGACGAGCAGGTTCCGGTCATGGCCCTGGCCACGCGCGGCAGCCAGCTCAAGAAGATCATCTCCAACCTGCTGGAGGCCAAATCGCGCGGGGGCATCATCGTCGGGCTGATAAGCCGCGGCGACAACGAAACCCGCGCCCTCCTGGATTACGCCCTCGAAGTGGAAGACGTTGACGAATACTTCCAGCCCTTCATTAACACAGTGCCGCTGCAGCTCTTCGCTTACTTCGTCGCCGACCTCAAGGGCACCGACGTCGACCAGCCCCGTAACCTGGCCAAAAGCGTCACCGTCGAATAAGGATAAGAAGGGGACACCTTACGGTGTCCCCGAATTTTCATGCCCGCAACTAGTTCTTAATCAATAGGTTAGACGGGGCGACAAAAAAAGCCATTTTACAGCGAAATAATGGCAGTCACAACATATTAATAATCAATAAGTTATCAGCATGTAAGCCAGCGAGAAGAGGGGACACCCTAAGGTGTCCCCTCTGACCCCCACCTCACCTTTTTTTCACCCCTCTCATCACCCTGAAAAAGAATTGACCTGGTTCCGGCCGATTTAATACAAATATCCATGAAAATAACGGATAAATTAAGTGGGCAGGATGAACGGCCACAGCTTGCGCAACCGCGCCTTCGCCATCCCCACCAATCTGCTCACTAATCTACGCCCTCACTTCGACCTGCTTCGCTTTCTATTTCCTTTCCCGCGCCCGCCTTTTTCTTTCCCGTATTTCTTATGCTTCCCCCTCCTCCCCCTTCTTCTCCTCTTCCTCCTCCTCGCCCTTGCCCCGGCCCCTCTCCACTCCCAGCCCGGTCCGCACCTCCTTTTCCGCACCCTGTCCATCGAGCAGGGCCTTTCCCAGAATTCTGTCCTGTCCATCACCCGCGACCGCCACGGCTTTCTCTGGTTCGGCACCGAGTCCGGCCTCAACAAGTTCGACGGCCATCGCTTCACGGTCTATCTGCCGGTCGAAGGAGACCCCTGTTCTCTCAGCAATTCCTGGATAAACGCCCTCCTGGTCGACCGCCACGGCCACCTCTGGGTCGGCACGGAAAACGGGCTCAACCAGTACGACCATGCCAGCGAGAAATTCCATCGCTATTTTCATAACCCCGACGACCCGGCCTCCCTCTCCTCTTCCCGCATCTTTGCCCTTTTCGAGGACCGCGACGGCCGCCTCTGGGTCGGCACCGACGCCGGACTTAATCTCCTCGACCCCGCCACCTTGCGCTTCACCCGCTTTGTCCACGACCCCACAAACCCCGCCAGCCTCTCCCACAACCAGATCCGGGCCATCGCCCAGGACGCCCGCGGCTTTATCTGGATAGGCACAGTCGGCGGCGGCCTAAACCGCCTTGACCCGGCTACCCGAACCTTCACCCATTTCCGCCGCGCCCCCAGGAACTCCCAATCCTCCAGCTCCTCCGGCCATTCTCTTCCCGACGACTTCATCTACTCGCTCCTCATCGACCCGACCGATCCTGCCGCGCCCATCTGGATCGGCACCGCCTCCTCCGGTCTTGTCCGCTTCGACCCGTCCCTCAACCGCTTCAAAACCTACGCCCCTGCTACTGACCCCCGCTCTCCACGCTCCCCCCGCGACCCCAACCGCCCCGACGCTCTCCTTGATTCCACCATCAACTGCATCGTACCCGACCCCGACGGCACCCTCTGGCTCGGGACCAATGCCGGCGGCCTCAGCCATTTTTACCCCGACCGTGAATTCTTCTTTAACCACAGCCATCAGCCCTATGACCCTTTCTCCCTGGCCGATAATCAGGTGGTCTCACTCCACCTCGGACCCGACCGCATCCTCTGGGTGGGTACCTACCGCGGCATCAGCCAGCTAAACCTGCACCGCCAGAATTTCATGCGTTTCCTCACCAACTCGGGCGACCCGACCGCCCTCTCCCATCCCGAGGTCCGGGCCTTCTGTGCATCCCGCTCCGGCCTGGTCTGGGTTGGAACCGACGGCGGCGGCCTCAACGTCTTTGACCGCCGCCAGATGCGCGTCCTTCATTTGCGCCACGACCCGGCAAACCCCTCTTCACTCTCCAGCGACCGCGTCTTTTCCATAGTTGAGGATGGCGACGGGGCCATCTGGGTAGGCACCTACGGCGGCGGCCTCAACCGCCTTGACCCCGAAACCGCAGCCAGCCCCGCCCCCACCGCCTCCTTCACCCGCTACCGCCACAATCCCCGCCAGTACGGTTCTCTCCCCGACGACCGCATCCGCACCCTCTTTGTCGACAGCCAGAACCGCCTTTGGGTTGGGACCGACGGCAGTGGCCTGGCCCTCTTTGACCGCCGCGCCGGAAGATTTTTAAGGCCAAATATTTCCCGGGTCATATCCGCTGACGAAGCCTTCCGGGCCCTCTCTTCCCGCGACCCGCTCGGCCCCCCATCCACCCCGCTCCTCTCCGGCCGCGTCTTCTCCATCGCCGAGGACCGCGTTGGCCACCTCTGGATTGCCTGTTACGGTCAGGGCCTTGTTCGCTACCGCTACCACGCCTCTGCCGGCGAAGCCCTTCACCTCACCCACGACCCGCTCAATCCCCGCTCCCTCTCCACTGACTCGGTCATCAACGTCTTTGTGGACCGCGACGGGTTCATCTGGTCCGGCACCAACGGCGGCGGCCTCAACCGCCTCGACCCAACCACCCTGACCTTTACCCGCTACAACGAAGCCCACGGCCTGCCCTCATCAGTCATCTACGGTATCCTGCAGGATGACGACGGCTACCTCTGGTTCAGTTCCAACCGCGGCCTTTCTCGCTTCGACCCCGCCACATCCCGCATCAAGAACTTCGATACCACCGACGGGCTGCAGAGCTATGAATTCAACGGCAACGCCTGCCTCCGCGGCCCGGACGGCCTGCTGTACTTCGGCGGGATAAATGGCTTTAACGTCTTTAACCCGTCTCGCCTCCAGGCTTCCACCTTCATACTGCCTGTGGTCATCACCAGCTTTATGATCTCCAGCGTCCCGGTCCGAGCCGGCCAGCTCATAGACGGCCGCGTTCCCCTCGAGCAATCCATCGTCCAGACGAAAAATATCGTTCTCCACTGGAAGCACCGGGTCATCGCCTTTGAATTCGCCGGGCTGGATTACACCGCCCCCGAGAAAAACCAGTATGCTTACATCCTGGAAGGCTTTGAAGATAAGTGGAACTACGTCGGGACCAGGCGCTTTGCCTCATACAGCAACCTGCCTCCCGGCCGCTATACCTTCCGGGTCAGGGCGGCCAACGCCGATGGCCTGTGGAACGAAGAGGGCGTTTCGCTCAGCCTCCGGATAATCCCGCCCTTCTGGCGCACCTGGTGGTTCTATTTGCTCGAAGTCCTGGCCGTAGCCGGGGGACTATACGGATTATACAAATTTCGTCTCAATCGTATCAGCCGTCGCCAGCAGGAACTGGAACGCCTGGTGGCCCAGCGCACCGAGGAACTGCGCCTGGCCAACGACAAGCTCAAGCTCCTGGCCACCACCGACGAGCTGACCGGCCTCTCCAATTACCGGCGGTTCCGCGATTTCCTGGAATACGAGTGGCGGCGGGCCCTGCGCAGCCGGCGGCCGGTGTCCCTGATCATCGGCGACCTGGACGACTTCAAGCTATTTAACGACACCTACGGACACCAGGCCGGCGACGAGTGCCTGAAAAGGGTGGCCATGGTCATGCTCCGCTCCTGCCAGCGCTCTTCCGACCTGGCCTGCCGCTACGGTGGGGATGAGTTCGCCGTGGTCCTGCCGGAAACCGATACGACCGGGGCCTACATCGTGGCCGAACGAATCAGGGAAGCCGTGGCCAGCCTGGACCTCTGCGGCCTGCAACTCAAGGAAATCAACGGGCAGGCCGGGGCCAACGCCGGGACCACCGCCGGGACCGCGACTCCACCGCTCCGCCTGACCATATGCCTGGGCCTGGCCACCATGAACCCGGCCGAAGACGGCAGCACCAACGAGTTCATCGCCCGGGCCGACCGCGCCCTCTACCGGGCCAAGACCTCCGGCAAAAACCGCACCGTCGTCTGAAATGGGGCACACACTCTCGATTGCCGATTTTTCCAAAATATTTCTGTCCGGATTTTCTTATTTTGCAATTCCTGAGCTCCTGGTTGCTGCCTGAATAGCCAATCCCGCCATTACAATTTTCCTGGCTGATAATGACATATTTTGACAATCGACACCCGCGTCTATCAGTTGATTTTCTCTAAAAAATTAAAAATATTTTCTGTACCGTAATAATCAAAAGTAGACGTAATGTAAAAAACATAAGTAGACTAAAAGTAGACAAAAAGTAGACATCGGGGGAAGCGGGTGTGGTAGAACCCTGAGCATAAAGGAGGTTCTGCCAC
>Ga0067045_1028166_pt1 | contig 40881 bp, 30 predicted proteins | sample TerdegcTABiofilm_FD_59184 | JGI IMG/M metagenome (GOLD analysis project Ga0067045, IMG submission 59184) | Combined Assembly of (Gp0054472, Gp0054536) Wastewater bioreactor microbial communities from Singapore -Terephthalate degrading... | reverse complement strand
GCTCCCGGCCGAAGCCAACAAATGTTGCACCGTTTGTTCCAAAGCTTTGCTCCAAACCAAAACGCAAAGCTCGCGCAAACAACGCCGACAGAGAACCCGTTATGTCGGTGGCGCGCTCGCAACGCTTACGGACCATCCAGGCCGGAATGTCCCTGGACGGAAGTTTTGAGGCATAGGCCGGAAATTCGCGGGCGAGCGTGGCGGCCACTTGCGAAAACCACATGAACCGGTCGCCCACGAGGAAGCGTTCGCCGGCGGCGGCCGGGCTGGTCATCGCGGCCACATGGGCGGCGGCCACATCGCGCACATCCACGATCACGAAGCCCACCTTCGGCGTGCCCGGCAGCTTGCCGGACATCAGCTGGGTGAGGATTTGAACCGAGGCGGAAAAATCCCCGCTCATCACCGGGCCCAGCACCAGGGCGGGGTTGATCGTCGTCAGCTCCAGCCCCTGGCCCTCGGCGCGAACATAGTCCCAGACCGCGCGCTCGGCGGCGAGCTTGGAGCGGATATAGGGCGTCATGTCCGCCGCGCCATTGTCCTGAGACCAGTGTTCCTCGGTGATGGGGCTCGGCCGCGCGTCGCCCCAGCCGTAGGCGCAGGCGGCCATGGAGGAGGTCATCACCACCCGCTTCACCCCGGCGGCCTTGGCGGCTTTCAGCGCGCGCAGCGCCCCGTCGCGGGCGGGGAGGATCAGCTCGTCGGCATTCTTCGGCACGGTCGCCGGAATGGGGGAGGCGATGTGGTGAACGTAATCCATCCCTTCGGATGCCTGCGCCCAGCCCTTGTCTGAGGAAAGGTCAGCCTCGCGGATGGGAAGGGAGACAGGCCGCCCGGCATAGGCGCTGAGCGTCTGGTTCAGCGGGCCGGCCCTGGAGGCGGAACGGGCCGTTCCGGTCACCTCATGGCCCGCCTCGATCAGCTGGTGGATGACATGCCCGGCGATGAAACCGGTTGCGCCCGTGACAAGAACCTTCGCCATGCTGGCCTCCCCTGAGATGGGGTGAATAATAAACGATCTGTAATCTGTTCACAAACGGAATCTGGAAAATCTGTCCCGGCCTTGCGCGGATCTGTCCGGAATTGTCCGGATTTGTCCAGGAAATGACCGGCCCTGACGGCGTCCTGGCGGGCTTTTCGGGGGATTAGACGGGCTTGGGGGGCAGCGCCGGCTTCTTCCGGTTGAGGCGGTGTTCACGCCAGGTGATGTAGAGGGTGGAGGTGATGATGATGCCCGCGCCCAGCCAGACGAAGGGGCCGGGCAGCAGGCGGATCATGATCCAGTCCGCCAGCGTGCCCATCGGCAGGCGCACATAATCCAGCGGCGAAAGGAACGACGCGTCCCCCACCGACATGCCCTTGATGAAGCAGAACTGGGCCACGAAGCCGGCAAAGGCCATGGCGAAGATGAGGGCCCAGCCGGTGAGATCCGGGCTGCTCCAGAAGAACAGCGCGAAGGGCAAAATGATGATGGAAGACAGCATGTTAGCCCACACCAAGAGGGCCAGCGGCGCATGCACCCCGGTCAGTGATTTCACCAGCACGATGGTGAACGCAAAGCAGAGCGAGGAGAGGAGCGCGAACAGCGCGCCCAGGTTCAGATGCGTGCCCCCCTCGCTGCCCAGAAGCGCGGGCACCAGCGTCATGATCAGCACGCCGGCAAAGCCGATCACCACAGCCCCGCCGCGGTGAAGCCCCACCTTTTCATGCAGCAGCACGATAGCCAGCAGCGTCACAAACAGCGGCCGGGTAAAGGAAAGCGCGTTGAACTCCGCCAGCGGCAGGCCGAAAATCGGCCAGATGGCAATCAGCCCGAACACAAACCCCGCCGACCCGATCAGGCTGCGCGTCACCAGCGCGCCAAAGCGGGCGGTGTGGATCTTCACGCCCCCGATCCAGACGAACGGCATGGCAATGGCGAAGGCGAGGAAGCTGCGCCAGAAGGCGAGGAAAATCGGGTGCGCGTCGGCGGTGATTTCCTTGGCGAGGGCGATGTGCAGCGTATAGCCTGCGCCGGAGACCAGCATCCACAATGCGCCCTGAAGATTGCCCGACAGGCCGGGGCGACTTACAGATCCCTCAGAGCCAGAAGGTGCCTTGCCGTTCATGCTACGCTTTTCACCTGAAGATATCGACGCGATTGACCAGCTTTGGCGAAGCCTGCCACCGGGCCACATGTGGACCGGTTGGGCCGCTGTTGGCCAGCCCCCCGAGACGGTGTGGATCTATCGGTCGCGGGCCCATTGGCGGCGCTTTCCGCTGACGCGCACGAAAGCGGGCTATGCCCTGGGCGACGATCAGGGCCGCCCCTTCCGGGAAGCAGCGACCCTGGAAGACCTGCTGGCGGCGGTGGAAGCCGTGCCCCGGTTGCGCGTGGCCGATCAGGACTGAGCGGCGGCGGCCTGCGCCAGGCGCATCTGCTCGGCCTGTTCCGGGCTGATGCCGAGGGATTCCAGCACAGGGCTGGCGGCGGTTTCGTCCCAGCTATGGCGCGGGCCCACGGTCATGCCGCCATCGACGAGGAATTCCCCGCCGGTGATGAACTCGGCTGCATCAGACGCCAGGAAGGCCGCCATTTCGGCGATGTCTGTGCCTTTGCCGACCCGCCCTATGGGCTGCATCTTGCCGCCTGCCTGGGAGAGCATTTCGGCCATCTGATCGGCCACTTCACGCGGCAGGCCGAGTGAGGCGCCGAAGATCGAGGTGGCGATGAAGCCGGGCAGGATGGCGTTGACGCGGATCCTGTATTTCGCAAGCTCGGCGGCGGCGAGCTTTGAGAAATGCGCCACGCCCTTCTTGGCCACCGAATAGGTGATCGGCGCATAGCCGGCCGAAACGGCGCTGATGGACGAGGTGTTGATGATCGCCCCGCCTTTGGCCTTCATGTGGGGAATGGCGAATTTGGTGCCGGCGAACACCTGCTTCAGCAGGAGGCTCATCGTCTGGTCGTAGCCGTCAAGGTCCAGCTCCTCCACCGAGGTGGACGTGCCGCCATGGCCGGCATTGTTCCACACCACGTCGAGCGATCCGAAGGCAGAAGGGGCCGCGTCCATGATGGCCTTGAGCTCACCCATGTCGGTCACGTCGCAATGGACAAAGCGCAGCTTGTCGGGCCCGAACCGGGTTTCCAGCGCCTTGCCTTTTTCATCCTGGATGTCGCCGGCGATGACCCTGGCGCCAGCGGCGATGAAGGTTTCCACCCCGGCCAGCCCGATGCCGCTTGCCGCGCCAGTGATCACCGCCACCTTGCCCTTGAGATCTGCCATATATTCCTCCCGTTTGCTGGCGACATGCGGCCCCTTTCCGCGAGGGGCGTCAAGGTACAAAGTTGACGGGGGCGTCAAATTTCTGTGCTGCGTGGGGGAGCAAGGGGGGAGGGGGCGCGGGAAGGGGTGGATAGGGGCGCGCGCCTGCGCCCCGCAAGGTGTTTCCAAACGCGGGTATCCGGACTGGCGGAGCCATCCGGAGTCTGATCAGTTCGGGGCCCCCAAAATGGAGCCGGGCGCGGCGGGCGCGGCGGCGCCCGAAGAAGAAGTTGTGTTTGCGGTGTGGGCACCTCGCCCGCCGCGCTGCCCCCGGAGTTTCGGGCAGTTTTCGGGATGACTTCGGCGCTGCCAGGCCTTGACCACTTACCCTCACTCTCGTGACCTCTCCAAGGAGAGGCGGGCCAGTCGGGATTCTCTACCGGCTTTTTGCTCCGGCTTGCCTGGATCAACGTCCCTAGAGAGAGGCTGGACCGTTAGCCCCAGCCGCTCCCATCCTCCGGGGCGACCCTCCCACAAACCGAACGGTACCGGCGCGGCTCCTGTGAGGAGGATGCGTGTAATGTGGGGGCGTGGGGGACCCGGTCGGATAACGGGGTGGGATTATTTCTGCAAAGGCCGGATTTGTGGTGGGGTTCGGTGTCTGGAGGTGTTGGACAGCGGCGCACTTGTCCTCATCCGCCCCGCGCTCGCTTGAAATTGACCCAACTTCTTGAATCTGCAATAAAGTTGGGCCGGGTTTGGACCCCGGCCCGTTGGATAGCTTCGTAGCTGCGTGCAACCGCGGAGTCTTGGTGTGGACCCGAGACTCACTACGAACATATTAATGCCATTAGTGCGCCCGCCCCGCAAGTGGGGCGGGTTTATTTTTGTCCGAAAATGGCACAGAAACGTCATATGTACGCTACCTGTTCCTCAATTCCTCGGTCGGCTCAGTAACTCAAAGGATAGAGAGAATATAAGAATAGCGATAATGATTTGAAAAATAATAGAAAAAATAATTAGTTCTTTTTGTTCTGACTTCGTGTATACAGTCCGAGGATAAGGAGAAGGAATCATGGCGCGCAGTCCCTCATATCCCCAATTACCTCTAGAGCAATGCATTGACCTTGCTCGAAAGGTCTACAAAGGAGCGCATACTGCTAGCGTAGATACTGACGCCATCATTGCAGAGATGGGTTACAGTGGTCGCTCTGGCCGATCACTTTCGGCTATTGGTGCTTTAAAGCAGTTTGGACTACTCGAAGGCCGAGATGATTCCGTCCGAGTAACAAAGTTAGCTCTCACAATTCTGGAGCCAATAGATCAAGTTGAGTTCGCACAAGCGTTGCGTTCGGCTTCAGTCAAGCCAGAGCTTTTTGCAGAACTCCGTCGTGAGTTTGGGGATCAGAGACCTTCTGAGGGGGTGATTCGATCAATTGCGATTCGCAAATATGACTTCACCGATACTGGTGCGGAGAGGCTAGCGAAGAGCTTCATGGACACAATGTCCTATGTGGACAGATTTCAAGCGAAGCTGATTGTTCCAGAAAGCACACCTGATCATCTTGAAGATAAGCCGACAGAGCTTTCTTCCGAAACTGTAACTTCTAAGGCAGAGCTGGAGGTTGTGGGACCGACCATACTTTCGCATATCCCCGTTGCTGCCGCTGCAACAGTTCTGGTGTTTAAACTAAGTCCAAGTTCAACCGCGCACGTTCAGATCACAGGAAATGTGACTCCGACCGCTATTGACCGGCTAATTAAGCATCTCGAGCTGTCCAAAGAGGCTTTGGTTGAGGAGTCGACGCTGGATTGATCCGGGTATTGCTCAGCACACAGAATAGTAAGTGATTCATCTGCGCGAAGTGAGTGGCAGGTGCGGGTAAAAGTGTCTGCAGTGGCGGTGCATTCCGTAAACGGATTGGCTACAGCGTAGAGCGCCGACTTGTGTCGAGCCCCTCACCCCTTCAACAACGCCTCCACCTCCGCCCGCCTGGGCAGGCTCGGCTGGGCGCCGGGTTTGGTGCAGGCGAGGGAGCCGGCGGTGACGGCGTAGGTGAGGGCGTCTTCGGGGGATTTGCCCTTGATGAGGCTGACCGTGAGGGCGGCGCTGAAGGTGTCGCCGGCGCCGGTCGTGTCGACCACGGTGACGGGCGGTGGGGTGGCCGAGGCGATTTTCTGGCCGTCTTTCCAGAGCTCTGCGCCGGCCGCGCCGAGGGAGATGGCGACATAGCGGCCGGGGGCGTGGAGCGTATCGCCATAGAAGGCGGCTTCGGTTTCGTTGACGATCAGGAGGTCTGCGCGGGCGATGAGTTCCGGCGGCACCGGCATGGCGGGGGCAAGGTTGAGCGCGACAAAGCCGGTGGCGCGCTCGGCGGCCGCCAGCAGGGTGGCGGCGGGCACTTCGAGGACGCCCATCATATGCTCGATGCTGGCCCCTTCGACATCGCCGGGATCAAGCGCCTCATTGGCGCCGGGGCAGACGATGATCTGGTTTTCGCCTTCCTGCGAGACGGCGATGAGGGCGACGCCCGTGGTTTCGCCATTGATATATTGGGTGGCGGAGAGATCGACGCCGGCGGCGCGGAGGAGTTTCAGAGCCTCTTCGGCCATATCGTCATTGCCGACGGCGGCGACGAGGCGAACATCCGCCCCCAGACGTCTTGCGGCGAGGGCCTGGTTGGCGCCCTTGCCGCCGGGATGGCGGGCAAGGCGGGCGCCGGTGACGGTTTCGCCGGCCCTGGGCAGGGGGCGGCCGCTGGCGACAAAATCCAGATTGACCGAGCCGACAACGGTGATCATGGGCTGCCCTTAAGAATGTCTTCGATCCGTGCGAATAAGGCATCGGCGTCCACCTTCGTGACCCAGCGATGGGGGCCTTTCTTCGACGGCTTGACGCGCGTGCGGCCAAACTCCTTGCCGGGCTTCACATTGACGCTGACGCGCGAAGGCTGGGTCTCGAACAGTTCCGGCGCGATCAGCCAGGCGATGGTGGAGGGATCATGCATCGGCACCTTGGTGCCGGGGCGCGCGCGAGCCTCCAGATTGTTGGCGGCGTTCAGCAGGGAGACCATCATGGCGGCGCGCTCGCCGGGGATGGCGGCGAGGCGCGCGATGCGGGCCTCTGTGGCGCGGACCTGATGGGTGGCGTCGAGGCTGAGGATGGTGGCGGGGATGCCGGTGTCCAGCACAATGGCGGCGGCATGGGGATCGGCGAAGACATTGAATTCGGCAAAAGGCGTGATGTTACCGCCTTCGGTATCGGCCCCGCCCATGATGATGATTTCGGCGATGGCGCGGGCGATTTCCGGTGCCATGACAAGGGCGCAGGCGATGTTGGTCATCGGGCCGGTGACGACGAGCGTGACGCTGGCGTCCGGCATGACTTTCAGCTGGCGGATGATTTCGTCAACGGCGTGGGTTGGCCTCAGGGGAACGTCCGGCTCGGTAATCTCGATGCCGTAGATGCCGCTTTCGCCGTGAAAGTCTTCGGCAGTGACAGGCGCGCGCAGCAAGGGGCGGGGGCAGCCGGCGAAGACGGGAATGTCCGGACGGCCGAGCCGCTCGCAGACAAGGCGGGCATTGCGGCTGGTGAGGCGCAGGGGCACGTTGCCAGCGACGGTGGTGATGGCGCGCACATCGAGGCTGGGCGAGCCGAGCGCCATTATCAGCATGACGGCATCATCAATGCCGGGATCACAGTCGATGATGAGGGGGCGGGGGCTGGTCACGAGGCGCGGGCTTTCAGGTCTTCCAGGATGGACTGAACCTGGGGGGAGAGGGGCGGGCTTTCCAGGCTGACGCCCAGGGCTTCCATCGCCATGTCGGCGGTGACGCGGAGTTTCTTGCGGCCGGTGAGGCGGGCAATCATCGTGCTTTCGGCATGCACGCGGCCATCAGTGGCGATGAAGCTGTGCTGGAAGACGAGGCGGGTGCCCTCCCAGCCGACGAGGCGGGTGTGGACCTCGAACTTCTGGGGGAAGCGCAGCATGCGCAGATAGGCGAAGGATTCGTACTGGATGACAGGCAGCCAGCCGCGCTTGCGGAAGGCCTTCAGCGCGCCGGTGCGGCCCATATAGTTCATGATCGCGAGGTCAGTGAAGGAAGAGTAGCGCGAATTGGTCATGTGGCCCATCGGGTCCTGATCGCCCAGCCAGACGGCGGAGCGGATGATGTGCAGGTCCATCAGCTGCGTGTGGGCGCGGCTGAAGAAAGCCGGCAGGAAAATCCGAAGGAACCGGAAAAAGAGGTTCATGACCGCAGAACTCTACGCAAGACGATGTTCACAAGCCCCTAACGACGCGCGAGGGGCGGGCATGTCTATGCGAAGCCCGTGCCGGAAAGGCAAGGCGCAGCGCAGCAGGGCCGGCCGGTCTGTTGTTTACTCTGCCGGATGCGGCGCTGGCGCGGGCGCGGCGAGTTCTTCCTCGAGCTTGCGGGTCACGTCCCCCGGCGAGCCTGTACGGCGGGCGAGCAGCGTGTACGCGGTTGGCACAACGATCAGGGCCACCGTCACGGCGGCGAGCGAGCCGAAGAGGATCACGATGCCGATGGCGATGCGCGTTTCGGCGCCCGCGCCGCTGGTAATGATCAGCGGTACGGCGCCGGCCGCCGTGGTGAGGCCCGTCATCAGGATGGGGCGCAGGCGGGCGAGGGCGGCTTCCTTGAGGGCGGCGTCGAAATCCTTGCCCTCATCGCGCAGCTGGTTGGCGAACTCGACGATCAGGATGCCGTTCTTGGCCGCGATGCCGATCAGCATGATCAGGCCGATCTGGGTGTAGATGTTGAGGGTCTGCCCTGTGAGCCAGAGGCCAAGGAGGCCGCCGGCCAGGGTGGCAGGCACCGACAGCATGATCACCAGCGGATGTATCCAGCTTTCGAACTGGGCTGCCAGCACCAGGAACACGATCAGCAGACCGATTACGAAGACGAAGGCAATGGAGGCGCCGGCGGAGCGGAACTCCAGCGACTGGCCCTTGAAGTCGATCGTCGCTTCAGTGGGCAGCACCTCACGGGCGATGCGTTCCATGCCGTCGAGCGCGGTGCCAAGGGTGACGCCGGGGGCAAGATCGGCATCGATGGTGATGGCGCGCACGCGGTTGTAGCGGTTGAGCGTCGGGCTGTCGGCAAAAGGCTGAAGCGTGACAACGCTGGAGAGGGGGATCAGCTCGCCGGAGCGGGCCGAGCGGACATAGATGTTCTGCACATCGGTGGGCGTGTTCTGCTCGGAACGGATGCCTTCGACGATGACATCGTATTCTTCGCCACTATCGAGATAGGTGGTCACGCGGCGCGAGCCGAGCATGGTTTCCAGCGTCGTGCCGATTTCCGCAACGGTGACGCCGAGGTCTGCGGCGCGCTCATAATTGATCTGGATACGGTATTGCGGCTGGGTTTCCTTGTAATCCCAGTCGATGTCGACAATGCCGGGATTATCCGCTTCGATGGCGGCAAGGAAGAGGTCGCGCCAGACGACGAGGTCCTCATAGGAGGGGCCGCCGATGACGAACTGGACGGGCTTGCCGCCGCCTCCGGCGAGGCCCTGGCGCATCATGGCAAAGCCACGGATGCCGGGAAGGTCGGAGAGTTTTCCGTTGATCTCGTTGATGATCTCGTCAGCCGGGCGGCGCTCGTCCCAGTCTGCCAGAACGGCCACGACGTTGCCCTGGTTGTAACCGCCGCCCCAGCCGGGCGCGCGGACAAGGAGGCGGCTGATCTCGCCGGATTCGGTGTAGGGCAGAAGGCGGCGCTCGATCTCGTCGAGATAGCGCTCCATATATTCGAAGGACGCCCCTTCCGGGCCGCGGATCGACATGAAGAAGCCGCCGCGATCCTCGCGCGGGGCGTATTCGCTTTCGAGATCCTGGAAGATGAACCAGCTGCCGATCATGATGGCGAGCGTGGCCAGCGCAATGGCAAGCGGCCGGCGGACGAGAAAGTCGAAGATGCGGGAGTAGACACCGCGAACCTTGTCCACAAAACGGTCGATGCGCTGGATGAAGCTGGACAGCGGGCCGGAACGGGATTCGGCATGCGGTTTCAGGATCTTGGACGCCAGCATGGGCGACATGGTGAGCGCCACAAGACTCGAGAAGGCAACAGCGGCGGCAATGGTAACGGCAAATTCCGTGAACAGACGGCCGGTATTGCCTTCCATCAGCGTGATGGGAATGAATACGGCCATCAGGACCATGGTTGTGGCGATGACAGCGAAGCCGACCTGGCGGGCGCCGTTAAAGGCCGCAACGAGGGGGGATTCGTTTTCTTCCTGCATCCGCCGGTGGATGTTCTCCAGCACCACGATGGCATCATCCACGAGCAGGCCGATGGCGAGCACGAGCGCGAGCAGGGTGAGGAGGTTCAGCGTGAAGCCGAGACTGTAGAGCACGATGAAGGTGGCAATCACCGAAACCGGAACCGTAACCGCCGGGATGATGGTGGTGCGGAAGCTGCCGAGGAAGAGGAAGATCACGAGCGTCACCAGCACCACCGCGATGCCGAGCGTGGTCCAGACTTCGCGGATGGAGGCTTCAATGAAGACCGAGCTGTCGAAGGAGAGGTAAAGCTGCATGCCTTCGGGCAGCGTCGCATTGAGTTCGTTCATCAGCGCCTTGGCGCCGTTGGCGACTTCGACCGTATTGGCAGTCGACTGTTTGACGATGCCGAGGCCGACCATTGGCTCGCCATTGCCGCGGAACATCGTGCGGTCGTCCACCGTGCCGCGCTCTACGCGGGCGACATCTCCGAGGCGGACAAGATAGCCTTCGCCCTGAGCAAGGACCAGGCCGGCAAAATCTTCGGCGGTGCGGAAGGGGCGATCAATCCGCAGGGTGTAGCTGACCGCGCCGGACTCCAGCGTTCCGGCGGGGGCCTCGACGTTCTCTGCCCGCAGGGCGCGTTCCACGTCTCCGGCGGTCAGGCCGCGGGCGGCAAGCGCCCGGCGGTCGAGCCAGACCCGCATGGCATAATCGCGCGAGCCGCCGATCTGGATACGGGCAACCCCGTCAATTGCGGAGAAGCGGTCCACCAGAAAGCGGTTGGCGTAGTCGGTGAGTTCCGGGGTGGTCATTTGCTGGCTGGCGAAGTTCAGCCAGAGGATGACGTCATCGTCTGCGTCGGCTTTTTCGACTTCGGGCGCGTCGGCTTCCGGGGGCAGGCGGTCTGCCACGCTGGACACACGGTCGCGGACATCATTGGCGGCCGCGTCAATATCGCGGTTGACGTCGAACTCGATGGAGATGTTGGCGCGGCCATCGCGCGAGCGCGAATTGATGAAGCGCACGCCGCCGATACCGGCGATGCGTTCCTCGATCACCTGAGTGATCCGGGTTTCCACAACCGACGCCGAGGCGCCGGGATAGTTGACACTGATTGAAACGACCGGCGGGTCGATGTCCGGAAACTCGCGCAGGGGCAGACGTGAGAATGCCACCAGGCCGAAGACGATCAGGAGGATCGACAGGACAGAAGCGAAGACCGGCCGTTTTACCGAAGTGTCCGAAAGAATCATTGCCCTAGTCCAGGTTCACGGCGGGGCCGCCCACGGCGCCGCTGCGGGCGGCGGGAGAGGGCTGAAGGATTTTCTCATCGAGGATGACCACCGGGGCGCCTTCCCGGACGCGGAGCGCGCCTTCGGTGATGACCATCTGACCGGCGGTCAGCCCCGACACCACTTCGACCCGGCCATTATGGCGCAGGCCCGGCTCGATCTTTACGCGGCGGGCAACGGTTTGGGCGCCGCTGGAGTCAGCGACCCAGACAAAAGTATCGGGACCGCGCGGCTGAAGGGCGACTTCGGGAACGGACATGGCGCGGCGCGGCTCGGTCTGCAGGCCGACCGACATGTACATGCCCGACTTCAGGATGCCCGACGGGTTGGGCACCTTGGCGCGTACACGGACGGAGCGAGTGATGGGGTCGATGGCATTGTCGATGGAATCGACGGTGCCGGCGAAGACCTGGCCGGGCAGATCGCCAGTCGAGGCTTCAATCTCGAGGCCGGGACGCAGGACGCGGATGAAGGCGGACGGCACGGCAAACTCCAGGCGCATGACGCTGTCATCGATCAGCGTGGCAACAACATCGCCGGGGCGGATGAGGGAGCCGACACTGACACGGCGGAAGCCGAGCACGCCCTCAAAAGGTGCTACCAGAACGCGGTCATTCTGGCGCGACTGAACCGCGCGCAGCTGAGCGGCGGCGGTGCTGACATTGCGGCGGGCCATGTCCAGCTCGGACGAAGAGACAGCGCCCCGTTCGGCCAGCGGCTCGATGCGGGCAAGATCCTGACGGGCCTGGGCAAGGTCTGCCTCAGCGGACTCCACGAGGGCGACCTGTTCGCGCTGGGCGAGCGAGAGGAGGGTGGCGCCCTTCTTCACGCGGTCGCCGTCTTCAAAGTAGAGCGCGGTCACGCGGTCGGACGCGGTGAGGGTGAGGTCTACCCGCTCATTGGGTTCAAGCGTGCCGATCGCTTCCACACGATTGGTGAAGACCTGTTCGCGGGCCGGCTCAGCGAAAACGCTGCTCGGCGGGGGGGCGCCGGCCTGACCGCCGGGGCCGCCGCCGCGCTGCTGGGTGAGGGCAGGGGTCGCAATCAGCAGCACGGCCGCCAGGGCAGCGCCTGCGGTCTTGAGCGGGTTCTTGCGGACGAGTTTCAGCATTGGCTTATCCTAATCCCGCCCGGAAGGCGGCGAGTTCTTCGTCGGTCCAGATACCGCCGAGGCTTCTGTAAGCCCGGACGGCGCGCCGGGCGGTTTCTGCCCGGTTGACCGCAAGGCGGTCTTCCGCGTCGAGCAGCGAGCGCTGCGCGTCGAGGACATTCAGGTAGCTGTCGAGCCCTTCCTGATATCTCAGGCGGGCAAGATCATGGGCGCGGCGGGCCGAGGCAAGGGCTGCCTCAAGATCGGTGGTGCGGCGGGCTTCAGATGCGAGATTGGTGAGCGCGGTTTCCGCATCTGCAAGGGCGTCAAGCACAGTGGACTGGTAATTCGCGATCACGCGGCCCGTGCGGGCGTCGGCAACATCGATCCCGGCATAGACGCCGCGCAGGTCTGGCCCGGCCCAGCTGATGGCAGGGCCAAAATCGAAGCCGATGCTCTCATCACTGAGCGCGACGCCGGTATTGCGCACGAGGCCCAGAAGGTTTGCATTCAGCGTGATGCGCGGGAAGAGGTCGGCGCGGGCAGCGTCGCCAAGCGCCAGGGCTGCTCCGATCTGTGCCTCGGCGATGCGAATGTCCGGGCGGCGGCGGAGCAGCTCTTCCGGCGTGCCGGCGCTGAGCGGCGCGCTGAGAGACGGGATCAAGCCAGGGGTGGCGGCGAGTTGCTGAACCAGCGGATCGGCGGCGCTGGCAGGCGCGGCTGTCAGCGCGGCGAGACGGCTGATGGCCGCTTCGCGGTCTGCTTCATAGACCGGCAGGGATGCCAGCGTGGTGCGATATTGGGTTTCGGCCTGTTCAAGGTCCAGCTGGGTAGCGCGGCCATTGTCGACAAGGGTGCGGACAAGCTCGAGACCTTCCATCTGGGTCTCGGCGTTGCGGCGGCCAACTTCCAGCCGGGCTTCGGCGCCGCGCAGATTGATGTAGGCGAGCGCTGTTTCCGAGGCGAGGGTGACGGCGATGTCGCGGCGCAGCTCGCGGGAGGCGGCGGTGTCGAAGCGGGCTGCTTCCACCAGCGCAGCGATGCGGCCAAACGCGTCAAACTCCCAGCTGGCGGCCAGGGTGCCCGTTGCGCTGACATTGATCCGGTCAGCGGTGCTGCCGGTGAGGCGGGCGGCAGTGATGCCGGCGCGGCTCGAGGCGGTCGGGCTGGCGCCGATCAGGGCAAGCCGCAGGGCAGCTTCCGCCTCGGCGACCGAGAAATCAGCCGCGCGCAGGGCCGGAGAAGCCTCCAGGGAGGCATCAACCAGACCTGCCAGAACCGGATCGTTAAAGCCTGTCCACCAATCGGCGCTGACCGCTTCGGCGCTGGCGCCGGCCCGGAAAGCGTCTCCGGCCGCCGGGGGTGCTTCGGCAGCCGGCCGTTCCGGCACAGAGGCGCAGCCCGCCATAATGAGCGCGAGCGCCGCCGCGCCAGACAGGCGCGCGTACCGGGGAACCATTCTTTCAGTCATATTTTTCCGAACTAGACGAAGAACATTACCAATCAAGCCAACGGCCTGCAGTTTGCAGTTAACCCGCCGCGCGCTTCCTTAAACGAAAGAAGCGAAAGATTCCGTCTAAGCAGCTCTCACGTTTTCGTGATGTTTTTGCACGGGCGAGCCGCGAAATGCACGCTGGGGAGCGGAAAATCCGCTTCGCCTCTAGCGCATTAGCTGCCCAAAGCTTAGCTACGAGACTGCCCGTCTACAATGACATTTTGCCCGCCGTGACAAAGAAGAGGAGGTCCGGACGCTGTTTGAGTCTGTGAACATTGCCATCCTGATCGGCGCAGCCCTTGTGTCGCTGGCCGCTCTGACGAGTCTGGTGTCGCAGCGCTTCGGCGCGCCCTTGCTGCTCGTTTTCCTCGGGATCGGCCTGCTTGCGGGCGAAGACGGGCTTCTGGGCATCCAGTTCGACAGCGGATCGGCGGCTTATTTCATTGGCTCTTTGGCGCTGGCGATCATTCTCTTCGACAGCGGTTTCGAGACGCCGATGCGCAGCTACCGCGTGGCGGCGGCGCCGGCGCTGAGCCTGGCGACGTTTGGCGTGCTGCTGACCGCCGGGGCGACGGGGGTGGCGGCGCATTTCCTGTTCGGGGTCGGCTGGCTGGAAGCCTTTCTGCTGGGATCGATCGTGGCATCCACGGATGCGGCCGCGGTGTTCTTCCTGCTCAGGGCAGGGGGCATCCGCCTGCGCGAGAAGGTCGGCTCCACCCTCGAGATCGAATCGGGGGCCAACGATCCGATGGCCATCTTCCTTACCATCCTGCTGATCGAACTGATCGCGGCCAATGCCGGCACCGACGCGCTGTTCGGTTTTGAAGTGTTGATGACCTTCATCCAGCAGATGGGCCTGGGCATTCTGTTCGGCATTGTTGGCGGCTTTGGCATCGCATGGCTACTCAACAAGCTGGTGAACCTTGATCCTGGCCTCTACCCGATTTCCGGGCTGGCTGCGGCGCTGGTTGTGTTCGCCGTGTGCGCCCTGTTTGGCGGCAGCGGCTTTCTGGCCGCCTATGTGGCTGGCGTCGTGGCCGGAAACCGCAAGGTGCGGTTTGCGCAGAGGCTGCGGCGGTTTCAGGTCGGCATGACCTGGCTGGCCCAGATCGGGATGTTCCTGGCGCTCGGCCTCCTGGCGACTCCCTCAGAATTTCCGCAGATCCTGATCCCGGCCCTGGTTCTGTCGGCCGTCCTGATCTTCGTCGCCCGGCCGGTCGCCGTATGGCTCTGCCTGCTGCCGTTTGAGTTCAAGTCCCGTGAGACTGCCTTCACCAGCTGGGTGGGCCTGCGGGGGGCGGTCTCCATCCTGCTGGCGATCCTGCCGGGGCTGGCGGGGATCGAGAATGGCAGTTTCTATTTCAACGTCGTGTTCGTGATGGTTCTGGTCTCCCTGCTGGTGCAGGGGTGGACCCTTCAGCCGGTGGCGAAGCTTCTGAAGATGAGCCTGCCCTCGGAGCAGGGACTGGTGGACCGGGTGGAGCTGGAGCTGCGCGGGGCGACCGAGATGGAGCTGGTCGGTTACAAGATCCACCCCGACAGCGCCATCGCCAAGGGCGAACGCGTACCCCGCTGGGCAAGGCCGGTGATGGTGATCCGCGACGGGCTTTCCTATTCGGTCCACACGATCGGGCCGCTTCAGGCCAATGACCAGGTCTACCTCTTTGCCTCTGCCCGCCGCATCCGCCTGCTGGACCAGATCTATGCCAGCCCCTGGGATGAGATGGCGACGGAGTCCGACATACAGTTTCGCGTAAAGGGGTCCACAAAGATGGCAGACCTTGTGCGCCAGTACGGGCTGGAAGACATTGATGCCAGCGAGGGTGTGACGGCGGGACAGTTCCTGGAGCGATCCTTCAGTGGCAGCCCGGTTGTTGGAGATCGGGTGTCTGTCGGAGACGTGGATATTGTGGTCTGCGCGCTCGACGATGCCGGCGGGGTCGGTACGGTCGGAATTGTGATCGACGAGGAAGACCCCGGCGTGGGCGCGCTGGCTGCCGATCTGGTGCGGCGGGCCGGGACACGACTCGCAGGCGTTGTCCGCCGGCCCAAGGTCGCAACCACCGCTGCTTCCGAAATTTCACCGGCGAAGGATGTCGGCGATCCTTCCTGATCCCGAGCTGGCTTTCAGAGCGTCACGTAAGTGTCATAATCTGTGCACGAACGAATACAGAAGACGCAAAAAATATGCATAAAAATGTATCTTCGTGGCCGCAGCGCCACGGTTTTCAGCCTACAAAATCGTTGCAACAATAAGTACGCAAAACCGTCGCAAGTCTGAAATACTCCGCTGATACCCGCCGCTTCAAATTCCAGCGGAAGGGTTTCCCAATGTTCCACGCCTCATTCTTTGGCCGCAGCCTGACGGCGCGCCTCCTTGCGTCGAGTATGCTTGCCACTGTGGCGGGTGTTTCCGCCGCGCATGCCGGAACGATCTCCGGCGAGGTCGCCGATGCTACGGGCACGCGCACCCTGCGCGGCGCTGAAGTTTTGCTGATCGAACTCAGCCAGAGCGCTGAAGTCGGTCAGGACGGCTCATTCCGCTTCATCAACGTGCCCGCCGGCACGTATACACTGCGCGTGCGTTATCCGGGCGCGGAAGAACAGACCCGTGTGATCACGGTAACCGAAACCAGCACCACGGTTGAATCCTTTGCCCTGGCTGCCCGTGGCGCCGGCGGTGAGACGGCGGTGATGGACACGGTTCTGGTCATCGGCCAGCAGGCCAACCTTCTGAGCTCGCTGGCCCGCCAGCGTGCCTCCGATACGGTGGATACGGTTCTGACGCGCGACGCAATCGGTCAGTTCCCGGATCAAAACGTGGCTGAAGCCCTCCGCCGCGCGCCGGGCATCAACGTGCTCAACGACCAGGGCGAAGGCCGCTTTGTTTCCGTGCGCGGCCTCGACCCCAACCTCAACTCCGCCTCGATCAACGGGAACCGCGTTCTGGCAACGGGCGGTGACGAGCGCGCGGTTGCCCTGGACGTGATCCCGTCGGAGCTGATCGAATCCATCGAGATCAAGAAATCGCTGACCCCGGACATGGACGCCGACACGATCGGCGGCTCGGTCGAGATCAACACGACCAGCGCCTTCGACCGCAAGAAGGATCTGTTCTCGCTTTCCTATGAAGGCTCCTACAACGACCTCAACGGTAAGACTTCGCCCAAGGGCTCGATCGATTTCATCAAACTGATCGGTGACCGGATCGGCCTGTCGGGCGGCTTCAGCTATTATGACCGCGAGTTCTCGACCGATAATATCGAGATGGATGGCTGGGAGACGAGCGATGATGGCGTCGTCTATGCCGAAGATGTCGAATATCGCGACTATGACGTGCGCCGCGAGCGCTATGGCTTTACCGCAGGGATCGATTTCCGGGCGACCGAGAATACCGATCTCTATGTGCGCGGCCTTTATTCCAAATTTGACGACACCGAGCTTCGCCGCCGTCTTGTCTTCGGCATGAGCGAGGCGCCCGCCAGCGGAACCGGCGATACAGCCAGCTTTGACTCTGCAGACGGACGGATCCAGGTCCGCCGCGATCTGAAAGACCGCCGCGAGATCCAGACCATCCGAACAATCTCTGCGGGCGGCAAGACGCAGACCGGACCCTGGACGCTGACTTATGATGCGGCCTATTCCGAAGCTGACCAGACCGAAGACGGTTCGCTCGACCCGTTCCGCTTCCAGGCCCGTTTCCAGACGCCGGGCGCGCTGGGCGTGACCTTCGACTATTCGGACATGGAAAAGCCGGGCTACGCCCTCGACTTTGGCGCCGCGAACTTCAACGATCCGTCCAGATACGGTTTCTCTGTTCTCGAGCGCACCACGCAGGAGCGCGCAAAGGACAAGGAAGCCTCCTTCAAATTCGATGTCGCGCGCGAGTTTGCGCTGACCAATGGCACGCTTGAAGTGAAGTCGGGCGCCAAGCTGCGCCAGCGCGACAAGTCGCTGAACTTTGTCTACGACATCTATGATGGTTTTGACGGCGATCTGACGCTGGCCGATGTGCTTGGTTCACAGACATATGGCCTCGCTGACATGGGTGCGTTGCCGGATCTGGGGGAGGTGCGCGCGTTCATTGCGGTGAATGGTCTGGGCGCCTTCGAGCGCAATGACCTCGACTCGGCCTTCGCATCGACGATCGAAAGCTATGACGCCGAGGAGCAGATCCTGGCAGGCTATGCGATGGCCAAGTATCAGCGCGGTCCGCTGCGGGTCATCGGCGGGGTGCGTATCGAGCAGACGGATGTGGACGCCAATGGCAGCCGCGCCGAACTGGTTGAGGAAGGCGCCGTCGTGGGCGGCGTGGAACTGGACGAGGACACTCTGTTCATCACGCCGGTTTCGGTCAGCAAGGACTACACGGACGTTCTTCCCAGCCTCAACATCCGCTATGATGTTACCGACAAGATCGTGGCACGCGCCGGCGCGTTCCAGTCGATTATCCGCCCGAGCTTCGGCAAGTTTGCCCCGCGTTTCATCATCGAAGAGAATGACGACAATGAACGCACAGGCACGTTCGGTAACCCAGACCTTGATCCGTATCGCGCCACGAACTTCGATGCCACGCTGGAATATTACTTCCTGCCGGAAGCGGTGATCCAGGGCGGCGTGTTCTACAAGAAGATTGACGACTTCATCGTCGATGCCGAGTTCGAGAGCGGCGTATTCAACGGGATCGCCTATGACGAGGCAATCATTCCGATCAATGGCGAGTCTGCTGAGGTCCGGGGCTTCGAATTCTCATACGGCCAGGCCTTCACGATGCTGCCGGCGCCGTTTGATGGCCTGATTGCGAACGTCAACTACACCTACACCGATGCAGAAGGGGAAGTCCTGGGCCGGACGATCCCGCTGCCGACGTCTTCGGAGCACACCTACAACATCGTCATCGGCTATGACAAAGGCCCTGTCAGCCTGCGTCTCTCCGGCGCCGGCCGCTCGTCCTATCTGGATGAGCTGGGCAGCGATGAAGGCACCGACCGGTATGTGAAGCCGCATTTCCAGGTGGATGCTTCGGCGAAGTACCGCTTCAGCCAGAACTTCCAGCTCTTTGCCGAGCTCGTGAACCTGAATGACGCGACCTATACAGCTTATCAGAAGGGCCCGAACCGCGAACGCCTGCTTCAGTATGAAGAATATGGCTGGACTGCGAAATTCGGCTTCAAGGCAAACTTCTAGATTGCCGGTATAGAATAATCGGCCCCCGGATGTGTTCCGGGGGCCGATCCTTTTCAGGCAGGAAGGCGTTCGAACCGGCCCTTGTTGAAGTCATCAATGGCCTGATGGATTTCGGCTTCCGTGTTCATGACGAAGGGACCATGGCCGACAATGGGTTCGCCCAGTGGCTCGCCCGTCAGGACGAGGAGTGTGGTCTCGCCGTCGGCATGGAGTTTGACGTCCTTGCCTTCCCGGCTCAGCAGAAGAACCTCTGCCTCGCCAACCGGCTGAGTGCCATTCACCGTCATGTGGCCGCTGAGCACCACCAGCATGGTGGTGTGGCCTTCGGGCAGAGACAGAGAAAACTCCGCATCCGGATCAAGACGCACATCCCAGACATTCACGGGCGTGAAGGTTCTGGCTGGGCCCCTGGCGCCGTAAAGCTCTCCGGCGATGATCCTGGCCTTTCCGGTGTGAGCGGGAAGGTCAACCACCGGAATGTCAGCCGAGACGATGCCCTGATAGCCAGCGGGCGCCATCTTGTCCTTGGCCGGAAGATTGACCCAGAGCTGAACCATCTTGAAAGGCCCGCCCGCCTTGGCAAAGCCTGCCGAGTGATACTCTTCATGGATGATACCGCCTGCGGCAGTCATCCACTGGACATCCCCGGGCCCGATGACGCCGCCATTGCCGGCGGAATCACGGTGCTCCACCTCGCCATCATACACGATGGTGACGGTTTCAAAGCCGCGGTGGGGGTGTTGGCCCACGCCGCGACGCTGCATTGTGGGCGCGAACACATGGGGGCCGCCATAGTCCAAGAGGAGGAAGGGGCTCGCATGCTCGCCGAGCGAGTGATACGAAAAGAGCGAGCGGACGGGAAAACCGTCGCCGACCCAGTGGCCCTGATTGTTGCCGAAGCGGCCGAGAACTGTCTTGCTCATGAGCTGGCCTCCTTTTTGTTCGGCCAGCCTGAAGGGTCAGACCGGCCTGCGCAGCATGTTGTCCTGCAAATAGGTATGCCGGCGCTTCATGAAAGGGCTAGCAGGCCCTCAGAATAATGCGGTTCCTGCATAACACTTCTCTGAACTTGCCCCTTCTGCTGGGGCCAGCCTAGAAATTGACCCGGCTGGACACCGCTCCGTCCACGATCAGATTGGCGCCGGTCGTGTAGGAGGAGGCGGGGCTGGCGAGGAAGACGGCTGCGTTGGCGATTTCCTGAGGGGTCGCGCAGCGGCCGGTGGGGTTGCGGGCGTTCGCCTGGGCGAAGAAATCCGGCGCGTTGGTTTTCACCGTATGCCAGACGCCGCCCTCGAAGAAGACCATGCCGGGCGAGACAACATTCACCCGCAGGCCGATCTTGGCATATTGCCGGGCAAGTCCCTTGGCCATGTGGATAAGCGCGGCCTTGACCGGGCCGTAGGAGTCTGCCCGGTCTGCCTGAGCGGCGGAGATGGAAGAGATGATGACGACGGCCGCGTCGCCTGAAGCGGAGGCTGCTTTGGCCAGATGAGGCTGGGCGGCGTCGAAGGCATTTACAGCGGCGAGCACGTCAAGCTTGAAGTTTGATTCCCAGGCGGCGACATCATTGCCCTGCGCCATGGCGCCAGCGTTCGAGATGAGGATGTCGAGCCCGCCCATCGCGCTGGCTGCCTCTGCGATCCAGGCTTTGAGAGCGTCCCCGTCCGTCACATCCACTGAGGCGCCGGTTGCATTGACCCCAAGGGCTTTGAGCTCGGCCACGGCAGCGGAGACCTGATCGGCGTTGCGCGCGCAGACGGCAACATTGGCGCCTTCCTTGGCCAGCGTATCGGCAATCGCCCGGCCAATGCCGCGCGTGCCCCCCAGAATGATGGCATTCTTTCCCTTGAGCCCGAGATCCATGATGTTTCCTTCCCTTATTATCGCGGGAGACTGTAGGAGGGAAATGTTGCGCGGCCAATGGGCGGCGCGGATTTGCAGGAGCGGTAAGCTGGCGCCAGAGACATGCCCCTGACCTGATTGGGTCCGCTCAAAAGGCCGCCCGGAGGGCCAGCATCACACTGCGCGGATCGCCATAGGTGTTGTAGCTGTTGAGACCGCCCACCCGTGCCCAATAGGTTTCATCCAGAACATTGTTCACGGAAAGGGACAGCGAGGTGTTCTTGTTGATCTGCAGGCCGCCCTGAAGGTTGACGACCGTGAAGGCTCCCTGTTCGCGCAGGCCTTCCACGCCGGTTCCGATGATACCGCTGCTATATTGCGCGCCGCCCGCGGCGAAGAAACGCTCGAGCCCCGGGGAGGTGAACTGATAGCGCGCATAAAGCTTTACAGTGTGCTCAGGCTCAAAGGGGGATGTCACCTGACCCACGAGTGTGGGGTGTACGGTATATTCAGTTTCCAGATTTGAATAACCAAGGGACAGATCAATATTGGCGGCCGGATTTCCGACAATCTCGAACTCCCAGCCACGCACCTCGATTTCGCCTGCGGGCAGGAAAAAGCCCGGATTGGCGGTGTCGGCGAGGGAGCGGTTTTCCTCACGCAGCTCGAACAGGGCGATCGCGGCGGTCAGGCCGTCATTGAAGAAGCGCCCGTTCAGCCCGGCCTCATATTGCAGGCCCACACGCGGGTCCAGCGTCTCGCCAGTCACCTGTTGCGCCGATTGGGGGATGAAAATGTCCGTATAGCTCGCATAGGCCGAAATGTTGGGCCGCAGATAATAGACGACGCCGGCATAGGGTGAAAATTCACCGGTCTCTTTTGTCGTTGTGCGCCAATCTGTGGCCGTGCCCGGCGGGATTGTGCGGGAGCGGTTTTCAAAGTCGCTGACACGTCCGCCCAGGATCAGTTTCAGGGCTTCGGTTACCGAAATCCGGGCCTGCGCATAGGCGCCGGTCTGTTTGGTTTCCCCGGCAGATCCGCTTGTATAGTTGAGGGCGGGCTGGGGAATGACATTGGGATTGAAGATCGAGACATTGGGAAACTGCGTTGTCGCGATGCCTGTCTGGTTCCATTCGTAGAGCTGCGTGCCCCACCCGAAGGTCAGGTGATGTGTCTGTCCGAAGAGTGAGACCGGGCCGGAAACATAAGCATCCAACGCTTCGCGCCCGACCCACACATCCCAGGCTCGGCGCATATAAGTGGCTGTCATGGTGTTCGGATTGACCCCCGTCGAGGGGTAGGCGTCCTGATAGGCGTAGTCCTGCGCGCCGGTCATTGCCCGTGCCCGAAACACCCAGCCACCGGATGTCTCATGCGTTAGGTCGACAGTGTATTCGTCTGTTTCGTACGCATAGCGGTTCCAGTCAGGATAGACATGCGTGCTGCGGCTGACATCCAGAAACCGTCCGTCAGTATAGGCGGGCAGGCCCATGCTGGGAGAATCCGTTGCGTTGTCCTGATAGGCTGCGGAGACAGAGAGCACGGTGTTTTCCGTCAGGTCGAAATCGAGCGCGCCATAGCCCAGCCATTTGTTCATGCCGGTGCGGTCGTGAAAATAGCTTCGGTCCTGACCGGCCAGCACCACACGGCTGCGTAGCTGTCCGCTTTCCAGAAGGGGGCCGCCAAAATCCAGCTCGCCCCGGTAATTGTCCCAGGAGCCCGCCTGCACGGCGGCAGCGATGCCGGCCGTCTCGCGTCCCCGCTTGCGGATGAGGTCCGCCGAGCCGGAGGGATTGCCGCTGCCGCGGAACAGGGCAGCCGGGCCCCGAAGCACTTCCACCCGGTCATACATCGCAAGATCAAACTGCGGCTGGCCGCCCGTGCTGAAGGCGGCAATGCCATCATAGGAGAGATCCAGAATGGCGCCGCGGGCGCGGTACTGCGACGTGGTTGTGTCCCAGGGCGAAACGGTTACGCCGATCACCTGGCTGAGTGCATCTTCAATGCCGGCCATGTTCTGGTCTTCGATCCGCTGGCGCGTGATCACGCTTATCGAATGGGGGATTTCCAGAATGGAGACCGGTTCACGGCTGCCTGTGCTTGCGGTCGGCGGCGCGTAGGTGGCCCGCTGGCCGGTGACGATGACCTTATCGGCAATGAGGGGGCTTTCCTCAGAAACGTCCCGCGTTTCATTTGCTGTCTCGGCGCTGGCGGAGCCTGCTGTAAAGGCTGCAACCGTCGCAAACGCTGCAGATGCCAGAAATCTCGTTTTGGTCGCCATTTCAGGAGCCCCCTATTGTGTTCGGAAACAGCGCGTAACACTATAACATTACAAATCAAGTGCGCTTTGACATTTCCTGAGCCTGATCCATCGAATGGGCGCGTTCGGGGCATGCTGAGGCGGATCTTGCGGCAATATGGACCGGCCGCTCTCCTCGGTGGCGCTCGATTTCCTCAGCCGCTGGCCTCGAACAAACCGGACCTGGGTGTTTCCCTCCGAGACCGGGCAGATGCCTTATCAGGGGATCGGCAAGGTCTGGCGGGACGTCCGCAAAGCGGCGGAGCTTGAAGATGTCCGGTTGCATGACCTGCGGCACAGCTTTGCAAGTTTCGGCATTTCAGCGGGCCTGTCGCTCCCGGTGATCGGGGCGCTCTTGGGCCATAAGGATGTTTCGACCACGCAACGGTATGCGCACCTCGCTAATGACACGGCCCGGCAGGTGGCGGACGAGGTGGCGGGTGTCGTCGCCGTTGCCATCGGTATGGCCGCCGCCCGCCCTGCAAGGTCGGAGAAGGATGTCGTTCAGGAGGCTCCGCCTGAGCCCACAGGCTACACCATCCACTAGTTGACGGGCGGGAGGTTGCTCCGTATTCCCCGGTCAACACCACCCCTCAGGCCTAGAGCGCAGGCTTGCCCGATACCGAGGGGTTACGTTTCAAAAAGGCCCTCCCGATCGCGTCGGGAGGGCCTTTTCGAAGATCGGTGGATTTCGATCAGATCCGGGATACGGGTTGAGGCGCGTGGGAAGAACGCGCTGCTGCGTGGGACCGCAGGGAGAGGTCGGCCGAAGGGTAAACAGCAGACCTCTGAGGCGCATTGAAGAGCACTCACAGGACGGGGCGCAGCCTACCCGAATGGATACCCGTTGGTTGTGCCCGGCCTGCCGGATGCGGCACGCGCGTCGCCCGTCATGGTATACCCATTTGCAATTTGTACGGATGAATTCTGCTGCTGGAATGCGCGCGCACCCGGCCTGTTATGGCTCGCACCGCAATACCCACTCGGGTTGTCCCGATGGTGGGAAGGCCCGGTCAGATTTCATGTTAGGGGCAGCCCTCATCCATGCGGTCGGCATATGTCATCAGGGGAATTCATGTTCAGTCCAGATTTTTCACTCCTGCCTCGCAGGCGCATCAGCGCGACCTTGTCCGGGAGTGTAAGCGCCGTCACGCTGCTCGCCTGCCTGTCTCCCGTGGCCCACGCTGATCCGTCCGCCTGCATCGCCACAGGCGACGTTACCCTCTTCGACTGCAGCACAGATGTTACCGTGCGGGTGGAGAGTGGTGACACGACGCTCACGATTGACGGCATTGCGCTCGGCGACGGGAATATTAATTACAATCCGAACGCTCTGGCGGCCGGCCCGATCGACATGAAATTGTCCGTGAGCAACACAACGGTCAACTCAACGGATTATGGCGGCATTAATATCTATTCGGCTGTCGGGGGCACGTCCGTGTCGGTCGACCTGGATGACACGGTTTCGGTCACAAGCGCTGCCGGATTTGGGGGGCTGTGGGTAAGAAATGAGGTGTCCGGAGACATCCGTATAGAGAGCGCTGCAGGAATTGAGTCGTCAAGCGGAGACGGAGTGACGGCAACGACGAATGGCGGTGGCGTGGTCATTGAAAACAGCGGATCGGTCCTGAGCACGGTGGGCCGCGGCCTGTACGCGGATGGCGGTTACTCAGATCAGATCCCTGTCGAAGTCACGGTCACCAACACCAGTATCGTGAACGGATTTGAGGCTGGTATACGAGCCATTAATTACAACGGCACCGCGCAGATCGGCAACAGCGGCATTGTATCATCCGAGACGAAGCAGGGCCTTATCGCTTGGTCGCCCCTGGGAGATGTCCTCATATCGAATGAATCGAGCGGGATCATCCTGTCAAACATGGGCATTGCCATTGAAGGTGCGACCCAGACCGGTGATCTGACCGTGACCAATCACGGCGACGCAGCGGGTGTATCAGGGATCCGGGCCGTTGCCGGGTTCAATCCCGCGCAAACGGGCGCTGGTGACATCAGTATTACCAATACCGGCGATCTTGAAGCCCTGAACGGGACTGGCATTTACGCCCGTACACCGAAGGGGGACGTCACCCTTATCAACAGCGGGGAAGTCGAGAGTTCCGGCGTGGCGATTTCGGCCGATACCAGCTCTGGTACAGTCCACATCACGAATACCGGCATCCTGTCTGGCGCAACCGGCATTCAGACGGGAGATGCGGATACCCGGATTGTCAATTCGGGCCATATTGAAGGGCAGGACGGCGGCCGTGCCATTGAGATGGGGACCGGCGATGTGACCTTGGAGCTGCACGCCGGATCGATAATCTCGGGATACGTCGAGGACGCCGACGCGGCGGGAAGCAATACGTTGGTGCTGGGCGGTGCGTCTGACGCCACCTTTGATGCGGGCGCCATTGGCGACACCGCGACGTTCCGGGGCTTTCACACCTATCTTAAGACCGGGGAGAGCAACTGGACCCTGACCGGAACCGGATCGACCGGCTGGACAATTTCGGAAGGGACGCTGACGGCCGGTGCGGCCGGGGCGCTGGGCGAAGACCAGGCCTTTGTGATTACTGGGGGAACGCTTGACCTCAATGGTCTGTCGGCGACCCTTTCATCCCTGACAGGCACGACCGATGGCCGCGTTGAGACCGGCGGCGGGCGGCTGACGATCCGTCAGGATGGTGACATCGGCTACGCTGGCAGCTTCACGGGCGGCGGGGTTCTCACCAAGACCGGCGCCGGGTCGCTGACCCTGTCGGGAGACAATTCTGCGTTTGACGGCACCCTGACGGTGGCTGGCGGTGAGCTGGTCATCGACGGGCAAACCACCGACGCAACGCTGCTCTTTCTGGGCGCGATCGGTGGCACATCCCTGACGGTGCAAAACGAGGGTGTACTGAACGTTGCCAACGGGATTGTCGGAAACAGCACCAATAATGGCGGAATGGCCGGGATAGAGGATGAGAGCGGCCAACTGTCCGTGACCGGGCCCGGGTCTGAACTCAACAGCGACTTCCTGACGGTCGGCTATTACGGTGATGGCAAGCTGACTCTCTCTGACGGCGCTTCAGCAACGGTATCCGCCTCGCTGAGCCTGGGAACCTTCGCCGGGGTGACGGGCATTCTGGATATTTCCGGAGAAGGAAGCTCTCTGCGGGGCGGCGCGCTTATGGTGGGTAGCAGCGGCGCGGGCGAACTCAGCCTGTCGGGCGCCGCAACCCTGGAGACGAAGTCCGGAGGCTTCGGCATCAACGCCGGTTCAACGGGCATAGGGGAACTCAGCGGCGCAGAGACCCGCTGGGCCATTACGCAGAACAGTCTGACACTCGGTTCTGCGGGACGCGGCGATCTCACCGTATCCGGCGGCGCCACGATCGACGTTCAGGACCGCGTAACACTCGGCCTGCTGGCAAGCGGGGAAGGCGTCCTTACCCTGGAGGGGCCTGGAAGTTCGGTGTCCGCCGCAACGGATTTCATCATTGGGTCCTCCGGTCAGGGCGCGGCCGCTGTCAGCAGCGGCGCAACCCTTGAAGGCGAACGGGTTGTGCTGGGCCTGTCCGATGGCGGGCGGGGTACGCTTCGGCTCGACGGGGCGGGCAGCCTTGTCCGAGGGGGCAGCTATGTCATGCTGGGCACCTATGCTGGCAGTGCCGGGGAAGTAACCGTCGCCAACGGAGCAACGCTGCAGGCCGATGGCAACCGCGGGATCACGCTGGCTTACGGCGCTGGCGCGTCCGGAACGCTCAACATCGGTGCCGGAGCCGGCGAGGCGGCAGCCGCTGCCGGCTTCATCGACGCCGGTAGTGGCATTCAGTTTGGTGCGGGTGAGGGGCGGCTGGTCCTGAACCATACCGATGCGGCCTATGAACTCGCCGCTGGCCTGTCAGGGGTCGGCGCCGTCGATGTCCTGGCCGGCATGACGGTGTTTGCTGGCAACAGCGAAAACTTTTCAGGCGCTCTGACGATCTCGGGCGGGACGGCTGTCATGGCCGGGGCTGCGAGCGCGGCGTCGGTAAAGGTCGGTGCGGACGGGACCCTTCAGATCGGCAACGGGGGGTCGGGCGGCGCCCTCAACAGTGATATTCTGAATGCTGGAACGCTCCGGTTTGACCGCTCCGATGCCCTGAGCCATCACCGGATAATCGCCGGCAGCGGTAACGTAAGCGTGGCGGGCGGGCATATCACCCTGAGCGGTATGAATACCTTCACCGGCGAAACCCGAATTGACGCTGGTGCCACGCTGGCGCTGTCAGGCCAGGGACGTGTGAACCAGTCGGAGCAGGTGATCGTCAACGGCATCTTCGATGTGACGGCTGCCAGTTCGGCCCAGATCAGGGACCTTTCCGGGGACGGAACGATTGTCCTGGGCAGCGCCGGGTTAATTGTGCACGACGCTTCTCAGACATTTTCCGGGCAGATCACCGGCAGTGGCGGCCTGTTTCTGACCGGGGGCGGTCTGACCCTGACGGGCGAAAGCGATTTCTCCGGAGGTCTCGGCATCAGCCAGGGGGCATCCCTGACGATTGGTGATGGGGGCAGCTATGGATCCGTCGCCGCAAACATCACCAATTATGGCGAGCTGAACTTCAACCGGTCGGATGAGGGAGTGTTTTCCGGCATCATAACTGGTCCGGGCGTGGTCCGGAATACGGGAAGCGGGGTCCTGTCTCTGACCGGCGACGTCAATTCCGACCTCATGGAAATCAATACCGGGGCGGTAAAGCTGACGGGATCGCTGCGGGGCAACGTCTATATCGGATCGCAGGGATTGCTGCAGGTCGGGGACGGAACAACGGACGGCAGACTTCGCGCCGACATGGTGAATAACGGACAAGTCGTCTTCAGTCAGTCTGGTAATGGTGTCTATGCAGGCGGGATGGGCGGCACAGGAAGTGTGCGCAAGCTCGGTTTCGGCCGGCTGGAATTGACCGGCGTCAGCGCGCTTGATGGCAACACGTATCTCGATGAGGGCGGTCTGAGCATCAACGGCGTATTTGGCACGAACCTTCTTACGGTCGCCAATGGCGCCGCGCTCTACGGTTCGGGGGCTGTGCACGGGGATGTGGTGGTTCTTCAGGGCGGCATCCTCAGCCCGGGTAATTCGCCAGGCACGCTCTTTGTCTCGGGCGACGTGACCCTCAATCCGGGTTCGATCTTCGACACAGAGCTTGACGGTCGCATCTACGCCGCCGCGGGCGGAGCAGGGTCTTACGATCGCGTGGTTCTGACCGGAGAAGGCGCAACCTTCACGGCCGCGGGCTCGATCAATCCGATCCTGCGCGGCATCACGGGCGCTGCAAACAACGACTTCAACCCGGCAATTGGCGACAGGTTCACGGTCGTGGTCGCCGACAACATCGCCGGTAGGTTTGATAGCGTTGAGCAGCCCTCTGACGGCTTGCCTGCGAACACGCGCTTCAGGGTCATCTATGGCCAGAATTCGATCCAGCTGGCGCTCGTGGCGCGCAGCCTGGGCCTGATGGCACAGGACAGCGGCCTGCTGACGAATGCGTCGGCTGCCGGTTTCGCGATTGATGCCGCCACGGCCTATGGCGATCAGGCAACGGGCGCGCTGAGCCGTCTCTATACGGATCTGGACAGCATGACCCAGGCGCAGGTGGGCGCTGCGCTCGCCTCTCTGGGCGGTGATTTCCATGCGCACATCCTGGAAAGCACCGAATCCATTCTGGCTGGCTCTGACGACATGATCCTGTCGGCAGCGCTCGGCGGCAAAGGTATCGGCGGTATCGACAGGGAGCTGAACAACGGCATCCGGGTCTGGTCGCGCGCCGAAGCACGCGGGGCCAGCTATGATGCAGACCGTGCGGGCATCGGGTTTGAGGAAGATGTCTACGGGTTTACCCTGGGCGCGACGCTCATCAATCAGGAGCGTCTCCGTGCCGGGCTGGCAGCTAGCTACAAGACGGTCGAACTATACAACGACACCGCCGCTGGCGCGACTAACCAGATGTTCTCAGGCTATGCCTATGGCAGCTACACGGTCACGCCGCGCCTGACCCTCTCGGGCCTGGCTGGTTACACGCAGGCCACGCCGAAGACCGTTCGCACGACGGCGCTTTCCAGCGTCATCGCCCAGACCAAGTCTGAGGAGAAGCTGGATGTCTCCCATGCTCAGGCAGAAGCGCGCTACAAGCTCCTTAGCACTGGCGCGACCAGCGTCTACGCTCTGGGCGGTCTGCGCGCCACCATCCTGAACGTCGATGCCTACAGCGAGCGGGGTAATGTCAGCTATGCCGATCTCTCCCTCATCGGCGAGTCGCGCAAAACGCTCCAGACCAAGCTGGGCGCCGAAGTGGCGCGCACGCTTGCCGGAACGGATCTGGCAGTCTTCGGAAACTGGGCGCGCGATATCGGGGATGACCCGACTGTTGAGCGTACAGCCTCGCTGGGCAATGCCTTCTGGCAGGTTCAGTCGGTCGACCGGGGCCTCGATACCTACAATTACGGGTTCAGCGCACGCCGCGAGATCACCGGCCGTGTAGGTGTCGAGCTGGCATATACCGGCCGTTACAACTCGCCCAACTACGATGCTCAGCAGCTCATGGTCGGTGTGAACGTCGCCTGGTAAGATCACATACCCAAACAAATGGGGCCGGCTGCACAAGACTGCAGCCGGCCCCATTCTGTTGCAGGAGAGAGCGTGTCTCAGGCCCAGGCTTTATGGCCCGTCATCTTTGCAGACCGTTTCGATAACCCTGTCAGGCGGGACACCTTTCTTATCACCGCTGCAGGCGCGGTTTGGCGGTTAGCAGATCACACATCAGATCCGGGAGACAGCGTTGCTGCGCTCCGGAAGCACCTTTTCAAGCACCTTCAGAATCCGGTGGTCCAGCTTTTCTGATCGCATGTTCCTGATTGTATCACTGAGGGCGTCCGGCAACGCCTTGCCAAGGGACCTGATCCGTCCAAGGACCAGATCCTGTTCTAGCTTGTTCGTGGCGGCAAATTTCAGCCATTCGGAACCGGTGATCCGGCTCAGGCGGTATTCATCCCCGATCTTCATGGCGAGATTCACTTTGCGGGGATCGTGCTCGGCATAGGCCAGGATGCTGGCAATGTCATAGAGCGGCGCGAGGCGGATGCGTCCCCCAGCGCCTATGAGGATGGAATAGTTCTTCCCGTGGGCGTCCGTGCCACCAATAAGCCAGTTGAAAATCTGCGCATCGACAAGGCGCAACACGTCCCGCGCGCTGTCTTCCGGACTGGCTGCGTGCGTGCGCAGGTGCGCAATCATCTCGTTGGGGCCGGGGCCACCCTGGTTCTGGTACTTGTCCACCGGCAAAATACTCAGCGCCTGGCAGAAATCCTCCTGATGCACACGTAACACCGGTACTGGGGAGAATTCAGAGAGCACGCGGCCCTGCTCCCGGATACTAGCAGCCTTTTGACGAAGCCGGTCGGCCACGTTGATGCTTCCAGAAGCTTCGGCTTTCCCTGCTTGTGTATCCAAAACTTCGGCGGTCTTAAGCCTGTCCGCCACGATATCCGTTAGATATTGTAACACAGGATATCGTAAGAGCGGTAATCAGACTTGTGAAAGAGCCTGCCAAAAAGCGCGACGAACTCGCCCATGAGGTTTGGGCTACGGCGGAGGGGTTTGAAGATCATCTCGTATTGGTTTCGTCAGACTACCACCGTTTTCTGGCAGAGGCCGCTGTCGCTGCAAAAAAGGCGGGCACCAACGAAATCCCAATCGACAGTACATTGATTTACGATGGCAGTTGCTTGGTGTCCGCCAATGATCTCGACGTTTTGCGCGAGGAGCTTCGAATTGGACAAGAACGACTAACAGATCTTATTCAGGGTTACTTGTACGAACCGCTTCTCGATGAGACTGGCGGCGGCTTCGCAGATAGCCGCCGCCGGATAGAGAATGATCGGGATATTCAAGCAAGAGTCTTAAACATGATGCGTCAGCGAAAAAAACTGAGGACTGATTAAATGACGCGGGCTCGCAAAAGGTGGACTACCTTGATTTCGACCGTGACGTGATTGGCAAGGTTTCTTTGAATCACACATCCACTGCGACAGGTGGCGCGAAGGGAATCTTGAAAATCGAGGATTTGGGGCTGGCCGAGGCTGAAGCACTTGGTGCAGGAAACTTACCGGACGAGTTACAGCGCGGTATAATTTGAGGAATTCTGCCCATCTCAAAAAAACAGTCAGGGAGGGCTTCAAGTCCCGCCACACCTTGTCAATCAGCGAAAGTTGCAGGCGCCTCTCGGTCAACCGACATGCCCATCTGGTCGACGGCTATCCACAACACGTCTTCGGCAGAGCCCGCACACCTTAGTACGAATTCCAGGGCGTTGAGCCGCTTGTAGAGGGTCCGGCTATCATTTGCCCCGCCGTCAGAGAGAGTCAGGTCCACCAAGGCTCGCGCTGCTGTCAGCGCACCTTCCAGATCAATGAGCGCGCTTTCTGCGTCATCGCTGACATCGCCCAGCGTCCGGCGCTGCTCAGCTCCGTGTTCTGCGGCTGCCGATTTCTTTTTCCCCATTGAGCTCGCCCTCAGAAAGAAATTCGCTTTGGAGCGTGCACAAGACTGCAGATCGCCACGTCTTGCGCTTCTGCATGGCACCCGGAGTGAATACCCGACAGACGACCACCAGCGCTCACGCAGAACATGGGCAGCGCGACCAGAATCTGTTACGGATGGAATTACACTTTCCGGGTAATCCATCATCGAGAAGGTGTCAAACTAAAAAGTGCTTCAAAATACATAAAAAGTGCAATTATGATTTCTGCGCAACTCCGAGCTGCCCGAGCCATGTTGAACTGGAGCCAGACCGACCTGGCCGGGGAGGCGGGGCTTTCTGTCGAAACGATCAAACGGCTCGAAAGAATGACGGGGACCTTGGACGCGACTAAGGTGTCTACCCTGACGTCGATTATCGACGCCTTTGCCAGGGCGGGCGTTGAGTTCACGAATGGCGGAGCGCCCGGTGTTCGACTTCGACTGAAATGATCCGGCCTTAACCTAACACGGCACGGCATGGGCAACTGATCTGACACGCGCGGAAATTCGGCTTCCGTCCCGACGCCGCAGAATCATTCGCTCACCAAAGAGCCGAAAACCGGAAAACAGAGAGACAATTCCCGTCAGCGATCAGGAGGTTGCTGCGCTGGATTTTCCTGATTTCCGAAAATTGGTGCGGACACGGTGCGGACACGGCCAATCTGAAAAACCACAGGATCTCGTAAGTCCTTGATTTTATGGCGCACCCAAGAGGATTTGAACCTCTGACCTTTGCCTTCGGAGGGCAACGCTCTATCCAGCTGAGCTATGGGTGCAGGCCGAGGCCGGTGTTTATGCGAAGCCGGGGGGCTGTGCAACCGGCTTTGCCTGATACCGGGCATAGACGGGCAGGGCAGGGGCTCTTTATGGTGGCGGAAACTCCAGATGACCTGACCTGAAAGGTTCCGTTGGCCATGAAGTTGCCTCTTGCCCGATCCCTGCTTGCCGGCTGCGCGGCGCTTCTTCTGGCCGCTTGCCAGCCTACGGATACGGAAACCAAAACACCGGCAGAGGGCGGCCAGGCGACGGCGGAAGCCTGCGACGTGTCCCGGCGTGCCGAGCTGCGCAGCGTGCGGCCGGAACTTGAAGCGGCTGCCCTGGAAGCCGCCAAAGCAAGCCGGGGCGGTGGTTCTCCGGCGCTCTGGACGCTGCGCGACGAGGATACGACCATTCACCTGTTAGGCACGGTTCATCTGTTGCGCCCCGAACTGGACTGGATGTCGCCCGAGATCGAAGCCGCCATCGCGGGGGCCGGCACAGTGGTTTTCGAAGCGGATACGACCAGCCCGGAAGCTCAGCGGGAGCTGATGAAGTTTTACACGACGCAGGGTTTTTTCACCGACGGGGCGCAGCTGACCAACTTCCTTTCCGAAGGGGAGACAGAAGAGCTGAAGGCGGCGCTGGAGACGGTAGGCCTGCCGATCGAGGCCCTGCTGCCCCACCGGCCTTGGATGGCGGCGGTGAATATCTCGGTGACGCAGATGCTGGACGAGGGATTTGATCCGGAATCGGGCGTGGAGAAAGTGATCGAGCGCGCGGCTCTGGCGCATGGCGCGGGCTTTGCCTACCTCGAAACAGTGGAGCAGCAGCTCGGTGGCTTGGCTGGGCTCAGCTATTGCGACCAGGTCGACTTTCTCATGGCGACGGTGGATGGCGTGGGCGAGGGGACAGCGGCGCTGGACCTGCTGGTGGACGAATGGGCGGACGGCGACGTGACTGGCATCGGCGTGCTGATGGCCAATCCGGAGATGCTGGGATCACAGCCGATCTATGATGTGATGATGACCGACCGCAATGCGCTCTGGGTGCCGCAGATTACGGCGATGCTGGAGGAGCCGGGAACGGTTCTGGTGGCGGTCGGCGCCGGCCACCTCGCCGGAAAAGACAGCGTTATCGAGATGCTGCGCAATGAGGGTTACACGGTCGAAGGGCCGTAAGGCGGGCAGCCTTTTCAGTCTGCCGCGCGCCGGAGGGCGAGAAGAGCCTGTTCCAGAATGCCTTCGCTGGCCGCGCAGACAATCTGGCCGCCCAGCGCCGGGGCTTCGCCCCGCCAGTTGGTGGCAATTCCGCCAGCTCCGCGCACAACAGGGATCAGGGCGGCCACATCCCACGCCTTGAGACAGGACTCGGCGACAAGATCCAGCGTGCCCCCGGCGACGCGGGCATAAGCATAGGCGTCGAGGCCATAGCGGGTGATGCGGGCGGTGGCGCGTAGATGGTTCCAGGCGCCTTGCTCTGGCGGGGTGAAGATGAAGGGATCGGTCGTGGCAATCGTCGCGGTGCGCAGGTCTGGATTGCCAGATACGCGGATAGGCGTGGTGCCTGAAGCGGTTTCCATCACCGCGCTGCCGGGCCAGCCGATATAGCGCTCACCGACGACCGGCTGATCAATGACGCCGATAACCGGCACGCCCTCGGGGTTCACCAGCGCGATGAGGGTGGTCCAGACCGGCAGGCCGCCGACAAAGGCGCGGGTGCCGTCGATCGGGTCGAAATACCAGCGCCAGCCGCTGGTCGAATCTGTGTCTGGAAATTCTTCACCGGTTACGCCGTCTGCCGTGCGTTCCTGCGAAATGATGGTGCGCATCGCCAGTTCGGCAGCGCGGTCTGCTTCGGTGACGGGGTCAAAGCCTGATTTTGCGGTGCCGGATTTATGGTCGACGCCATTCAGGTTCCGGAAGTGCGGGCGGATCGCGGTCCAGGCCGCATCGGCCAGCCGGCGGGCCAGGGCAATGTCATCAGCAATAATACGGGTGTCGGTCATGGGCGAGGCGATGCCCCGCCCATGAGAAGAGGTCAAGCGGCGCCGGTGCTGGAGGTGTCCTGCTCGAGCGCCTTTGCCAGCTCTAGCAGGCGGCGGCGGGGGCGTTCGCTGAGGCGGTAATAGGCGCGCACCAGTTCCAGGGTCTCTTTCTGGGAGAGGATGTCGCCTTCCATCTGCTCGGCATCATTGGCGGCGTTTGGAACAGCGCCCTGCACGGCCATGCCATCAAAGAAATACTGGACGGAGACGTTCATCGCCCGTGCCAGATCATAAAGGCGCGAGGCGGTGATGCGGTTTGCCCCGCACTCATATTTCTGGATTTGCTGGAAGCGCACGCCCACCTGGGACGCCAGTTCCTGCTGTGTCATGCCCAGCAGGCGGCGGCGGCGGCGCAGGCGTTTGCCAACGTGCAGGTCTGTTTCGTCAGCCATGATCCCTCTCCATATTGGTGCGGGACCGCCAATCAGTCCCAAAACAGGATATTCGCGCAGTTTCTACGCAAATGCCGTGCCGGAGCCGGGAAACTGCCCGAAGATTGGGCATGTGCAGGGGGTGGGGCAGGGTGCGGCGAATAGGTTCTTGGTCGTTTGTGCATCGCAACATAGATTGGCCTTGCACTTCGGTGCAGACGCCTCTGGCGTTTCCTCCCTTTGACTTCGGCCGCGCCCATTGGCGCGGCCTTTTTTCTTTAAAACCAGGGAAGTATCAGCGGTTGGGAAACTGCCGGATGGCCTCGACCATCTCCATGATGGCAGCATCCATGACAGGCCGGAGGCGGGCAAAGCCGCTGGACCGGGTGATCGCCTGCTCATCCATGTAGAGCCCGCGATTGATTTCGATCTGGATGGCGTGAATGCCCCGTTTCGGGCGGCCATAGCGCCGGGTGGTATAGCCGCCGGCATAGGGCGCGTTGCGCGCGACAGTGAGGCCGTGATTGCGGAAAACCCGTTCCAGCCGGTTGACCAGGCGGGGATCGCTGCTCGACCCGAACCGGTCACCCAGGACAATATCGGTCAGATTGCGCCGTCCCGGCTGGACCGAAGGCATGGAGTGACAGTCCACCAGCAGCGCGCGGCCATGCAGGGCGCGCTGGGCGTCCAGAAGGCTCGCCAGCTGGCCGTGATAGACGTCATGCACCCCGGCGAGGCGCTGCTCGCCCTCGGCCTTTGACAGGAGGCGGCCATAGATCGCCTCTCCCCGGGCGCCGACCTTTGGCAGGCAGCCGAGGCCCGCTTCGACCCGCGGCGTCGGCAGGGCGCAGGCGCGGGGCGGGCCGTCATGAAACATGGCCGGGTCCAGCTCGTGGGGGTCGCGGTTGAGATCGACAACGGAACGCCCGAACCGGGCCGCGAGCAGGTGCGCGCCATACCGGGGGGCATTGGCAAACAGCTCGTCGACAAAGGCATCTTCGGTCCGGCGCACGTCCATCAGGGGCACGCAAAGCGCCGAGACCATGGTTTCCGGATAGAGATTGCCCGAATGCGGGCTGGCAAAGACGATGGGGGCCACGCCTGCTTCGGGCGCCGACAGCACGAAGGGCGCGTCGAGCCCGTTCGGGCCGGCGGGCATTCCTTCATAAATCCTTAAGGCGGGCGACGTATCCGGCATCAGCGCAATGGTTTGACAATCGTTCGCAAGGTCAAGGCCTTTCAGCGCTTGCGTGTGGCGTCAGTCTTGCAAGCCTTCGTGTTCATCGCCGATTTACCATCGGTGGGCTTAATGTGTTAATTATGTGAGTCGCATCACAGGGGACCCTGCGTGACAAAAATCCTGCTTGCTGAAGACGATGATTCGATGCGCACTTTCCTGGCTTCAGCGCTGCGGCGCGCCGGGCATGATGTGCAGGATTATGCGGACGGCGAAACGGCGCTTCAGGCGCTTGAGCGCGAAGTGTTCGACCTGCTGCTCACCGACATCGTGATGCCGGGGCTCGACGGGATCGAGCTGGCCCGCCGCGGCGCCGAACTCGATCCGGCAATGAAGATTGTCTTCATCACCGGGTTTGCTGCTGTGGCGCTCTCTTCGGGCTCGCCAACGCCGGCGGGCGCCAAGGTTCTTTCCAAGCCCTTCCACCTTCGCGAAATCGTCGAAGAGGTGGACAAGGTGATGGCGGCCTGAGGCAAGCTGGGCTGCTGGCTGCACATCTCGCATAAAGGCCGCTTGACGCGCCAGCGCGGATTGTCCATTACGCCTCTTCTTCAGGATTGGCCCCGACGGGTCATTGCCGAGAAGGGCGGTTAGCTCAGCGGTAGAGCACTACGTTGACATCGTAGGGGTCACAAGTTCGAACCTTGTACCGCCCACCATTCATCTCCTTCTTCAAGATCGGAACGTGTGCCGGGCTTTCTGAAAAGGCGCCGCGATAGGCCCGAATGGCCATATTTCAATATTCGATATTTGCCGTTTTTCGATAAATATTTCTTGCGTGGCAAAACTGCTTTGCTACCTTTCCGTCACGTCCGCAGTCCTGCGGGAAACATCGGAGGCGTGAGCAAGATGGCGCAGACAACCAGCCCCTCGGCACTTCAGTATCTCGACAAGGCAATGGGCGGGCTGAAACAGCTCGGCCTTGTGCCGGACAATTCGAAGAATGGCGCGGCGCCCATTGTGGCGCTGCTGGAACAGATTGCCCATCTCGAGCCGGAAAAAGTGGCGGCGATTGCCCGCACGCTGGATCAGGCGAGCCTCTTCAATGATGTGGTGCGCGAGCAGGTGGCCGGGATTACCATCGGCGAGCGCTATCAGGGCATCACCACGGCCTTCAATACCATCCGGGATGACGCGAAGTCTCTTGTGGACCAGTATGCGGACGGCAAGATCTCCACCATGGAGCGTGTCTCGAATGTCTGGATGAAGATGACGCGCGGCGACATCGCCGCCCGCTTCGGCAAGATCAAGGATCTTTATCTGGAGGTTCAGGACGAATCGGCCAACCAGATCGACCGGGAACGGAAGATCCTTGAGGCCTATCTCGATTTCCGCGGCGCGATGAAACAGTCCGAAGTGCTGGCGCTGGAAGTGCTCAAAGCGGCTGAGGCGGAGCTGGAAGCCGCCAAGGCGAAGGTGGGGGAGGCGGTGGCCGCCGTCGCAGCCTATTCCGGCGAGGACCCGGCCGAGCGCGCCCGCTTCGAACTCGCCCGTGACGAGCAGCTGCGCCTGCTGCAGGCAGAGGAAAAGCGGTATCAGGTTTCCAAGGACCTCTCCGACAATATCACCATCGGCTACAACACATCCGAAGTGATCATGGCGCGGCTTGTCCAGACGACGAGCGCGAAGGAGCGGGTGTATGCCCAGTCTGTCAGCTTCTTCTCCACCAATGAGATCGTGCTGACGGCCCTGACGGCAAGCTTCACTGGCATGCATGGCCTGCACGAATCCACCCAGACGCTGGAAGCAATGAAGAAGGGTGTGGACCAGAGCCTGGAAGTGCTGGCCGATATTGGCGGGCAGATCCAGGAAGCGGCGGTGAAAGCGGGCTATGGGCCCACGGTGTCTGCGGCCTCGGTCAAGATGCTGGTGGAAAGCGTCGTTTCCTATCAGGAGCGTACACAGACGATCATTGCGGAAATGCGCAAGCTTGCCACTCAGAACTCTGAGGAAATCCGGGAAGCGGTGGAGGATGGCAAGCGGCGCCTGACGAAACTGGTTGAGGAGGGCGCGACCCTCGCGCTGCTTCCCAAGCCGTGAACCAGCCCGCCACCCCTCTGGCAAAAGACACGAGCAAGCTCGACGATGTCCTTCTCGCAATGGATGTCGTCGATACGCTGCGCCACCGGGAACAGCTTGTCCTCAGCGAACTGGATGCCGGGGCACGGGAAGCGGCCCTGCTCACCCGGCTGAAGGAAATCTATGCGGCCCAAGGCATTGATGTGCCGGAGAGCATCTTGAAGGAAGGCGTGAAGGCGCTGGAAGAGCGCCGCTTCCAGTATGAGCCGCCCAAGCCGTCGCTATCGGTTACCCTTGCGAAAATCTACATCGCCCGCGGCCGGTGGATGATGCCGGCTGTGCTGGCGGTGATCGCGGCGGGGTCGTTGGGCGCTGCCTGGCATCTGGGCGTGGCGGTGCCTGAGCGGCAAAGGGCAGAAGCGGTACGGATCGAGATCGCCGATACGCTTCCCTCCGAGATCGGACGGCTGCATGACGCAGTAATGGGCGTGGCGCTGGAAGACGCTGCGCGGCTCAAGGCCGATGCATTCAAGGCGGAGGGCGAGCGGGCGATTGCCGCGAGCGATGTGAAGGCCGCCCGCGCCGCGCGGGACGCTCTGGCGTTGCTGCAGCAGGATGTGTCGGCGGTTTATGAGGTGCGGGTTGTCTATGGGCCGGGCGAGGCGCGCTCCGGCGTTTTCCGCATCCCCGAAGATGTGCCGGGCGGACGGAACTATTACCTGATCGTGGAAGCCGTCGACCCGAACGGCGTGCTGGTTCAGGTGCCGGTGACCAGCGAGGAAGATCGCCGCTCGGCCCGGGTCACCCGCTGGGGCCAGCGGGTGTCCGAGGCTGTATTCCAGTCGGTGGCAGACGATAAAGGCGATGATCAGATCATCCAGAACTCCGTTATCGGACGGAAATCTGCAGGGTATCTCTCGCCGGAGTTTACCGTAGAGACGCCGGGCGGGGCCATTCTGGAATGGTGACGGGATGAACAGGACTTTCAATGGCCGCGACGCACTCGCCGGGATCGACACGCTGGTTGCCCGCACCCGCACGTCGCTGGCCGAGGCGTTGTCGGCTGCCGATGCTGCAGAGGCCCGCCGGGCGGCGATCCAGCGGGAGCAGGCGAGCGCCTATGCCGCCCTGGCGCAGCTGAGGCTCAGCTATGCGCAGGCCGGAAACGGGGGCGTCTCTTCCCTTGAGAAGGTGGCCGCCTCCACGAGCGACATTGCCGAGCGCCATGCGGCTTTCGTGGAGCGGGAGCGCGCAGCGCTGGAAGCGGCTGGGGCGGCGCTGAATGCCAAGGAGGCGGCGCGCGCCGATCTGGCGGCGGCCCATGACGCGGCCATTGATGCGTTTGAGGCGCGGGTTGCCGAGGCCGAGGCGCGGCTGAAAGAGAGCAATGAATATGCTGTGCTGACCGGCGCTGCCGAAGAGGCGCGCGCGATGACGGGGCGCGCGGCGGAGAAGCTGGAAATCGCGCGGGCAGACCGGGAAGAGAAGGGGCGGCCCTACCGGGATGACAAGCTCTTCAGCTATCTCTGGGCCCGGAAGTTCCGGTCACCAGATTACAGGGCGCCGTCTCTGATCCGGATGCTGGACGGCTGGGTGGCAAGGCTCTGCCGGTATGATCAGGCCTTCCTCAATTATCAGCGTCTGACCGAGCTGCCCGAGCGCATTGCAGAACATGCCGCCTATATGGCCCGGCTGGCGGAAGAGGCTGAGGCAAAGCTGGTTGAAGCCGAAGCCGCCGCGATGGCGACGGCAGGCACGGACGCGCTGAAGGCGGAGGCTGAGAATATCCGCGCCGCTATCGAGACTTGCGATGCAGAGATTACCGAAGCCGAACGGGGCTATCGGGAAACGGCAGAGCGGCACGAGGCGGCCTTGCGGCAGGAGGTGGGCCCCGCCGTGGAAGCCCGCCAGATGCTGGAGGCGGAGTTGCGCAAGGCGAGCTTTCCGGATCTGCGCGTGCTGGCGGCTGAAACAGCCGAGCTGGATGATGACCGGCTGGTGGATACCCTTGTGCGGCTGCGGGCCGAGGAGATGAACCTGGAGCTGGAGGCGGGCCGGGTAGCGGCGCGTCCCAGCGCCCTGCGGGATGAGCTGGGCCGGGTCGAAGCGCTGCGCCGGCAGTTCAAACAGGCGCGGTTTGACAGCCCTTATGCCATTGTTTCCAAAGCCGCCTTCGAGGAAGTGATGGCCGACCTGGTGCGCGACAAGATTGATGTGCGCGGCGCGTTGCAGCGGCTGAGCCGGTCTGTGCGGCGGGCGGAGGCGCCGGCCCAGGCCCATCCTGATTTCGGGGGGCAGGGCCGCAGCCAGACGATTGGTTTGCCCGATGTGCTGGGGGGCGTGATCGGCGGCGTTCTGGGCGAAGTTCTGGAGGAAGTGATCCGCGAGACGACGCGCGGCGGGGGTGGATACGGATCGGGGCCGATCTTTCCGGGGCCGCCGAAGCGCCCCTCCCGGCCCTCACGCAGCGGCGGGCGCTCGTTCCCTACCGGCGGGAGCCGGCGTGGGGGAGGCGGCTTCAAGACGGGCGGCGGCTTCTGAAGGATATCAGAGCCCGAGCTGCCCCTTTGACAGGATGCCGCGCTGGATTTCGTTGGAGCCGGCATAGATCGATCCTGCCCGGTCATTGAGGTATTTGGCCGAGACGGTGACGGCGCTTTCCGGGCCCACAACCGGGACATTTTCGGACACATCCGGACAATTCGGGACAAGAACCGGACCGCCTGGGCACGTATGCTGCGGCTGGAAGGGCGCGACGTAGTCTCCGGCCAGCTCGATGGCGAGTTCGGTGAGATGCTGGCTGAGCTCGGTGCCGCGGATCTTCATCATCGAGGCTTTTAGGCCCGGCGTGCCGCCCCCGGCCAGCTCTGACATCTGCTGAAGCTCGGCCGCTTCCAGCGCGAGGATTTCTGCCTCGGCCAGCGACAGCTTGCGGGCAAAGCCGGGCTCCAGCAGCCCCTCTTCGGCCGCTGTGGCGCGCAGCGCCCGGACGCGGGCGAGGAGGCGGGGTCCGTAGGAGGAGCCGCCCCGTTCGAACTCCAGCAGGTATTTGGCGACCGTCCAGCCATGGTTCACCTGGCCGACGACATTGGCTTTTGGCACGCGGACATCGGAAAAGAAGACCGCGTTCTGGATATGCTCGCCCGAGAGCATCAGGATCGGGTCAACGCGCACGCCGGGGGCATCCATGTCGATCAGCAGG
>Ga0067045_1028165_pt1 | contig 40947 bp, 37 predicted proteins | sample TerdegcTABiofilm_FD_59184 | JGI IMG/M metagenome (GOLD analysis project Ga0067045, IMG submission 59184) | Combined Assembly of (Gp0054472, Gp0054536) Wastewater bioreactor microbial communities from Singapore -Terephthalate degrading... | reverse complement strand
GCTTGGCCTCATGACCTGCTCCCCCCAGGCCGTACCAATGTGAAGTAGCAAGGGGTCCGCCATTCAGGAGAATCGCAGACATGAGGAAGAGCAAGTTCACAGAGGAACAGATCATCGGGTTCCTCCAACAGGCCGAGGTCGGCATGGCGGTGGCGGAGATTTGCCGCAAGGGCGGCTTCTCCGACGCCACGTTCTACAAGTGGCGCGCCAAGTTCGGCGGCATGCAGGTGTCAGAGGCCAGACGGCTGCGCGAGCTGGAGGCGGAGAACGCCAAGCTCAAGCACCTGCTGGCCGAGGCGCACCTGGATCTGCATGCGCTCAAGAGCGTGCTCGGGGTAAAAAGGTAGCCCCACAAGCCCGGCGCGAGCTGATCACGCAGCTGGTGCAGGAGCACCAACTGTCCGAGCGTCGCGCGTGCGGGCTTGTGGGGCTAAGCCGAGACAGCTACCTGCACCCACCGGTGCCCAGCGCACAGACCCAGGCCCTGAAGGACAAGATCGTCGAGATCGCGCATGTGCGTCGGCGCTTCGGCTACCGGCGCGTGCACGACCTGCTGCGCAACGACTTCCCTGGCGTCAATCACAAGCGGGTGTACCGGCTCTACAGAGCGGCCAATCTGGCGGTTCGCAAGCGCAAGAAGGCCAAGCGCCCCGTGATGGAGCGCACGCCCCTAAACATCGCCCAACGCATCAACGAGGTGTGGAGCATGGACTTCGTCAGCGACAGCCTGGCCAGTGGCCGGCGCATCAAGTGCCTGACCGTGGCCGATGACTTCAGCCACGAATGCGTGGAGATCGCTGTGGACTACGGCATCAGCGGCCTGTACGTCACCCGGCTGCTGGATCAGGCGGCGCGCTTCAGGGGCTACCCGGCCGCCGTCAGAACCGACAACGGCCCGGAGTTCACCAGCCGGGCCTTCATCGCCTGGACGCAGGAACACCACATCCGGCACATCCTGATCGAGCCAGGTCGGCCCATGCAGAACGGCTACATCGAGAGCTTCAACGGCAAGTTCCGCGACGAGTGCCTCAATGAGCACTGGTTCCAGAGCATGCGCCAGGCACGCACCGAGATTGCCGCATGGCGTCGGGACTACAACGAGGTTCGGCCTCACAGCAGCATTGGCCGCATACCGCCAGCCAGGTATGCCCAGCAACTGCGTCAGCACGCAGGCGACGCAGCTCGTCATGAGATCCCTGCCCAAATCCATTAACCTTCAACCCCAGGACCCCAACCTAATCACTGGTACGGCTGAAGGGGGCAGGTCATCGTGACCGCCCAACTTCTGGAGGGTAGTTCAAAACCGGGGCGATCCCGTAGAGTTGGCTGAATCGTATCTGCGTGTACATAAGTACCAGCCCAAGGAGTCGAACTTTCCGAGGTTCAGCTACCGAATGTTAAGTTGACGGATCGAGATCGTTCCTTGAGCTACCGGCACATGCTGGCAATTCCAGTAACAAAGTCCAGGCCTCGAGTTGATCGGCGGATGCTTCAAACAATGAGTCCACATGATGACTGCCATCTTCTTTTGAGTAGATCTTGGCATTAATGCGAGGATCCGCTGGATCTGCACACTCCCAAATCTTTGTTAAGCGGTCTATAGTCCAGCCCCCACTCTGGCCTGGAAGCGGGGCCATCAAGGACACCGAAAGTATCGCAGTGTTCTTTCCAGCCATGCTCAGGACGTCTTCTCCTGAGGCAAGTAGCGCTGTGCTAGTAAAAGTTAACTCGCCGTCACCGTCAACTTGTTCTCGCAACCGGTAGTCGACGATGAACCATACGCGACGGATTAGAACATCGATACCAGTCCAAAGATGATTGCCCTTACCGTATACAGCGGAGAGAGGGTGCTTGTTGGTGTCTGCGGTGAGAAACATGAAATCGAGCGTTTGACTAGCGCGTCCTGCTACGAAGACCGTGGAGTTGGAGCGCGGTCGGCGATTATGTACCATTAATGGTGGTGCATTAATGATTCACACCCGCGACAGTCAGCGGGTGCCAAGTGTTTCTGATCTTCACTTCCGTCAAGCCGTCGCGGCTGAGGTCAAGGCGCGCCGTGGGCTGATCGGAATCAGCCAGGAAGAGCTTGCGTTCCGAGCGGGGGTTCACCGGACATTTATCGCGAAGCTAGAAATTGCTAGCACCCAGCCGTCGCTAAGCATCACGTTCCAATTGGCTGAAGCGTTAGCAGTGTCGCCAGAGGATCTAGTCAAGGCCGTGCGACTGAGAGTTGCACGCTCGACGCAGCAATAGACGATGTGAAGCCCTCCAGTTCGCATCGTCCTCAGCTCAGAGGATGACCTGGCTTCTGTGCGCCAACTAGTTCTGCTTGTTATCCGGCCTACCCAACTGCACCGGGGCCGCTTTACACAGCTTCCAGAGCCTGCCGTAACTTGCGCAAGTTACCTAACATGCTCAAGTTATCGTCGTCACTCGCCCTCAGTGAACTGGCGTTTAGCATCCGGATTCGATCTAGCGGCGGTCTGTTTCGAGGTCTTTCCGTAGTGGCTTGGGCAATCTGCCAGTCAGCGTTTTGGCCTCAGATCTCTCTCATGCGCCCAATGTTCTCCTCTCCGAAGAATTGCTGTTTTTGGCCAATCTACTGCCGTTGTGATTGGACTCAAGTAAAAGGGCACGTCATTCTGTTGTCGAGTGGCTGCCACGAAAAACCATGCAATGTATTGAAAAATAAAGATTTGCTGTAAATTTTTAAAAAATCATTTTTTTAATACAACATGGAGTTCAAACCTCTCTCGAACATCACAGCAAAGCAGGTGATCGACGCGACCCGCGCCTACAAAGAATTGGTGCTTACTCGCCGCAATATGCAACAGCTAGGTGGCAGCATGTTCTGGAAGCTCTCCGGTAGCTATGTTTACCTAGCTCAGCGCTCCTTTTTTGACAGCCGCAAGGTTGAACACTTAGGCATCAAGTCAAGTCAAACGGAGCAAAAGCTAGAGGACTACGAAGCTGAGTGTTCAAAACTGCATCAGCGCGAGACAGCACTGCAAAAGCGTATCTCGGTTCATGAGCGAATGAACAAAGCGGTTCGTGCGGGGTCCGTATCAAATGACGTGATTGACGCTATCCGTGTGCTTGAAAGTGTAGGCCTCTCGGAGGATTGCATATGGTTGGGCTCTCCGGCACAGCATGCGTACTGGCAGTCATCCGGTCTTGAGACTCCTAAGCACCTTGGCGCTGACGAACACTTGGGTGTACATCTAGTGTTTGTAAGACGAAAAATAGAAGCGATATCTCTCATTAAGCTCTACCGCTGCAGAGCTTTGAAGTTTGATGCTGTGCAGGGTGAGAAAAGTAGTCTCTTGATCATCAAACCAACGACACCTGCTCAGCCGAGCGTGAGTCATGATCCATCAGCAGAGCATGCTCTTCAGCGCTATTCCAAGTTCATCCACGACACTGTGCGGGGATACATTGATCTGATACTTGATGAGTCGCAGCAGCCACCCTTCTTTGAGCACGTGCTTATCAGCAAAACAGGGCGAATGGGGATGCTGAAGACGGTAGATCCGACTTTCTTTATGGCTTGGAGCACACTCTTCGGGCTTGAGATCTCTGAAAAGGACTTGTTCAAACAGTTGCTGGAGTCGGGCCTACTAGCGAGGAGGACTGGCTCAGTAAGCGTCTCGGTTAATGCCGACCACCTATGAAGGCTATCGCAGCCCAGTTCACTCTCTGTAATCGGCGACGCTCGACCAGAAGCAGCCGCCGGCACTGGCAAACCGGATGTCTCCAGTAGAGTTCGAGAGGCGCAATTCAGTGAGGCTCGCGGCTATCTAGGAAAAGCTGGTCGAGTCATTAAGAACTTGAGGTTATCGAATTCCGACTACGGCCACTATGTAGCAGAGACTGGTGTGGGTGCTTGCCATCGTTCACTTTCATTCCGCTCGGAGCTGACCGGCATGCTTGAGCTGACCAGCGGCTGCATGCGACCCGTATATGTCACTCGACGATCCGTAGCGAGCGACTGCGATGGCGGCAATTGCCTCCACTCATCGCAATGGCCTGGTCTATTAGCGGCAGCTCTATGGCTGTCCTCCGACCGCCGCGTTTGACTGTCACCCGATAGAGCGACATTAAAGTTTCTGGACCTTGTTCATGTAGCGCGCGACATGAAGCGCATGAATACCCCCGACTCAGTCCTACTCACGTTTAGGCATGGGCTTCACCAGACCACGGAACACCACATAGTTGCTGTCATCCACGTACTGCAACTCTTTACCGTCACGCACCACCCGGTAGCAGATCGGCTCGACCTTGCTGATCTCTGGTTGCAGCAAGCACAGCCGGTCGTTCTTGATAGACCAGTGAGCTGATTTCAATCGCTCGTTCTCAAGCCGCTCAACGCGCCCATCAGGGAAATACTTGTGCCCCCAATGGTGGTCATCGGTCACATACTTGCCGACGATTGCGGCGTGAATTTGCGAGCCGGTGAGCTCGCCATGCCCAACTGCGGCTGAAGCGGCAGTCAGGCTTATAGCCTGAACACATACGGCGAGCACGAGCCGGGAGACCCAGGCTCGATGACGGGCCTGGGGTTGTAGGGAGAAGGCAAACATTTTGATGGTCTCGGTCTAGGTGACTAGGCAGTCATGGTCGGCGGCCAGTTGTGCGTCTCGGCTTGGCAAGAGCGGCACCACGCATAGAGCGCGTCGTACATCACCATGCCGTGCTGGAGCATTTCGTGGTCGTCGCTGAAGTTGTGGGAAAGGCCCAGCGACAGCGCGTAGAGCCCTGCGGATTGCGGTGTCAGGTCGAGTTGCGATGTATCAGCACCGCGCACGATGGAAGCCAATTGGAGCAGCGCCGGGTCGTCAAGCTTGTACTTCGCCAGGAAGGCGTCGAAGCTGCACAACTCGCCCACGTGGCTCAACTCGACATTCGGGATGTCGTAGGGGATGGCGGCAGTGGCCTTGGCGGTGCTCAGCACCTCGTTGGCCGGCACATAGAGAAATTCGGGCTCCTGGTCGATGAAGCGCGCGATCAGCCAGGGGCAGGCGATGCGATCGATCTTCGGGCGTTCTCGGGTGATCCATTTCATGGTGTTACTCCTTCGCTTCCAGCGCCACGCCAGCGGCGCGACTGGCCTCGATGCCACCGGCCACATAGCGCGCATCGAAGCCACGTGCCCGCAGCGCGAGCGCCACGGACTGGCTGACTTCATGGCCGTGCACGCAGTACACGAGGACGGGTTGGGATACGTCGAGCTCGGCGCTCCATTCGGCCAACCGGGCGGGGTCGTGCCACGTGGCCCCAGCCACGCGGTCGGCGGCCCCTGCGTAGCCTGCGGCGCGGCGCACGTCGATGAGCTGCACGCTGCCTCGAACGGCCTCGGGTTGCACCGACCAGGGCAGCGCGTCGGCTTCGACGGCCGTACCGTAGCGCCGCGCCACTTCCTGCCAGCGGATGTTCTGCATGAAGGCATCCACATAGGCAGCCGCCTTGGCGCCGAAGTCCATGTGATAGGCGTGCTCGTACATGTCCAGCGCCAGGATCGGAGTGGCCCCGGCCAGCAGGTGCGTGTGGTCGGCAGCCCAATGGGTGATCAGCCGCGATTCACGGTTTGACCAGGACAACAGTGCCCAGCCCGAGCCGCCGCCCATGGCCTTGGCCAGTGCGGTGAACTCCGCGTGCCAGCGATCGGTGCTGTCAAAGTCGCGCGCCAGAGCCACGGTAAGGCCCGAATCTGGCAAGGCGCCGTCACCGCCCAACGAGTCGAAGTACAGCTCATGGAGCCAGGCCGAGTTGGCGGCGATCAGCTCCTCGCGTTTCAGCCCATTGACCGTGAACACCGGCGAACTTGACCAGTCCAGTTGCGCCAACTGCTGGCGGATGGCGCCCAGGCGCTTGACGGCCCCGGTGTAGTTGTTCGCGTGGTGGCTGACGATCAGTTTCTCCGACAAGCCGTTGAGGGTCGCCGGGTTCAGGGCAAGGGGGCGGGGTTGCATATCCATGGGATGCTCCTGTGTGGGGATGTCGTTAGTTGCTTGAACCCGCGTGAAAGCGGCTGAAGGCGGTGACGCTATCGGCCTTGGTCCAGACGCCAGCAGCGCCAGGGCCGGAGATATGGCTGTCGTCCAACTCGATGTAGCGCTTGCCGTCCAGCGCAACCGAGATATGCGTTCCGGAGAATTCAACTCGCAGGGTGTGCCACGAGGCAGCGGCCACTGGTGCATCGGTGTACTTGATAGTCTTGCGGCTGCCGCCCTCAACGTAGTACAGCGAAACGTTGTTCTCCAACGCATTGGCGCGGGCGACGTAATAGTTGTCGGCGTTTTTCCAGCGCCAGACGACGCCGCCTGCCTGGTCTTCCCGGCCCGCCAGGGGCTTGAACCGTGTTTCGACATAGCCGTCGGTGATCGAGGTTCCGACTTTCACGCACCAGGGATAGGTGCCGTACCCATCCTGCAGCAACACCGTGCCAGAATGAGAGGCGCCGGGTTCGGTAGTGATGACCCAATGGGGTGTACCGCCGCCAGTGACGCCGCAGTTCCAATAGTGAGGAGATGCGCCAAGGACAGTGCCATCGAAGCCCGGAGCCTGCGCACTCGCACTGGAAGCCAGCGCAGCCACGGTGATACCAATCAAGATGCGTTGCATGCTGTTCTCCAATCAGCCGTGCGTAACCAGCGGGTGGACGACCAAACCGATGACGGCTGCCGCAACCACGATGACCGGCTCAGGAAGCTTCTTGAAGCGCCACAGGATAGCTGCGGTCGCGATGGCCAGCGCAGCGGTGATCCAGTCGGAGATCGAGCGCTGACCGATGACGATCACTGCCCCCGCGATGGAGCCGATGGCGGCGGCCGTGACGCCATCGACAAAGGCGATGACATCCGGGCGCTTGCCGTATTTCTTGAAGTACGGCGCGGGGATCACCGTGAACAGATAGCAAGGCACGAAAGTGGCTAGCGCTGCCACCACGGCGCCCCAGAAGCCTGTGACCAGGTAGCCGATGAAGCCCGTAGTGATCACCACCGGGCCCGGCGTGATCATGGCCACTGCCACCGCATCCACAAACTGCTGGTCGGTCAGCCAGCCGTACTCCTTGACGACACCACCGTAGAGAAAGGGCACGATTGCCAGGCCGCTGCCAAAGACAAAGCTGCCGGCATAGGCAAAGTACAGACCAATCTGCTTGAGCTTGATCCAGTCGATGGTGCTGAGCGCGAACATTCCGACCAGTGGGGCCGCCACGCCGTTCAAATTGCCGCCGCGCTTGAGCCAGACAGGAGGGGCACGCCAGAACCACACCAACACGCCAGCACCGAGGAAAAGCCAGACCTCTTCTGACTTGGTGATCACCGTGACGGCCGCGCTGATCAAAAAAATAGGCCACAGCAGCTTGTCCTTGCCGATGCTCTTGGTCGTTAGCTTGTAGGCGCTCATGGCGATGATGCCGATCACGGCAGCACCCACGCCATAGAACACCGACTGCATCCAGCCGATGCCGCCATAGGCCGTGTAGGCAGCGCCCAGTCCGACCACCATGAAGAAGGATGGCAGCCCGAACGCCACGCCGACTAGCGAGGCGCCGACAAAGCGGTAGTGCACGTATCCCAGGTAGATGGCCAGCTGTGCGGCTAGCGGCCCTGGCATCAGTTGGGCGAGGGCCAAGCCCTCCTTGTAGTCCGCTTCGGTGATCCATCGGCGCTTTTCCACCAGATCGCGGTACATATAGCCCGCCAGGGCCACCGGACCGCCAAAGCCCCAGGTGCCCAGGGCCAGCATGTAGCGCACGAGCTGCCAGAGCGTGTAGCCGGGGGAACTTGAGGCGCTGGCTTCGGGCGCCGTTGTTGTGTTGAGGTCGTTCATATGGGTCTTTGCAGTTGTTAATGCTTACGGTTTGCGCGGGCTGGAAAAATGGGCATGAAGCGAGTCCAGCACTCCACCGATGTCTGTGAGGAGTGAGTCGTCGTCGGACCAGCGCTTACGCGCCCCGGCCAGAACAGCCTCGAAGCCGCAGGCCTCGGGCGTGGTCGCACCGCCTACGTCGAGCGCATGAACCATCTCCGCGAGGCGCGAGAGACCCCTGTCACCTTCCAAGCCAAAGCTCGTGAGCAGCACCTCGAAGGTCACGCGCTCGCCCACATGAGTGAAGGTCGCGCCATCGAAGTCGAAGCCCAGCGCATCTGCAGGGCAGTCGGCCGGTGCCTCCAGCCACTGGAAGCGTGCGTGCGGGTCGATGAAGCGCTGGATGAGCCAGGCACTGGCCACGCGATCTACCCAGAGATTGCGGCGCGTCGCCCAGAGACGCCCTTGGTATTGCATGCGATCGCGCCGGGCTATGCGCCCAGCAGTTGTCTGTGGCTCGCCCGGCGACTGCAGGGCTTCGATGGCGTTGTTGAAGTCCCGCCACTCGGCTTCGGCGCGGATCGAGGTTTCTGCAGGAAAGAAGTCGATCCTGTGGATGGCTTCATAGACCCGCGCGTGCTTGCGCTGCACACGGCCCAGCTCGGTGGCGCTCAGACCGGAAAGTGTCTGACGCGCTTGGGCCAGTTCTTCCAGCCAGGGGGTGTAGTCGACCGTTCGGTCGAAGAGCGCCTGGAAAGTGGCTTGTTCGGCTATATCGCGCGCTCGCACCTGTAGCAGCCAGGCTTGGCCACCTTCCTGCAGCGCATCGTCGGCAAGGGCTTGCAATTGTGCAGCTTGCTCAACTTGCGCTGGAAGCAGGTAGGCGCCGTCGCGCAGGGAAGCACAGCCTAATGTCTTCACGGCGCGCCAAATCCGCATGCGCGGCGTAGCGCTTGAGGCGGGGAGGCTGATGATCAGAGCCAGCCAGGAGTCCGAAGTGAGAGTCATGGCAGCAGCTTAGAGCGCCGTCATGAATGCTGCAATGCTGTAGCGATCTCTACAAAATCATTCCAAACTTCATCAATAAAGCCGTTGTGAAAGCCGCGGTTGCCTGAGAGCAGATAGTCCCGGAAATGCCTCAAACATCAATGTTTGTGCTGATGATGAATATCTGGAAAGTGCTCATGGCTGTGTGTCATAGGCTCATGAGTGTGCAAGTGCGTGTGCTTACCAGCTGGTGTCGACCCGCCCGCATGGACATGCTGATGATGTTCATCATGTTCGTGCTCATGGCTATGCTTTATCAACTCATGGGTGTGCTCGTGCTGATGGCTTTCAGTAAGGTGTAGCCAAACCCCGATACCCATCAGAACGCCTGCGATGAGCAACCGAGACGATGCTGGCTCTCCCAGGAGAACGATCGCCAGGATGGCTCCAAAAAATGGCGCGATAGAGAAATACGCGCCTGTGCGAGCTGTCCCCAAGTAGCGCAAAGCGATCACGAACAAGACCAGACTCGTGCCATAGCTCAGGAAGCCAATCACCGTACCCAAGGCCACGACTCCTGGTGACGGCCAGACTGCGCCAGTCGCCAGAGCCAACAGCAAATTGGTAGCGCCGGCAGCCAAGCCCTTCATCATTGCAATGAATGAGGCATCCGCAATCGACACCTTACGGGTCAGATTGTTGTCAATGGCCCAGGACAGACAAGCACCGAGCACTGCAAGCGTGGGCCAGAGGCTGGCAGTGCCCGTTTGGCTCGGCCAGCTGAGCACGATTGCACCAGCGACGATCGCCACCATACCCAAGGCGATACGGCGATCAAAGTTTTCTTTGAACACAAACCACGCGAGAACGGCTGTCAGTACGCCCTCGGCGTTGAGCAGCAAAGATGCGTCGGTCGCAGCCATCCCAGACAAGCCTGTCATCAAAAGCAGCGGCCCCATCATGCCGCCTGCTACAACGGCTCCGGCAAGCCAGCCCATCTCATTACGTTTCAGGGCTACGGCAGGAGCTTTCGTAACCAGCCTGTAGATCAGCAAGCCGATGCCAGAGCCGAGGTAGAGAATTCCTGCCATCAACCAGGGACTGGCATGCTCCAGCAGCATCTTGACTGCTGGTGTACCTGCACCAAACAGAACTGCTGCGCTGAGTGCGGCCACAACTCCACGGTTTGCCAAAACATTCATAACTACCTCGTCTTACCTATGCCTTGTCGAGCTGGGTATTACTTCACCGAAAAACGCACGGTGACAGTTTGGCCTTCAACGCCGGTGATTGCTGCAACAACTTTGCTGCCCTTGGCAACCTTGATACCTGTTGCTTCAAGTTTGCTGCCACCGGCAGGCTTGATGTCGGCTTCAGACTTTTCCGCACCATTGAGCACGGTCAGTTTTCCGCCCATCTTGCTCACGTCAGCAGGATCGTCGTGATCGATTACGTAGATGGCAGCACCATTGGCTTGTGGAACCAGTTCAAAGGACAGATCGCTGGCCGATTGGACAATGCCGCCGTGCTGAGGCTTGGCAGTGCCATGCGCGATGGCGTTCATGCTGATCAGAGAAAGGCCCAGGACAGCTGCAGACAGCAGTTTTTTCATAACTATTCCTAGCTAAAGCGAGGCGCATCAAGGGCTGCGCCTCAAAGCCCGTAATTGCTTTAAAACGCTTCCTGCTGCTCAGGCGTGCCTTGGGCTTCTGGATTTGAAGCCAGAAGCTTTTCGGTGGCCTTTCGGCCAAATGCCAGGAACATCAGTGGAGTCAACAACGTATCTAGGAGCGTGGAGCTCACCAAGCCACCGAAGATGACCACCGCGACAGGGTGCAAGATTTCCTTGCCTGCGGCATCTGACGACAGCAGCAAAGGAGTCAGGGCAAACGCAGCTACCAGCGCAGTCATCAGCACAGGTGTCAGGCGCTCCAGTGAGCCTCTGACAACCATTGGCTGGCCAAACTGCTCCCCTTCAAACTTGCAGAGGTTGATGTAGTGGCTCACCTTGAGGATGCCGTTGCGAACTGCAATGCCTGTCAAGGTAATGAAGCCCACCATGGAGGCCACGGAGAGCGTGATTCCCGAAAGCCACATTGCAATCACACTGCCCACCAGAGCCAACGGGATATTGGCCATGATGATCAAGGCCAGCGTCGTGGAGCGGTAGCGTGTGTAAAGCACCAGGAACACCAATGCCAGAGACATCAGCGATAGCCACGCAATCTTTTGCGCAGCTTGCTCCTGAGCTTGGAACTGACCTTCTAGGGAGATGGAATTACCTGTCGGCAGCTGGGTGCGATCTATCGCTGCGCGGATGTCACGCACGATACGACTCATGTCTGATCCATCCGTATTGGCATAGACCACGATGCGACGACGACCGTTTTCCCGGCCAATCTGGTTGGGTCCATCCGTCTCGGAGACCGTCGCAATCGCTGAGACAGGAATCCTGCCAGCCGGCGTGTCGATCAGGGTTCGAGCCAGGTCTTGCGGGCTGCGACCTTCATCGGGCAAACGCAACACCAGCTCGTAGCGACGAGGGCCATCCACGATCTGTGCACCATGAGCACCATCCGTCAGCGCTTGCAGCACACGAATAGCCTCACCGGGAGCCAACCCCACCTGGGCGGCTTTCTGATGGTCAAGACGCACAGTAATCTGAGGAATCAGCACTTGCTTCTCGACGGTCAGGTCAACCAGGCCAGGGATGCTTGAAAGACTTTGGCGCATCTGCTCGGCCAAACCACGCAGCGTGTCGGTATCGTCGCCGGAAATTTTCAGGGCGATCTGAGCGCGAACACCGGACAGCAAGTGATCCAGGCGGTGAGAAATCGGCTGGCCCACAGCAACTTGTGCGGGCAGCACAGACAGCTTTGCGCGAATATCGGCCATCACGGCTTCACGATCACGCTCGCTGCGCTTCAGATCAACGTCGATCTCTGCAGAGTGAACCCCTTCCGCGTGCTCATCCAGCTCAGCCCGGCCTGTTCTGCGCCCAACCTGGGTGACCTCGGGCACCTCCATGATCAAGGTCTCAGCCAAGGAGCCCATTCGATTGGCTTCTGCCAATGACGTCCCCGGATTGAACACCATGCCCAGAACCAGCGAGCCTTCATTGAAGGCTGGCAGGAACGCTCTCGGGAAGAAGGGAACGCTGGCCAGTGCAATCACTACTGCAGCCAAGGCCGTAGCCATCAGCGCTTTGCTTCTTGGGAAAGACCAAGCCAGCAGCTTTTCATCCCAATGCTTGAGGCGTCTGACGATGGGGCTGTCCCCGTGATCAATGCGCTTCATTCTCGGCAGGAGGTAGGAACACAGTACCGGCGTCACCGTCATCGACACCAGCATGGATGCCAGAATGGAAATGATGTAGGCGATGCCCAGCGGCGAGAACAAGCGGCCTTCGACCCCTGGCAGAGCAAACAGCGGCACGAACACCAGCACCACGATGGCTGTGGCATAGACGATGCCGGAGCGAACCTCCACGCTTGCTTTGCGCACAACCTCAAGCGTCGGCGCCGGGTGCTCCAGCTCCCGGTTTTGCTTGAGTCTGCGCAGAATGTTTTCTACGTCCACCACCGCATCGTCAACCAACTCGCCAATGGCAATGGCAAGTCCGCCCAAGGTCATCACATTGATGGATTGTCCCAGCCAGTGAAATACCAGCGCTGTGGCAGCCAGCGACAGTGGGATCGCGACCAGTGAGATCAGAGTGGTTCTGGCTGAGAGCAAGAAGGCAAACAGAACGATGGCGACCATGATGGCTCCATCACGCAGTGCCTCTGTCACGTTGCCAATGGAGGCTTCAATGAAATCCGCCTGTCGGAACAAGGCTCTTGGTTCGTTGATGCCTTCAGGACGGCCCTTGCTTAGTTCACGAAGCGCTTGCTCGATGTCACGCGTCACGCGAACGGTATCGGCCTCAGGCTGCTTCTGAACGCTGACGATGACCGCAGGAGAGCCGTTGTAACCACCGTCACCGCGCTTCATGGCCGCAGCAAACCGGACATTGGCAACCTGCTCCAGGCGTATTGGACGGCCATCTCGCCAGGCCACTGCAGCGGACTGCAGGTCCTCGACCTTGTTGGTACGCCCGATGTGGCGGATCAGATATTCCTTGCTATTGAGGTCTATGAAACCGCCGCCTGCGTTGCCTGCAAACCCCTTGAGAGCCGCTTCCAGCTGAGAAAGGGTGACGCCGAACTGAGCCATCCTGGCGGTGTCAGGCTCGACACGCAATTGACGTACTTCACCCCCGATGGGAATGACTTGCGAAACACCTTGGACAGCCAACAAGCGAGGACGCAGCACAAAGTCTGCATACTCCCGTGCCTGCATGGGTGTTGCGGCCGATGCGCCTTTTTCGCCCACATTCAAGGGCAAGGCCAGCAGCATGACCTCACCCATGATGGAAGACACAGGGCCCATCACCGGCACCACATCAGCGGGAAGTCGCTCGCGTACGAGCGCAAGCCGCTCCGCCACCAACTGGCGATTGCGGTAGATGTCAGTTCCCCAGTCAAACTCGGCATAGAGAATCGACAAACCGACCCCGGACATGGAGCGCACGCGAGTGACCCCCGGCATGCCATTCAATGCTGTTTCAATGGGGAAAGTCACCAACTGCTCGACTTCTTCAGGGGCCATGCCCCCGGCTTCGGTCAAAACAGTGATCAGAGGTTTGTTGAGGTCCGGGAAGACATCAACAGGCGTTTTGACCGCTGTGATGATCCCGTAGACCATCAATATCGCAGCGAACGCCAGCACAAACAGCCGGTTATGCAGGCTGTTACGAACAATCCAGTTGAACATGTGTCACCTCACAGTTCAGCGGATTTGTGCGATCAGCGCCGCACCTTGAACCACGACCCGGTTTTCATCGCCAAGCCCCTTGGTGACGACGATCCGGTTCGCATCCAGCGCTTGGTACTGCACGGGCTGAGGGATATAGCGCTCTGCACCTGACTTGATCCAGACGACAGGCTCATTGGCAGGGTTGCGAGTAATCGCCTGTGCGGGAAGAACAAAGCCTTTGACACTTTGCTTGGAGTTGGCTATCACGGTGACAGGTTGGCCAATAGCAATCGGTAGCTGTTGAGTGCCATCGGACGCAACCGCCTTGAAGGTCAATGGCAACACACCGTCACGCAAGCTTCGACCAGCACCAATGAGCTCCAAACGGACTCCCGGCGTCGCTTTGATCGTTGCTGCACTGATATTGGCTGCTAGAGCAGGATCGGCCGTTGTGGCCTCCACCATGACCTTGGCTGGATCGGTGATCTCAAACAAGACATCCTTGGATTCGACAACCTGACCGAGCACCACATTGGCGCTGGCGATGACACCCGAAACCGGTGCGACAACGTTTTCCTTGGCAGCAAGTCCGCCACCGATTGCGCTTTCACGTGCCCTCAGGCTTGCAAACTCTGTCTGAGCCGCTTCAATCTCTTTGCGTGGGACAGTGCCTTCAAGCCCTTTAAGCCGCTCCACACGCTTTTGTGCGATTTCTCGGGCACCTCTGAGTTCGGCCAACTGGGCACGCTGTCCTGACAAGGCAAGTGGATCTGCGTGATGGGCTACGACCGCCAGGACCTCCCCTTTACGTACAGTCTTGCCAGCAAACGGCAAGCCTTGGGATCCGGCCTCAATCTTTCCGCCCACAACCGTCTGAACCAGGCCGCTTGCATTGGGGTCCGCGATGACTTTGGCTGGCAGTTCGGTGGTTGCGCTTGCTTCGGACATCAGGGCAATTTCCGTGCGAATTGCCAATCGACGCTGGGACAACATGGGCACATTGACGCTGCCATCAGGCAGACGACTCAAACCTGCTGCCGATGGAGTGGCCGAGGCGGTATCCAGATGCTCTCCGTTGGGGCCATGAGCGCCAGGAGAGGCTTGAGCCATGGTGACGGCCAAGACCGCAGACATGATGACGATGCGTTTCATTGGGCGCCTCCCTTTGCTACCTTGCTGTTAGAGCCACGGCCCAAGAGCCATCCCAATCCACCCACTGCGGCCAATGCCGCAATTGCCAATGCGCCAAACAGCAAAGCGTTTTCATCTCCATGAGCATGGGTGGCCTCAGCTGCAGCTTGGGTCGCCCCGACTTCCAAAGTGCCGTCCAGCAGGTCAGACTCTTTGCCATCCAGAATCGTGATCACCAGCGCGTGTGACCCTTTCTTGCCGAGTTCTGCCAAGAACTTCTCGTCAGCCACGGCATAGTCGCCCTGGTCCGAGTGATAAGGCGCAGGGGCTTTCAGTTGACCCAGCTCGACTTCCACCTTGGCTTGATCCACGGGTTCATTCGTAGCGAATCGATTAATGAACATCGAAAACTCGCCACCCTGCAGACGACCAACCAGCTCGTAGTCTTCGGTCTTAGCCTCGAACCTGGGTGCAGAAGAAGTGGCTCCTGCCGTAGGCGCTGCGTCCAAATGCTCTCCATTGGGACCGTGTGCACCAGGGGATGCCAAGGCGATCCCTGTAGTAAGGGCGAAGCCACCCAGTAAGAGCAAGCGCTTCACGGCGCAAGGAGTTGAAAACGGGGAATTCATGGCAGTTGTCCGTAGGCTTGTTGAAGACGTGCACGTGCGAGGCCAAATGCAGCCTCCTGCCGAGCAGCGCTGTAGTCGGCTTGAGCTGCGGCACTGGCTGCGCGCAGAAGCTCTGGGAGCGATGTCTCGCCTGCATTGAAGGCGGCACGAATCAGCTTGGCTCGTTCGTTAAGCAACGCGGCTTTTTCACGCTCGGTCTGCAACTGCAACTGACTTGCCTCTGCTGCAGCCTTGGCGCTTTCCATGCGAGCAGACAACTGAGCACGAAGCACCTGTTCCTTGCGCTGAGCTATGTCCAGCTCGGTCAAGGCGGCAGCTTGCAAGGGTGCATTTCTATCGTCTGTGCCGAACGGAATACGCACAGCAAGGCCCAGGCTGTAGGCGGAACCCTGACCATGGCCTGGAATGTCTTGCCTGAACTTGGTGATCAGCTCTGGAGCACTGCGATTCGATTTGGCAACCAAATCCAAACGCTTACGTGCCAGGTCTACTAGCTGTTCTGCACGCAACAGTTCGGGATGCTCAGCCAACTGGCGAGGAGATGGGCTTTCAGCACTCGCAAACGTAGCGTCAGGTGTTTGGGCCAATCCTGTCAGGGCTGTCCACTGGCGCTTTGCTGCTTCAAGCTGGGTTTCAGCCTGTGACTGAGTTGCTTGTGCGCTTAAAAGCTCCCCCTTGGCTGCCAAGGCATCTGCTCTTGCCAGATCACCGGCTTTGACACGTTTATCCACGTCTGATGCGATGGCCGCAAAAGTGCTGGTCTGCTGCTTTGACAAAGATTGGCTGGCCTGCAACTCAGCAATCTGCCAATGCAACTCACGGATGACCTCTGCAACACGCAGTTTTCCCTCAGTTTCAGACAACTGAGAGAGAGATGACAACGAATCTGCGGCTTGTTGCTTGGCGCTTTTCTGGCCAGGAAGCCAGAGCGGCACCGCCAAAGCTACCTCAGTCTCGCGAGCGCCATTGTTGCTTTGCAGGCGGTCATTGCGGTGGCTCAACTCCACTGAGGGAGGTGCAGCCCAAAGAGCACTTGATGCTTGCCTTTCTGCGGCCGCCTGTCGAGAGAAGCCTACAGCCTCAGCAGAGGCAACAGCGCGGCTCCAAGCCGCCTCAACGGCAGTCGCCAATGCTGTTTTTTGAATATTGCTGCTTGATTTTTGCGCAGCAACGCTTTCCATTGGCTGTGCGTACGAAGTACACGCCAACGTCAGCCCTGCAAGGATGCAGAGCTTCCATTTAAATTTGGGGTTCACAAAGCCTCTAAATGCTCTGGGTACATACCAGTACCGTCGCGAGGTACTGCGACAGATATGACATGCACGAACGAAGGGATGGCTTCAGACGGATGAAGCCGACCTAAAGAGAGCTAGGCTGTGAGTCTGGGAGGCCGTCGAAGACCTTCCAAGATGGGGTATGGGAGTATGGAATCGAGGGCTGAGCTGGGGGGGGAACTTCCCCAGTCAGGCACAGGAATGTTCAAGGCAAACACTTCGAGCGCAGCAGATGGCATTCCATCGGCCATCATGTGCAGTTTGGAATCCGAAGACTCATCAAGCTCCACTGCACCATCATCATGGTGATGATGACCTTCCTCTTGAAGGTGCATTGCCGCATGCTCAAGTTCTTCATGAGACGCGAAAACGGGCATCTGGCCAGCCACAGCAAGGGCTTGCCAGAAGACGCTCAGCATCACGAAGAACATGGCCAGACGGCGGATCATAGTTCTGAAATTATATGCAGCAGAGTTACCCCACGACATTTGTGGCTGCTGAGAAATTGTTGATGGTGATGGCCAGCCGACATCGCCCATCGTGACTGAGTTTGAGTAATGCCTCCTTTGATGCAAGAAGCTGTCACTCGATAAAAAGTTATGAAAGTCAGCCTCTGGCCGAACACAGTCGGTCACGACCAGCAGCCTGTTCAGCCACAGTCGGCACAGGCGGTCAGGTCAACCGGAATACCCACTCGGCGCCCAGAAGCGGTCGTTCCACCTTCAAGGTAAGACAAAATCGACTGGTTAGGGAGGGGCCGCGAAACTCCGAGAGAACTCGAATAGCGACGAGGCCTTCGTCGAGCTTAGCGGGCGCTGGGTCACCTTTGATGCTGCGGGTGCTGGCGTGTCTGATGCATCCCCAGTGCTGCCATCGATAGGCCATGTCATGCTCGTTTGAGATCAGAACACCAGTTGTTGCATGAAGTTTGTGAGTGCTTTTCCAGGGTCGTCTTCCTCAGAAACGATCATTTCGATACCCCAATGGCTCAGCACCTCTTCGGCCACCGGGTTGGGGCGATTCGTGAAAACATAAGACTTTGGCCTGGCAGTCGCCAGGCTGGAACTGCCCCACATTTCGGTGAGCCGATAAAACAAGAGCCGGATGTTGATATCGTTCAAACTGTAGCCGATAAAGAGCACCGAGCTGCCGAGTACGTCAGCGCGTAGCTTGATGTCCAGCGGTGTGTTGAAGTCCAAGCGCTTGAAATAGCTGGTCTCGTCGAGAACGATAGAGTCTTCCAAGTCAAAGTCACCATGCAGCTTGATGATCTGGCGGCGCCCCTCTGTGAGTCTCACGAGGTCAGCGACGCTCTTGATCTTGTCGTACTTCACACCGAAGGCTTCATGGGCGCTCTCCAGCCAGCGGTCGTAGTTGGTGGTGTAGATCTTGGGGAAGTTACCCTGGGCGATCAGCCGGTGGATGTCAGACTTGGTGATGTCCGTGCCAGGGTTGTGCCACGCGCGGTCCATCCAGCTGCGCAGTGCACCAAGGCCGCCCATCTTTTTTTTGTAGAACTCGGCGAGCGCCAATGGCGTGCCATAGGTAGCGAAGATTTTCGGATCGTATTCCAGCTCCTCGGCAATGCGCCCGATCAGCGCATTCCAGTCGGGCAACCCAAGATTCGCGGACACACCGGCGCCCACGAACAGCATCAGCCTGCCATTGCGGTGTGCCTCGAGAAGTTCATCTTTCATTTCGTGCCCTTCGCTAACTTGAGATGATCCGCAAACTTGTCCAGGGCGATGCGACGCATGGAGATGCTGTCCTTTGCCGCTCCCATCTCAGCAAAGGTCTCGCTGAAGCCATTGGGAATGAAGACACAGTCCCACTGGAAGTCAGTGGGTCCGGCGGGCGTTGTGGGTACCGTACCTTCGATAGCACCTTCGAACAGGTGCATCTTGTGGCCATCGCAATAGCCGAGCACGGTCTTGGCCGTGACCCTGGCGTCGCCCAGCCCTGCCACGAGACTGGCGAAACGATCCTCTTTCAACTGGTCCCAGAAGATCTGGGTCAAGCCGGCAGGCAGTCCGTTGAGTCCGCTCAAGTAAAGGCCTGTGTGCTCGACGAACAGTGGGCGGCCGATGGCTCCAAAGGCCTTGATCAACTTGTCCTTGACCAAGGAATGAACGTCGTCAGTCTGCAACTCTTGGATCTTCTGTGGCACCGCAATGATGTCGACGCCTACGGGAGCAAGGATACGTTGGACTTCAGCAATCTTGTGCTGATTGCTAGACATGAATCTGATCTTCAAATCAGGCCTTCCATAAACGAATAGTGTTTGGCGATATCGTATTGCTGCTGCATTTCGCAAATCGACAAGCCCTCAGCCATCGCCGCGGCCTGGTCATCAACCAAGCCGTGCTGATGGATCGCTGGGTTGTCCGAGCAAATGACAAAGGGCACGCCGTAGCGCCGGAACTCTTGAAGCGGATGTGCTTCGTTGGGTGGCACGGCGCCCGTGAGTCGGTTGCTGATCGGGCAAACCTCGACGCAAATGCGCCGCTTGGCCAGCAACTCCAGTAGGCTAGGGTCTTTGCCGGCCGCAGTCCCGTGGCCAATGCGATCAGCGTCAAATAGGTCGACAGCAGATCGCACGTTCTCTGCACGCCCAGTCTCGCCAGCGTGAATCGTGATGCCTAGGCCGAAGCGGTCCTTGGCCTCGCGGAACATGGACGGCAACTCTGCTGGGTACGACATCTCCTCGTCACCCGCTAGGTCAAGCCCCACCACATCCTTCGGCCGTCCGAGATCCTCGAAGGCCTGCAGGAGCGTGGCGAGACCAACGGCACCGTAGTCCCCACGGGTGACGGTGAGAATCAAGCCACGTTGGATGCAGTGGTGGCGCGCAGCCTCTCCTGTGGACTCTATGAGGCGCTCTAGTGCCTGGGCCGGCGAACAACCCTGTAGCATCGCCAGATACAACAAGCTGCTGCGCAGTTCGACGAAGCCCACCTGGTTCTCAGCTAAGCTACCGAATACTGAGAGGGTCAGGCGATCGAGGTTCGCACGCTTTTTCGGGAAGAGGCGCAGGATCTGCCACGGCGCTAGGTACTCGGCAAGTGAACGGCAAGGTGTCAGCCGAACCAGGTCTCGCTGAAAGTCGAAACCTTGAGGTAGCGAGGTTCCCTCCTCGGCGAGGATCTCCCGGATCGCCGATGCTGGAACTGCACCATTCATATGCACGTGAAGCTCTCCGCGCTGGAACGCGTTCGATGCCGTTTCCTCCGTGCATTCAACGTCGGCGATGCTGGCTTCACCCAACATCCATGGCAGGTCAAGTTGTCGCTGATTCAATCGCCATCCTTAAATCTAGTTCCCGAGCTCGGGACTCTTTTTGATGAATGCTAGCGCTCTGTAGAACCGCAGCACACCGCTGCTGACCCGTTGCAGAGCCATCAGATTAATTTGGAATCCACCCGACACAAACAGCGAGGAGGCGCGTTAGGGCTGTTTACGGATTACCGCTCATAGCCGAAGCAACCTCTAACTTCTAGGTCGAATTTGCAGTGGTTATGGTCAATCGATTCGCCGATACCATTGCCAGCAAACGGTCGGATAACGTTGAATCACCGCAGCAAGCGGTGGCTCGCCGAGACGCTCCACCACAAGCATTCCTCTCATTCGACCCAGATGGAAATTGAGCCGTCTCAATCGTCTGCCACCTCAGGCCCCTCATCTTTAATCGGTGTCGGTAGTTGTGATGGTCCAACCTCCCGATGGGGATAGAAACCAGACCGGCCGACGCCAGGTTTCTTCGTAAACTGAATTGGCTTCAGCTTCTGGGCAGCCTCTGCGGAGATTCGCTCGTTCTCCAGCACAATGATTTGACCGCGACCAGAAAAATCTGCCAGCCATTCGTAGAATTTGTCGGTAACAGTTGCAACTGGGACATTGTGAGTTTCGTCTGAATCAGGGTCCGCGTAAGCCTTCAACGGCGAGTCGATGACGACGACACCGAGATGCGGATAGCCCTCTTTGAGCGCGTGTTCCATGAGCGCAATGACAAGCGCGGACAAGTACAGTGCGCGGAGGCCCGCCCCGAAGCTCAACCGCGTACGGTCGTTCAGTACTAGGTCACATGCTTCTGCGTCGAGAGCAATATTGTCGATGTCGGTAAATCCCCAGAGCTCCAAGTAACCCAGTGCCGCATCTGCGACAGCACGTCCTGAGGTGCCGCCATCGCGGCTCACCTGAATCTTCGGGCGCAGCTTCTGTTTCTTAAGCCGCTCAATCTCGATATGAAGGCGTTCTATCTCATCAAAGATGGCAAGCTGAGCAGACAGTTCAGTGCGGCGGATTGCCAACTGTTTGGGGTCAGCAGAAAATTCAATGCGCGTCCCCTTCACCACCAGGGCTTCGCGATTCTGCAGCGTACTCAACTCATTGGCGAACTTGTCCACATCGGTTTGCCAAGACTGCAAGCGCCGGCGCTCTCCTTCCAAGGCTGTCAAAAGGCCAATGCGAAGTCCTCGAATTTTGTCCGCCTCCGCGTTTATGGCCGCTCTATATCGCGCAGCGGCCTCGGGCTTAACTTCCTGCGTCTCCGTCTGAGCATTGGTTGGTGTTCTGCAAAGCGGGCATGGCACGGCAGGAAGCTCTTCAAAGAATGCTACGCCCTCATTTGCCGCACCAAGCCGTTCCAAGTCGTTCGAATACTTCTGCTCCAACAGCTCGAATCGACCAATCATGGATTGGGCGTGATTCCGGCCGTTTGTGGCTCGTGCCAGCTGCTGCGATGCATCAGCAATTTCCCGACGCAGCTCACGCAATTTGGCCGCTCGTTGGTCATACTGCGTCGACATCGCCACTAGGACCTCATCGACACGTTCGAGCGCATCTGCAACGTCGCCCCGCTTGGCATCCTTCGAAAGCCCTGCCTGTACGCGCGTCAACGCGTCTTCCGCAGACGACAATTGGCCCTTAATGCGCTCGACTTCGGAAGTTTTCTTTCGAAGCTCTACCTTAGAGTCGTCAACGCCCGTAAGGAACAAGTTGAACGAGGCGGTCCTCTTTGTGACTGCGAAACCCTCGCCGCTGGTTGGGTTCTCGCTCAAGATAGCTGTCTGCGACCACAGAGCCCAATGGCGAATATCGTCGCCAGTCACCGCGCCGCGGTCGCTCAACGTACGGATGATTTGCTTGCCAGTGGCGCCGCTGCACTTCACCAACAGCTCACTGAGATCGTCCTCAAGAGGTTCAAAGGCCAACTCATCCCTATTGCCTTTCGCTCTGCAGTACACCGTCGGCTGCCCACCAGTCAATGCCCGACGCACCTCGTATTCAAAGCCATCGCTTTCAAAGCGCAGTTGCAGTTCTTCGTAGCCACCCGAGAGGGGGAAGGTCTTTGGGAGCTTGTCTCCACCGAGCAAGTACCACAAGCAATCGCGAATATACGACTTTCCTGTATCGCTAGGCCCGCGAATGAGGGTCCGCTTCTCGCCAAATTCGAGTACTGCATCCTCCCTTTCCGGACCGATGGACTTGAGACGCGTCAGGACAATTGCCACGAGACCTCCATACTAGTTGCCACTGTCTCGAGCTCCGCGCCCCATAGATGGCCGCTATCCGCGAACTGCTCTGTCAGCGCCACGGAGTCAACGTTCCCAAAATGCTCAGCGACCCAGTCGCACCGCGCTTCCAACTTTCGCAGGTATTTCGACGTCAGAGAGGACGTCATTGATCTCGAGGCATCACCAGCGTGGTATGTGATGCCGTTCTCATCCCACGAGGCTGTCACTAGGCCTCGAGTGCTCATAAGGTAGAGGCCTTGCTCAATTAGTTCTCGGCGACTCAACAGTTCCGCCCCGCGGAATGGAACCGGAGTATGCAGACTGCTCGGCCCCTTCAAGTCAGCTGAGTAGACGATGGCATAGTCCAGGAGCACGAGCTTCTGCAGGTCGGCACCTTTTTGCCCGAGCGACTGAAGCAGGTAGACCATGCGGATGCCCAACTCAAACGGTGAATTGAACACTGGCAAAGTACGACGCTTGGTAGGCTTCATTTGACCCATTTGAGCTTCCCATGATTGGCCAAGTGGTGGCAAGTACCTGGTAGATCGCCTGGACGCAACCGAGGCGATAGGACGCTATCGTTGACCTTGAGTCCCGCAACCGCGGACAAACCTGCATCGAGGCGCTCTTCACCAGACTTGTGCTTTAGGCTATTGACGCTCGGGCGGACACCAACCAGTACCATTTCAAGCAAAGCATTGAACTCCTCTTCTCCATAGAGGTCTCGGCTGAAAATCTTCAGCCCTTCTGCGCAATAGAAGAGTGCGCGGTGCCCCTGCAAGTGCTCCTCGTAGCTCTGCTCGTGAAGCACATCGTCAAGTGTTATTGGCTGCCCAGCATGCTCCCCATATAAGCGAAGCAATTCCTCGACGTAGACTTGCTCCGCTGTTGTCGGAAGGGCAGGAGTTGAAGGGTTGTCGCCGCGCTCTGCCTCAATGCCGAAGAGTTCGAAGTGCTGCGCTCGGTTGAGCGCGTGCCACTCCAACAGGTCACGTAACTGGCATTCGACGATGGTCGAGAAATCATAGGTACCAATGAGGCTTCTTACCGCTGGCGTCAACTCCGCGCTTCGCCCCTGTAACCCAGTCTTGCCCGCCGTCCAGTCGTCAAGGAAGCGCTGTTTGAACTCGGCTGGCTTGCTGAAGAGATTGTGCAAATCGTTGCCAACGCCTCGCGGTGCACAAAGGAGATATTGGCGTGGTGCAGGGTAGGTGCCTATCACGAGCTGGAGGAAGAATTTAGCCAGCTCTGGAAAGAACTCAGAGGGCGTGATCCCTGCGTTGTAGTGCTTCGCTTGATAGAGATCCCACTGACCAGCTATCAGCGCCGGAATAAGTCGGGCCTCGACGTCACGACCACCGTCACCCGCGCCACCAAGCTGTTTCACGGCCGCGTACAACGCTCCATTGGACAGCTTGCGCTGCTTACAAGCTTCTTCAATGAACTTTTCCCATTGGTCGGGGGAAAAATGGAGAACAAGCGAGGAAGGGGGGACCGCCCCACGCTTCACTTCGAAGCGATTCTTCCGTGACTTGCGCAGTGCAGATGATGATGCCGCCATTGCCAGGGAGACCACGCTCATTGGCGCAGGCACTCCCTCCCCCTTTTTTAACCATGGCTCTCGAGTGGCCAAGTGAGTAGAGTTTACCTACGTCGGAGGGCCGTAAGCGATTCAGCGTTTCCGCTGGGATGAATCGTCCCGGAATCCTCAAATACTCATGCGCGTAAATCAGTCCACGAGCATGGCTTTGATTGAGTCTCGCGTTCATCGATGCGAATGAACGGCTCGTGCACCAGGTCTTCAAGAGCGACGGCGCTGCGTCTGTCGTCACCACGATTTCAACTAAAAGTTGAGTCTGTTGATTTCCACCCAGAAGTGACACGCTAGCCCTAGTGGGTCAGTCTTGGGTGGAAATTAACACCCTGACTGAGCAATGTTCGGAGATGCGAACAAACATATGAATTAATTTATGCTTTGCTTTACAGCTGTATATCGAACAGAAAATTAGATGTAGTTATCTACCAACCATAATAAAAGTGCCGCGTATAAACTGACTTCTGGTCTGTGAAAATGTCGAAAATATGAATTCCTAACTTTAACTGTCACATAAAACAAAAACGCGCTAAGTAATTAATCACCATCAATCTCAATCACGCTTTTCTTCAAGGACTCCAAATCTTCGACCGCACCGCCAAAAAAGATATGTGGATCAATTCCTCGCTCGTGTAGTCTCCGACAAATATTCACGAAATTCTGAATCAAATTTGAGTTCTCACTTGCTAGAACTCTATTTTCATGCTCAAGCATTCTAACCCGCACTATTAAAGTAGCACGCTTTGTTTTTTGACGCTTTTCGGACGAATTCTCCAATGCACGTTTTAAACGACTCACCAATTCCTTATCACGCCAAATCGTCTGCCTCGCTACACCAACATTTTTAGCAATATCTGTTATACGTAAATCTTGAATAATTCCACGCTCAAAATCATCAATAATTCTCGACACCCGAAGCTTCCATTCGGGAGTATTTCCATACTTATTCAAATAACTACTCCTAATGAATTTAATCAATTAATGCATTATTATAGGCAACAAGCGCATTTTTACATCCACGAATCACATCCATAATATATTGAACATGCTGATCCAAAGATTCAGTAGTATTTAGCTCTTTATATATGCTATCAGCTATACTTTTATAGCTAGGCTCAATGGCTAGCATCAGTCTCTCATATGATGCTAGCAACTTTTCAATTTGAAACTTCGCATCTTTGTCGCTAGGGTCTATCTGAAATGACGAGCACTCCCGATCAGTTCCAAAGCCACGCAAACACATTAATGATTTAGTGCAGGGAGAAGTATATAGCTCTCGCGAACAACTCCCCCATGGAGATATATGAACCACTCGCAATTTTTCGGTAAGTAGAGCAGATATTTCAGCATCGCTCATTTCTTTCTGACGCCAAGCTTTAACTTTACGCCCAAGAAAATCTTCAGGCTCCTTCCCCGAAATTAGATAACGTTCCCGAATGCTCTCAGCACGCTCTTTAAGAGTTCTATGGTCATATTGTCTTCCTTGTCGTGGTTTCCGCCCCATCCATAAATCGATCAGTGCTTCATTGGGTCCAGATTTCAACATCGCGGTACTGACCCAATGACGAATCATGTGAGGTGTTAAGGAATATATCTTCCCTTTCGAATCCCTAATATTCAAACGCTCAAATATTGTAAGCTTCCCGGCATCCCGAGCTATATAGTTATATAAATCTGATCGGAATAATGGTCGAGGAAGAATACCTAATGCACTACTCTTAGCAAATTGTCCTTCCCAAACAACCAAAAGATGATTGCTCAACCTTTGCTCTACGCCTGGAGCAGTATTATTAGCCTGAAACCTATTACCCTCAGATTCATCGCTCTCATGAAATAGCTCATCAAAATGTCGTGTTAAATATTTACTATATTGTTCAGAAAGTATATTCTTGAACTTCTGCAAATCAATAACAACGCTTTGAGATCCTCCTTTATTTGAAAGTATAAGCATACGAAGGATGTCCCATTTTTTTCTAAAATAAGCAGCGATGTCTGAAGTAGATTGTATGCTTTCACCAAATGCATCAGCCTCATGCATTTCATCAAGTAGATCGTAAAGCTCAGCAGCAAACCACTTCTGCTTACTTATATTCCCAGCAGTTTTCTCCCCCATCGCCAAAGCAATATCATGAGCCGTAAGTGATATATTCGCTCTTTTCCTCATCTTCTTTCTTGCAAAGCAGCTCCAGTCCCAATATTTGAAGCGTTCATCAAGCCAAACCGCAAGTTTTGAAGCAAGCGGCTTAGGAATATCTACCGCTGCAGAGTTATATCTACCATCGCACGCAAAATTTTTCGTTGAACAAGCAAATGCATTAATAATTTCATGAATATAAAAATACTTTTCAGTATTTAGACCAGACGCGGTAAATTGTGCTATCTGCCCCTTGGTCAATTTTTTCTTTGCTCTCTCTACACTGAGTTGGCGATCTACAAATTCAAAGCCATTCAGCTCAATATCTCGTGCTCGTGCCCGAGCCTCACCGCATGCCTCTAAAAGATACGTATATGATGCCCCCATCATATCTACCCAAACCTCAGGAATAGGTACAGCCTGTGCGTCTTGCCCCTTTTCAACAGCCACTCTAAGAAATGCCCTCCCAGGTATGGAATCTCGATCAAGCGCATGAATAGGGAGGGTAAGTACTTCCCCAATCCGCAACCCTAACGCCAATGAGTAGATCAGCGATTCCAATCGAATTCGGTCATATCCTGGTCGTGGCTCAACTTCTGGATTTCCAATTACCTTCGATCTTGCACTCGCGATCGCAACATGAATATCATCTTTGTACTTATCGGCACTATGATCTGCACGCTCGGCTGACGTTGGATTTTCAATTTTCCTAATAGGATTTTCAATCCCATGCACCCACACAACGTATGAATTTAAGAATCGATTTTCTTTTTTATCCGAATCCGACTTCAATCCATTTAGATAACTTAAGACACTCGAAAACCCACCTGCACGATGATAGACAGTTGACTCTTTCAATCCACTATCGCGAAGAAGTTTTACCGCACTATTTAAGTTAGCCGCCGTCAATTCGTTCCATGGGAAATTACTCTTCTCAAGAGATAACGCAAGATATCTAAACGCATTGAATCTCGATATTATTAATTCGGTAGATAAATTAGACTGACTATGTATCTGACTAATTAAAAAGCATCTAGCCAACTTGGAAGTAAATCCATTAAAAAGCTCTACCGACCTTGTTGATCCAGGAACTATCTTAGCGAACCTTAATCTCGCAGAACGGAATTTCCAAACTTCGTCAAAAAAGTCCCCTTGCAATTGCCCAGTATTTCGTATCTTCAGAAATCTCACTTGCGCCGCTGTCAACTCAGACTCTACAACAGCTAAAGCACTTTTAGAGGATACTTCTTTCATTTCTCATCCTCTATTTTTCTTAAAATAATAACTTTAATCAACGCTTTCGCGCCATTTATTTCCCTATCTAGCTTCCCCTTCAGGGCAGACGTTGAAAGAAATGAAACTTGCTCCTGAAATATCTCAATACTTTTCAGAGCTGCCTCATGATCAGCATTGAGATGAGGACGGAACGAATTACATGCATAGCAGGTAACGGCGGGCTGATCTGGACATACATTTTTAAGCTTACATCGCCCAAGGCTTCCAATAGGCCTATCGCCCTTTTCGGCGATATCATCTTCTGCAAGCCGTCCATCCCAAATATTTATTGCCTCCATAATTGCAGGACTCGAAGATGCAGTTCTGTTAAGAAAGTCGTGAACATCTCGACTGTATTGAAAATAATGTGAAACTGAATTTATGGATGAGTGATCCAATGCTTCAGCTACCTCATATTGAGAATGACCAGAAAGGACTAAGGAAGTGCCTTTTGTACGCCTTAGACGATATGCAGAAACGGACATATAATTCTCATTATCCATACGGAGGTCAGTTCGTGACATCGGTATAGAAAGTATCTGAGTTAAACTTGCTATTTCCCTGCTAATCCTATTTGACTGCGTGTGCAGAACATATTCAAAGATATTAACATCTCGACAGAATTGCAGAAGCCTATCTCTACGTGCATCTTGAGCTGGAAATAATCCAATTGGAGGCATCTTTTCAATACCAAACTCTTTCATCAATGCATAAAGACGCTCTTTCGAACGTTCGCACTGTTTGTCCGCCGATTCAATTTGACATCGGAGTGCTATATCAGTATCATCCGATATATATCGCTTCACAAGATTACTTGTTGACCTTCTTAGCCGAGATCGCCGAGCACCCTTAACGCTGGGCACATAAAGGTACGGCCCTAAATCATCTCTGCCAAGATCTTCGGCCCGAAGTAGTGCAATTTGTATAGGCCTCAACCCCCAATCCCGGCATATCAAAAATTGAGCTCGAAGACGTGTTGAAACATTTGATGACCAAGCCACCCTGTTATCCAAAATATCAAGTTCTTCTGCAGTATAAGGACCTGATTGAATATCATGAAATCGCACAAGATTAGAGGAACGACGGACTATCTCATGACCCCATGATATTTCATCAAAAGATTCTTCACTGAACCCCGGAAGTTCATTTTCTAGAGCCCATCCGTAGAGCAATTTAGCCCCAACAACAACTACCTCACGCTCTTCTCGTCTACAACTTCCAATTACTGCATCAATCCAATTGTAGATATCCCTCTCAATGCTCTCCGCATCACCCGAGCAGACAACCAAATCACCCAATAACGACAATATTTTGATGTTTGGATGAAGATCGATGTTAGAACTTATTCTATCAATTAGCCATGATCTAACAATCCATTCAATATACATGTTATCGTGGAATTTCTTGCTCCAAAGAATTTTGTAGTGAGAGTATCCAACATGCTCGATGAATAGATGCTCCTTCCACATCCCATTCTGATCCAATATTGGTATTCTTTGACCAAAAACCGAATATGCATCAAACTGAAATTCTTCAATTTCCATTCCAGTGAAATCACTAACAAACCGATAAAGAGACTCTGCATTGCTTAAATGATCTTTATCTCTCATTAGCGTCCCTCTTTGGCCTATTCCTAATCTTCAAGGCTAGATTTTCGGAAATTGCTGCGCGAGTGTAGTGAGTCACCATCTGGCTTCCTTGCACCCATCCACCAGCATAGGCTAACTCATCATGAAGATTTGATTCTGTAGCACCTTCGCTTTTCTGTATCTTTCTGCGGATCTCAGTCAATCCTGTAGTCCGTATTCCATGTGGATGAATTCTCTTGCCCATCTTAGATATCTCGGGCACACAATAAAGATAATCAAATATCGAGTTGATAGTGTTTGCACAAAGCCGGCGACCATCTTTTGCACTTAAAAATAGTGCAGGAGAAGGTCTTTTAGGCCGAGCTAGCTCCTCCCTCCATATTTCTCGATATTCTTCTATCTCTTGTGCCAAATCTAATGATATTGGCAACTCACGCCCCAATGTTTTGAGATTCGCTCCATCGCGACGCTTTGATTTATTGGAAATTGATGGTGCCTTGATCGTAATAGTCGGAGAGCTGCTCAAATTTACATCATCAAGCTCTAACAGAACCAATTCACTTCTACGCATTCCCGTAAAATTCAATAGACGGAAAATACAGTAATTCCTAACGCGTACTCGAGGATCCTTAAAAGGATTCAGGTCTGATAAAGGGTGCATCACAGATTCAATAAGTGCTATTTCCTTCTCACTTAACGCTGTGGCACATTTTGGACCTTCTCCCTTATTTGCCTCTTCGAGAATTCTTTTTCGCAGTGTCCTGCACTGCAGCTCTGTATTCCTGTCCGCTTGCGCCTGCTCTAATAAGCTCAGGCCTTTTACCTGTTTAAAATATTCAAAGCCAAATCGTATAAAGCTCTGCATCGATTCAATCCGACGATTACAAGTGGCTTTGCTGGCTGAACCTCCGCCCCTCGTCTTCGATAGGGCTCTGGCGAGAAGTCTCAACTCCTTACGCGAGAACCCCTGAAGTGACCGGAAGCGGGCTTCTATTGAGAACTTATGTAAATGCGCCGCAACGTAGATCAGAAGAAGATCTCGAAGATACGCATCAGCTGTGTTGGGTCTACTGGCAGCGACATGCTCGTTGACCCACAAGTTCGGTAGGATCAAGGGCATTCCCTCAAAGAGTATGAATGGCCACAAGTGACCGTCGGGACGCTGGAACTTTCTTATCTCAAGCGACATACCACTAGTCCTGTTAAGTAGATTTCGTATGGCATGCAGAGAATGCAACCTGTTCAAGGTCATCTTACATAACGCGCACAACCACCCCAGCGGCAGCGTGCAGCCCAGCAGCGCCGACTGTGCGCTGACCGCCACACTCAAGGCCGCACTGGCCTTGATCGATGTGCGCGTACTCGACCACATCATCGTCGGGCCGGGCGCCGCCTGCTCCATGGCCGAGGAGGCTCTGCTATGAGCCATGGACACCGCTCGCTGCAGGATCTGGCCGGCATCTCCCGCCATCTCAAGCAGCTGCGCGAACAGGCCGAAGCCCTGGCCCTCGCCCAGGCCGAAGCGCGTGCAGCGCGCGAACGCGAACGCAATCTGTTTGCGCTCAGCGTCGGCAAGGTCACGCCGCTGCGCTCGCGCAACGAAGTCAGCTTTCTGGAGCCGGCGCCCTCGCCGCTGCCGCTGCAGATGGTGCTGGACGAACAGAATGTGCTGCGCGAAGCCATGAGCGACGAGTTCGATGTCAGCACCCTGCTGGACGTGGACGATCAGCTGAGCTTTCGCCGCCCCGGTATCGGTCTCGACGTGACGCGCAAGCTGCGTGGCGGCCACTGGAGCATTCAGCGCCAGCTGGACCTGCACGGCCTGCGCTCGGACGAAGCCCGCGAAGCGCTGGGCCAGTTCATCCGGCTGTCGCACCGCACCGGCGTGCGCTGCGTGCGCATCGTGCACGGCAAGGGCCTGGGCTCGCCGGGCCGCACCCCCGTGCTCAAGGGCAAGGTGCAGCGCTGGCTGGTGCAGAAGAAAGAGGTTCTGGCCTTTGTCCAGGCCCGCCCGGCCGAGGGAGGCGCGGGCGCGCTGGTGGTGCTGCTGCAGCCGGGCAAGCGCAAGCTGTTCTGAGCCCCCATCCTTGCGATCCGATGGCTGCTCGCGCTTATCTACATCGGGATCGAGCCCAAAAGGCTCATCTTCCCTGCGGCACGGTGTTGAGCGGCAAGGGCAGCGGCCGCATATCGCGGCCGTAAATGCGGCGTATGCGCTCGGGCACCGTGGGGTGGGATTCCAGCCAGTCTTCGATGCGGCTGGCATGGGGTGTCTCGGCCAGCAGCATGTGCTGCACGATGCGCTTGTCCAGCCCCTGGTGGCTGCGCGTGTCCTGCTCCCAGCTGCCATACTGCTCCTCGGCCAGCTCACGCTGCGTGAGCACCTTGCGCAGAACGCCGCCCAGGCCGTCCTTGCTGCGCGTCCACTGTACGGCGCGCGCATCGGCCAGATACTCGCGCTGGCGCGATACGGCGGCCTTGAGCAACTGGCCGCCGAGCCAGCCGACAAAGCCCGCGGCCTGGATGAAGAGGCCAAACCATTGCGTAAGAATGCTGTCGCGCTCGCGCAGGCTCTGGCCGAAGTTGTGAATCAGCTCCAGCCCGTAGACCATGCCGGCCAGCTGCATGTTCAGCCGCGTGTCGCCCTCGCGCAGATGGGACAGCTCATGCGCCACCAGACCCTGCATTTCCTCACGGCTGAGCTGGTCCAGCGCCCCCTGGGTCACGGCAATGACGGCGTCCTGCGCGCCCCAGCCCGCTGCAAAGGCATTGATGGCCTCGGTCCGCGCCAGCACCGCGACCTGGGGCGCAGGCCAGTGCGCCGCGATGCACATTTCATGGACGATGTTGCACAACTGCTGCTCGGCCAGCGAGCTGCCGGGTCTGGCCTCGCGCGCTCCCACGCGCTGGGCCAGCTTGTGCCCGCCGTGGCGCAGCTGGTCCAGCTCTATCCAGCAACCGCCCAGCACCAGCAGCAAGGTCACGCCGATATTCACCGTCGCAAAGCCCGTGGGATAGTCCCAGCCGCCGAATGCCAGAGTGCCAAGCCACCAGGCCAGCATCAGGCCCAGATGCACCGATGCCACCACAGCCAGCACGCACAGGCCGAACACCAGCAGCAACCAGCGCGTGCTGCGCCTGGCTTCGCGCTGTCGCTCCCAAAAACGCATGCGTCAGAACCTGACCTGAGGGACGGCGCGCTCCTGCTCGCTCTGGGTCGAAGCCAGCATGTCCAGATGCACAAAACCCACCAGCCGCGCCACGATCAGGTCCGGGAACTGCCCGGCCTGGTTGTTGAAGTCCAGCACCTCGTCGTTGTAGGACTGACGTGCAAAGCCAATGCGGTTCTCGGTGCTGGTGATCTCTTCGCTGAGCTGCTGCATGCGGGCATCGGCCTTGAGCGTGGGATAGGCCTCGGCCAGCGCCATCAGACGGCCCATCTGGCCGCCCAGCACCTGCTCGGCCGCCATGAGCGCCCCCATGACTTGCGCTTTGCCCGGCGACTGGCGCGCCTTGTCGGCAGCGCTGACGGCCTCGCCGCGCGCGCGGATCACGGCTTCCAGCGTCTGGGCCTCGTGCTGCATATAGCCGCGGGCGACTTCCACCAGATTGGGAATCAGGTCATGGCGGCGCTTGAGCTGCACATCGATCTGCGCAAACGCGTTCTCCACCTGGTTCTTGTGCGTGCGCAAGCGGTTGTAGAGAGCAATTGCCCAGATCACGATCACCACCACCACTGCCAGCGCGATATATGCCGTCATACCCTCTCCCCTATCCCTGAAAAATTTCTCGCATCATAGCCAGTCCCAGAAAAAAGCCGCCGTGGCTTTTGCAGCCACGGCGGCAGTTGTTGCGGTAACGCAGCCTACCTGGACAGATCGAGCTGATATTTGCTCATGCCCTTGCCCAGGCCGTCATCCGCGGCCAGCACGGACACTCCCGTCAGGCCCGCGGCCTGGGCCACGCTCAAGGCATTGCTGCCGGAGCTGAACACCACCGGGCCGGCCGTCGTCACCTTGGTAAAGCGCCAGCTCTTGGCAGCGCCATTGGCAGCTCGGGTGATCTGCGGATTCTGGCGCACATACCCAATCACCACATCGCGGTTCGCATCGGGCGATGCCCAGATGGCCGACGAGCCGTCGAGCTTGGGGATGAAGCTGGCACCGCTGGTGGCACGGTAGTTGTTGGTGGCGATCACGAACTCCTGCGCCGTATCCATGGGCTTGCCCAGATAGCTCAGGTTCTTGATGCGGCTGCCCAGAGGCTGGGTGACATCGATCTCGTACTGCACATCGGCCGTGGTGAACATGTCGAAGTTGTAGCCCGGGAAGCTGCTGATCAACGGCTGCTCGGTCGTCTTGTTCACATCGATCTGGTTGAAGCGCTTGGCGGCAGCCTCCAGCCAGCTCTTGATGTCGGCGCCGTTGACCTTCACTGCGTACACGGTGTTGGGGTAGAGATACAGGTCAGCCGCGTTGTATATGGCGAGCGAGCCGGCAGCCACATCGGTGAAGTCCTTGCCGCCCTGGAAGCCGGACTTGAACGGCGCACTCACCGACAGCACGGGCAGGCTGGCGTACTGGGGCAGATTGGCCTTGATGTAGCTGGCCACATAGGCCTGCTGGGCCTGGTTGACGATCTGGATCGCACCGGGATCGCCCACATCGGCAAACAGCGTGCTCATGCGGAAGTCCGTGCTGCCGATGGGCGTCTTCACATAGCTGATGGCCGCCTGATGCTGTGCCTCGATCAGCGGCGCAACGGCCGGATCGGCATCCACAAACACCGAGGCACCTGCTGCATCCTTGTTCTGGATGTTGCGCAGCTCGCTCTTGCTGCCGGTCTTGGCCACGCTCCACTTCTTGCCGTCCCATTGCAGTGGCAGCTGGATCACGCCCAGCGCCTTGCCCCAGGAGCTGGCCATGACCGCAGGCACGCCGTTGATGGTGCCGGCCTGGTTGTCCACGCCGCTCTGGCTGTAGGCGGGCTTGGCCGACAGATCGGGGAACACGCTGTGCTGATGGCCCATGACCATGGCGTCGATGCCCGCCACCTTGGACAGATACAGGCCGGGGTTCTCCATGGTGGCCGAGTAGGCCGAGCCGTCCAGACCGCCATGCAGCAGCGCCACCACCACATCGGCGCCCTTGGCACGCAACTCTGGCACGTATTTGCTCGCCGCCTCGACCGCGCCCTCGGTGTAGACCTTGCCTTCCAGATAGCGCTTGTCCCAGTTCATGATGCCCGGCGTGGTGAAGCCGATCACGCCGATCTTGATGGGCAGCCTGACTTCCTTGCCGTCGCTGCCCTTGGCCACCATGGTGCGCTCGAGCACGGCATAGGGCTGGACCAGCGGCTTCCTGGTCTTGCTGCTGTAGACATTGGCCAGCACGGCCGGATAGCCGTTGCCAGCGCATTTCTGGCTGGCGTCGACGCCGTCCACATCCAGACCGCCGCCCAGCACCTGGTTGAGAAAGGGCAGGCCGTAATTGAATTCGTGATTGCCCAGCGTGCCGGCGTCAAAGCTCAGCGCGCCCATGGCCTTGTACATGGACAGCTGCTGCGTGCAGGCGATGGGCTTGATCTCGGCCTCGTAGTCGGCCAGGGCCGTACCCTGGATGGTGTCGCCGTTGTCCACCAGCAGCGTGTTGGCAAATTCCTTGCGGGCCGCACGGATCAGCGTGGCCGTGCGCTCGAAGCCATAGGTCTTGTCTTCGGCCAGCTTGAAATAGTCATAGCTGCGCACATTGAAGTGCAGGTCCGTGGTCTCCAGAACGGCCAGCGTCGCCGTGGCAGGCTGCGCGGTGACAGGCGTTGTGCTGCTGTCGTCGCTGCCGCCGCAGGCGGCCAGCAAGGCGGCACAGCCCACGGCCGTCAGCACATGGCGGCGTTGCTGCAATGCCGAGAAGAAACCGCCCGAGCGCAGCTTTGCGCCAGGCAAATCGAAATCCTGCATGGTTGACCCTGCTTGTTGAAAAACAGGCAGTGTCCACAGGGCTTTTTACAGCGTCATGAAGGAAATTTGACGCTTTGCCACCGGGCCCAGGAACTCAGGCGCCGCGATTGCGCATCCAGTCCGCCGTGTTCATGAAACTGGCCTTGAGACGCGTGCGCAAGGCCTCGGGCACCTCGGTCTCGCCCATGGCCTGATCCATGCAGGCCACCCACTGGTCGCGCTCCTGGATGCCGATGGAAAACGGCATATGGCGCATGCGCAGACGCGGATGACCAAAACGATCCTGGTAATAGTCGGGGCCGCCCAGCCAGCCGCAGAGAAACCAGAACAGCTTCTGGCGCGCGTCGTCGAGCGTGCTGCCATGCGCGGCGCGCAGCTCCTTGTAGCCGGGCTCCAGATCCATGAGGTCATAGAAACGGGCAACCAGCTGCTGGACTTTGTCTTCACCACCTATCCATTCATAGGGGGTATCAAACGGGGGCTTTTCTTCAATCTGCATGTGTAGCGGCTTTGCGAGTCAGTCCCGATTGTCGGACATGCGGCATGTCCGTACCCGAGCGCAGGAATGCGAAAACCCCAACAGCCGTCAGCACCGTCACGCCGGCCAGCACATCGAGCAAGCTGGAAAAAGCCAGGCCATAGGCCTTGAGCAGCTCGGCGACCGACGCATCCTGCATCAGCGCCAGCGCTCCCTGCATATTGCCGGTGACCAGCATCTGGGCCACGGCCGAGCCCTGCGTCACGGAGGGAGAGAGAGCCGCCAGCTCCCGCGCCAGCAGCGCGGCCAGCGCTGCCCCGACCACGGCCAGGGCAATGCCTTCGCCCGCCACACGCACGGTGCTGAAGATGCCCGTGGCCATGCCGGCGCGCTCGCGCGGCACCACGGTCACGGCAAGTCCGTCCATCAGCCCCCAGGGCAGGCCTATGCCCAGACCGATCAGCAGCAGCGGCGCGGCCATCTGCGCCAGGTCCGAGCCGGGGGCGCAGCGGCCCAGCCACAGCAAGCCCATGGCACAGACCAGCAGTCCCGCCCCGCACAGCAGGGCGGCCGACAGCCAGCGCGCAAGCCAGCCCGCCAGCAGCGGCACGCACAGCATGGGCAGCGACAGCACGAACATGCGCTGCCCGGCCGCGAGCGGCGCCAGGCCTTCCACGCCGATGAAGCGCAGCGGCAACAGCACCAGCAGCACCACAAAGGCATAGGCCGGTGCTGCGGCCAGCAGCTGCACACCGACAAAGCGCGGATAGCGGAACAGCGACAGGTCCAGCATGGGGTGGGCGCTGCGGCGCTCGATCTGTACAAAGGCCGCTGCCGCCAGCAGGGCGGCCGCCAGGGGCAGCCATGTGCGGCCATGCGACCAGCCCGTTTCCGGGACTTGCAGCATGCCCCAGGTCAACAGAGCCAGCGCCAGCGTGAACGACAGCGCGCCCGGCAGGTCCAGCCGCTGTGCCTGCGGATTGCGCGATTCCGGCATATGGCGCAGGCCCAGCAGCAGTGCCGCAAATGCTGCTGCGGCCGCGCTGAGCATCACGCTGCGCCAGCCCCAGCTCTGCAGCAACCACCCCGACAGCAAGGGCCCGAAGGCCAGTCCCACACCAAAGGAGGTGCCCACGACACTGAAGGCACGGGTACGCCGGGCACCATCGTAGGCCTGGGCCAGGCCGGCCGTGCCTGCCGCCAGCGCAGCGGCCGCGCCCAGTCCCTGCAGCGCCCGCAACAGATCGAAGCCGATGATGGCCCCCTTGCCTTGCAGGCAGACCTGCAGCAGCACGCTGCCCACCACGACGGCCAGCCCCGCAAGAAACACGCGCCGCCGCCCGTAGACATCGGCCAGTGCTCCTGCCGCCATCAGCGTGGCGCCGAAGCTCAGCATGAAGGCATTGGTGACCCAGTTCAGCGCCAGAGGGCCGCCGCCCAGTGCCTCGCGCAGCGCCGGCAGTGCCACGGCCGGCCCGGTAAAGCTCAGCGGCATGGCCAGGGCAGCCAGGCAGACCGACAGCAGCACCCAGGCAGGCGATGCGCGGCGGGCGCAAACCGGAAGATCCGCCCGTGGGCAGGATGGAGAAGTGGAGCAGGACATGGAGGACTGGCTTCGTGAATCAATCAGACATGAACGATAAAAGCGCTCCAATCAAACGAAAATAGCGTTAGAACTCCCAACAATCCCAACCCAAGGTTGCCAATCACCATGGACAGCTTCAGCGGACTAGAGTCCTTTGTACGTGCCGCCGATCTTCTGAGCTTTGCGGAGGCCGGCCGCGCGCTTGGCATCTCGGCCTCGGCCGTGGGCAAGAACGTGGCGCGGCTGGAGCAGCAACTGGGCCTGCGCCTGTTCCATCGCACCACACGCCAGGTGCGTCTGACGCAGGAAGGGACTCTGTTTCACGAACGCTGCCGGCGCATCCTCGACGAGCTGCACGATGCACGCGCGGCCATGCAGGCCGCCGCCGAAACGCCGCGCGGCCGGCTGCGCGTGAGCCTGCCCACCATCGGCTACCGTTTTCTGCTGCCCGTGCTGCCTGAATTCCAGGCCCGCTATCCCGAGGTGGAGCTGGATCTGGACTTCAACGATCATCTGGTCGATGTCGTCGAAGCCGGCCTCGACGTGGTCATCCGCAGCGGCGAGCTGGCTGATTCGCGGCTGGTGGCGCGCCGACTCGGGCCGTTTCGCTTCATTCTCGCGGCCTCGCCGACCTATCTGGCCGAGCGCGGTCTGCCGCTGACGCCGGCCGACCTTGCCGGACACAGCAGCCTGCGCTATCGCTTTCTGAACAGCGGCAAGCTCGAGGAGTGGACGCTGCCCGGACTGCCGGCCATGCCCATCGCCCTGGTCTGCAACAACATGGAAGCCATGCTGGGCGCAGCCGTCTCAGGCCTGGGCCTGGCCTATATGCCCGACTTCCTGGCCCGCGACGCACTGGCGCGTGGCGAACTCCGGCAAGTACTGGCCGAGCAGCTCACGCATAGCGGCCAGTTCTCGGCACTCTGGCCCTCCAGTCGCCAGCTCTCGCCCAAGGTCCGGGCTTTTGTGGACTTTGCGAGCGAGCGGCTGTTCAAGGGCTAGCCTTATTCCGCCGCCTGGCGCAGCGTGATCATCACCGGACGGCTGACCACCTCGCGCAACGCCCACCAGCCGGCCAGCCAGGCCAGCAATGCGCCCGCCAGCGCGCCCACCAGCGGCACCCACCAGAGCACATTCCACTCGAAATCAAACACCCAGCGTGCCAGCGCCCAGCCCACGGCCAAAGCAACGCAGCTGGCCAGAAAGCCGGCCATCAGGCCCACTCCGGCCAGCTCGGCGCTTTGCACCTGCTGCAGCAGGCCCGACCTGGCACCCACGGCGCGCATGATGGCGTACTCGCGCGCTCTTTCCTCACGCGTGCCGGTGACGGAGGCAAACAGCACGACCAGCCCTGCCACCAGCGTGAAGCCGAACAGAAACTCCACGGCACGTATGACCTGGTCCATCACCTGCTGCACCTGGGCCAGCGTGCTGCTCAGGTCGACATTGGTGATGTTGGGAAATTCATTGACCAGCGCATTGTCAAAGCCCTTGACGTCGGGCGCGCGATAGGCCGCCAGATAGGTCACGGCAACGTTGTCCAGATGCTGCACGGGGTAGATCACAAAGAAGTTGGCGCGCATGGAACTCCAGTCCACCTTGCGCAGGCTGGTGATGCGGGCCTCGCTCTGCTCACCGCCGATATCGAAGCGCAGCGTGTCGCCCAGCTTCAGGCCCAGGGTCTTGGCAATGCCTTCCTCCATGCTGATCGCGCCCTGCTCGCCGGCCTGCCAGCGGCCGCCCACGATCTGGTTGTGATCGGGCATGGTTTCGGCGGTGGAGATATTGAACTCCCGGTCCACCAGACGCTTGGCGCGATCCTCCTCATAGTCCTCGGGGCTGACGGCCTTGCCATTGACGGCAATCAGCCGGCCGCGAATCATGGGATACCAGTCATAGCTGCGCACGCCGGCCTTTTTCAGCGCGGCCTGAAAGTCCTGCGCCTGATCGGGCTGGACATTGATGACAAAGCGGTCAGGCGCATTGGCCGGCGTGGCCTTGCGCCAGCTGGCAATCAGATCGGTGCGCAGCAGCACCAGCAGCACCAGGGCCAGCAGCCCCACGGCCAGCGAGCTGACCTGTACCACGGCATACACGGGCTTGGCCGAGACCTGGCGCGTGGCCATGACCAGCCAGCGCGGCGCCGTGCTCTCATTGACCACCTGGCGCAGCAGCTTGACGGCCAGCCAGGCCAGGCCCGCAAACAGCAGCACGGCGACGGCAAAGCCGCCCACGGCAATCAGGCCCAGCTTGATGTCGCGGCTGGCCACCATCAGCAAAGCCGCAAAACCCGTAACACCCACACCCAGCACCAGCCACGATGCGGGCTTGAGCGCCCCCAGGTCGCGCCGCATCACGCGCAGCGGCGGCACCTGCGCCAGCTGCAGCACTGGCGGCAAGCCAAAGGCCAGCAACAGGGTCAGCCCCATGCCCATGCCGAACAATGCGGGCCACAGGCTCGCCGCAGGCAGGGCAGACTCGACCAGTCCGGCCAGCAGCCAGACAAACACATGGTGCACGGCCCAGCCCAGCAGCACGCCGGCCGCGCTGGCAGCCAGGGCAATGCTCACGAACTCCACCACATAGGCCAGGGCAATGCGGCGCTGACTCTGGCCGAGCACGCGCAGCATGGCCGACGCATCGAGATGGCTGTTGGCAAAGGCACGTGCGGCCAGTGCCACGGCTACGGCCGACAGCAGCGCCGAAAGCAGCGCCACCAGACTCAGGAATTTCTCGGCCCTGTCCAGGGTCTGGCGCATTTCGGGGCGGCCGCTTTCCAGCGATTCCACACGCACGCCATGCAGGCTCTTGGCCAGTTCCTGTGCCCAGCCCAGATAGTCCTGTGCGGCCCGCTGCGCGCCGCGCCCGGCATCTGCCTGCGCCGCCACGGCCAGCCGATAGGTGATGCGGCTGGCGGGCTGCACCAGGCGCGTTGCGGGCAGGTCGGCGCTGTTGATCATCACGCGCGGGGCAAAGCTCATGAAGCCCGCACCACGATCGGGCTCGATGGCAATGATGTGCGAGATATGAAAGCTCGCATCGCCCAGCAGCAGTCGGTCGCCGAGCTTCAGGCCCAGCGCCTCCAGCAGCGGCGCATCCACCCAGGCATGGCCGCGTTCAGGAATCGCCCTGACTTCCAGGTCTGGCTGGCCCGGTCCCTGATTCAGGTGCAGCACGCCGCGCAACGGGTAGCCGGGGTCCACGCTTTTGAGCGCCACCAGGCGGCTGGCTCCGCCCTGCTCCTGGGCGGCCCGCGCCATGGTCGGAAAGCTGGCCGTGGCCACGGTCTGCAGTCCCTGCTGCTGTGCCTGCTGCACAAAAACCGCGGGGGCGGGGTTGTCGCTGACCACCACCACATCGCCGCCCAGCAGCTGACGGGCGTCGCGCTGCAGGCCGGCCTGCAGGCGGTCGGCAAAAAAGCCCACCGAGCTCAGTGCCGCCACTGCCAGCAGCACGGCCACGATGATCAGGCGCAGCTCGCCAGCGCGCAGATCGCGCCAGAGATTGCGCAGCCCCAGAATCCAGACAGATGATGCTTTCATGGTCTGCACGATAGCGCAGCGGCCTGCAGCCATGCCAAAACTGCATGGCAATTCCCTGCCGACCGAAGACGATAATCGATGCCATCGGACGGAGACCAGAACGTGGAAGCAATGTTGCTCGTGGCCCTGGGGGCCGCTGTGGCGGGGTTTGTGCAGGGGCTTTCGGGCTTTGCCTTCGGCATGGTGGCCATGTCGTTCTGGGCCTGGGTGCTGGAGCCGCAGCTGGCCGCCGTGCTATCGGTCTTCGGCTCCCTCACGGGTCAGATCATCGCGGCATTCACCGTGCGGCGCGATTTCCACTGGAAGTCGCTGCTGCCCTTCATCGCGGGTGGCCTGGTCGGCATTCCCATGGGCGTGGCCGTGATGCCGCATCTAAATATGGACTGGTTCAAGCTCGGCCTGGGCTGCCTGCTGGTGCTGTGGTGCCCCACCATGCTGCTGAGCACGCATCTGCCCCGGCTGACGCTGGGCGGCGGCCTGCTGGCGCGCAGCAGCGATGCGGTTGCGGGCCTGATCGGTGGCGCCATGGGCGGACTGGGCGGCTTCAGCGGCACCGTGCCCACGCTGTGGTGCACGCTGCGCGGCTTTGAGCGCCATGTGCAGCGCACGGTGATCCAGAACTTCAACCTCTCGGTGCTGGCCGTCACC
>Ga0067045_1003057_pt1 | contig 40989 bp, 37 predicted proteins | sample TerdegcTABiofilm_FD_59184 | JGI IMG/M metagenome (GOLD analysis project Ga0067045, IMG submission 59184) | Combined Assembly of (Gp0054472, Gp0054536) Wastewater bioreactor microbial communities from Singapore -Terephthalate degrading... | reverse complement strand
GGGAAGATATAGTGCAATGTATGTCCCGATAAAAGTCATCGGGATCATCGAAACAGAAGATAATAGATATATTTTTGAATGTTTCTCGATATCGAACCATTATGGAATTGAGATCATCCAACTGTTCAGAAAGTCCCGGGACTTGATCAAGTATGTATCGAACCATTATGGAATTGAGATTGAATGCCGAGCCTTTCGACATCCTCGTAAAGCTTTTGTATGTATCGAACCATTATGGAATTGTTGAGTGACACGTAGTGTCACGAAATCCCACAATCCAAAAAAATATCTAATTGATAGTGGGAAGATATAGTGTGATGTATGTCCCGATAAAAGTCATCGGGATCATCGAAACAGAAGATGATAGATATATTTTTGAATGTTTCTCGATATCGAACCATTATGGAATTGAGATGTTATTTTTCTTCTTCATCTTCTTCGTCCTTTAATAGGTATGTATCGAACCATTATGGAATTGAGATATTCCAACGGGGGTTTTACTTAATCTACACTGTGTAGTATGTATCGAACCATTATGGAATTGAGATGTTGTTCTGAACCTCGATTAGTTTTTCTGCTAATTCGTATGTATCGAACCATTATGGAATTGAGATTCGAAATACGCGGTGTTGAATACTACATACCGAATAGTATGTATCGAACCATTATGGAATTGTTGAGTGAAACGTAGTGTCACGAAATCCCACAATCCAAAAAAATATCTAATTGATAGTGGGAAGATATAGTGTGATGTATGTCCCGATAAAAATCCCAAGGAGTTTGTAAACAGATTACAAATACGCTATAGAATTAATAAGTAATACCAATAGTATAACTTTTCGTTTCAATGAAGAAAAATGCTAATAAATTTTACCCTACAACTATCTTGCTGATAAAAAAATCTTTATTATTTTTAGGTTACAAATTAGCTCCTAAAAAAATTAATATATTTAATAGAGGTATTATAATGAAGCGACAAACCTTAGGAATATTTATGATTTTATTTTCATCCGTAATATTTGCACAACTTCCACCAATAATAGACCGCGAGATATTCTTTGGTGATCCTGAATTAGCAGGTGCACAAATTTCTCCGGACGGAAAGTACATCACTTTTCTAAAACCATTTAACGGTGTTAGAAATATCTGGATTAAAGAAAGAAATCAAAAATTTGAAGAAGCAAGACCATTAACCGCAGATACTAAAAGACCAATTGGTAATTACTTCTGGTCTAATGATAGCAAATACGTTCTCTATGTTCAGGATCAGGGCGGAAATGAAAACTTTAGAGTATATGCAGTTGATCCGGCAGAAAAAGGGGATCCGGTTCCTCATGCAAGAGATTTAACACCACTTGATAATGTTCGTGCTATAATTATTGACCTTCCCAAAGATCGTCCAGATGAAATGATGATTGGACTAAACGACAGAAATCCACAGCTACACGACGTTTATAATTTAAAAATATCTACAGGTCAAAGAACTCTAATTCGTAAGAACGAAGAGAACATTTCCGGATGGATGACTGATCTTAAAGGCAACTTGCGAATCGGTATTCGTCAAACCGAAGATGGAGGAAGTGAGATCCTAAAATTAGTCGGTGACAAACTTGAATCGATCTATAAAGTAACAAGTGTTGAAGTCGCAAACCCGGTAAGGTTCACTCCGGATGGAAATAGTTTTTACTTAATATCGAACAAAGGTGATAATATAGATAAAGCCGAACTATTATTATTCGATCTTAAAACCGGAAAAACAAAATTTGTTGAAAAAGATCCGATGAATGAAGTTGATATTGCTTCTGCAGTCTTTTCAGACAAAACAGATGAGTTAATTGCTACGGTTTATGTAGGTGCTAAGAGAAGAGTTTATCCTAGAACTAAGGAATTTGAGAACGTATATAACACTCTTAAAAAATTATTACCGGAGGGAGATATTAATTTAGTATCATCAACCGAAGATGAAAATTTATGGATTGTTAATGTCTCAAGAGATGTTGACCCAGGATCGACTTACCTTTATGATAAACAAGCCGGTAAAGTTGAATTACTCTATAAATCGAGACCTAATCTTCCTACAGAATATCTGGCACCAATGGAACCTGTAAGTTATAAAGCAAGAGATGGAATGACAATTCATGGTTACCTTACATTACCCAAAGGAATCGAACATAAAAAACTTCCAGTTGTAATGTTTATTCATGGCGGACCATGGGCTCGCGATTTCTGGGGTTACAATCCTTATGCACAATTTCTTGCAAACAGAGGTTATGCAGTATTTCAACCGAACTTTAGAGGTTCAACCGGCTATGGAAAGCAATACCTGAATGCCGGTAATAAACAGTGGGGAACAGGTTCAATGCAGCATGATATAACTGATGCTGTAAAATATCTTGTTGAAAAAGGGATTGCTGATCCTGCTCGTGTTGCAATTGCCGGTGGTTCTTATGGAGGTTATGCAACGTTAGCCGGTTTAGCATTTACTCCTGATCTCTATGCTTGTGGATTTAGTATTGTTGGTCCATCTAACATTATAACCTTACTCAATTCAATTCCACCTTATTGGGCTCCGATAAAGAAAACATTTGCAATTCGTGTTGGCGATATGGATAAACCGGATGAATTGGAAATGCTCAAAAAACAATCACCATTAAATTCTGCAGAGAAAATTAAAGCTCCTCTCTATGTTGTTCAGGGTGCAAATGATCCTCGTGTTAAAAAAGCAGAAAGTGATCAGATTGTTGTAGCTTTACGAGAATTAGGAAGACAAGTGGAATATATGGTGGCACCCGATGAAGGACATGGATTTGCCGGATTAGAAAATCGATTGGCAATGACAGTGGCAATGGAACAATTCTTAGCAAAACATCTTAAAGGAAGAGTTCAAGAAGATGTGCGCGATGCGATTAAGAAAAAACTTAACGAAATTACTGTGGATATTAACACTGTAACGATGCCTAAAAAAGTTGAAACAGGTTCTGTTACCGAATTCAAATCTTATGACGGCAGTAAAATAAAATTAGGTAATCAAAAATATGTGATGACAGTTGAAACGCGTGGTCAGAAGTTTAATATGAATGTTGATAGAACCTTAACAAAAGAATTATATAACGGAAAGGATGCTATAAGATCTGTTGATGTAATTTCTGGTATGATGGGTGGTAATGATACGTTATTTGTTGATGCAAAAAATTTATTACCAATGGCACGTAATATTAAACAGGGTATGGGAACAGTCCATTTGAAATTTGAAAATGGAAAAGTTGAAGGTATGCTTGAAGCCGGTCCACAAAAACTTCCCATTAATGCAAATGTTGATGTAACAATAATAACCGATGGAACCGGTGTTGAATTGATGTTGGAATCATTACCATTAACTGAAAATTTAATTTCTAAATTCTATCAACTCGATTTAATGAGTGCAAAAGCAAAAGAATATGTTTTGAAAGTTATTGGAAGTGAGAAAGTTACAGTTCCGGCCGGTGAATTCGATTCCTATAAAGTTGAGATAAAAGAATCCAGTGGTGAAGGTGAGCCGATTACTAAATGGATCAATAAAACAAATGGCAAGACTGTTAAAACAGTAACTTCTTTAGGTGCTCAAATGGGTGGTGGTTCTGTTACTATTGAATTAGAGAAATAATTAAGTAAGAGATAAAGAAAATAAGCCCGCAAATAATAGCGGGCTTTTTTTTCAATGAACTAAAGTTTAACAGGTAGCTTTCTTATCCTTTTTCCGGTTGCAGCAAAAATTGCATTACATAATGCCGGGGCAGTTGCTCCAATACCGACTTCACCAACACCGCCTACCTTTTCAAAATTATTTACAATATGGCATTCAATTATAGGTGTTTCTGAAAAAGTTAAAAGTTGATATTCATCGAAGTTTTTTTCTAATACTCCACCGGAACGGATTGTAATATCACCTTTTAATGCCGCAGTTAATGCAAATACGATTGAACCTTCCAATTGCGCTTCAACAGTATCCGGATTAACAACAGTTCCGCAATCAATTACTGCGGTAACCTTTTCAAGTTTAATATCACTATTATTTACAGATACTTCTATTACTTCGGCACAGAAACTTCCGTATCCTTCAAAGCAAGAAATCCCTTTCCCTTTTCCTTTTGGTAGGGGAGAACTCCAATTCGATTTTTCGGCTGCTAATTCTAAAACTCTTCTTAATCTGGAATCCTCCGGTAATAGAGCTCTTCGGAATTCATACGGATCTTTATTACCAAGATGAGCTAATTCATCCAAGAATGATTCTACAACAAATGGATTTTGAGTATTGTAAACCGACCTGTACCATGAAACCGGAACATGTGTCGGAACAATTGTACCGGTTATTTTAATGTTAGGTATCTTATAAGATAATCTTCTTGTCCCTTCACCAATATCTGCATCTTTAACTGGAATATTTCTATTGAATCTCTGAGCAGTAATTGATTCTGCAATCACATGATGATAAAAATTAATCAAGTTTCCATTTTTATCAACCGAACCTTTTGTTTTGTGAACACTTGCCGGTCTGTAAACACTATGCTTCATATCATCTTCGCGTGTCCAGGTAAGTTTTATAATTCTACCTGTCTTCTGCGCAATTAAAGCAGCTTCAACAGCCCAATCGGATACTAAACGTCTTCCAAACGCACCACCCATTAAAGTTACATGAACAACAACATCATCTTCTTTAAAGCCGAGTGCTTTAGCAACCTGAGTTCTTGCATCTTGTGGATTCTGCGATGGAGCCCACAATTCTGCTTTACCATTTTCAACCTTTGCAACACAATTCATTGGTTCTAACGGTGCATGGCAGAGAAATGGTAATTCGTAAATACTTTCAATTGATTTTAGTTCCGGCAAATCAAAATTTGGATTTCCCTTCAACTCAATTTCTGAACCATCTTCATCCAAATATTTAGTCATGTTATTTCTAATAAATTCCGAATCAATATTAGCATTTGGTCCATCATCCCAATTAATTGATAATGCTTTTTTCCCTTTGAATGAATTCCATGTTGAATCTGCTATCACTGCAATACCTTGTGGAATTTCTACAACATCTATAACACCATTTAATGATTTTGCTTTTGAAGCATCAAAAGATTTTACTTTACCGCCAAATGCGGGAGGTCTTTCCACAGAAGCGTAAATCATTCCCGGTATAACTATATCAATTCCAAATTTAGCCGCTCCGTATATTTTAGCAGGTGTATCTAATCTGTGGATCCTTTTACCGATAATTTTGTAATCTTTTGGATCTTTCAATTTAACATCTTTGGGGACTGGTAATTTTGCTGCATCCTCAACAAGTTCGCCATAGCTAAATTTATTTCCATTTATTTTATTTATTACAAAACCATTCTCTGCAGTACAATCAGAGTCTTTAATATTCCATTTGTTAGCCGCAGCTGTTATAAGCATTACTTTTGCTGTAGCACCGGCAATTCTAAATGGATCGAATGTTCTTCTTATACTTTGACTTCCCCCTGTTGATTGATTACCATAAATAGGATTACCATCGGCTTGTTCGATTCTTATATTTTTCCAGTCACATTCTAATTCTTCTGCAACGAGCATTGGTAATGATGTTTGAACACCTTGACCCATTTCGGACCTATGAACGGTAATTGTAACAATTCCATTTGAATCGATACGTAAATAAACACTTGGTGTAAATATCTTTGGCTCATCTCCAGGTTCCAGTTTCAAACCATATGCTGGAATATAAGAGGCTAATAATAATCCGCTTCCGCTTAAACCAACTACTTTAATAAATTTTCGTCTCGTAATATTTTTCATATTATTTCTCCTCATCGATTATTTTATCAACAGCTTTTTTAATGCGAGGATAAGTACCGCATCTGCAGAGAACACCGGACATAACTTCGTCAATTTCAGATTTTGAAGGTTTCCGGTTTTTGTTTAGAAGTGCTGCGAGAGTCATAATTTGACCCGGCTGACAATATCCGCATTGTGAGACTTCGAGTTCTAACCATGCTTTAAATATTGGATGATTGGGATTTTCTGCAAGTCCTTCAATAGTTATAATCTCTTTACCAGCAACATCCTTAACTGCTATTGAACAAGAACGTTCGGCTCTACCATCAATATGAACTACACATGACCCGCAAATACCTTCACCACAACCATATTTTGTACCTGTTAATCCAAGGTTATCTCTTAGAACCCAGAGTAATGGTGTATCGGCATCAACTTTTACCGAATAGTTTTTTTTGTTTACCTTTAATTTGAATTCAGGCATGACTATCCTGCTAATTTTTGGAATGTATAGATAGAAAATAAATTTTTGCTCTTCTTAGGTCAAGAATAAATAAAACTTAATCATATATATAGTCTTAAAAACTTATGAAAGATTTTATTCAATATTATTATATTGATTTTTAGGATTACCGGAAATTTAATTGGAGGTACTTTACATGAAAAGAAATTTATTTCTGCTCCTTTTTATCTACGCAATTCTATTTCAATCAAATATAATTTCTCAGAAACTGGATATGGAATTATTTAATGGACTAAAACCACGAAGTATTGGTCCAGCCGGAATGAGCGGAAGAGTAACTTCAATAGACGTCGTTCTTAAAAATACAGACATCATTTATGTTGGAACCGCAAGCGGAGGATTATGGCGTTCTACAAGTGGAGGTATCAATTGGGAACCAATATTCGATGATCAACCCGTTGCTTCGATTGGTGCAGTTGCTGTTGATCAGAATATTCCAGATATAATTTGGGTTGGAACGGGTGAAGGGAATCCTCGAAACAGTCAGACAAGCGGTAACGGAGTTTACAAAAGTATCGACGGAGGTAAAACCTGGAAACATTTAGGATTGGAAAAAACATTTAACATTCATCGCATTATAATCGACCCTTCTAATTCCAACGTAGTTTATGTTGCGGCACAAGGCTCTGCATGGGGCGAAGGAACTGAACGTGGTATATTCAAAACTAATGATGGCGGTAAAACCTGGAAAAAAGTTTTATATGTTGATGAAAAAACAGGTGCAGCCGATTTGATTATAGATCCTTCTAATCCAAATAAATTGTTTGCTGCAATGTGGCAGTATAGAAGGTGGCCATGGTTTTTCAAATCTGGCGGACCAGGTTCCGGATTATATATTACTTATGATGGTGGTGAAACATGGCAGAAACGGACCGATGCAGATGGTTTGCCGAAAGGGGAACTTGGAAGAATCGGTTTAGCAATAGCCAAAAATAATCCTAAGATTGTATATGCATTAATCGAAGCCAAGAAAAACGCTCTATATCGTTCCGATGATGGCGGCTTTAATTGGAAATTTGTTACTGATGAAAATGTAAGCAACCGACCTTTCTACTATCATGAAATATATGTTGACCCTGAAAATGAAAATAGACTATATAATTTATTTACTGTTGTATCGATAAGTGAAGATGGCGGTAAAACTTTTAATACATTAATTCCTAGCAACGAAGTTCACCCCGATCATCACGCATGGTGGATAAATCCGAATAATGGCAATCATATAATTGATGGTAACGATGGTGGAATGGCAATCTCTTACGATAGAGGAAAAACGTGGAGGTTTGTTGGCAACTTACCACTTGGTCAGTTTTATCATATTAATGTTGATATGGAAACACCTTATAATGTTTATGGTGGATTACAGGATAACGGTTCATGGAAAGGTCCTAGCAGAGTAAATGCTGCCGGAGGAATTAGAAATTCATATTGGGAAGAAGTTGGGTTTGGTGATGGTTTTGATGTTGCCGCCGATTATGCTGACTCGCGTTATGTTTATTACATGTCCCAGGGTGGTAATCTCGGTAGATATGATCATGTAACAGGAGATAGAAAAATAATTCGTCCGGTTCATCCCGAAGGGAAAAAACTCAGGTTTAATTGGAATGCCGGTTTTGCACAAGATCCTTTTGATAAAACTACAATTTATTATGGTTCTCAATATTTACATAAGAGTACAGACAGAGGTAATAACTGGATAATTATTTCACCCGATCTTACGACAAATGATACAACAAAACAAAAACAACTTGATAGTGGTGGCTTAACCTATGATGTTACGAATGCAGAAAACTTTACTACAATTATTTCAATTGCGCCAAGTTCTGTTAAAGAAGGCGTTATCTGGGTTGGAACTGATGATGGGAATCTTCAACTAACAAAAGATGGTGGCAAAACATGGGAGAATGTTATAAAGAATATTAAAGGCGTTCCTGAAGGCTCCTTGATTCCTCAAATTAGAGCTTCTACTTATAGTGCAGAAGAAGCATTTGTAGTTATTAATAATTACAGAAGAGATGATTGGAAACCGTATCTATTCTACACTAATGATTTTGGTAAGACATGGAAACCGTTTGTTAAAGAAGGAGATGTCTCCGGTTATGTTCTCTCGTTCATTCAGGATCCAGTTGAAAGAAATTTATTTTTCTTAGGAACCGAATTCGGTTTATATCTTAGTATTGATGCCGGGAAAACGTGGACAAAGTGGACAAATGGCTATCCGACTGTATCAACTTATGATTTAGCAATTCATCCACGTGAACACGATCTTGTGATTGGAACATTTGGTCGTTCTGTTTACATCTTCGATGATATTCGTCCGCTAAGAAGAATTGCAAAGGAAGGATTAAAATTATTTGATAAAAAAGTTGTTGCTTTCGATATTCCTGATGCCTATCGATATACCCAAAAGCAAGCACCGGGTTTAAGATTTGCCGCCGCAGCTGAGTTTAAAGGCGATAACTTACAACAAGGTGCAATGATTACATACTACCTTGCACCCGATACTGCCCAAACAAACAATAAAGTTAAAATTCAGATTTATGATGCTAATAATAATCTTATACGAACATTTGTAAACAAATATGAAAAGGGCATTAATAGAACTTTCTGGGGATTTGAAAGAAAGGGAGTAAGATTTCCCGGTTCTCCAAAACCAACAGAAGATTCTGAACCGACCGGACCGAATGTTTTACCGGGCAACTACAAGGTAAAGATTAGTTTGAGAAATAATGTCGATTCAACTTTCGTAACAATTAAAAACGATCCTCGTTTAAATATTGATTTAGCCAATCTTCTTGAAAGGGAAAACCTGATTAATCAATTAACATCTAAAATAGAAGTGATAACGAAAGCTTCGGATAACATTGAAGGTGCTGTTAAAACAATTAATCTAATTGAAGAAAAGTTGAAAGAAAGAAAGGATACAATATTTCAAAAAATTGTAAAGGATTGTAAAAATCTGAAAGAGGAGTTAAAAAATCTGAATGAATTAATTAATCAACCTCGTGTTCAGGGAATTAGAACTGATGAAGATAAATTAGCGGCAAGATTAAGACGTGCTTATTCTGCCTTAACCGGTTATTATGATAAACCCGGTGATAATGAAAGAATAAGTATGAAATTAGTCGATGATTCTATTAACGAGATATTACCTAAAATTAATTTCTTCTTTGAGCAGAAATGGAAAAGTTTTAGAGATAATGTGGAAAAAGTTCATATTAACCTTTTTGAAGATTATCAACCATTAAAACTATAATATATTAGAAAATCTTAAGTAATAATAAACAAAGAGGTACTACTGTACCTCTTTATATTTAACATAATTATTAATTTTATCTTATTGAATCACTACTAACCTCTAACTATATTTCAAATCCAAATAGGGAATTAATATGAATAACAATTCTTTAACAACAACGAATTTTGAAGGATTAAAACTCTTCAAAAGAGGTAAAGTGCGCGATGTTTATGATTTGGGTGACTATTACTTAATAATTTCTACCGATCGACTTTCTGCTTTTGATGTTATTATGAATGAAGGAATCCCGTTCAAAGGAAAGGTACTTAATAGAATCTCTCAGTTCTGGTTCAATTTTACTAAAGATATAATTGAAAATCATATTATTACATGTAATGTTGATGAATATCCTGATGTCTGCAAGCCATACAAAGATATTTTAAAAGACCGTTCCATGTTGGTAAAAAAAGCTGAGCTAATTCCATTAGAATGCATTGTTAGAGGATACATTACTGGTTCTGGCTGGAACGACTATAAAAAAACCGGTAACATTTGTGGAATCAAATTGCGTGAGGGTTTAGTAGAATCCGAAAAACTTGATGAGCCGATTTTTACCCCTTCTACTAAAGCCGAAATTGGTCTTCATGACGAAAATATTACTGAAGAACAAGCCATTTCAATTGTTGGCGCCGATACTTATAAAACTCTAAAACATACAACGATAGAAATCTATAAAAAAGCATCCGAATACGCACTTAGCAAAGGAATTATAATCGCAGATACTAAAATGGAATTTGGTTACTATAATGGTAAAGTTATTCTAATTGATGAATTGCTTACACCTGATTCCTCGCGTTTCTGGCCATTAAATGATTACAAAAAAGGAGTTCCTCAAAATAGTTTCGATAAACAATATGTTAGAGATTATCTAATCTCGATAAATTTCAATAAACAACCTCCTCCGCCTGAATTACCGGAAGAAGTAATTTTGAACACAACTAAGAAATACCGGGAAGCACTTGTGATGCTAACAGGAGAAACGATATAGTAATGTTACCAACCAGCATTAAAGTTATTGATAAAGAATTTTTACAAATAGAGTGGAGTGATAACAACGTCAGTAAAATAAAACTTTCCAGTTTACGGCTTAACTGTCCGTGTGCACTTTGTGTTTCAGATAGAGAGAAGAGAAGTGATAAGTACTTCCCTATATTTAGTGTGGATGAACTAACCCTGACCAATATCAATGTAATTGGTAATTATGCTATAAGTATTTCATGGAAAGATGGGCATAATACGGGCATTTATGAATTTGGTTTCTTAAAAAAAATTTCGATTAGCTAAAGTCGCTTATAATGATACTTCCAAATCAACTTACCGTCTTAAGGATTATTTTAACTCCGGTATTTCTTTTTCTATTTTTATCAGAAGATCCGGTTATGGTCCAAATATCAATTGGAGTATTCATAATTGCTGCTATAACCGATTGGTACGACGGCTGGTTAGCAAGAAAATTTAATTATATAACTGAGTGGGGAAAATTCTTAGATCCGCTTGCAGATAAAATATTGACTTCTACTGCTTTTATTGCTTTTGTTGTTCTAAATGTTTTACCACTCTGGATGGTTCTTGTAATTATTATTAGAGACATTATCGTAACAGCATTAAGATTAATTGCTGAACAACGAAAAATAACTTTTAAAACAAGCTATTCTGCTAAATGGAAGACCTTCCTACAGATGTTTTTTCTTTACTATCTGCTTGTTATATACACTGCTAATAAAGTTGATTGGATTAATAAATTAAATCCGGCATTATTTAAAAATCTTTTTCATCCGGAAGTAATTTATTATACAATGCTTGTTATTACACTATTTACATTAGTAACCGGTATCACATATATCTTCTCAAATAAATTGTTAATAAAGAAGCTATTGCACATTGAAAATAAATCCAATTGATAAAATTATTGGTTCGGGGTTTTATACCGGCTTTATTCCAAAAGCTAGTGGAACTTTTGCAAGTGTTTTAGCTTTTATTATTTTTTTAATACCGGGATTTGAGAATCCTACTTTTCTTATGTTCTTAATATCGGTATCAATAGTGGTTGGTGTTAAAATCGCAAACAAATTTGAAGCTGAATACGGAAAAGATCCTTATCAATTTACACTGGATGAATTTATTGGTTCGTGGATTACTTTACTTTTTATTCCAAAAAAAATATGGTTTCTTATCCCGGCATTTATTGTATGGAGATTATTAGATATTTATAAACCATTTCCCGCAAAGAAATTTGAATCAATTAAAGGCGGGTGGGGAGTAATTCTGGATGATGTTGTTTCTGGTATTTATTCCTTTATTATAATTCAGTTATCAATTCATTTAATTAACAGGTTAACCTAGTTGAGTTTAAATATGAAAGCAGAAATAATTACAATAGGTGATGAAATATTAATTGGACAAACTTTAAACACCAATGCTGCTTTTATTGGTAGCAAATTAACTGAACTTCAGATTGATGTTTCGTTTACTTGCGTAGTCCATGACAATGAAGATGATATCAAAAACGAATTTAAGAGATCCTTCGAAATAAATGATATAACAATTGTTACGGGTGGCTTGGGCCCTACACATGATGATATTACAAGAAAATGTGTTGTGGATTTCTTTAAGACAGAATTAGTCCAGAATAGCGAAGTACTTTCGGATATAAAAAAATTTTTTGAGGTTAGAGGTAGGCAACTTACAAAAACAAATGAAGGACAGGCATTAGTTCCTAAAATTGCTACTCCAATTAGAAATAGCAGAGGTACAGCACCAGGGTTTTGGATCGAAAGAAATAATAAGTTATTTATTGTTATGCCGGGTGTCCCCTATGAAATGAAGGGTATGATGGAAAATTTTGTAATTCCAGAATTGAATGAAAAAATTGGTGAAAGGAAAATATTCAAAAGTACTGTTAACCTACTAACTACCGGAATTCCGGAATCAGTCTTATATGATAGACTTGGCAACCTTGATGAGCTTCTCGGTGGAGCAAGTATGGCTTTTTTACCGAGTCAGTTTGGTGTTAAAATGAGAATTACCGCTCAAGCAGATTCAAAAGAAAAATCACAAAATATGCTTGATGTTATTGAGCAGAAAATTAGAAGTCATGTCGGCAGATTTATCTATGGAAAGAACGATGATTTGCTGGAAGGAGTAGTGGCTAAGTTATTAAATGATAGGAATTTGAAACTATCAGTTGCTGAATCTTGTACTGGTGGATTAATAGCAAATCGTCTTACAAATATTTCAGGCAGCAGCAAATTTATGGAACGTGGAGTTGTTGCTTATAGCAACGCAGCTAAGGTTGAATTATTAAAAGTAAATGAAGATACAATTGCAAAATATGGCGCCGTTAGCATGGAAGTAGCTATGCAAATGGCAGAAGGAATTAAATCTGTTAGCGGTTCAGATATTGGTCTTGCTACAACAGGGATTATGGGACCAACCGGAGCAACCCCAAACAAACCTGTCGGTTTGGTTTATATTGGTATTTGCGATGACAAAATATGCTCTGCAAAGGAATTCAGATTTGGCGATGATCGCTTATTGAATAAAGATAGAACTTCTCAAGCTGCTCTCGAAATGTTACGAAGAAACTTACTGGGTATTTCCTATGATGATTAGAACTTTCATCGCACTTGAAATTCCAGATATCGTGCTAGATGAAATAATTATGGTAAGGGATAAGCTATTATACAATGCTGGTAGATTAAGATGGGAAAGTAAAGATAAGATGCATGTAACACTTAAATTTTTAGGAGATACTGATCAAAACAAAGTTGAAGATATATTCAATTCAATAAAAAGAGTAGCATTAAATTTTAGTAAGTTTAATCTGGAACTTGACCGGTTCGGATTTTTCAAATCAAATGGAATACCAAAAATTCTTTGGGCTGGCCTAAAAGAAAATTTAGAACTTGAAAAATTTGTAAGGGAAATTGATATATTGTGCACTGAATTTGGATTTGAAAAGGAAAGAAGAAAATTCAAACCGCATGTTACCATGTTAAGAATCAAAAATGAAAATATAATTAAAGATGTAATTGCTTTTGAAAATTATAAACTGCCGGACCTAAAATTTAAGGGTGAAAAGATAATCCTGTTTCAAAGTATTTTACAAAGTGGTGGTTCAATTTATAAACCAATAAAAAGTTTATTAATATAAAAAAGGATGGAGGGAATATGGCAATGGAAAAAGATGCTAGACTAAAAATTTTGGAAGACACTATTTCCAATATTGAAAAACAATATGGTAAAGGGACCATTATGAAATTGGGCAACGGAGTAATTTCCGAAGTTGAATCAATTTCAACCGGATCTCTTTCGCTCGATTATGCACTCGGAATTGGTGGAGTGCCCCGGGGAAGAATTGTAGAGATTTATGGTCCAGAATCATCCGGTAAAACAACATTGTGTCTTCACATTATTGCCGAAGCGCAGAAAAAAGGTGGGCTGGCTGCATTTATTGATGCCGAACATGCAATGGATCTAAATTATGCTAAACGATTGAATGTTGATACTGCTAATCTGCTATTATCACAACCCGATTTTGGCGAACAGGCTCTCGAGATTGTTGATACATTAATCCGAAGTAATGCACTTGATATAATTGTAGTAGATTCAGTTGCAGCGCTGGTTCCGCGTTCAGAAATTGAAGGTGATATGGGCGACCCACAAATGGCGATGCAAGCACGCTTGATGTCCCAGGCACTTAGAAAAATCACAGGTGCTATCAGTAAATCTAAAACCTGTGTTATTTTCACTAACCAATTAAGAAGTAAAATCGGGATTATGTTTGGAAATCCAGAAACAACAACTGGAGGTAATGCTCTTAAATTCTATGCCTCTGTTCGTCTTGATATTAGAAGAGTTGCAGCTATTAAAGATGGTAACAATGTAATTGGTAATAGAACAAAGGTTAAAGTTGTTAAAAGTAAAGTTGCACCACCATTTAAGGAAGTTGAATTTGATATTCTTTACAACGAAGGTATAAGTAAAGCCGGTGATATTATTGATCTGGCAACTGAACATAATATTCTTAAGAAAAGTGGTGCCTGGTTTACTTACAAGGAAGATCGCTTTCAGGGAAGAGAACAGTTAAAACAAAAAATGCTTGAAGATGCTCAATTGTTTGCTTCGCTCGAAAAAGAAGTTAAAACTACACTCGGAATTATTAAAGAGGAAACAAAACCTGCAAAGGAAGAGCAGACTGAAACAAAAACTAAAAAGAAATAAATGATTGTTTCTTCGCTAAAAAAAAAGAATAGTTCGGTTGAATTATATTTTGAAGATGGCAACAGTATAGTAGTAGACTATGGCGTTGTAGTAAGTAATGGTATAAGAAAAAATGATGACTTAAGCCAAGATAAAATAGAATACCTTTTAAACCGGAGTGAGCTTAAAAAAATTCAAAATTATGCATTCCGGTTTTTAGGTATAAGAAACCATTCATCTCTTGAAATCAAGTTAAAATTATTCAAAAAAAAATTTCCCCGCGATTTGGTTAATGAAGCTGTAAATGACTTACTCGATCGAAACATTTTAAACGATCAACAATTTGCTCAACAATATCTTGAAGAAAAAACTACAAAAGGGAAATCAGGTCCAGGTAAAATCAAAAGCGAACTTATTCGAAAAGGAATTAGCAGAGAAATACTTGAGGAATTATTTGCAAAAGCAGATAATACTCAGACTATTGAAACCGCTTTAAAGCTTGCAATTAAAAAACAAAAATCAATTAAAGAGAAAGATTTCAAAAAGTCTAAACAAAAAATATTTTCTTTCTTACACAATAAAGGATTTGATTCTGACATAATTGCCAATGTCCTTAACAAACTAAAATTAGACGACGAATAAGATCTTAATCTCATTTGGTAGGTTAAATTGTTTTAAGTATTTTTGAAACCAAAATTATCATATTCGTGTTCGCTCTAATTTTTATCAACAAAGCTATTTTATATATTATGAATTTTTATAGATACAAAATGATTACCTTTAAACGAGTTCTACGGATAGATTAAAATTGAGACCACCTTGTGTGGTCTTTTTTGTAAATAATTGAGGGTATTATGAAAAATAGTAAAATCAATTTCGAAGGTTTGACATTTGATGATATATTATTGCTTCCCGCTCGGTCAAACATTTTACCACGTCAGGTTGATATTAAAACAAAACTTACAGTTGAGATTAAACTGAATATTCCATTCTTATCCGCTGCTATGGATACTGTTACTGAATCTCAAATGGCTATCGCTATGGCTGGTCAGGGTGGCATTGGAATTATCCATAAAAACATGTCAATTGAAAAACAAGCCGATGAAGTTGATAAAGTAAAAAGATCTGAAAGCGGAATGATTGTTAAACCGATTACTTTATCTCCGAATCAAACTATTTATGAAGCAGAAGAGATTATGAGTAAGTATCACATTTCCGGTATTCCTGTTGTTGATGAAAATGGTAAACTAATTGGTATTCTTACAAACCGTGACCTTAGATTTGAACCCAACAGGAGTTTATTAGTAAGCCGTTTAATGACTAAGGATAATTTAATTACAGCGCCAATCGGAACAACTTTGGAAGAAGCGGAAAAAACTCTTCATAAACACCGCATCGAAAAATTACCTGTCGTTGATAAAAAAGGGATCTTAAAAGGTCTTATTACATATAAGGATATAATGAAGAAAAAGAAATTTCCTGATGCATGCAAAGATGATTTTGGTAGATTGCGTGTCGGTGCTGCAGTTGGAGTTTCGAAAGACACTTTTGAAAGAGTTGAAGCTCTGGTACATTCTCATGTTGATGTAGTGGTAGTTGATACTGCACATGGGCATTCTGTTGGTGTTCTAAATACAATAAAAAGTTTGCGTAAAAAATATAAAGATCTTCAACTGATTGCTGGTAATATTGTAACAAAAGAAGCTGCATTGGAATTGGTTGAATGCGGTGTAAATGCTGTAAAAGTTGGAATTGGTGCCGGTTCAATTTGTACTACAAGAGTAATTGCCGGTGTTGGTGTTCCTCAAATCTCTTCCATTATCAATGTTGCTGTTGGATTAAAAGGAAAAGGGATACCTGTAATAGCAGATGGTGGAATAAAACAAACCGGCGATGTAGCTAAAGCAATTGCTGCTGGCGCAGATACTGTTATGATGGGCGGTATGTTTGCTGGTTGCGATGAAGCTCCCGGTGAAAAAGTTTTGTTCGAAGGACGCAGCTTTAAAGTTTACAGAGGAATGGGTTCGCTTGGGGCTATGAAACAGGGAAGTAGTGATCGTTATTTCCAGGATATGGAAGATGATATTAAAAAGCTTGTGCCTGAAGGCGTTGAGGGAAGAGTCCCTTACAAAGGTCCATTATCAGAAACTATTTATCAATTTATTGGTGGATTAAGAGCTGCTATGGGATATTGCGGTACTAAAAATATTAATGAATTGAAAACTAAAACAAAATTTGTGAAAATTTCTTCTGCCGGATTGCGTGAAAGTCATCCGCATGATATTATGCTTACGGAAGAAGCACCAAATTATCAGATAGTCCAAAAATTATAATTAACAAGATTCATTTCCCTTTATTGTAACGAGTTTAAATATGTTCAAAGTTCTTGTATTAGCTTACTACTATCCTCCTATGGGATTAAGCGGTGTTCAGCGCACATTAAAATTCACAAAGTATATGTCGCAGTTTAATTGGGAACCAACTGTAATTACTGCTGGCAATATCGCCTACTTTGCCCATGACTTTGCTCTATTAAAGGAAGCGGAAAATGCCGGAGTAAAAATTATCAGGACAGAATCATACGATCCGAATTCAATTATTGGAAAAAAGTATGGCACTATTAACATGCCTAAAGAATTTGTAAGAAGACTCTATTCCAATTTTTCAAAGACATTTTTTATTCCTGATAATAAAAAATCCTGGGCTAAGCGAGCATATGAAAAAGCAAGAGAGTTACTTAAGAAAGAACACTTTGATATTATATTTGTAACTATTCCGCCGTATTCTAGTTTTGTATATGCTGCCAAACTAAAAGAAGAATTTCAAATTCCATTATTTGTTGATTACCGCGATCTCTGGTTAGGGAATCACTTTGCATTTTATCCAACACCATGGCACAAAATCAAACATAAAAAACTTGAGTATAAGGCATTACATGAATCAAACAAAATAATTACGATTAATAGAAGGATTAAAGAAAAGTTACTCACCACATATAATTTCCTCAACTTTAATGAGATTGTTATTATTCCTCATGGATTTGATCCGGCTGATTTTGAAGGTGAGATTCCTAAACATAATTTAACCGGTAAAATTAAACTTACTTATTCTGGAATTTTTTATGAAAGTGTAACACCGGTTTATTTATTGAAAGCTTTTAAGGAACTATCCATTGAAAGACCCGACATTACTGCTAAATATCAACTTGAGTTTATTGGTCATTTAAGAAATGAAAATAAAAAATTGGTTGGTCAATTAGGTCTTACAGATTTTGTAAATGAAGTTGGTTATTTAGAACATATTGAAGCAGTTAAACGGATTAGACAAAGTGATGTTTTATGGATGATGATTGGTAATTCTCCGAATTCTGATACTATTTCTACCAGCAAATTATTTGAATATTTCGGTTCTAAAAAACCAATTCTCGGATGTGTACCGGATGGTGTTGCAAAATCTGCTCTGCTGGAATATGGTGCATCTTTTATTACGGGTCCGGAAGATGTTTTAGAGATCAAGAAGAAATTGATTGAGATTCACGATTTATTTATTAAGAATGAATTGCCTAAACCGAATGAGGAATTTATAAATAAGCATAATCGGGTTAACCTTACTGAACAATTGATTACTCAATTCCAATTTTATTTGCGGACTTAAAATGAATGTTGCAATCATTGGTTCTGGAGCCAGGGAACACGCACTCGCAATTGCAATTTCCAAAAGTAAACTTCTAACAAATCTGTTTATTTTACCCGGAAATCCCGGAACAAGTAAATTAGGTCAAAACATAAATCTTGATACTAAGAACTATACATCGATAATAGATTTCTGTTTAGAAAACCATATTGATCTTGTTGTGGTTGGACCCGAACAACCTCTTATAGATGGACTTGCGGATGAATTGATATCACATCAAATAAAAGTTTTTGGACCAACAAAAAATGCAGCTCGTTTAGAAGGGGAGAAATCTTTTGCGAAAAAAATTATGAAAGATTATGGAATCCCCACTGCTGCCTATGAAATATTCTATAAAGAGAATTATGATGCTGCAATAAACTATTTTGAGAAAACAAAATATCCAATAGTAATTAAAGCTGATGGTATTGCTGCCGGAAAAGGTGTTATCATTGCAGAAAACTTTAACGAGGCCAAACAAGCTGTTGAAGATTGTTTTATCAATAATGCATTTGGTAATGCCGGTAATAAAATTGTAATTGAAGAATTTATGAAAGGTCAGGAAGCTTCGGTTTTTGCCATTACTGATGGAGATGATTTTGTAATTTTACCAGCAGCCCAGGACCATAAAAGAATTTTTGATGGAGATAAAGGCAAAAATACAGGTGGAATGGGAGCATATGCACCTACACCTTTTGTTAACAACAAATTGTTGGAAGAAATATCAGAAAAAATTATTAATCCAACATTAAAGGCAATGAAAGATCAGGGCGCACAGTATTCCGGTTGTTTGTATTGCGGTTTAATGCTTACTGATGAAGGTCCAAAGGTCGTTGAATTTAATTGCCGTTTTGGTGATCCTGAAACACAGGTTGTTCTTCCATTATTGGATGGCGATTTATTAGAATTGTTATACAGTTCTGCCAGTGGACATATTAATAAAAATTCTGTTTGGTATAATGGTGGTTCCTCAGTATGTGTAGTTTTAGCTTCACAAGGTTATCCTGATCAATATGTAAAAGGTAAAGAAATTTTTGGATTAGACATCGCCCACAATGAAAATATTATTGTTTATCACGCCGGCACAACTTTTATTGATGGCAAAATTCTTACTTCCGGTGGACGTGTATTAGGTGTTACTTCGATTATAAAGGGAAATAATCTATCTATTGCAAAACAAATCTGTTATGATGTTGTAGCGAAAATTAATTTTGATGGCATGCAATATCGAAAAGATATTTGCGATAAAGCATTACAAATTAAACACTGATGATCAACCCGGAGGCCAGTTCATCTTTCTTCCACCCAGCAAATGAAAATGGAGATGTGGAACTTCCTGTCCCGAGTCCGGACCAGAATTTACTACAATTCTAAAACCGCTTTCAAAAATTCCTAATTGTTTTGCAATTGTGTTTGCTGCTTCGTAAAGCTCGCCAATTAGCTTTGAATGTTTTTCCTTAGAAAGATCCTTCACCGACTCGATATCTGTAACTTTAGGAATTATTAAGACATGAATCGGGGCTTGTGGAAGAATGTCCTTAAAAGCAAGCACTGATTCCGTTTCATATACAATATCGGCTGGAATTTCTTTACGGATTATCTTTGCAAATATTGTTTCTCCCATCATAATCCCTTTTCTATTTCGTATTTCTTCAGTTTATTATAAAGATGACTTCTTTGAATACCAAGAATTTCTGCAGTCTTACTTACATTCCAATTATTTAATGAGAGCTGTTTTAGAATAAATGCCTTTTCAGCTTTTTCCTTGAATTCCTGAAATGTGTTAGATGTATTTAGAATTTCATCAACAGCCGATGTAGAAGCTGGAAGGAACGAATTAATTTCTTTTTCTCCTATGCTTGTGGTTGGAACCATTATAACAATTCTTTCTACAAAATTTCTCAATTCTCTTATATTACCTTTCCAGGAAAAACTCTGCATTGTTTTAATGGCTGCTTCTGTCCATTCTTTCTGAGCAAATTTATTCTTATTACAAATCATCGTTGAAAAATGCTCTACAAGTAGAGGGATGTCTTCTTTCCGTTCTCTAAGAGGGGGAACATTAATAGGAATAACATTTAATCTGTGGTATAAATCCTCTCTAAAATTCCCTTTTTGAATTTCGGAAAGAAGATCTTTATTTGTAGCAGAAATAATCCTTACATCAACATTTATTTTAGATGTACTGCCAACACGTTCAATTTTACCTTCTTCAATAGCACGAAGAACTTTTGCTTGTGCATGAAGACTCATATCACCAATTTCATCAAGGAAAAGATTTCCCCCATCTGCTAATTCAAATTTTCCGATTCTTTGTTTAACTGCTCCGGTAAATGATCCTTTTTCGTGCCCGAATAATTCCGATTCAATAAGCTCATGTGGAATTGCCGCACAATTTACCTCGATTAATTCTTTACCACTTCTTAAACTTTGTTTATGAATTTCCTGTGCAACTAATTCTTTACCTGTTCCATTTTCACCTGTTATTAAAATACGGGCATCTGTTTTTGCTACCCGCGCGATTGTATCCAAAATACCTTTTATGGCTGAACTGTTACCAATAATCACTTCAGTCGAAGAGAGTTCTTTTTTTAACTTTTTATTCTCTTTAATAAGATTTGATTGCTCTGAAGCATTCCTTACAGAAATTAAAAGTTTATCTCTATCGATTGGTTTCTCTAAAAAATCGAATGCGCCTAACTTGGTAGCTGTAACGGCATTTTGAACACTGGCATGAGCCGAAATCATAATTACTTTTATTTCATTTTCTTTTTCTTTAAGCCAGCTTAATATTTCAAAACCATTTTTACCGGGCATTTGTATATCAAGCAGTAAAACATCATAACTCCCATATTCCAGTTTTTGCATCCCTTTATTCGAGTCCGTCGTATAATCAACCGAATAATCCTCATACTCAAGAATCATTTTAATACTTTCACATATTTCATGCTCATCATCAATTACTAATATTGATTTCATAATTTAATCCTGATAAAAAGTAAATTGTAAATTTTCAATATATCTGACGGTTGAATGTCTTTATTAGTTTTAAGAGATTCTGCAAATAATTCACCAAGATGATTGGCAATTATATCCCTGAAACTGTATCCTCCTTCAATAAACAATCCTTCTTCCACATTCTCTACAAAAATACCCATAAATTTAGATAAATTAAAAAATCCAAAGTTATATCTCAGGAAGGCATTCCCGAAAAAATGTGATAACTTATCTTTGTCCCCAAAACTTGATTGCGGTGAATCAAAAAAGAGCTTGGAGGGAAGATTATCAAGTCTTTTCTCAAAGATTTTTTGAGGAGGAGAAGGCAAAGGAATTCTGAATTGAGAACCAAATAAAAATTTTACTTTGATATGATTAAATGGCAAAAATGAAAAGGTAAGAGCAAGGAGTGCTTCGGAAATATCGCCATCATAAAAATCAATAGCTTTTCTGAAAAGATGATCTACTTGTGTAAGGTTATCATTATTTTTTTTATAAGTATCAAATTCTTCTGATGCAATGTAATCCGACAAATAAAATATTCCGCCATAAAGTGATTTATCGTAGTTGGATTGTGAAAGCAAATTAATTTGAAATAGAGAGAAGGAGAGAGAGATAATTAAAAATGTTCTTTTCAAAATAAAATAGCTCTTATGTTTGAATTACACCGGTTGCAAACTTTTTTATTTCCGGATTGTTGTTTGCACACTCAATTGATAATGAAATGTATTCACGTGTTTGAATCGGGTCGATAATTTCATCAATCCATAATCTTGACGCAGCATGTAATGGAGAACTTTTCTCATCGTAAGATTTCATTACCTCATTAAGTAATTTATCTTTTTGTTCTTTAGTAAATTCTTTACCTGATTTTTCCATTTGCTTAACACGTATATCAAGTAAAACACTGCTTGCCTGAGCACCGCCCATTACAGCAATTTTTGCATTCGGGTATGCATAAATAAAACGTGGATCGTAAGCTTTGCCGCACATCGCATAATTGCCGGCACCATAACTATTGCCAACAATAATTGTGATTTTTGGAACAACCGAATTAGCTACAGCATTAACCATTTTTGCGCCGTCTTTAATTATACCGCCATGTTCGGCTTTGCTTCCAACCATAAAACCGGTAACATCCTGTAAAAATACTAACGGAATTTTTTTTTGATTACAATTCATAATGAATCGTGCAGCTTTATCGGCACTATCAGAATAGATTACACCGCCAATCTGCATTTCACCTTTTTCTGTTTTTACAATATTGCGTTGATTGGCAACAATTCCAACCGCCCAGCCGTCGATTCTTGCATAAGCAGTTATTATCGTCTTTCCATAACCGGCTTTGTATTCGTCTATTTCGGAATTATCAACAATTCTTGCTAATAGTTCATAAGTATCGTAAGGTTTTGTAGTATCTTCCGGAAGAATAGAGTAAATCTCTTTAGATGAAAACTTGGGTAGGGCAGAAGCAATTCTATTAAAACCGGCTACTTCATTATTTCCATATTTATTGACGATACTTCTAATTTGTGCAAGACATTCCTGATCATTTTTCATAATGTAATCAGTAACACCGGAAATGTTTGATTGAACACGTGCACCGCCTAAATTCTCATTATCAATCTCCTCTCCAATAGCTGCTTTAACAAGATGTGAACCGGCTAAAAATACAGAACCTTCTCCTTCTACTATTAGAGCTTCGTCACTCATTATTGGTAGATAAGCTCCTCCGGCTACACATGGACCCATAATAGCAGAAATTTGAGGAATACCCATAGAAGACATAACTGCATTGTTGCGGAAAATTCTTCCGAAATGTTCCTTGTCAGGAAATATATCTTCCTGAAGCGGTAGAAAAACTCCGGCGCTATCAACTAAATAAATAATAGGTAAGCGGTTTTCGATTGCAATTTCCTGGGCTCTTAGATTTTTTTTTGCAGTAATAGGAAACCACGCTCCGGCTTTTACTGTAGCATCATTTGCTACTATAACAAAGTTCTTGCCATGGATTTTTCCAATTCCATAAATTGTACCGGCAGACGGGGCACCCCCGTATTCTTCATACATACCGTAAGCAGCAAAAGTATTCAATTCCAAAAATCTGGAATCTTTATCAATAAGAAGTTCTATTCTTTCTCTTGCAGTTAATTTTCCTTTTTCATGCTGTCTTTCAATGGCATTTTTACCGCCTCCAAGTTTTACATTCTCTTTAATAGCTTCAACTTTTCTAACCAGGTTTTTATAATAATCTTCTTTTCGAAGAGTGGATTCATTTTGTTGAAGTGAGGTCCCGATCGGTTTCATATTTTTCCTTAATCCTGTAATAGATCTCTTGCTAATACAATTCTTTGTACTTCGGATGTACCTTCACCAATGGTTAGTAGTTTAACATCCCTATAAAATTTTTCAACAGGATAATCTTTAACGAATCCGTAACCGCCGAATATTTGCACTGCTTCATTAGCAGCTTTAGTTGCTATTTCACTTGCAAACAATTTTGCCTTTGCAGCAATTGAAAAGACAGATTGACCACTATCCTTTAATAGTGCTGCTTTAAAAGTCATTAATCGTGCTGCTTCAATTTCAGTTGCCATATCGGATAACTTAAATTGTATTCCCTGAAATTCTGAAATCGGTTTATTGAATTGTTTTCTTTCTTTAGAGTAGGAGATAGAAGCTTCCAAACAACCCTGGGCTAAACCAACACTTAAAGCTGCAATTGAAATTCTACCACCTTCCAATATTTTCATTGCCTGGACAAATCCTTCTCCTTCGTTACCGATTAAGTTTTCTTTTGGAACGATACAGTAATCAAAAAGTAATTGAGTTGTTTCACTTGCTCTCATTCCAAGCTTGTTTTCTTTTTTGCCCGCACTAAATCCGGGAAATCCTTTTTCAAGTATGAAAGCAGAAATTCCTTTTTTGCCTTTTGACTTATCGGTTATTGCCATAACAACTGCTGTATTACCGGAAGCACCATGTGTAATAAAATTCTTTGTCCCGTTTAGAATATACTTGTTACCATCTAATACAGCAGTAGTTTGCATCGCTGCAGCATCACTTCCTGAGGATGGTTCTGTTAGTCCCCATGCACCGATGATCTTTCCACTTGCAAGATCTGGCAAATATTTTTTCTTCAGTTCCTCATTAGCGTGCATTAAGATGTGGTTTGTGCATAATCCGTTATGTGCTGCAACTGAAAGAGCAATGGAAGGATCAATCCTGGCAAGTTCTTCTACAACAAGTGCATATTCAACATAACCTAATCCGGCACCTCCATATTCTTCGGGAACAAGTATTCCTAAAAATCCTAATTCACCAAGCTGCCTCATTATTTCTATTGGGAATTTCTGCGATTCATCATAATCCATAACAACAGGTTTAATAACACTTTCTGCAAAATCCCTTATTGTATCTCTTATTGTTTTTCGGTTTTCATCAAGTTCAATTATGAATTGTGTATTATTATTTTCCATTTCAAGTCCTGTTTTTGTCCTTAAAGTTATTGTAAATCATTTCTGCAACCTGATAAGGTGAAGTCGTCCCGTCTAAAACTAATTTCAGTGAATCGATTAAGAATTTTTCAATTTCGTCAGACCATAATTCATTCTGCAGAATTTTTTCAGTAATCTCTTTAATTCTTAGTTTGTAATTTTCTTCCCGCTTTTCTTTAAGTAAATTATTATTGATCAAATAATCAGAATGACGTTTAATCTCTTCTGCAATTTCACTTGTTCCAACATTTTCAGAAGCAATACATTTTATTATTCCGGGTAACCAATCATTTGCAGTATGATCTCTCAGCATCAAAATTGTTTTAAGTGCGGTTAATGCGGAATCAGAACCGGGTCTATCACTTTTGTTAAGAACAAAGAAGTCGGCTATTTCCATTAAACCGGCTTTCATAGCTTGAATTGAATCGCCTGATTCCGGCACCAGAACGACAATCGTTGTATCAGCAGTCTTTGCAATGTCAAGTTCGGATTGACCAACGCCAACCGTTTCGAATATAATATAATCGTAACCGGCAGCATCTAAAACATCTGCAGCATCAATTGTTTTTTTACTAAGTCCGCCTAAACTTCCACGTGTTGCCATACTACGGATAAATATTCCCTGATCATTTCCAATGTCGGTCATTCGCACACGATCGCCTAATAATGCACCACCGGTAAATGGACTGGTCGGATCGACAGCAATTATTCCAACTTTTTTATTCTCTTTACGGTAAAATTTTGCCAAATAATTTGTTAATGTTGATTTTCCTGCACCGGGAGGACCGGTTATTCCGATTCTGTAAGCTCTTCCGGTTTTCTTGTGAAGCTCTTTCAATAATTCGGTTGATACGGAATTATTTGACTCAACAATACTTATGGCACGGGAAACGTATCTTTTATCATTGTTAAATACTTTTTCAACAATTTCATTTACATTCATAAAAATATTTTTCCAGTTAAGGATTAGTTTTCAAAAATACTATTGTTTGTACAAGTTTACTTCATAAATATATTTTTTAACACTTTCCGGAACGAGGAAATCAATTGGAAGATTATTCCTAACCCGTTCTCGAATATCGGTTGAAGATATTTCGATTGTAGGTGTATCAACTAAAACAGCATTATTAAAAAATCTGTTCCTCTTTTCTTCAATATCTGTTTTTCTTTTCATAACTACAAGTTTAGCAAGACGGATTATTTCGTCGGGTTGATTCCATTTATCGAACACTAATAAATTATCGTAACCGATAATCAGCTCTAACGATTCATACTTTTCACTTAAATGAAGCAATGTATTATAGGTGTAGGATATTCCTTCCGACTTAATTTCATAATCCGAATAATCGAAAAAGGGGATATTGCTAATAGCCAGTTTAACCATATTTAATCTATGTTCGCTCTCCGATGAAACTAAGTTGGTTTTATGTGGAGAAACATAACAGGGAATGAAAAATATTTTTTCCAGATCTCTTTTTTCGAGGACATATTGAGCAGTAATTAAATGCCCGTAGTGAATTGGATCGAATGTACCGCCAAATATTCCAATTTTATTTTTCATCAGGGTTTAACAGTATTAAGTGTGAAAAAGTTACGAATTAAATCGCGAAGCATTTCAACCTCGTAATCGCACACTACCTTAGAATAACCTTCGCTGTTTTTACTTTGCATCTTCTTAAACGCAAGTCTAATTGCAACTCTAAAATATTGTTTACGAATCTTTTCATCAACCCATCCTTTTCTAAATCTAAGTGAGGAACTTATAATTTTTACATGATCCTTCGGAAAATTCAACAACTCACTTTCCTCATTTAATTCAATTTCAATTATTGCTTTTTCTCTTCTAATTGAATATCTGAAAAGTAAAAAGAAATAGATTATTAGTCCCACCATAAAAATAAATCCAAACCAGAAAGTAGTTTCAAAGCTAACAGAAAAATTCCAGATGAAGTGGAATAAAATTGCAAGGATTAATCCGGTAATCGGCAAAAACGTTCTGGAGATTTTAATGTTAAACTTAGCCATTCCCAGAAAGGCGCCAAAAGTTCCTGTGGAAATCATATGCATAACGGCAGAAAAAAATGAACGAACAATTACAAGATATAACCAGGAACTGAATGTATCTCCGTAGGTTATGAAATATGTAAAATTTTCTGTCATTCCAAATCCTAAACCGATAGCACCGCCATAGACTAACCCATCAGTAATATTATCAAATTTTCTTGAATTAACAGACCAGATTAAAAAAATTCCTTTTGCAATTTCTTCCGAGATTGGTGCAAAGATAATTGTTTGTATCAAATTGTTGTTAGGATTTCCGTCTTCGGTCAGTCCGGTAAAATTACCCAGAAGTGCGTTACCTAAAATTCCAAATATAATAGCGCCGAACGCACCCCATAAAAAGTGCAGGATAACAAATCTAATTGGTTCTCTTTCATATTTGTCCATTCTCCAGATAATGAACAGATAGATTATCATGGGAATCAAAGCAGCAAAAAAAGAAGCATTAGTGGACATTTATTAATCTCATTTCGTTTATTTATAATAGGATAAAGGGAAATTCTTAAGTTATACCTTATCTAATGATATTTAATCAATTCTTGATTATAAACGAATTGGTAACTATATTTTGACCCAATTTTTTCGCTCTTTGTTAAAATGATAATAAAATATACAAATTTTTCAGACGGCATCCATCAAATTATATTTGATGAGCCGGTAGAAAAAGTAGGTTTGGATAAATTGTTCGTTGGAAATGTTCATGTTGACTGCCGGATGGATAAATCCCAGCACCAGATAGTTCTGAATTGTGAAACGCAAGCAAATTCCAATATGATATGCGATAGGTGCGGATCTGATTTTATGGCAACATTGAATTCAAAATTCCAGATGAGCTACATTTTTTCTAAAGTCCAGGAAGTTTCTGAAGATTATAATGTCAAATTTCTTTCTCCCGATCAAGATAAGATTGACATTAGCAAAGATGTATATGAGTATGCTGAACTTTCCATTCCTATGAAAATTTTGTGTAGTGATGATTGCAAAGGATTATGTCCTGTCTGCGGAATTAATTTGAATCAGGGAAGTTGCAATTGTCATTTAGAAAAAAATAATGATATTTGGGAACCATTAAAAAAATTAAAATCTAAAAACTAAACAAAGGTTAAACGATGCCTAATCCGAAACGTAAGATGTCTAAGAGTAGAAGGGATAAGCGCAGAACACATTATAAGGCAACTGTTCCTACCTTAAGTCGTTGCTCAAATTGTGGTGAACTTAAATTAAGCCACAGAGCATGCCCGAGCTGCGGTTATTATGCCGGCAGATCGATGTTCGTACCTGAATCCTAACATTCTTAATTATTTGTAATGACTAAAAATAACAATGACATTAAATGCATAATTGCAGTTGATGCTATGGGGGGCGATTTTGCCCCTAAGAATGTTATACTTGGTGCTCTTGATGCATTTAATGAAAGTAACGACTTTCAACTTATTCTTATAGGCGATAAAGAAAAAATTTTATCGACTGCGCGTGAAGAAAACATCTCCATTGATGATAACATGATTCTTCATTCATCTCAAGTTATTGAAATGGGGGATTCACCTACGCAAGCTTTAAAAGCCAAACCCGATTCTTCGATTGTAGTTGGTGCCAAATTAGTTAAAGATAAGAAAGCTCACGCTTTTGTTAGTGCCGGTAATACCGGTGCAATGATGGCTGCTTCAACTTTAATTATGGGAAGAATTGAAGGCGTTAGCAGACCAACAATTGGTGCTTCATTTCCTACAACGCAAAATAAATTCTGTTTATTGTTTGATGTTGGTGCAAGTGTTGATAGTAAACCACAACATCTTTTTGAATATGCAATTCTTGGTTCCATCTTTGCAAAAGAAATTTTTAATTGCGAAAATCCTTCCGTTGGTGTTTTAAGTGTTGGTGAAGAAGAATCCAAAGGTAACGAGTTATCATTAGCAGCACACAAATTATTAAAAGAATCTAAATTGAATTTTATTGGTAATGTTGAAGGCCGCGATATAGTTAAAGGAAATGTTGATGTTATTGTATGCGATGGTTTTCTTGGTAATGTTATCTTAAAATTCGGCGAAAGTGTCCTTGCACTTTTAAAATCACGAATTAAGGATTACGCTAAAAAAGGTTTATTGAACAAAATTTATGCTCTCATCGTTAAAAAGGTTTTAAAAGCTTCATTAAGTGATATGGATTATCAAACGCACGGAGGAGTTCCTCTTCTTGGTGTAAATGGTATTAGCATTATTGGTCATGGATCAAGCAGCCCACTGGCTATTAAAAATATGGTTTTACGTGCAAAGGAAATGTACGATAAAAAATTAATTCAGAAATTTCAGGAAGCTATTAAAGATTATGCCGCAACAAAATAAAAAATTTAATGCTGCAATTACTGCAGTCGGAATGTACGCACCCGAAAAGGTAATGGATAACAAATTTTTTGAATCGATTGTTGATACAAATAATGAATGGATTATCTCGCGTACCGGTATAAAAGAACGCCGAAAGATGGAAAACGGTGCTACGAGCGATATGGCAGCTTTTGCAGTTCAGGACTTAATGAAAAATTCCGGTTTGAAACCTGAAGAAATTGAAGTGATAATAGTTGCTACAGTTACACCGGATATGTTTTTTCCGGCTTGTGCATGTTTAGTTCAGGATAAAATTGGTGCCAAGAATGCATGGGGTTTCGATTTATCTGCCGCTTGCTCTGGCTTTTTATTTGCACTTGAAACCGGTGCAAAATTAGTTGAGAGCGGTGCTTATAAAAAAGTTATTGTCGTTGGTTCCGATAAGATGACGGCTATTACGGATTATACCGATAGAAATACCTGTATCTTGTTCGGCGATCTTGCAGCGGCCGTATTACTTGAACCTACAGAAGATCTTAACTATGGAATAAAAGATTCACTGTTATATGTTGATGGTACGGGTAAAGAAAGTTTGTATATGAAAGCCGGTGGCAGTGCACGACCAGCTACTCACGAAACTGTTGATAATAAATGGCATTATATTTATCAGGATGGAAAAGCAGTTTTCAAAGTTGCTGTTAAAGGTATGGCAGATGTTTCTTATGAAATTATGAAAAAGAATAATCTATCTGCAGATGATGTTGCATATCTTGTTCCTCACCAGGCAAATATGAGAATTATTGATGCTACTGCTGAGCGGATGGGAATTTCTAAAGACAAAGTTATGATTAATATCGATAGATACGGCAATACAACAGCAGCTACAATTCCTTCTTGTATTACTGAATACTATCGCAATGGAAAAATTAAGAAAGGTGATAATCTAATCCTTTCAGCATTTGGAGCCGGTTATACTTGGGGCGCAATCTATCTTACATGGAGTATTGATTAATGGGTAAGAAAGCTTTCATATTTCCCGGACAGGGTTCTCAATATGTTGGAATGGCTAAAGATTTGTATGATAATTCCGTTGAAGCTAAGGAGATGATACGGACTGCCGAAGAAGCAATTGGTGTTCAGCTTTCTCACATTATGTTTAATGGTCCCGAAGATTCCTTAAAACAAACCGATATAACACAACCGGCTATTTTTGTTCACAGTGTCGTTCTGGCAAGTATAATAAGAACTATCGACCCGGATATGGTTGCCGGACATTCATTGGGCGAGTACTCTGCACTTGTATCTGCAAAGGCAATTCAATTTTATGAAGCAATTAAACTTGTTCATACGCGCGGAAGTGCTATGCTTCAATCTGGAATTGAACAACCCGGTACAATGGCTGCTATTGTTGGTCTGTTACCGGATAAATTAGAACAAATTTGCAATGAAGCTTCATCTGCTGGAATTGTACAATGCGCAAATTTCAATTCACCAGGACAAATTGTAATTAGTGGTTCTATTGATGGTGTTAGGGCAGCAATGGAACTATCTAAAAAGGAAAGGGCTAAACTTGTAAAGGAATTAGTTGTAAGTGGTGCCTTCCATTCTCCGCTTATGGCATCTGCAAAAGATAAATTAAAACTTAAACTCGATTCTACTCCTTTTTATGATGCCAAGATTCCAGTTTATACAAATGTAACTGCAAGTCCGGTTCAGGATAAAAATAAAATTAAAGAGTTATTGTTCGAACAATTATCGAAACCTGTTAGATGGGAAGAAACTATTGTTAACATGATAAATGATGGTGCCGATGAATTTTATGAAATTGGTCCTGGAAAAGTTCTTCAGGGACTTGTAAAAAGAATTAATCCAGATGTAAAAATCTTTGGTATTGATAAATACAGTGATGTTGAAAGGTACCTTTAATGCAAAATAAATTTGAGAAGAGGATTAATGGATTTTACATCGATCCTCAAATCTTCACTGCTAAGTTTGTTAAATCATGCGACACATGTATTTGCAGCGGTGAATGTTGTTATTATGGTGTCTATACCGATAAAAAAGAATATGAAAAAATCATTAGCGTAAAAGATAGAATTTTAAAATCGATGGATGATTCACAAATCAAAGATCCATCCAAATGGTTCGAACAACCGGAAGTTGATCCGGACTTTGAATCAGGTATTGCAGTTGGAACAGAAGTATATAACGGAAAATGTGTTTTTTTAGATAAACAGGGATTCTGCACTCTTCAAAAAATGGCTATTGAAGATGGAGAATTTAAGTGGAAATATAAACCATTGTATTGTATATTATTCCCGCTCGTTATATTCGAAGGGGCACTTACAATAGATGACGAACACATTAATAGAATGCACTATTGTAATTTAATGCAAAATCAAACCGTTACTATTTTTGAACATAGTAAAGAGGAAATTAGATTTTTATTAGGTGAAAAGGGCTTTGAAGAATTACTTCAATATAAAGAAGATTACCTGAACTCAATTAAGGAAGAAAAAATTGCAATCGAAAAATAAGCGCGCTATAGTTACCGGTGGTACTAGAGGAATTGGTAAAGCTATTGTAAAAGAATTAGCTTCTAAGAGCTGTTGTGGAGTACTTTTTTCTGATGTCGCATTCATTTATAACAGTTGCGATGAGTGTGCCGCAGAAATTGAAAAAGAAGTGGGAAGTCTTGATACTAAAATTATTGGATTCAAAGCTGATGCAACATCCTTAGAAGATGCTCAGAAAACAGTTGATGCTGCAATTGAAAAATTAGGCGGTGTTGATATCCTTGTTAATAATGCCGGAATTACCAGAGATAATTTACTTTTAAGAATGTCCGAAAAAGAATGGGATGACGTTATTAATGTTAATCTTAAAAGTGTTTTCAATTATACCAAAGCCGTTTTGAAACACATGGTTAATCAACGTTACGGAAGGATAGTTAATATTGCTTCTGTAGTTGGTTTAATCGGTAATGCCGGTCAGGCAAATTATGCTGCTTCAAAATCCGGAATAATTGGTTTTTCTAAATCGATTGCCCGTGAAGTTGCTTCAAGAAATATTACAGTAAATTGTGTAGCACCTGGTTTTATTGAAACAGATATGACCAAAAGTTTAAATGAAAAACAGAGAGAGATGCTCTCTCAAACTATTCCAATGAAAAGAATGGGAAAACCGGAAGATATTGCCCGTGTTGTTGGTTTTCTGTGCAGTCCTGACGCCGATTATATTACTGGTCAGGTTATTGCTGTTGATGGCGGAATGACGATGTAAATAAATTAATTAATCATTATTTATCAACATTAAAGGAGTAATAAATGGACGTTGAAGCAAAAGTAAAAGAAATAATTATGGATAAACTGGGAGTTGAAGAATCTCAGATTACGCCTGAAGCTTCATTCACAAACGACCTCGGTGCAGATTCTCTTGATATAGTTGAACTTGTTATGGGTTTTGAATCTGCTTTCAACATCTCTATTCCAGACGAAGATGCTGAAAAAATCTCTACCGTTGGCGACGCTACAAAATATTTGAAAGAAAAATTAGGTTAATTCGAATTATAAGAGACAGTTTTTATCAATTATAAATTAAAGACTGTCTCTATTTCTTTCATCAAAAAATTCATGGAGATATAATGAGTAAAAGGAGAGTGGTAATAACTGGAATTGGTGCAGTTACTCCAATTGGTAATAACACTCAGGAATTCTGGGATAATATGATGGCCGGTAAAAGCGGTGCTAATCTGATCACCCGCTTTGATGCATCTTCTTTTCCAACTCAATTTGCTTGTGAAGTAAAAAACTTTGATCCTCTTACCTATATTGATAAAAAAGAAGTTAAGAGGATGGATCCTTACACTCATTATGCCCTCGCGACTGCTGCTATGGCATTGGAGGACTCTAAAATTGATCTTTCAAAAATTGATAATGAACGTGCCGGCGTTATATTCGGTAGCGGAATAGGTGGCATATTAACATTAACCGATGTTCATTCGCAATTTCTCGAAGGTGGTCATAAACGAGTTTCTCCTTTCTTTGTTCCAATGATGATTCCAGATATTGCAGCCGGTCAGATCTCAATCAAATATGGTTTGAAAGGCCCTAATTATGCTACTGTATCAGCTTGTGCTACATCTTCACATGCTATTGCAGATGCATTTATGTTGATACAACGAGGGTCGGCAGATATAATCTTCAGCGGTGGTTCAGAATATTCAATTATGCCCCTTGCTGTTGCCGGTTTCTGTTCAGCAAGAGCGCTTTCAAATTGGAACGATCGCTACCTCGAAGCTTCACGTCCATTTGATAAGGATCGTAATGGATTTGTAATGGGCGATGGCGGCGGAACAATTGTTCTTGAAGAATTAGAACATGCACTAAAACGCGGTGCATATATTTATGCAGAAATAGTTGGAATCGGCTTAACCGGAGACGCTTTCCATGTTACAGCCCCTCCTCCGGGCGGCGAAGGTGCATTTAGATCGATGCGCGAAGCTATTAAGGATGGTAATATTCAGCCAGAACAGGTTGATTATATTAACGCACATGGTACATCAACAGAATTAAATGATTTGAACGAAACAAAAGCTATTAAAACTCTATTTGGTGATCATGCATATAAATTAGCTATTAGTTCTACTAAATCGATGACAGGACATTTGCTTGGTGCAGCCGGTTCTGTTGAAGCTATTGCAACTGTATTAGCAATTAAAAACTCTATTATTCCACCAACAATTAATTTAGATAACCCGGATCCTGAATGCGATCTCAATTATACTCCAAAGGTACCGGCCAAACGGGAAATTAATTACGCAATAAGCAATACATTTGGATTTGGCGGTCATAATGCCAGTATTCTGTTTAAAAAATTTGTAGGCTGATTTTGTTTGGTAAATTTTTTGAAAGTCTTGTTAAGATTTTCAAGTATAATAAAGAAGATTCCTTTCCTCAAGAAATTCAAGAAAAACTTGAATCCCTACAAAATATTCTTGGTTTCAAAATTGATAATTCCTTCTTTTACATTAAGGCAATTACTCATAGATCTTATCTGGAATTAAATCCGGAATTAGAGAAATCCAATGAGAGACTGGAATTTCTTGGTGATTCTGTGCTCAATATGATTGTTGCAAAATATCTTTTTGAAATTTACCCAAATGAAGGGGAAGGATTTTTAACTAAAGCGCGCTCATCTCTTGTTAATAGAGAAAGATTATTCCAAACCGCAGAAAATCTGGATCTTAAAAAATTTCTGATGTATAATCATCGTTATCTTGGTGATTCTCTGGAAGGATTAAAAACTATTTTAGCAGATTGCTTGGAAGCAGTGATTGGTGCAATTTATTTGGATAAAGGAATTAAAGTTGCAGAAAATTTTATTCTCGAAAATCTTTTAATCCCCAACGAAGAAGATTCCGGTTATCTTATTGATAAAAATTATAAAGGACAGCTTCTTGAATTTACACACGCAAAGAAAATGGAGCAGCCACGGTATATTGTAGCAAAAGTGGAAGGACCCGAACACAAAAGAGAATTTACGATCGATGTTTTTATAGGTGAAAAACTCTTAGGTACAGGTAAAGGTGGAAGTAAAAAATCCGCAGAGCAGGATGCGTCTAGAATTGCCCTCTCTCAATTAAAATTAAATTATAATAAAAATATAAAATAAAATTCCTTCATTCGATTTCTCTCCTTTTACTTATATTTAGTATCAAAATTAACAAATTAATGACAAAACTATCCCTCGTGAGTATTGTATGAACAATTTTGAATTCTTCGACAAATTTGTTGACCGTCATATCGGCCCAAGTAAAAACGATGTTACAAAAATGTTAGATGCAGTTGGTGTTAAATCGCTTGATGAATTAATTGATAAAACTATTCCCGGTTCAATTAGACTTAAAGATAATTTGATTCTTGATGAACCGATGACAGAATTTGAACTGCTGAATCATCTTAAAGAACTTGCCTCGAAAAACAAAGTATTTAAAAACTATATTGGATTAGGATACTATCCAACAATAACTCCCGGTGTTATTAGAAGAAATATTTTAGAAAATCCCGGATGGTACACTCAGTATACACCTTATCAGGCAGAGATTTCGCAAGGAAGGTTAGAAGCTCTTCTTAATTTCCAGACAATGATAATTGATTTAACCGGATTACCTATTGCCAATGCCTCTTTGTTAGATGAAGCAACGGCTGCTGCAGAAGCAATGGGAATGTTTTACGCAGCAAGAAAATCGAATAAGAAAAATGCTAATGTATTTTTTGTAAGTAATGAAGTCTTACCGCAAACAATAGATGTACTTAAAACCCGTTCTGCACCTTTAGGAATTGAAATTAGAATAGGCGACCACAGAACAACAGAATTATCGGACGATATATTTGCTCTGCTTGTTCAATATCCGGCAACCGATGGTGAAATCTTCGATTACTCTGATCTTTTTAGAAATGCAACCGATAAAGGAATTTATAAAACCGTTGCAGCCGATCTTCTAAGTCTGGCATTATTAACTCCTCCCGGAGAATTTGGAGCTGATGTTGTTGTCGGTTCTGCTCAGAGATTCGGAGTTCCAATGGGTTATGGCGGACCTCACGCTGCATTCTTTGCAACAAAGGATGAATTTAAAAGACAAATTCCCGGTAGAATAATTGGTGTTTCCGTTGATGCTCAGGGAAAGCGCGCATTGAGAATGGCTCTGCAAACAAGAGAACAACATATTAAACGTGAACACGCTACCAGTAATATTTGTACAGCTCAGGTATTACTTGCTATAATGGCCGGAATGTATGCAGTTTATCATGGACCTAAAGGAATTAAAGCCATTGCTGATCGAGTTAATCAGTTAACTTCACTTCTGAACAATAATCTTAAAGAGTTAGGAATTGTACAGAAGAATAAATATTTCTTCGATACCTTATTTATAGAATTGAATTCTGCTGAAATTGCTAAATCTATTTACATAAAAGCTTTAGAAAGAAAAATTAATTTAAGATTGATAGATGAAAAGTCGATAGGAATATCGATCGCAGAACCAAACACATTAGACGATATTAATGAATTGACGGAAATATTCGCTTTATCACTCAATAAAAAGTTTGACAGTAAAAAGAACAGTAAAGACTTGAGCGGAAGTATTCCTGAAACTCTAATTCGAAAATCCGAGTTTTTAACTCATTCGGTTTTTAATTCATATTATTCCGAAACTGAAATGCTCCGTTATATTAAAGGACTTGAGAAAAAGGATCTTTCTTTAACCCAATCGATGATTCCTCTCGGTTCTTGCACAATGAAGTTAAACGCTTCATCAGAAATGTTCGGCATAACATGGAATGAATTTGCTGACTTACATCCTTTCGCACCACTTGATCAAGCCGAAGGATATAGAGAATTAATCTCTAAATTGGAAAACGATCTTGCTATAATTACAGGATTCAAAGCTGTATCGATGCAACCTAATTCCGGTGCTCAGGGAGAATACACAGGTTTATTAGTAATTAGAGCTTACCATCATAGTCGTGGAGACCTGCAAAGGAATATCGTTCTCATTCCATCATCGGCACATGGTACAAATCCGGCAAGTGCTGTAATGGCGGGTGGTAAAGTAGTTGTTGTTAAATGTGATGATAAAGGAAATATCGATATCAATGATTTAAAAGTGAAAGCTGAACAATACAAAGAAAACTTATCCGCTCTGATGGTTACCTATCCATCCACACATGGAGTATTCGAAGAAGAGATAATTGAAATATGCGATATCATTCATAAGAATGGTGGACAGGTTTACATGGATGGCGCTAACTTAAACGCTCAGCTTGGATTAACAAGCCCCGGTTTAATTGGTGCTGATGTTTGCCATCTGAATCTTCATAAAACGTTTACAATTCCACACGGAGGCGGTGGTCCCGGTATGGGTCCGATTGCAGTAGCCGAGCACCTTGTTCCGTTTTTACCCGGTCATCCAATTGTAAAAATTGGTAACGAAAAAAGTATTAATGCTGTATCTGCTGCTCCATGGGGAAGTGCAAGTATCTTAGTTATTCCTTATGCTTATATTAAAATGATGGGTGGCGAGGGATTAACTTATGCAACTAAAATTGCAATTCTAAATGCAAATTATATTAAAGCTAAACTTACTAATTATTACTCTACTCTTTATGCCGGTAAAAATGGTTTTGTTGCTCATGAATTGATTTTTGATACTAGAGGTTTTAAACAGTCTGCTAACATAGAAGTGGAAGATATAGCAAAGAGATTGATGGATTATGGTTTCCATGCTCCAACAGTATCATTCCCGGTCCCAGGTACATTAATGGTTGAACCTACTGAAAGTGAATCGCTTTACGAATTAGACCGGTTCTGCCATGCGATGATCTCTATTAAAAAAGAAATTGATAATGTTGAAAATGGAACATGGGATAAAATTGACAACCCATTAAAAAATTCTCCGCACGTTGCAAATGTTGTTATTTCTGATGAATGGAATCATAAATATTCACGAGAGATTGCAGCTTTCCCGGCTAACTATGTTAAAGAAAATAAATTCTGGCCAATTGTTAGCAGAGTTAATAATGCTTACGGAGATCGTAATCTTGTTTGTAGTTGTCTTCCAATAAGTGAATATGAAGAAACTAAAGTCAATTAAAGGCAAATATGTATAATATCTGTCAATTATTATCCGAGTCCAAAACAATTGCTGTTGTTGGTATTTCACGGGACTCACATAAGATTAGTAGAAAGATTGCTCTCTTTCTTAAAGAAGTTGGTTATAATGTAGTTGGTGTTAACCCTTCCATTGGTGGTGAAAGTGCCGACGGAATCAAGATATATAAAACTATTGCGGAGATACCTCACAGTATTGATATTATTGATGTCTTCAGAAGGTCGGAAGATATTCCTGAATTGATTGATGACGTAATACTTAAAATGCCTAAAGCTCTCTGGCTTCAACAGGGAATTAGAAACGATCTTGCGGTTAAACCTGTTATCGAAAAAGGGATTATGGCTATTCAGGATGAATGTATCTTTGTACAATATAATTATTGCAAATCACTTAATAAGCTTTGAAAGAAACCGGTTGCGATGAAAATGCTTTCTAACAAATTCATTTTTTTTGCAATCGGTTATTTTTTTATCGTTACCGTCAATCTATTTGCTAATCCGGATTCATTAATTGTAAAAGAACAATTCTATTCAGTAGATTCAATTGCCGTTAGCGGTAATGATATAACGGAAGAGTACATAATTCTCAGAGAATTAACCTTCAAGCCCGGTGATATTGTATCCGGATCGCAATTGCAATTCAATAAAGAAAGAATCTTTAGTTTAAGATTATTTACAAAGGTTGAACTCTATCCTGTTACAGAAAATGAAAAAAGTATAATCAAAATAGATGTTAAAGAGAGCTGGTATATCTATCCAATTCCTTTTATTCGTCGTCAGGATGGCTCAATGTCTAAACTATCTTATGGAATTAATTTTTCATTCAAAAATTTCAGGGGTAGAAACGAACATTTAAGAACTATCATTAGTCTCGGTTACGATCCATTCTTCGCATTGGTATATCTAAATCCGGCATTAGATTATAAAAGAAATCTGGGTCTGGGATTTGGATTATATTTTCTTAAAATGAATAATAAAAGTGAAGTTGCAAAAAGACTTTACGGAGGCGACTTCAGATATAAATTTTATTCAACTGAAATTGATTTAGCAAAGAGACTGAATCAATTTAATGAGATCCTTGCCGGCGTCGGTTTCGATTATATTGAAGGTCCTGATTCGCCATTAAAAAGAATTACAGCATCTGGTGAAAAGATTGATAGAGTGATTTCACTTATACTAGGATATAATTACGATTCCAGGGATTTAAAACAATTCTCTCAAAATGGTATTTTCAGCTCAATCTATTTCAAACATAAGGGCTTTGGCTTAGCCGATATTGATTACAATCTATTTGGATTTGATTTTAGAGAATACCGGAGCATTGTAGAGGACTTATCCGCCCGATGGAGATTTACAGTTCGACATACATTCGGTAGTACAATTCCATTGTATGACTATTCATTTCTTGGTTATGATGAATATGTAAGGGGTTATAGCAATCAAAATAGCGAAGGAAACAATCTTTTACTTACTTCCATTGAAGTCAGTTATCCGGTAATAAAAGAATGGGATTTTAGTATTAAGCTTCCGCTTATTCCGCGGCAATTAACTTCTGCAAGAATAGGGATTTATCTTTCTGCTTTTACTGATGCCGGGCAGGTATTTAATAATCATCAAAGACTTAATTTCAGTAACTTTAGCACAGGTTACGGTTTCGGTTTAACAATTTTAGCATTACCTTACAATGCGATTCGTTTTGAATATGCATTTAATAAAATTGGCAAAGGAGAATTTTTATTTGGAACAGGATTTTCTTTCTAATATCGATCTTTTTTATACGGATGAACCCGTTGAAGAAAAAGAGATAATTATATCAGGGGAGGAAGTACATCACATTAAAGATGTTTTGCGATATTCTGTTCATGACAGGATTTTTGTTACTGATGGTAAAGGGAATATTTACAAATCATTGATTACTGAAATCAATAAAGCTACCATGCGATGCTCTATAGGTGAAGTATGGCATTACAAGAACCCGTTTGACAATTTAACATTTTGCATTCCGCGTCTTAGAACAATGGATCGACTGGAATTTGCTTTAGAAAAATGTGTTGAGCTTGGCATTACTAATTTTATTATTTTCGATTCGATCAGGACAGTTATCAAAGGAGCCAAAATTGAACGATGGGAAAAAGTTCTGCTGGCAGCAATGAAACAATCCCTGAGAGCATGGTTACCAAAGGTTCAATATATTTCAAGCGTTTCTCAGATTGCAGCATTCCCAGGCAAAAGAGTGATATTTGAACAGAGCGCGGTTTTACCATTCAATAAATTTCTTTCTCAACCGCAAATATCTGCCAATAAACAAGAAAATATTTATTTGGTCTTTGGTCCCGAAGGCGGATTTGCCGATGAGGAAATTGCAATGACTAAAAAATGTTCATTCGTTAAATTGACCGACAACAGGTTAAGATCTGAAACGGCTATTATTGCTGCGGCAAGTATAATTTCTATGGAATTGGTATAAAAAGAATTTACAAGTTATATCAAATCAATAATTCTTTTTACTAACCTTTCAAAATCTACTTTTACTTTTTCAGCGGTTTCCATTACTTCTGAATGTGATAATTTAGTAGGGGAGAGACCGGCAGCAAAATTTGTAATACAGGAAATTGAACCGACTTTAAGTCCAAGAAATGAAGCATAAACAGCTTCGTGAAAAGTTGACATACCTACAGCATCTCCACCGAATTTCTGCATCATTTTAATTTCGGCTTTTGTTTCGTAACTGGGTCCTTTTGTAAACCAATAAACACCTTCTCTTAAACTAATCTGCTCTTTAATAGCAGCAAGTTTTATTTTATCGTTTATTTCTTTTGATGGGAAATCGATAAAATCATTCCGCTTATCTATCGTAGTTAATCCTAATACTTCTGTTAATTCCTTTTTAATTGCAATACCGTTAAAAGAAGAAATTAACATTAAATCTCCCGGCTTAAAATTAGTGTTTATACCGCCGGCTGC
>Ga0067045_1002849_pt1 | contig 41002 bp, 36 predicted proteins | sample TerdegcTABiofilm_FD_59184 | JGI IMG/M metagenome (GOLD analysis project Ga0067045, IMG submission 59184) | Combined Assembly of (Gp0054472, Gp0054536) Wastewater bioreactor microbial communities from Singapore -Terephthalate degrading... | reverse complement strand
GCAGTGAGTTGGGACTTCCGCCCATACCACCCAATGCAGGCAGGTCAACCGAGGGACGAGAGGAGTTTCGCATTGCCGCCTAAACTTCACGCCGCTACTTTTACAGGAAATCCTGGACTTGACCAGGGATAAAGACTCAAAGAAAACCCCTTGTGCCTTTGTGTCTTTGTGTGGAATAGTTTTCCTCACACAGAGGCACAAAGACACAAAGAAAAACCCTTTGCGCCTCTGTGTCTTTGTGTGGGATATTTTCCTCACACAGAGGCACAAAGACACAAAGAAAAAACCTTGTGCCTTTGTGTCTTTGTGTGGAATAGTTTTCCTCACACAGAGGCACAAAGAAAACCCTTTGCGCCTCTGTGTCTTTGTGCGGGATATTTTCCTCACACAGAGACACAAAGAAAACCCTTTGTGCCTCTGTGTCTTTGTGTGGGATATTTTCCTCACACAGAGGCACAAAGACACAAAGAAAAACCCCCTTGTGCCTTTGTGTCTTTGTGTGGGATAGTTTTCTCACATAGAGGCACAAAGACACAAAGAAAAACCCCCTTGTGCCTTTGTGTCTTTGTGTGGGATAGTTTTCTCACACAGAGGCACAAAGACACAAAGAAAACCCCCGCCTTGTGCAACCGCCACGGCGTGGCTATAATACGTCCAACTCGGCGAGGAGGGTTGCCGTGGACGGGAGACAATTCGCGGTGGGCGCCATCGTGTTCGCCCTCATCTGCTGGCTGACGTTGGCGGCGCTGGTTACGGGGTTCTCGCCCGAAGAGCCGCTCATCTACCTTTTCTACGGCCTTCTGGCGCTCGGCGTGAGCAGCACCCTGATGCCCCTCGTGTACTTCCTGCACCTCCGCTTCGGCGACGCCAGGGAGAACCCCCGCTGGTTCCGCTACATCCGCCAAAGCCTGTGGATCGGCGTGCTGGCGGCCTTCTACCTGTGGCTCAATAGCCTACGCGCGCTCAGTGCGCCGGCGCTCCTGCTGGGCATTTGCATCGTCGCGCTGGTGGAACTGGTCATCCTGCGCCCATCCAGGACGGAGGGATAACATGGCCGACAAGAGCGCACCGGAAGAACGTTTGCGCCGACTTCCCAGCGTGGATCGCCTCCTCCAGACGCCGGAGGGGCAGGAGTGGGCCGCGGCATTTGGCCACGACCTGGTCGCCGAAGCCATACGCGAGGCCGTGGGCGAAGCGCGCAGCCGCGTGCTGGCGGGGGAGGATGCGCCCGCGGTGGCCGATGTCCTGGCGTTGGCGCAGGCGCGGCTGGAAAGTCTCGTTACGCCAACGCTGCGGCGCGCCATCAATGCCACGGGCGTCGTCATCCACACGAACCTGGGCCGCGCCCCGTTGAGCCAGGCCGCGCGCGAGGCGATGGAACTGGCGGCGCGAGGGTACACGAACCTGGAGTTTGACCTGGAGGCGGGCGTGCGCGGCTCTCGGTACGTCCACGCCGTCAACCTGCTCAAACGGCTGACCGGAGCCGAAGACGCGCTGGTGGTCAACAACAACGCCGGCGCGGTGCTGCTGGCCCTGAGCACGCTGGCCGCGGGGCGGGAGGTGGTCATCTCGCGCGGCCAACTGGTGGAAATCGGCGGGGGCTTCCGCATCCCCGACGTGATGCGGCAAAGCGGCGCGCGCCTGGTAGAGGTGGGCACCACCAACCGCACCACGCTGAAGGACTACGCGGCGGCCATCACGTCGGAGACGGCCCTGCTCCTCCGCGTCCACAGCAGCAACTTCCGCATCATCGGATTCACGCACCAGCCCGGCCTGGACGAACTGGTGGAATTGGCGCGCAGCCGCGGCTTGCTGGTCATGGATGACCTGGGCAGCGGCACGTTCCTGGACACGGCCCAGTTCGGCCTGGCGCACGAGCCGATGGTGCAGGAGAGCCTCGCGGCGGGGGCGGATGTGGTAACCTTCAGCGGCGACAAACTGCTGGGCGGGCCGCAGGCGGGCTACATCGTCGGCAGAAGGGAACTCATCGCCCGCATGAGGACGCACCCCCTCACCCGCGCTTTGCGCGTGGACAAGGTGGCCATCGCCGGAATTGAGGCCACCCTGCGGCACTACCTGCTGGGCGAGGCCACCCGCGAGATTCCCGTCTGGCGCATGATCTCAACGCCTGCCGACGCGCTCCGAAAGCGGGCGCGGGCCTGGGCGCGGCGACTGGTGGCCGCCGGCTTGGAGGCCGCCGTAGTCGCCGGACAGTCCACCGTCGGGGGCGGCTCTCTCCCCGGCGAGACGCTCCCAACGTGGCTGCTGGCCCTGACGGTGCCCTCGCCCGATGCGTTCGCGCGCGCGCTCCGCATGGGCAAGCCCGCCATCGTGCCGCGCATTGAGGAAGACCGCCTGCTGTTTGACCCGCGCACCGTGCTTCCCGACGAGGACGGGGCGCTGCTGAAGGGCATTCTCGCGGCGGCTGGCGTCGCCTAGCGCGGCGGCTACCGCTTCGCCAACCCGTCCAGCCACGCACGGATGTCGGGGGCGTCGGCGAAATCCGCGCCCAGCGTGATCGTCTGGCCGCTGTAGGACACGATTTCGCCCGCCTCGTTGACCTTGAGGGTCAACTGGCCGATCCACTCGCCCTGATACCCCGCCTGGACGATCACCGTGCCGTGGGCGGCGTCGCGGAACGGTTCGGGCATCAGCACGCCCGGATTGCCCCCCACAATGGCGGCGATGCCAGGGACACTCGCGGCCAGTTCCCGGTCTTGCTGGAAGCCCAGGTTGGAGCAGACGATGAAGATGTCGGCCTGGCCCTGCAATTCCGACATCACCCGCCGCACGGCCTCCGCCGGGTCGGCGACGAACACCGCCCCCCTGCCTTCGGGCGGGAGAAACGCAAGAACGTTCTTGCTGGTAACCCCGATGACGGCAACGCGGTGCCCCGCCATCTCCTTGATGACGTAGGGGCGCGCGAACAACGTGCTGGTGTTCCCCACGTACACGTTGGCCGACAGCACGGCGAAAGCCGCCTCGCCCATGCGCGCCTTGAGCACATCAAGCCCCCAGCGGAAGTCCTGGTCGCCCAGGGTCATGGCGTCGTATCCCAGGCGGTTCATGGCCTCAATCATCACCGCGCCTTTGGTGGACGAGGTCAGCAACTGGTCGGTCGTGAGCGCGTTGCCGGCGTCCAGCAGCAGGACGTGCGGGTACTGCTCCCGCGTCTGACGGATGAAGGTGGCCCGACGGGCCAACCCGCCCTTTGGCGGCCTTCAGCCGCACGGCTCGGTGAAGCCGCGAACGTCGTTCGTGTGCAGGATGACGAGGTCAAACGCCTGGGGCGAAGGGGCCGGCGTGGGCGTGGGGGTGGGCGGCGTGGACTCGGCCCCGCAGCCCGACAGCACCAGGACTGCAACCGCAAACAGCGCAAGGATGCGAAGTGGTGTTCTGTGCAAGTTGGCTTTCCCCCTCGCCAGGATTTTGTGCGCCCAACTATACGCCAGCGGGGCGCGGATGTCAACCTTGTTGAATTCGCGCAACGATTGTGTTATAATGGGGCGGGCTGCGGGGTAGGCAGGGTGAAGCAATCTTGCGAAAAGGGAGGGGGCCATGCAAGCCGCTCCGGCACTCGCCATTCGGAACAAGATACTGGGGGCGCTCCTGAAGCACGCGCGCCTTCGCGCCGGCAGGCTTCCCGACGAATACGCGCAGGTGTTCGGCTGCACCGAGGCCGACATCCTCCGCTGGGAGAGCGGCGAGACGCCCATCACGCTGTCCCAACTGGAGGTCTGGGCGCATCTGAGTGGCGTGCCCCTCTCGTTCTTCTGGAACGACCACGCGCTGCCCCAACGACGAGAGGTTGAGGAGCCGGTGCAGCCCATCATGCAGATTCGCCGCAAGATGGTGGGCGTCCTGCTGCGCCAGTCCCGCCTGATTGCGGCGCGCTCGCTGGAAGACCTGGCGCGGGAAATCGGCGTAACGCCAGAGTACCTGGAGGCGTGCGAGGCCGGCACGAAGGAACTGTCGGTGGCCCAGTTGGAACTCGCCGCCGAGGCGTGCGGCGTGCCCATCGCCCAGTTCTTTGACGAAGACCTGTTCGCGCCCAGCGAGGAGGAACGCCGAATGCGCGACCTGCACCGCCTGGACGAACTCCCGCCCGACCTGCGCGAGTTCGTGCTCAAGCCGTCCAACGTGCTGTACCTGAAGATCGCCAAGCAGATCAGCGCCCTTTCCGCCGATACCCTGCGCGAAATCGCCGAGACGCTGTTGGACATCACGCTGTGAACGCTCCGTCTGCGGCCCATCCGTGCGCTCCCAGGAGACGTTGTTCGTGAAGCAGGGGACGAATTCAGCCCATGCAAAGCCGTCTGGCCCGCCGGTGGCCGAAATAGTCGCGCACCTGGTTACGAAGGACTTCCGCGCGGCTCTCGGCGCGGTGGCGCAACAGGTCGCCGCGTACACCGAGGCGCGGGCCGTCTCGCTGGCCTGCGTGGGGGAAGGAGAGACACGGGCGCGCGCGGGAACCTGGCCCGACGGCGCCGCGCCCAAGGTAGATTCGTGGGAGCGGGCGCTGGCCGAGCAGACGCGGCGGGGCGCGACCACGCTGCCGCAAGGCCCGCTGCCCGTCAGCATGGCGAGGGGCGCGGACTGGGCCCTATGCGCGGCGCCGCTCGTCGCGGGCCAGCAGGTCGTCGGCCTGTTGTCGTTGTGCGTCGCGTCGGGCGACGAGGTGCGGGCGGCCCAACGCTTGCGCGACATGGCCCCGTGGCTGGGCGGCGTGCTGCACCTGGCCCAGGCGCGGGAGACCGCACACCTGCAGGTGGCCGCGCTCGGCACCCTCCTCCGCCAGGCCCAGGCGTGGACGGCGGAACCCGACACCCGTGCGGCCCTGCGCGCGGCGCTCCAAGTCCTGGCGACGCTCTTCGGCGCGCAGGGTGGCCTGATCGCGGCCCTGGACGACGAGGCAGGCGTGCTGCGCTGCCTGGGGGCGTATATCCCCAACGAGGCGTTGGACTGGACGGGCGCGCGCCTCAGGCCCGCCGGAATCCTGCACCATGCCTGCGTTTCGGGGGAGACCGTCGTGTGCAACGAGCCGGACAGGGACCCGCGCTACGCGCCGGATGTGGAAGGCGCGCTGGTGGCGTCGCTCCGGTCGCTGGTGGCCGTGCCGATACGCGCGCCAGGGGGGCAGCGCGGCGTGCTCGCCATCTTCAACCGCGCGGGCGCGTCGGGGTTTCGTCCCGCCGACGCCAGCCTGATCGCGGGCGTGGCCACCCTTGTGTCGGCGATTCTGGAGACCGCGTGGCTGCGCCAGGCGATGGACGAGACGCGGGAGCAGTGGGGGGCGCTCCCCCGCTCCATCCGCACGGAGATCGCAGGGACGCTGCACCAGGGCCCGATCCAGGTGCTGGCCGCGGTCGCCATGGGGCTGGACCACGTGGAGCATCTCCTGGCGGCCCAGCCCGATGCCGCCGGCGAGGAGATCAAGTCGCTCAAGGCGTTGACCCGCGAGGCCACCCGCGAGGCGCGCCTCCTCCTGTTTGAACTGCGCCCCTCGCTGCTGGAGACCGAGGGGCTGGCCGGCACCCTGGCCGCGTACATCCAGCAGTTGCCCGAGGAGAGCGTCCGCATCCACCTTGATTCTAGCGGCCTCGCCGGCGAGATTCCGTTGCCGGTGGCCGAGGCGGCATTCCACGCGGCCGCGCAGGGCATCCGTCACGCCCGACTCCACGGCCAGGCGACGGAGATCGGGCTGACGCTGGTCGCCGACGACGAGGCGCTCACCCTCACGCTTGAGGACAACGGCAAGCCCCATGGCGAACGCCGCTGCACCCGAGGCGAAGTGGGGGTCGGATGCGTGGCCGCCATCGGCGAGCAACTGGCGCCGCTGGGGGGCGACCTGGACCTGCGGGAAGCCTCCGCCGGACGGGGGCCGACGGTGCAGATTCGCATCCCGCTGGGGACGCGGCGGGCGTAAAACAAAGAGCGGGCCTGCGCTCGCAAGCCCGCTCGCAACTCCCCACACGTGGCGCTACTTGGACTCTGCCGCCTTCGCCGCCTGGATGATCTGCTGCGCGATGTGCGACGGGACTTCCTCGTAGTGCGAGAACTCCATGGTGTACACGCCGCGCCCCTGGGTGATGGAGCGCAGGGTGGTGGCGTAGTGGAGCATCTCGGCCAGGGGGACCTGCGCCGTTACGACGCTGCGCCCGTGGGACTGCTCCATGCCCTGCACGCGCGCCCGCCGCGTGTTCAGGTCGCCCAGCACGTCGCCCATGTACTGCTCGGGGATGGTGATGACTACCTGCATGATGGGTTCCAGCAGCACCGGCCCGGCTTCCTCCATCGCCTTCTTGAACCCCAGGTTCGCAGCGATCTTGAACGCCATTTCCGACGAGTCCACCGGATGGTACGAGCCGTCGTAGAGCGCGACGCGCACGTCCACCACCGGATAGCCCGCCAGGATGCCCTTGGTCATCGTCTCGCGCACGCCCTTTTCCACCGCCGGGATGTACTGGCGCGGCACGGCCCCGCCAAACACCTCATCTACGAACTCAAATCCGGTGCCGCGCGGCAGCGGCTCCAGCCGCAGCCACACGTCGCCGAACTGCCCGTGGCCGCCCGTCTGCTTCTTGTGGCGTCCCTGGGCGCTGGCCGTCCGGGTGATCGTCTCGCGGTAGGGAACCTTGGGCGTGCCCACGGTGATCTCCACGCCGAACTTCTGCTGGAGTTTGCGGGCCGCGATGTCCACATGGGACTCGCCCATGCCCGACAGAATCGTCTCGTTGGTTTCGGCGTCGCGGGTAACTTCCAGGGTGGGATCTTCTTCCACCAGCCGCGTCAGGGCCGTGCTCATCTTGTCCAGGTCGGCCTTGGTCTTGGGCGAGATGGCCGCCGAGAAGATGGGCTTCGGGTAGGTTACCGGGTCCAGCACCAGGGGCCGGCCCTTGTCGCACAGGGTGTCGCCGGTGATGGTGCTGCTCAACTTGGCCACGCCGCCGATTTCCCCCGCGCGCAACTGCTTGACGGGGGTCTGCTCCTTGCCACGGATGAGGAACAATTGGCCGATGCGCTCCTCGCTCTCGGAGCGGGAGTTGAACACGCGGGAGTCCGACTCCAGAATGCCCGAGTACACGCGCAGGTAGGTGAGCCGCCCCACGAAGGGGTCGGCCGTCGTCTTGAACGCCAGCGCGGCCAAAGGCCCGTTGTCGGTGGCCGCCAGAGTCTCGGTCTCGCCGGTGGCGGGGTTCTTGGCGCGAATCTCGCCCCCTTCGGCCGGCGAGGGCAGCAGGGCTACGATGGCGCTCAACAGCGGCTGGATGCCGAGGTTGGCCAGGGACGAGCCGCACAGGATGGGCACGATCTTGCCCCCCTTGACGCCCAACCGCAGCCCTCGGTAGATTTCATCCTCGGTGAGTTCTCCGCCGTCCAGGTACTTCATGATGAGTTCGTCATCGCCCTCGGCCGCGACTTCTATCAGTTGCGTCCGCGCCTCTTCCACCTGACTCGCCATGTCGGCGGGAACGGGGCCTTTTTCGCCTTTGGGGCCCAGGTACGCCGTGCGCGATACCAGGTCCACCACGCCCTTGAAATTGGCCTGGCTGCCGATGGGCAACTGCATGATGGCGGGGCGCACGCCGAGAATCTCGGCCAGGCTGGCGACCGCCTTCTGGAAGTCGGCGTTTTCGCGGTCCATCTTGTTGACGAAGACAAGGCGGGGCAACTTGTAGTCATTGGCGTGCTGCCAGACCAGTTCCGTGCCGACCTCCACGCCGGCGACGGCGTCCAGCAGCACGATGGCCCCTTCCACGACCCGCACGGCGCTGCGCACTTCGCCGACGAAGTCCGTGTACCCTGGGGTGTCCAGAATCGTGATGCGGCAATCCCCCCACTCCAGCGGAAGGATAGAGGTGTTGACCGAGATCTTCCGCCGCTGCTCTTCGGGGTCAAAGTCGGATGTGGTGTTCCCGTCGTCCACCTTGCCGAGGCGCGAGATGGCACCTGCGTCAAAGAGCATGACCTCGGACAGTGTGGTCTTCCCGCTGTTGCCATGTCCCAGCAAGGCCACATTGCGCAACTTGCTGATGTCGTAACCGGCCATGGATCCTCCTCGTCCAGGACGTTCCGTCCAGGTGTATTCGCGTCATCAAACATGAATGGCGGGCCTGGGGATTCCTCCACGCAGGCCCACGTGCAGGGGTATTCTATCTGAATTAGGCGGTTGTGTCAAAGCCGCCCCCCGAACTTTGTGCGAGAATCATGTTTCACACAAAGGCACAAAGACACAAAGGGGGTAAAGGCACGGAGACACAAAGAAAACCCTCCGTGCCTTCGCGTCTTTGTGTGAGAAAAACTATCTCACACAAAGGCACGGAGACACAAAGGGATAAAGACTTGGAGAAACCCTCCGTGCCTTCGTGTCTTTGTGTGAGAATCACGTTTCACACAGAGGCACGGAGACACAAAGGGATAAAGACTTGGAGAAACCCTCCGTGCCTTCGCGTCTTTGTGTGGGAATCACGTTTCACACAGAGGCACAGAGACACGAAGAGGTTTTTCTCTGTACCTTCATCCCTTTGTGTTTTTGTGTCTTTGTGTGAGAAAATATCCCACACAACACACTGAGGAATTCTGTGCCCTTGCGTGCAATCAAACCTGAAGGCCGTCTCGCCCACACGCGCCGGGCGCGTCTTACCCCAGCCCCTCCGCCCATTCCGCCGCCGCGTCCGCATACACCAGCCGCCCGCCGAAGAAAGTGCCCAGCACCTTCACCGCCGGAATCCGCATGGGATCTATCGCGAAGATGTCTTCGGACAGGACCACCAGGTCGGCCAGTTTCCCCGGCGTGATGGACCCCAACTGCCCCTCCAGCCCCGCCGCGTAGGCGTTGCCCATGGTGAAGGCGCGGACGGCCTCCTCCACGGTCAGGCGCTCCTGAGGCTGCCAGCCGTCGGGGCCGGGGCTCCCGTCCGGGCGGCGGCGCGTAACCGCCGCGTGGATGCCCAGCAGCGGGGCCAGTCGCTCCACGGGGCAGTCGGAGCCGAAAGCAAGCCGCGTGCCGTGGGCCAGCAGCGAGCGGAACGGATAGGCCCATTTCCCCCGCGCGCCCCAGTACCGGTCCACCATCTCGTAGTCGGCGGTGGCGTGCGTGGGCTGGACCGAGGCGATGATGTCCAGCGCGGCGAAGCGGGGGATGTCCTCCTCCGTGAGCAGTTGGGCGTGCTCAATGCGGTGGCGCAGCGGCGGGCGCAGGGTGTTCTCGCGCTGGCGGGCCTCGGCCAGCACATCCAGCACCTCGCGGTTGGCGCGGTCGCCGATGGCGTGAACGGTGGCGCTGATGCCGGCATCGCACGCGCGCAGCACCCAATGGCGCATCTCGTCCTTCGCCATGGTGCAGATGCCGCAGTCGTCCGTGCCCTCAAACGGCTGGAGCATGTGCGCCGTGCGGGAGCCGAGGGAGCCGTCGGCGAACAGTTTTAGCCCGCCGATGCGCAGCGTGGCGTCGCCCAGGCCGGTGAACACGCCCGCCCGCATGGCGTCCTCGGCGGTGTCCTTGTTCAGGTGCGCCAGGACGCGCAGTTTCAGTTCGCCGCGCTGGTGCAGGATGCCGAAGCAGACGAGGGCCTCGGCCTTCTCGCAGTCATGGATGCCCGTAACGCCGACGGCGTGGGCCTTGGCGATGGCCTCTCGCACCGCGCGCACCGTCTCTTCCGCGCCGGGCTTGGGCACGACGGCCTCCAGCAACTTGCAGGCGTTCTCTTTGAGGATGCCGGTCGGCTCGCCCGATTCGTCGCGCTCAATCTCGCCGCCTTCGGGGTCGGGGGTGTCGCGGGTGATACCGGCGAGTTCCAGCGCGCGGCTGTTGGCCCAGACGCTGTGCAGGTCTTTGCTGTCCAGCGCTACGGGCACATGGGGCGCGATGCGGTCCAGATGTTGCCGCGTGGGGAAGCGCGGGTCGGCCCACAGGTTGCGATCCCAGCCGCCGCCGAGCACCCACTCGTCCCGCCCGGTCTCGGACACCCGCCGCGCGACGACCTCCAGCACAGCGTCCAGCGACGTCAGCCCGTCCAGCGCCAGGCGCCGCAACTTCCGCGCGTACTCCAGAAAGTGGACGTGGCCGTCGGTGAAGCCGGGCAAGACCGTCGCGCCGTGCAGGTCAATGGCGCGGCCCGCCGGCGACAGCAGCGGCAGGAGTTCATCCGGCCTCTCGGACACGGCCAGGACGCGGCCCGCGGACAGGGCGACCGAGGCAGCCACGGGCAGGCGCTTGTCCATGGTGTACACGCGCGCGTTGTGCAGAATCCAGTCGGCCGTTCGCATGGTTCACACCTCACGATGGGAAATGGGATGATGGCATCCGTTGCATCCGAGTCTTCGTTTGGCATATTTTTCTCACACAAAGGCACGGAGACTCAAAGAAAAACCTTCGTGTCTTGGTGTCTTTGTGTGGAATATTTCTCTCACACAAAGGCACGGAGACTCAAAGAAAAACCTTCGTGTCTTGGTGTCTTTGTGTGGGATATTTTCCTCACACAAAGGCACGGAGACTCAAAGAAAAACCTTCGTGCCTTGGTGTCTTTGTGTGGAATACTTTTCTCACACAAAGGCACAGGGGCACAAAGAAAACCCTTCGTGCCTTGGTGCCTTTGTGTGGGATACTTCTCTCACACAAAGGCACAGGGGCACAAAGAAAACCCTTTGTGCCTTGGTGTCTTTGGGTGGGATATTTCTCTCACACAAAAACACGGAGACACAAAGAAAAACCTTCGTGCCTTGGTGTCTTCGTTTGGAATAGTTTTCTCACACAAAGGCACGGGGACACAAGGAAAAACCTGCGTGCCTTGGTGTCTTTGTGTGGGATATTTCTCACTCAAACCGTCGGGGGCCGCGCAGGAGCACGACGGCGAGCGCGAGGGCCGCTGTTACCCCCACGACGTACCCGTAGGACGACACGAACACCCCCGACTCGGCCAGCGCGAAGGCCACCGTGTTGGACATGGCGTGAAAGATGCTCACGAAGAACAGGCTGCCCCGCGTGTTGTTGTATAGCCACGTGTAGAGCACGGTCAGCGCGATGCTGAACACCACGTCGCCCAGCCAGGGCAACTCGGACATGGGCGAGGCGGGGTTCAGGTACAGGGGCAGATGCCACAGGCTCCACAGCAGGCCCATGATGCAGGCGATGGTCAGGTCGCCGTGGCGCTCCTGGAGGCGAGGGAGCGCAAAGCCGCGCCAGCCGATTTCCTCCCAGACGTTGGACAGGAGCATCGTAACGAAGATGGCGGGCAGCGCTGGCCAGTTGAAGCGGAGCGCCGCGCCGAACGGCTGGCCGAACAGCGCGCCGACCCCCAGCGCAACGGCGGCGATGGCGAACCAGCCCAGGAAGGCGACGACCCACCACCCCCAGGACGATTTCCACCAGGCCAGGGGCGCGAACAACTCGCGCGGGCCGTCCTTCCCCTTGATCGCCAGGAGCACGAGCACGGCGGCCAGCGTAGGCCCTGCGCCGCCCAAGACGCCCAGCAGCGGGCTGTCAAACGGGAAAGCCCCGCGCGCGTGCAGCGCCTGGGGGGCCCAGCCCAGCCAGGTGATGGCGAAAGCCAGCAAATAAAAGATGGCTACCGGATACCGTCGAAACACGCCGTATCGTTCGTTGGTCATGGCCCCCTCCTTTCGCTTGCGATGAAAGCGGCGCGCGCCTATGGCTCCGCACGCGGAGGCCCGCCCCGCCTTGATGCCCACACGAACACCGCCGTCGCCAGCCCTGCCAGCACGAGCAGCGCGATGAGTTTGTACACCCGCGTGGAGATGAGCAGCGCCAGCCCGCCGAACAGCGCGCAGAAGGCGTAGTACGCCAGCACGATGCGCCGCTGCGACCACCCCATATCGGCCAGGCGGAAGTGCAGATGCCCGCGGTCGCCCTGGCCGATGGGTTGGCCCCTGCGGATGCGCGCCACCATCTGCCAGGCCACGTCCATGATGGGAATCCCCAGCACCAGCAGGAGCGTCGCCACCTTGCCCCCCGCCACGATGGACAGCGTGCCCAGCGCAAACCCCAGGAAGTACGACCCCCCGCTGCCCATGAACACCCGCGCCGGGTGGAAGTTGTACGGCAGAAAGCCCAGTGTGCTCCCCAGGAGCGCCAGCGGCAGCAGCGCCACGCTGTACTGGCCTTCGCGCACCATGTGCACCGTGAGGAGCAGCGCGGCGATGGCCGTTACCCCCGCCGCCAGGCCGTCCAGGCCGTCCAGAAAGTTGACCGTGTTCATCGCGCCCATGATCCAGAACAGCGTAACGGGAATCGTTACGTACCAGGGGAACCAGATTTGTCGGTTGGTCAGCGGGTTGTTGACGACCTCAATGAAGATGAGGAACAGCATGGCAATGCCCGCCGCGATGACCTGCACGGCGAATTGCGGCCACGAGGGGAGTTCGCGGGCGTCGTCCCAAATGCCGGCCGCGAACACAAACACGCACCCGAGGACGACTCCGAGCAACCGCGTGGCCTCGTTGGGGTCGTTGGTGGCGGGCCGGATGGGCGCCGGCAGGAGTTGCATCACGGCCAGTCCCGCCATGAAGGCCGCGAACAGCGCCACGCCCCCCAGCCGCGACACCCGCCCCGCATGGCGGCGCCGACCGCCCGGCTCGTCGGCGATGCCCAGGCGCAGCCCCCAAGCGCCCGCCAGCGGCGTCAGCGCCAGCGACACCAGGAACGAAGCCGCGAACACGAATACGAACGCCATCCTAACCAGCCCCGAATCGCTTGTCGCCCACATGGCCCACTATAAGGCCCTGGGGCGCTCCTGTCAAGCACAAGAAAAAGCCTGCACACCTGGGGTGCGCAGGCTTTTCGGTCTGGGATCGCGCGGCGGGGGCTAGGCCTCGCCGCAGAGTTTCAGCAGGCGCTCCCACTTCTCGTCCACGTCCTGTTGGATGCGCTCAATCATGTACTGATTCTCCGGGCGGAACAGGTGGCGGAATCGGCCCTGGGCCTGGAGCCATTCGGTAACCGGCTTTTTCACCTTGGGCTTGTAGGTCAGGCGCCAGACGCCGTGCTCCACCTCGTACAGCGGCCAGACACAGGTCTCGGTGGCCAGCCGCATGACCTCCACGGTGGTGTTGGTGTCGTGCCGCCAGCCGCGGTTGCACGACGACAGGACGTTGAGGAACGCCGGGCCATCGGCGGCCACGCCCTTGCGGGCCTTCTCCATCAGGTCGCGCCAGTTGTGGGGCGACGCCTGGGCCACGTAGGGGATATTGTGCGCCGCGCAGATGGCCGTCAGGTCTTTGCGGGGCTGCATCTTGCCCGGGATGACCTTGCCCGCGGGCGATGTCGTCGTGTTCGCGCCCATGGGCGTGGCGCTGGAACGCTGGATGCCGGTGTTCATGTACGCCTCGTTGTTGTAGCAGACGTACATCATCTTGTGCCCGCGCTCCAACGCGCCCGACAGCGCCTGGATGCCGATGTCGTAGGTGCCGCCGTCGCCGCCGAAGGCGATGAACTTCACGTTCTGCTCGGGAATCTTGCCCCGCTTCACCAGCGCGCGATAGGCTGTCTCCACGCCGCTCATGGTAGAGGCGGCGTTCTCAAAGGCGTTGTGAATCCAGGGCACGCGCCAGGAAGTGTAGGGGAAGATGGTGGTGGAGACCTCCAGGCAGCCGGTGGCGTTGGCCAGGACCACAGGCTCGTCAATGGCGGCCAGAATCTGGCGCACGACGATGCCCGCGCCGCACCCCGCGCACAGGCGGTGTCCCGGGGCCAGCCGGTCTTCGCGCTTGGACAGTTCTTTCAGGTTCAGTTTCGTTGCCATGATGCTCTCCTTTCCCGCCTACTCGCGCACGCCGAGGTACGTAACCAGTTCGCGCACCTGGCCGGTCTTGGCGACTTGGAGCAGGTCGCGGAATGCGCTTTCAATCTCCGAGGGGACGATGTCGCGCCCGCCGAGGCCGAAGACGAAGTCGGCCATGGGCACGTTGGCGTCGTGAATCTTCATCGCCGCGGCCAGTTCCAGGAACAGCGGCCCGGCGTTCCCCATGGAGCCGAACGAGATGGCGCGATCCATCACGCCGACGGCCTTGAGGTGCCGCAGGGCGTGGGCCAATTCCTGGGCCGGGAACGGGCGGAAGACGCGCGGCTTGAGCAGGCCCACCTTGGCCCCCTGCGCCCGCAGTTTGTCCACGGCTGCGCGCGCCGTCCCTGCGGTGGACGACGACACCACGATCGCCACCTCGGCGTCGTCCAGGCGGTACGTCTCAAACAGGCCGTACTTGCGGCCAAACGTCTTGGCGAATTCATCGGCCACATCCAGGATGACCTTCTGGGCGTGGCGCATGGCCTCTACCTGCTGGCGCTTGTGCTCAAAGTAGTAGTCGGTGAAGTCCAGCGGGCCGTAGGTTACCGGGTGATCCAGGTCCAGCAGCGAGTACTTGGGCCGATACTCGCCGACGAACGCCTTGACCTTGGCGTCGTCAAAGATTTCCACGCGCTCCTCGGCGTGGGACGTGATGAAGCCGTCAAACAGCACCATGACCGGCAGGAGCACGTCGGGGTGCTCGGCGATGCGCACGGCCTGGATGATGGTGTCGTAGGCTTCCTGCGCGTTCTCGCAGAAGAGGTGAATCCAGCCCGCGTCGCGCGCGCCCATGGAATCGGAATGGTCGCAGTGAATGTTGATGGGCGCGGACAGCGCGCGGTTGACGTTGGTCATCACGATCGGCAGGCGGTTGGACGCGGCGACGTACAGGATTTCCCACATGAACGCCAGGCCCGCCGACGAGGTGGCCGTCATCACGCGCGCGCCGGCGGCGGCAGCGCCCACGCACGCGCTCATGGCGCTGTGCTCGCTCTCCACGGTGATGAATTCGGTATCCACCAGCCCGTCGGCGACGAACTCCGAGAACGTCTGCACGATCGCGGTCTGGGGCGTGATGGGGTACGCCGCAACGACATCCGGGTTGATCTGGCGCATCGCCTCGGCGACGGCGCCGGTCCCATCCAATGCTTTGAACTCGCTCATTTGGCACCTCCCGCGCGGCCAGGCTCATCCACCATCTCCATGGAGCCCCCGAACTCGGCCTCATCGTGCATCTCAATGCACTTGACGGGGCACACGTTGGCGCAGATGCCGCAGCCCTTGCAGTGGAGCAGGTCAAAGCCCACCATCTTCTCGTCCTTGACCCGAATGCTGGAATCGGGGCAATAGACCCAGCAGAACATGCAGTTGGTGCAGCGGCTGGCATCGCGCACGGGGCGGAAGGCCCGCCACGCGCCTGTATTGTATTGCGCGGAGTTACCCGCTTCCAGAATCATGCCTCCGATGGGGAGGTCTTTCCAACCTTTAGCCACAGTGTTCCTCCTTTCCGACGAGGGCTAGCCCTCTTTGACTTCTTCGGCAGCGCGACGAATCGCGGCCACATTGGCTTCTACGATGTCCGCCTTCATGTGCTTCTTGGCGAACCGCTGGCGTGTCTGCTCCACGATGGCGTCCACCTCAAACAGGCCGGTCGCCTTGACCAGCGCGCCGAGCATGGGCGTGTTGGTGATTTCGCGCCCCAGCGTCTCAATGGCGATGCGGCTGGCGTCCACCGTGAAGACGCGCCCGGTGCGAAGGTTGAGTTGCTCGCGGATTTCGGCGGGCGACGCGCTCGTATTGACGAGCAGAATCCCATCGGGCTTCAGGCCCTCGGTTACCTTCACCGTGCCCAGAAGCGTGGGATCCAGCACCACGACCACGTCGGGCTCCTCAATCTGGCAGTGGAGGTCAACGGGGTGATCGCTGATGCGGGTGAACGCCTGAATCGGCGCGCCCATGCGTTCCGGCCCGTACTCGGGGAAGGCCTGGAAGTACAGCCCTGCATCCAGCGCGGCCTCGGCGAGGACTTTGCCCGCCGTAACCGCGCCCTGGCCGCCACGGCCATGCCAACGTACTTCAACCAACTTGCTCATATTTCCTCCTCTTGCCTGTCGCTGCGCACGGCAAGCCATGATGTTGTGTTTGGGTGGTCAATGCGAAAGGCACAAAAATGAGGGCAGCCCGCCTGTTGGCGGCTGGCCCTGCTCGGGGCATCTCAACAGGAAGCGAAGAGCGCGACGTGCCCAACCATTGTACTCACCAAACATCCTGTCCCAAGACTCGCAGGTTTCGCGTGCATTTTACCCCAGAACAGCCCCCTTGTCAAAGCCTTGTTGTTTTGTTCACGATTCCTGTACAGGTGCGACGCACTTCGGAAGTGCGTCGCACCTGCAGAAGCGCGTCGCACCTGCGGAAGTGCGTCGCACCTGCAGAAGCGCGTCGCACCTGCGGAAGTGCGTTGCACCTGCAGAAGCGCGTCGCGCCTGCCGAAGCGCGTCGCGCCTGCCGAAGCGCGTCGCGCCTGGCTCGCCAACACAACATAGAACCGAGCCTGTGTTGTTCGCGATTCCCGTTTCTCGCCGCTGTTGTGATATAATGGCACAAGCACATGCCGAGGGGACCTCATATCATGGCGACAACGGTTGACATCCAGGCTCCGGCTCCCTGGCTGGACGAAGAATGGAACCGCTTCGTGGAGCGCCACAGGCACGGCCACTTGCTGCAATCCTGCCAGTGGGCGCAGTTCAAGTCGCGGCACGCGTGGTCGGCGGGCAGGGTCCTCGTGCGGGAGGGGCGCGAGCCGGTGGCCGGGGCGCAGGTCCTGTTCCGACGGGTGGGCCCCGTCTCCGTGGCCTACGTGCCCAAAGGCCCGGTCGTGGACTGGGAGAATGCGGCCCTCGTTGAGGCCGTGGTGGGCGGGCTTCACGACCTGTGCCGTCGGCGGCGGGCCGTCTTCCTGCGCCTGGAGCCTGACCTGCCCTACAGCCCGGACTTGGCGCGCCAGTTGGCCGCCATGCGCTTTCGGTTCGCGGGCAAGGTGCAGCCGTTGAGCACCCTGCATCTGGACATTGACCGCGACCCCGAGGAGATTCTCGCGGGCATGAAGCCCAAGACGCGCTACAACATCCGCCTGGCCGAGCGCAAGGGCGTGCGGGTGCGCGAGGGCACGGAGGCCGATGTGGCCGTCTTCTACCGCCTCTCGCAGATCACCAGCCTGCGCGACGACTTCCCCATCCACGCCGAGAAGTACTACCGCGACGCCTACCGCACGTTCGTGCCCTCGGACATGGCGCGGCTCCTGCTGGCCGAGTACGATGGCGAGGTCATCGCCGGGCTGATGGTCTTCGCGTTCGGCGCGTCGGCCTGGTACATGTACGGCGCGTCGTCCAACCGCTACCGCAACCTGATGCCCAATCATCTGCTCCAGTGGCGCGCCATCCAGTGGGCGCGGGCGCGCGGGTGCAAGGTGTACGACTTCTGGGGCATCCCCGACGAGGTGGGGCAGGATCCCGCGTCGGCGGCCCTCGCCGCGCAGCGCAGCGATGGCCTCTGGGGCGTGTATCGGTTCAAGGAGGGGTTTGGCGGGCGGGTGGTGCGCTACCTGGGCGCTTACGATTTCGCCTACGCGCCGCCGGTGTACGTGGCGGGCATGACGTTGGTGCCCAGGCTGCGCCACCTGCTGTACCGCCTGCGCCGCAAACGCCCGCCCGAGAGCGAGGTGAGCGTGGAGTAGGCCCGCGCGGCCCTACACCGGGTCCTTGGGCGGCAGCGGGCGGCCCTCTCGCTCCAGCCACGCCTCACGCACGGCAGCCGCCAGGAAGATGGAGCCAAGCGCCAGGACGATGCCCCCTTGACCCACGTCCGCGAGCGCATGGTCCAGCGCCTGGCGCGGCGATGGAATCCCCGCCGATTCCCGCCCAAGGGCGCGCGCGATGCGCTGCAACTCGGCCACGTCCATGGCCCTCTCGTGGCGGGCCTGCGCGAACACCAGGCGCGTCGCGGGCGGAATGAGGCGCAACATGCCCGCCACGTCCTTGTCGGCGGACGCGCCGAAGATCACCACGTCGGGCGCGCGGCCCAGAATCTCCTGAACCGTCGCGAGGGCCGCTTCCACGGATTCCACCGTGTGCGCCGAATCCACGATGAGCCACGGCGAGGACTGCATCACCTCCAGCCGCGCGGGCCACCGCACCTCGGCCAGCCCGCGCCGCAGCGCGTCCTCGGACACGGGGAAGCCCCGCGGCTCCAACTCGGCCACGGCGGCGATGGCGGCGGTGGCGTTGTCCAGTTGGTGCCGCCCGATGAGCGGGATGAACAAATCCGCCAGAGGCACCGGCCATCCGGCCCGCGGCCCGCGCGCGGAAAACGCCAGGAAGTGCTGCCCCTGGGGGGAATGGCTTCCCGGATACCACCGCCAGTCCCAGCCCACCCAGACCTGCCGCGCCCGCCGCTGCCGCGCCCGCTCGGCCAGGACAGCGGCCGCCGCGTCCTTCTGCGGCGTGAAGACGACGGGCACGCCCCGCTTGATGATACCGGCCTTTTCGGCGGCGATGCGATCCAGGGTGTTGCCCAGGACGTTCATGTGGTCCATCCCGATGGACGTGATGACCGAGACCAGGGGCCGCACCACGTTGGTGGCGTCAAACCGACCGCCCAGCCCCACCTCCAACACCGCGACCTGCACGCCACGGCGGCGGAAATGCTCAAATGCAATCGCCGTGATGGCCTCAAAGGTCGTGCCGGGGGTGTGCTCCAACGTGGGGCGAATCCAGTCCGCCAGTTCCACGACCTCCGCTTCGGAGATCATCTCGCCATTCACCTGGATGCGCTCGCGGAACGTGTGCAGGTGCGGCGACGTGTACAGCCCCGTCCGGTATCCCGCCTGGGCCAGGATGGAGGCAATCATGGCGCTGGTGGAGCCTTTGCCCTTGGTGCCGGTGATGTGGGCCGACTGGAAGGCGCGATGCGGCGACCCCAGGCGCTTGAGCAGGGTGCGGAACCGGTCCAGGTTCGGGGGCACGACCTCGCGGTCCGTTACCCAATACTGCCAACTGGGGAGTCCGTACAGATAACGCAGGGCATTAGAATATGTGTTCAAATAGCCATCTCCCGACGCGGGTGATTTCATACGCCATCACGGCGAAGGTCTCGCGAAACGTGAAGTACACGCGCAGCCTGGGAATCGTCCAGCCTGGGCTGTCGGCGACGGGGGCCGGGTAGGCTTCAAGCCCCGCGTCGGCGGCCATGCGACATGCGCGGAACATGTGGTAGGGGTCGGATACCACCAGGACCGAGCGCCAGCCGTGCGCCGCCATGATTTGCGCGGTGTTGCGGATGTTGTCCAGCGTGGAGTGCGACCGATCTTCCAACAGAATGGCCTCCGGCGGCACGCCCATGCCGACGGCCACCCGCCGCATGGCCTCGGCCTCGGACGGCGGGAGTTTCCCCAGTCCCCCGCTTACGATGATGTGCGGCGCGTAGCCCTGCATGTAGAGGGCCACGCCGGCCTCAATGCGGCTGCGCAAGATGGGGCTGGGCTGCTCGCCGGGCCAGACCGACGCGCCCAGGACCAGGATCACGTCGGCGGGGGCTTTCTTCTCCACCCGCGCCGCGCCGAGGATGTTCCACAGCGCCACAAGGGCGGCCGCCGCGACGGCCAGCGCCAGGATGATTCCGAGCCGCACGATTCTCCACACCCGCTTGCTCACGCAGGCCCTCCGCGCCGTCATGCGTCGGCTTGCCGCGGGCCGCTCCGAGGCTGCGCGGGGCCGTCCACCCAGCGCCGCGCCGCTTCTGGCAACTCGGCCAGCGCGCCCTTGCGGACGGTGCACGGCGGCAGGGAGTCCAGGAACATGCGGCCATACGCCTTGCTGATGATGCGCTTGTCCAGCACCACGAACACGCCTCGGTCGGTGCGGCTGCGGATGAGCCTGCCGAACCCCTGGCGGAACCGCAACACGCTCTCGGGAACCGCGTACTCGTTGAACGGGTCTTCAAACGTCTCGCTGCGGGCGGCGAAAATCGGCTCCGTGGGGACGGCGAAGGGCAGGCGGGCGATGACCAGGCAACTCAACGCTTCGCCCATGACGTCAATCCCTTCCCAGAACGAGCGCGTGCCCAAGAGCACGGCGCGCGGCGTCTCGCGGAAGGTGGTGAGCAACTGCTGGCGCGACGCGCCGTCGCCGTGTTCCAGCACCAGGATGTCCTCTTCGGCCAGGGGCTTGGTGATGGCCCGCGCGGTGGCCTTCAACTGGCTGTATGAGGTGAACAGCGCGAGCGTTCGCCCGCCCATCGCCTTGCACAACTGGATGAGCGCCTCCTCCACGGTGCGCTGGTAGAAGGGCTCGTGAGGCTCGGGCATGTCCAGCGGCACATAGACCAGGGTGGACGCCTTGTAGTCAAACGGCGAACCCACCGCCAGTTCTTCGGCTTCCCACGCCCCCAGTCGGTTGCGCATGTAGTCAAACTTCCCGCCCACGCACAGGGTCGCCGACGTGAGGATGACCGCCTCCTTCTGGCTGAAGATATGCTGGCGCACCAGGTCGCCCACCTGCAACGGGGCCGCGTTCAGCGACAGGATGTCCCGCTCCGTGTTCCGCTCAAACCAGCAGACCTGGTTCTCGGAGGACTTGAAGATGACCTGCCCGATTTGATCGCGGACGGTGCGCAACCGCAGGATTTGCGCGGCCAAATCCTGGAGCATGTCGTCAAGTTCGGGCACGTCGTAGGCTTCCATGCCCTCCAGGGTCTGGCCCACCTGCTGGAGGCTGCGCTCTACCCTGGCGAGGATTGCGGCGCAGTCCTGCCAGGCCGTCTCCACGAGGTTCCAGGCGGGTTGCGCCCGCACCCCAGGCGTGATGCGCAGGCGCTGGCTGTAGCCCGAGTTGTCGGCGTCGTTGGAATGCTCGCGCAGGAAGTCGTCGGCGATGGCGAAGAAGTCCCCCAAGGCCCGCTGGGCCAGGTCCACGTCGCTGCGCGCGTCGGCCAGGAGCGCCTCCAGGTCGCGCAGGTTGGGCCCAGGGATCGCATTGCGGCACCGCATGGTCACATCGGTGAGGAGCCCCCGGTACCGGCCCGGGCCTGTCTTCTGGCTGATTTCCCCCAGTTGGCGGTCCAGCCCCATGCGGTCGGCCTGGAAACTGAGTTGCCGCGTGATGGCATCCTCAAAGTGGTGCGCCTCGTCCACGATCAGGTACTTGTATTCGGGGAGGACGCGATTCTCCACGGCCACGTCCGACACCAGCAGCGCATGGTTGACGATGATGACGTGGGCGCGCTCGGCGCGGCGGCGCGCGCGGTAGAAGAAGCAGCGGCCCTTCTGCCGATGGGGGCAGTCCTCGGCCAGGCAACTCTCCTGCTCGGACGAAATCTGCGACCAGACGGCCCGCTCCTGCTGGCTGGGCAGGAACAACTCGGTAACGTCGCCGGTGGCCGTCGTCTGCTGCCAGATGAGGACCTTGGCCAGGACGCGGAGTTCGTCCTCGTTCAGGTTGTCGCGGGCGCGCATGGCGGCCAGGCGGCGCAGGCACAGGTAGTTGCCGCGCCCCTTGAGCAGCGCCACCCGCACGTCCAGCGACAGCACCTTCTGGATATCCGGAATGTCCTTCAGGTACAGTTGCTCCTGCAGGTTGATGGTGTTGGTGGAGATCACCACGGGGCGCTCGTTGTCAAGGGCGAAGTGCATGGCCGGCAGGAGGTAGGCCAGCGACTTGCCCGTGCCGGTGCCGGCCTCTACCATGAGGTGATGCCCTTCGTTCAGGCTGCGGGCAACGGCGCGGAGCATCTCCACCTGCTGGGGGCGGTGCTCAAAATGCGGGAAGCGCCGCGCGAAGGCCCCGTCCTCCTCCAACATCCGCGCCAAGCGCTCCACATCCACGGGAACCTTGCGCGCGGTGGGGCGCAGGGGCGGCTCCTCGTCCTCGTGGAGCAGGAGAATGCCCAGAGCGTAGGCGTCGTCGCCGACCTTGGACTGCACCTGCTGCCCCAGGCTGCCCGTAACGAATGCCGACCGCCCCTTGTAGGACAGGATGTCGCGGAACAGGTCTCGGAGCGCCCATCCGCTGCGCTGCGTCAGCCGGACGATCTCCTCAAGCAGACGCGCGTCCAGCGACAAGGCGCGCTCCACCAACATGTTGAACAAGTCCATCGCCGTCTTGGCGTCATCCAGGGCGCGGTGGTGCACCGTCGCTGGCACGCCCAATGTCTGCGCCAGAATCTCCAGGCTATAGCGCGGGGCGTGGGGCACCAAGATGCTGGCCAGTTCAAAGGTGTCTATGGCCTCCACGTTGGTCAGGACGCCTTGCCTGGCGAGGAACTCCAGGTCAAACTGCACGCTGTGCCCCACGATGGGGGCATTCCCCACGAACTGCACCAGGTCGGGCAGGACCGACTTCAGGGCGGGCGCGTTCTGCACGTCCTCGTCGCGGAGGCCCGTCAGTTGGGTGATCCTGTAGGGAATCGGGCGCGAGGGGTTGACCAGCGATGACCAGGTGCCGAGGACTTCCTTGCCCCGGAACTTCACCGCGCCGACCTCTATGATGGAGTCCCGTTCCGCGTCCAGGCCGGTGGTCTCCAGGTCCAGGGCGACGTACGTTCGGTGCATTTCGTCTCATTTCTAGGGCAGCATCGGGGAGGCTGCCGGCGTGATTATATCCGCCTGTCGGGAGAACGCCAAAGAAAGGCGAGCGGCTCGTCTTCGGCGAACGACGCCGACGGCAGTTGCAAAGGATTCGCATCCGCCGCAGGCGGCCTCACATTTCAAAGACCGAGTCTATCGGGTGGGCGGTCATGATGCGGGTCGTCTGGCGGAAGTGCATCTTGGCCCAGAACCCCACCTCGCCCGGAATCACCACCGACAGGGTCTGGGCGCCCCGCGCCTTGAACCGTTCGGCAATGGCGCGAACCAGGGCGCGCCCGATTCCCCGCCGCTGATAGTCCGGGTGCACCGAGGCGATGTAGATGATGGCGCGCGAGCCGTCAAACACGCCGCGAATCATGCCCACGACCTGGCCATCCTCCTCGGCCACCAGGAACTCGGCCGCCTGGCACTCGGCCACCCGCTTCATCGCTTCGGGGCCGTCCATCTCGGGGTGCCCGTACTGTTGGTTCGCCTTGAGGATTTCCACGATTCGGTCGCAGTCTTTGACCTCAAAGTCTCGGATCAGCATGGGTTGCCTCCCTTCTTCCGAGAATCCGCGCGTTCCCTATCGTTCGCCTCCCACAGGCGGTGCAGCCATTCGGCCACTCGGGCGTCTTCCACCCGGTCCCCTCGGGTCAGGTACGGCTTGATGTCCAGCACAGGGGTGCCGTCGGCCATGTCCAGACCCTTGACGTGAAGCACATTGCCCTCTCGCCGGAGAAGGGGCACCACCGTGATGGCGATGGGATTGGGCCGCTTGGGGCTTCGGGTCGCGAACACGCCCACCAGCGGCAAGTCCTCGCGCCCTTGCGGGTGCACGCGCAGGCGACGCTCGCGCAGGTCGTCCTGGCGGTGCAGGTAGCCGATCACGAGGATGTGCGAGAACCCCTCTATCCCGTCCAGGCCGTCGGCGAACTCCGGGTCAAGCACGACCCTGGACTCCACATCCTCCCAGACCACGCCGTCCAGTTCGGTGATGCCGTTCTCCACGCGCCCGATGGGATGTACCGTGTAGTCCGCCATGCGCCCAAGTTTCCTTCCCCGGTGTGTTGACATTATAATACGCGGGCGCAACAGTGGCAAGGCGAACGGACGAAGAGGATTCGGCTCCGAAGCGCGCAGGCGGGGGATTGCTTCGCTGGCATGGCAGAAGGCCCGCCATGCGAGGGGCGAACCCATCGCCCTCGGGCGTTCCCGATCGCGGTCAGCGTGTTGGAAACGGAGGGAGGACCATGCAGGTTGCGGCGTTCTTTGACTTTGACGGCACCCTGTATTCGGGGCATCTGTGGAAGGACATGTCCGACTACTTCCGCGAGCGGCGCGAGCGCACGGGGCTGATCTGGACATACCTGCTGGCGCACATGGCCCTGTGGCCGCTGAACCTGATGCGCGTCCTCAGCGACGAACGGTTCTACGGCTCGTGGGCGCGCGACCTGACCTGGGTTTTGCGAGGGTTGTCGCTGGAAGAAGGCGACGCGCTCTTCCACCTCATCCTGGAGTGGCGCATTCTGCCCGGCCTGCGCCCCGATGTGCTGGAGCGCTTGCGCCACCACCAGGCGCAGGGCCACACCGTGATGCTGGTGTCGGGCGGGTTCCGCCGACTCCTGGAGATGCTGGCGGCGGAGTTGTCCATCCCCCACGTGGTGGGCACGGAGGCCGAGGTGCGCGACGGCAGGTACACCGGCCGCCCCACCGGGCTGGCCATCACCGGCCGGGGCAAGGTGGAGGGCATTCGTCGCCTCGCCGCCCGCGAGGGCCTGGATTTGGACTGGCCGCACTCCTATGCCTACGCCGACAATCGCACCGACATCCCGCTGCTGGAAGCGGTCGGGCATCCCGTGGCCGTGTACCCCGACAGGGTGCTGGCCGCCCATGCGCAGGCCCACGGCTGGGAGTTGCTGGGGACGATCGCGCGGCCTTGATGGGCGCGCCGTCTACATCTTCTGCAGCCGCATGCGCCGGGGCCGATCCAGCGCCTGCTTCGCCGGAATGGAGAGGATCATCGCCAGGGTCGCGAGCACAAGGCCGACGGGTTGCCCGCCCAGCACCATCAGCAGCACCGTCAGCCCAATGCCCACGCCCGCGCCCAGGTCCGAATTGCGCGTGAGCAGGTAGAGCAGGCCGTACACCATGAGGCCGATGACCATCTCCCCGGGCGCCAGCGTCATCAGCACGCCCAACGTGGTGGCCAGGCCCTGCCCCCCTCTGAACCCGGCGAACAGCGGGAAGTCGTGCCCCAACAGCGCGGCGACGCCAGCGGCGATCTGCCAGGTCAGGCTCAACCCCAGCGCCTTTGCCAGCACCACCGGCGCGAACCCTTTGGCGAAGTCCACCACCGCCACGACCACCGCCGGCTTCCAGCCCAACGTCCGCGAGACATTGCGGGCGCCCATATTGGCGTCGCCCAGCGTGCGAATGTCCACCCCTGCCACGCGCCGCGACACGATCACGGCCGTCGGGATGGAACCGAGCAGGTAGCCGATGAGCACGATCCCAACCGCCACGTTCATCATCTCGCCTCCTGTGAGTCCGCTGCGACGGGACGGAATCGGCGGCTGCCCGTGCGCTACGCGCGCTGACGGGCGAGGAACGCCGCCACAACGGCGTTGAACTCGTCGGGGCGCTCCACGGGCAGGGCGTGCCGCGCGTCGTGAATCACCGCCAGTTCCGCGCGCGGCATCTTGGCGACGTAGGCCTGCTTGGCCGACACCGGCGTGTAGTCCTGGTCTGCCGCCACGACGAGGGTGGGGACGGCGATTTCGCCCAGGCGGTCGGCCACGCTCCAGCCCACGATCGCCCGCATGGCGTCGCGGTAGGCGCGGGGGTCGTTTGCGGCCCAGCGTTCCACCAGCATCGCCCGCAGCGCCTGTTGTTCCGGCTTGGGGAAAAGCCGCGCCGCCAGGATTTCGCCCATCTTGCGCATCCCGACCAGGCGCACGATGAGGAAGCGCTGGAGCACGGCCAGGCGTTCCTTCAGCGTCCGCGCCACAAACTCAGGCCCGCTGTTCACGATCACCAGGCTCTTGACGCTATCGGGCCGGTCCACCGCCAGTTGCAGCGCGATCATCCCGCCCAGCGAGATGCCCACCACGTGCGCCGGCGCGATGCCCAGGGCCTGCATCAGGCCGGCAGCGTCTGCGGCGAATTGGGACATGGTGTAGGGGCCGCGGGGCTTGTCGGACTTGCCGTGCCCGCGCAGGTCAAACACGACCACGCGGTAGTTCTGGGCGAAGAAGGGGATTTGCATCTCCCAGTCGCGCCCGCTGGAACCCAGGCCGTGGATGAAGAGCAGAGGCTCGCCGGCGCCGGCCTCTTCGTAGTGGAGCGAAATCCCCTGCACGGCGATTCGTGGCATCGCTCACCTCCTCTCGGCATCGGAGCTGGCCGGGCGCGTCCCGCCGCCCGCCGCCGCGCCGTAGGTCAGGTTTCCATACCTGACCGTGGCAGGTTTCCGCGCATGACCGGCGGCTAGGGATAGCCGCCCTACGGGTAGTGGCCCTGCGTGCCGCCGCGCCGTAGGTCAGGTTTCCATACCTGACCATGGCAGGTTTCCGCGCATGACCGGCGGCTACGGATAGCCGCCCTACGGGTTGTGGCCCTGCGTGCCGCCGCGCCGTAGGTCAGGTTTCCATACCTGACCATGGCAGGTTTCCATACCTGACCGTGTCAGGTTTCCGCGCATGACCGGCGGCTAGGGATAGCCGCCCTACGGGTAGTCGGGTTTCCGCGCATGACCGGCGGCTACGGATAGCCGCCCTACGGGTTGTGGCCCTGCGTGCCGCTCGCGCCGTAGGTCAGGTTTCCATACCTGACCATGTCAGGTTTCCATACCTGACCGTGTCAGGTTTCCGCACATGACCGGCGGCTACGGATAGCCGCCCTACGGGTAGTCGGGTTCCCGCGCATGACCGGCGGCTACGGATAGCCGCCCTACGGGTTCTACTTCCCGCGCAGGGCCGCGGCGATCTTCTCGGCCTCGGCCACCAAGTCGGGCGCGATGTCGTACACGGCCTTGCCTTCCAGGTCCGAGCGGATGGCGTCGGCCGAAAACGGAAGGTACCCCAGCACCTTGAAGTCGGGCAGGTTCTCGGCGATGAAGCGGCGATCCTCGTCGTTGCGCACCTTGTTGCCCACCACGAAGACCCGCGTGAGGCCCAAATCTCCCGCCAGGCGGCGAATCGTCTCCGCCGTCTGGACGCTGCGGCGGCCCGGCTCCACGACGACGATCATGGCGTCCACCGCCTGGGCCGTGGCGCGCCCCAGGTGCTCAATGCCGGCCTCCATGTCGGCGATGACCACCTCGTTGCGGTGGAGCAGCAGGTTGACCATCAGCGAGCGCAGGAGCGCGCTTTCGGGGCAGATGCACCCTGCGCCGCCTTTCTTGACCGTGCCCAGCACCAGCAGCCGAATGCCCCGATGCACGGCGCTGAAGCGGTCGGGGATGTCGTCCACGCGCGGGTTGATCTGGAAGAAGCCGCCGGTGGTGCCGCGCTGGGCGCCCGTTCGCTCGTAGATGAGGTCGTCCATGGCGGCAATGGGGGTAATCTGCTCCACCAGTTCCGGCGGGAACCCCAGCGCCGAGGCGAGATTGGCGTCGGGGTCGGCGTCAATGGCGATGACGTTTTCGCCCTGGGCGGCGAAGATGTACGCAAGAAGACCGGCCAGGGTCGTCTTGCCGACGCCTCCCTTGCCGGTTATGGCGATCTTGGCAACACGTTTCTTTTCTGCCATGCAGTCTCCTCAATCAAGGTTCACCGCCGAGACTCCGGAGCGCGCAGGGAGAAGAGGGCCCGATCTCCTCCGCGCGCTCCGCGGTGAAGGGGCGTCTATTCCATCGGGACCAGAATCTCCACCTGGGCGGCGGCGCGCTGCTGCTGGAGCCAGTCGTCAAAGGCCTTCTGCTTCATCGCCTGGTACACGTCGGGCGGCAGCGGCCGATTCGCCTGCCGCTCCAGCACCTGGACGATATGGTAGCCGTAGGGGCTGCGGACCACGCCGCTGACCTGGCCGACCTGCAACGCGAAGGCCGCGTTCTCAATCTCCTGGGGCACGCTCAGCATCCCCTTGGGGAAGAAGCCGAGGTCGCCGCCGTCGGCGCGCGTAACCTCGTCCTGCGACATCTCGCGGGCCACCTTGGCGAAATCCTCGCCCGCCTGGATTCGGCGCAGGGCTTCCAGGGCGCTCTGCTCGCTGTTCAGCAAGATGTGCCGCGCGTGGACCTGCTCGGCCGTGTTGGGCACGGACGTCGTTACCTGCTGGATGACCATCTCGGTCAGCAACTCGGCGCGCAGTTGTTCGCGGAACTCTTCGGGGGTGATGCCGCTCTCGGCGAGCCACGCCTGGAACTTCTCCTCGCCGCCGCCCGCCGCCACCGTCTCCTGCACGCGGGCTTCCAACTGCTCGTCGGAGATGGAGATGCCCATGCGCGCCGCGGCCTGCTGGATAAGCGCCAGTTCAATCAGCGAGTTCAGCACCTGGCTGCGCACCTGGGCCAGGGCCGCCTTGCCCTCATCCGTGGTGAGGTCCACGTTCTGATCCGTCAGCGCCACCTTGAACTGGAAGAACTGCTTCTGGAACGTGGCCATGGGGATCTCCTGGCCGTTCACGCGCGCGGCCACGGTCCCCACTTCGGCCCCGGGCGTCGGGATGACCGCCGTGGGCATCGTATCTCCGCCCGCGGCGGGCTGCGTCGCCTGGGCCGCGGTCGTGGGTTGGGCCGGCGCCTGCTGCCCCGGCAGCAGACTGCACCCCGCCGTCAGCAAAGCCACTACCACAAGACTTGCCAGCAGCCAAGACCTCTTCATGTTACGCCTCCTTCGGGACAACCACACCCGCATCTTCCGAGAATCTCATCGGCGTCGGAGCAAAGCAAGGCTGGCTTTGCCCCTGCTGTTTGCCAGCCCATTATAGCCGACATCGCGGACGGTGCAAGCCCTATGCCGTGGGGCCTGCCGGCTCCGTCACGAAGTACGGGCGCAGCGCCTCCACGGCGTCGTCCGGCATCGGGTAGCACCGAAGCCGCAGCCAGTAGGAGTAGGGTAGGCGCTTCCAGTACGGCCGAATGAGCCTGCTCGGCTCCGTGTGTTGCCGGATCGCCTGCGGGGCTTCTTCAATGCGCCCTGTCTGCGCCAGCGCCGCCAGGAGCGCCAGGAGCGCCGTGGAGTCGGTCAGGCGTTCCTCAAAGGCCCCCGTAACGTATCCCAGTACTTCATCGTCTGCCTGGTTCAGCATGAGGCTGGCCCGCACATAGGCGTAGAGATCCACCTTGGCGTCGTACTGGTCCCCGGCGCTGCGAACGGATTCCCACATCTTCCTGGCCTCGGCCTCTTTGCCCTGCGCTCGGCGGCGTTCCCCCCGATAGACCTGCTTGACGTACTCGTCTTGTACGCCCTTCAACAGAGGCTCCAAGTCGTCCCAGTAGCCGCGGGCAGCCAACCATTCGCAAACGCGGAACGGCGGGGGGTTCCCCAACCGACCCAATTCGTCGGTATAGCGCATTACGGCTTTCCGATCGTCCTTTTCCACCGCGATTGTCAGGAGTAGGGAAAGCGCGGACCCGTGTGCTTGCAAGTTTTCGCCCGGGAGCAGGGGCGTTGCCACCTGCATGGCCTCGGCGTACTCCCCTGCGCCCAGCAGTTCGTAGGCCAGCACCTCGCGAACGGACCGGTCGGGGTGCTTCAAGAGCAGCGCGCGCAGCGCATCCAGCCCCGCGCTCACGTCGCCGCTGTCAATGCGGTTGAGCGCCTCTTCTCGTATCCAGTCGGGCTCAATGCGCGGCAAGCGCTCGCGGAAGCGGCGTATCGCGTCCAGAGCCTCCGCATTCCGCCCGGCCCAGCGCAGGAGCACCACATACTCTATAGCCGCCGATTCCAATAGCGTGTTCAGGCTGGGTTTCCACTCCCGAACCTTCGGGGGCAGAGACAGAAGACGTTCCACCAGCCGCTTGAATTCCGCAATGGACGGCGAGGGGTCCCTCGGATTAACCGCTTCCAACGCCCGTTCATGGATGGCTTCGTAACTATCGGGGAGTTCCAAGTCCTTCCTCCGGTCGCTCAGGCGGATCGCCCGAGCGGTGATTTTTCTGGCCCACGATCATGCCCGCCAGAATCATAGCGGAACCCGCCCAGCCCCGCAAATCCAGCGTCTCGCCGGCGAGGAGCCAGCCGAACATCGCGGCGAAGACCGGCTCCAGCACGAAGATCAGCGCCGCGTGGGTGGCGCTCGTCTTGCCCTGCAGGTAGTTCTGCAGGGCCAGGGCGACGGACGTGGCGAGGACGCCGTTGAACGCCACAGCGCCCCAAACCCCGCGCGGCAGCGGCACGAGGCGCTCGCCCGCCAGGGCCGCCACCAGCGCCGAAGCCACCGCCACCGTCGCGATCTGCACCTGGGCCAGCGTCAGCGCGGGCATGCGCGGCGCGAAATAGGCGATGAGCGCCACCTGCCACGCGAAGGCCACGGCGCACCCCAGCACCAGCAGGTCGCCCTTCTCCAGCCGCAAATCCCCGCGCAGCGATAGCAGCGCCAGCCCCACGGTGGCCAGGGCCAGGCCGATGATGGCATAACGGCTGGGCCTCTCGCGCATGAGGGGCCAGGCAAACAGGGGCACCAGCGGCACGTACAGCCCCGTGATGAAGCCGGTCTTGCTGGCGGTGGTCCACTGGAGGCCGGCCGTCTGCAACACGTACCCCGCGAACAGCGACGCGCCGATGAGCGCGCCGGCGGCCCACTCGCGCCAGCCGGCCTTCCGAAGGCCGCGGAACGACAGCGGCAGCAGCGCCACCGCCCCCACGCCAAACCGCCACGCCAGGAAGGTCATGACGGGCACCTGGCCGACGGCATCCTTCACGATGACGAACGTCAGCCCCCAGATGAGGGTAACCAGGGCAAGCCCGGCGTCGGCCAGAAGCGCGGAGACCGACAGGCGCGAGCGCGCAGATGTGCGGGGTGGCGCGGACATAGGACCCTCCTGGGCGTCGGCTACCTTTCGGCGGTGAGTTCGTCGCGCACCGTCTGGTACAGTTCCTGGGCGCGGAGTTCCTTCAGGGTGTAGCAGGGCCCCCTCAACGCATCCGCCAGTTCCTGCGTGAGGCCGCGGTCAAACGAGGGGTGTTCCATGTTGATCACGACCGAGCGGATGCCGCTGCGGGCGATGAGTCGGGCCACGCGGAGCGCCTCCTCCTGGGGCGGCAGGCGGGTCAGCGACACGTTGCCCGCGCCGTCGGTCAGCAGGATCATGAGCGGCATGACCTCCGGGTCTTTGCGGCGCGCCTGCTGGATCACGCGATAGGCCAGCACCAGGCCGTGGCTCAAGGGGGTCTTGCCGCCGACGGGGATGTCTTTCAGGGCTTCCTTCGCCAGTTCCACGCTGGACGTGGGGGCCAGTTCCAGGCGCGCTTCCTCGCGCTGGAACACCACCAGGCCCACCTGGTCGCGGCGCTTGTAGGCGTCGGTGAGCAGGGAGAAGATGGCGCCCTTGGTGGCCTCAATCCGCTCCGAGGCTGCCATAGACCAACTGGCGTCCACAACGAAGAGGATGAGGTTGGCGGCGCGGCGCACCCGCACCTTCTTCTGCCAGTCGGACTTCTTCAACTGGATGCCAGGCTCGGTGGAGCGCGTGCGGGTGCGGTTCAGGGCGGCGTGGCGCAGGGTTGCGTCCAGCGCCAGATCGTCGGGCTTGCCGTTGGCCGGCACGCTTTGCACGTAGCGCCCGCGCTTGCGCCGGGTCTTGGTGAGGCTTCGCTTGCCCGCCGTGCTGCGGGTGAGGCGGTCCAGGGGGGTGCTCAATCGTCGGGGCTTGAAGACCGGGCCGATGTCCACGGCGAGCAGGGCTTCCTGCGCGCCCTTGAATCCCAGCGGGGTGGCGTCGTGGCCTTTCAGGGCGACGCCGCTGCCGCCGACATTAGGCGAGGGCTCCGTTACCTGGTCTTTTTTTTTACGTCCGCTTCGGCATCCAGACGGCTCGCCTGCTCCTGCGCCAGGGCCTCGGCCTGGACTTTCTCCAGTTTGGCCTTCAGTTCCTCAAAGCGGATTTCCTCGTCCTGGAACGGTTGGCGCTTCATGCGGTGCGGCAGGGCCAACTCGGCGGCCATCAGGATGTCCTCCTCGGTGATGTGGTCCCGGCCCGAGAAGGCGGCGTTGGCGATGGCCGTCTTGAGGATGACGATGTCGCTGCGGTGGCCGTCCACCTTCATGGCCGCCGTCAGTTGCGCGATGGTGAAGAGGTCCGTATCGTCGTACCGCACGCGAGGCAGGAGCACGCGCGCCCTGGCGATGTCCTCGGAAAGTTTGCGCTCCCGCGGCTCCCACTCGGCGCGGAAGCCTTCGGGGTCGGCGTCAAACTGGATGCGGCGCTCCAGCACCTCCATGCGCTGGCGCGGGTCCGTAAGCCCTTTGATCTCCACACACAGGGCGAAGCGATCCAGCAGTTGGGGCCGCAGTTCGCCCTCTTCGGGGTTCATGGTGCCCACGAGGATGAAGCGCGCCGGATGGGAGAAGGAAATCCCTTCGCGCTCCACGTAGTTCACGCCCATGGCCGCCGAGTCCAGCAGCAGGTCCACCACGTGGTCGTCCAGGAGGTTTACCTCGTCCACGTACAGAAGCCCGCGGTTGGCCGCCGCCAGGATTCCCGGCTCAAAGCGCTTTTCCCCCGTCTTGAGCGCGTGCTCAATGTCCAGCGTGCCAACGACCCTGTCCTCGGTGGCGCTGACGGGCAGTTCCACCATGCGGGTAACCGCCCTGCCTATGGGCAAGGTCTCGCCCTTCGCCAGCCGCTCGCGGCAGGAGTCGCACATGGCCTCCGGGCTATGCGGGTCGCAGCGGTATATGCAATCGGCGACGACGTCAATCTCGGGCAGGAGGGCAGCCAGCGCCCGCGCCGCCGTGGATTTGGCGGTGCCGCGCTCGCCCCGAATGAGGACGCCGCCGATGAGCGGGTTCACCGCGTTGAGGATCAGCGCCCGCTTCATGGTCTGTTGATCTACGATGGCCGTGAATGGGAATATGGTTCTCATCTGTGCTTGCACCAGAAGGCCTTGAGCCTGTATTCACAATTCATTATATACAGGAACGCGGCGGGGGCAAAATCCCATCATCACGTGCGCGGCGCGGGCTGCGGCAAGTGCTGGCCAAGCCACCCGACGATGCCGTTCAGCGCCTCGCGGCTCACCTGCGCATGGGGCGTGTTCGGGAGAAAGAGGTAATCCTTGGGTTCCCGCGCCGCCGCGAAGAATGCTTCGGAGATTTCCTTCGGGATCAGGGCATCGTCGCCGTCGTGCACGATGAGGATGGGGGCCGACACCTGCCCCACCACGTCGGCCGGGAAGCGGCTCCACGTGCCGCCTGTGGAGACGCGCGTTCCCATCAGGCGGGCCCACCCGCGCCACAAGGGCACGCTGAACCGCGCCCAGCGGCTGTCGGACAGCGGGGCCGCCGGACAGGCGACGGAGATCACCGCGTCGGCACCCCCGGCCTCGGCGGCGCACATGACGCAAGCCGCAGCGCCCAGCGAAAACCCCATCAGGGCCACGCGGCGGTATCGGAGGGCGCGGGCCAGCCGCACCGCCGCCGCAACATCGCGGGCCACCGGGTCCAGCCCCAGGTCGTAGCGGCCCCCGCTTTCGCCGTGGCCGCGCAAATCCAGCGCCAAGACGTCGTAGTCGCGGGCCAGGTGTTCGCACGTTTCCACGATTTCGGGGGCGTTCTTGCTGCTGGTGAACCCGTGCGCCACGATGACCACATCCTCATGCCCCGAGGCGTAGAGATCTGCCGCCAGCGCGATTCCCTCGCCGTTGTCAAAGCGCAGATGCACGACCTCGCGCCTCGGCCTGACCCTGGGCCGAATCTTGCGGCGAACGACGACCGGCGCGCTGATGGCCAGCACGCCGCCAAGGATCCACCACCCCAAGCCCGGCCTGATTGCCCCTCTACGCTGCAAAGTTCCCTCACGATGACTCATCGTTGCCTCCCGATGACGTGTGTCTCCGACGGAGCCGAAGCAGCCGCCATGTGCCCACCTCTTGGAATCCAAGCCGCCTGTAGATGCTGGCGGCGCGCGGATTGTCGTAGAACAGGCAGGGCTGGATGCCCTGACGTAGCAAATCGCGGCAAAGGGCGCGCATGCAGGCTGTGGCGTGCCCTCGGTTGCGGAATGCCGGCAGCGTGAACACGCCGCCGATCATGGCCATCTCGGGCGTCTCGGCGTTGGTGAGCGCCGCCGACACGATGCGGCCCCCGTCTTCCGCGACGAAGACCCGCCCGTAGGTCAGCACCCGCCGCAGGCTGGCCTCGTCGCGCGACATCTCGCCCGCCTCGGCGTACAGCGCCGCCAGCCCGGGCAGGTCTGTCTCGGTGGCGCGGCGGGCCTGTTTCGCATTCGGCGCCTCGCTCATCGCCTGCATCACGGCGAAGTGCGAACGGTGGTCTTCGGATGCCTCGTAGTTGCGGATGTGCTCCCAGAGGCGGCTGACAAGGCCGTACTCGCCCGTGATCGCCCTCGCGCCGGTGGGGTGCTGGTCCACCACCGCCGCCATCGTCGCGAAGTCGGCGCCGCCCGCGTCGTACAGGCTCCAGTTGGCGCGGTAGCGCATGAGCACGCCCGCCAGGCGGCCTTGCACGTCGCAGCCCCAATACTCCAAATCGGGCTCGCGCATGCCCATCGTCAACAGGTTGCCGATGAGAAACAGATTGTTGCGCGGGTCGCCGCGGAGCACGGCAAGGAGTTCGCGCGTGTCCGTGGCCAGGAGTTTGCGGATGGGTCGCATCGCGTGCCTCATGGGAAAAGTTGACCGCGGAGATTTTAGCACGCAGGCGCGGGTTTCGCCAATTGCGAGGGGCGCGCGCAACCCCGCCCAGACGCCGAGGCACACAGGCGCGCTGGCCCCGTGTGCCTCGGCAGTCGGCTGGCCAATCGCTGGCGGCTGAACGCGGACCGTCGCCTACCAGCGATACCGCACGGTGTAGGTGATCTTCACCTCGCCATCCTTGGGCACGTTCACGCGGAACTCCACGCTACTGGAGTCCAGTTTCGTGTAATCGTGGCTCTTGGCCGTGATCTCCCACTCGCTCCAGCGAAACATGTGCTCCACGACGCGCACTTCCACCGCCTCGCTCTTGTGGTTGCGGACGCTGATCTCAAAACTCTCCTCTATGGTCCGCTCGCCCAGTTGCTTGAAGTCGGTCTGCTTGCGCTCGCCCACGATGTCAAAGGCGTCGCCCAGGTATAGGCGCACCCGCTCGTCCTTGGGCGTGTGGTCAATCTCATCCTCGCCCACGAATTCCGTCCCGCCGCCGGTGTCCTCTTTGTACACGCGGACACGGCCCTTGGGCAGGGGGATGCCCAGCCCGCCGGCCTCGGAGTTCTTGAACTCCACCAGCACCATGACCTTCTTGTTGCTGGTAGGGCCGTAGTTGGGGTCGGTGATCGGCCCGTAGTAGCGCCAGGAGCCTCCGCCCAGGCCGTCGTACACGAAGATCTTCTCGGCCTTCACGCCCTCGGCGCTCACGAACTCAATCTGCTTCGTCTGCTGATCCTTCACCGTTACGGGCCGCTGCACCTCGTACAGGTGATACTCAAAGAACTGGCGTTCGGCCACCTGCTGGGGGGTGGGCGCGGGCGCACCCTTGCGCGCCAGATCGTAGACCAGCAGTTCCTGGGCGGGCTGCACGCGGTGGATGTCGCCGGCGATGAGTTTCAGCCGCGCATCCTTATACGTGGCCCCGCTGCGGTTGTCCACGGTAACCCACCCGTTCAGGCCCAGAGAGGCGTCGTCGGGGGCCAGGACCACCACGTAGTCGGCCGACCACGTGATGCCGCTCGTCAGGTACGTAACTTCCACGTCGTGCGCGCCGGCCTTGGCGGCCTCCAACTGCCACAGGAGCGAGGGCTTCGTGATGAGCCCTTCGGGCAGCGCGGGGAATTGGAATTCGCGCACCTGGCTCGCCTTGACGACGGTTACCTTGCCGTCGGCGGCCTGAAGGATGATGTCATCGGCGCCGCTGAGCAATTTGCCCGTGTACACGCTGCCGTCGTCGGTAACCAGCGTGATTTGCTGGTCCACGTATTTGTGCAGGAGTTTGGCCGACCCGACCACGTCGTACTCGTAGTTCTGCTCCAGCACCGCCGTGCCCTCGGGATCGGTCAGCGAGCGGAAGTGCACCGATGTGGGGTCAATTCCCGCGGCCACGTCGGAGAAGCGGACGAAGTTCAGGCCTTTCTCCAGGGTCATCTGACGGTGCTCTTTGACCAGCCCCAGGTCGGAGTTGTACACCGTCAACTCTACGCCGGGCGCCTCGGCGTGCGCGGGCGTGGGCGACAGGGACGCCGCCAGGTTACTTCCCGCCGAGCACGCGGCCAGGGAAAGCACCGCCACCACGCCCAGGATGCGAAACCAACGTGCGTATCTCATGTTCTCCTCCTTGCGACAGGTTTCTTGCGGTATGTGCGAGTTTGAGACGCGCCGCGTTGCGCGTTTGTTCCGCCTGGCCGCGGGGCGGGGCGCCGCACCCCCGGCGTTCAGACGACGCATGCGTCGTCCCTACGGGCTACCCCCAGCCCGCGGGGCTTCGCCCGTTCCGCCCGATGCGGCAGCGTCGGGCGCGGCACACCTCACCCCCGGCCTTCGGCCTTCCCCCTCGCCCGCGGCGGGGAAAATGGTAGGGGCAACCTGCGGGTTGCCCCTACGAGCGAACCGCCGCCCCGCGGGGCTTCGCCCGTTCCGCCCGATGTGGCAGCGTCGGGCGCGGCGCACCTCACCCCCGGCCTTCGGCCTCCCCCTTTCCGCCCGCGGCGCGGGTCCAGACCCCAAGGGTCTCCGAGACCCTTGGGGTCTTCGGTTATTTGTGGATGACGCCAGGCCGACTTGACAAACCCGCGCCGCGGTGTATGCTAGTGCGCGTGAAGGCAAAGGAACACGAGAACGGCTACGCCGCCATGGCGAAACTACACAAGGTGCTTTCTCACCCGGCGCGGCTGCGCATCCTGGAGTTGCTGGCGCAGTGCGGCGAAGCGTGCGTGTGCCATCTCGTCGCGGCCCTGGGGCGGCGCCAGCCCTACGTCTCCCAGCAGTTGGCCGTTCTGCGCGACGCGAACCTCATCGCCGAGCGCCGCGACGGCACATTGGTCTACTACCGCCTCGCTGACGAGCAGGTGATGGAACTGGTCGCCGCAAGCCGTCGCTGGGCAAGGGCCAGGCACGGCGAGCGGGCGCAATTCCCCCCTGTGGAAGAAGGGCCGCTGCCAGGGTGCTCCTGCCCCTCGTGCTCTACGAAGGGATGACGCTTCTTCCTCTACCCGCGTAATATTCAAAACCGCGCATAGTTGACAGCAGGGCCACGTCGGGTATACTGGATGTGGGACACTGCGCCCGCCGCGCAGAGGAATCCACGCTGCGCACATGACGACCACCGAGGGAGGATGCACAATGCTGTGCAAAGAGTACGAACTGGAAGTGATTTCGCCGCCATGCGACCCGGGTTCGGAGCGCTGGAGCGCCTTCGTGCGGCTCCAGGAGGACATCAGCGAGGTCATGCCCTATCTCAACACCCTCTGGAAGAACGCCATCTACGACCACGAGAATCGCATCCTGACGATGGTGCGGGGCGGGCGGCGGTACACGCTGCGCCCCCACGAGGTTGCCATCAGCAACCTGGAAGATCGGGAAGAGGCCCAGCGCGTGGCCGAGCGTATCCTGGACGAGATCAACAGGGTGTGGGATCGGCGGCGAGAGGTCGTGCCTTCCTACGAGAAGCGCCATCAGCCGACCGTGATGGAAATCTACAAACTCCTGCCGGGGGGGAACTGCAAGCAATGTGGCGACCCCACATGCTTCGTGTTTGCCAGCAAACTGGTGGCCGGCAAGACCGAACTGACCCGTTGTGTCCGCATCTACGAGGCCGAATTTGCCGCCCAACGGGAGCGCCTGGAGCAGATTCTTGGCCTGGTGGAGTGAGCGCACGCCCGCATTGCGGCAGCGGGAGTGCCGGCATTTGGGCGACGCCCGTTCGTTAGGGGGAAATCTTGTTTGAGCGGGTTCTGTTTCCAACAGACTTTTCCGCGTATGCCAATGCGGTCTTCGCGTGCCTGCCGGAGTTGAAATCGGCGGGCACGCGCCATGTGCACCTGCTCGCCGTCATCGCAACCTCCCAGGTGCCGCTGGGACACTCGGCGCTCAACGAGGACTCCCTTGCCCGAGTCAAGTGGAGCATGGAGGAGCACCTTCACATCGCCGCCATGGCGCTGGAGGGCCAGGGGCTGTCAACCAGCACCCAGGTCGTGTACGGCAACCCGGCGCGGGAGATCGTGCGGGTGGCCGTGGAGGAGCGGGTGGACATGATCGTCATGGGCGCCCAGGGCCAGAGCGCGTTTCAGGAGATTCTGCTGGGGAATACGGCGTTTGACGTGCTCAGGCTTTCGCCCATTCCCGTGCTCATCCAGAAATTTGAAGTGGTGCGCGAGTTGGGGAAGGTGGAATGCCGGCGGGTGTGCGGCGACACGTTCCGAAGGGTCTTGCACCCCACCGATTTCTCCGAGTGCTCCGAGGCCGCGTTCAACATCGTCAAGCGGCTGCGGGCGGCAGGCACCGAGGAGGTCATCGTCCTGCACGTGCAGGATGAGCGGGTGATGCGCCGGCGGCCCCCCGAGCAGTTGGAGCAATTTGACCGCGAGGACATGGCGCGCCTGGAGCACATGGCCCGCGACCTGGCTCTGTACCACCTGCCCGCCAGGGTCTTCCTCAGGCATGGGATGCCCTTCCGCGAGGCGCTCCAGGTGGCCGAGCAAGAGGATGCCACGGTGATTGCCCTGAGCGTCTGCGGGCGCAGCCTGGTTGACGAGATGCTGGTCGGGGGTACGTTTGAGAAGATCGTCCGCCTGAGCCGCAGGCCGGTACTCGCGGTGCGCTGCGAGATGCGCACATGAATGACATGCAGCAGGTGCCCAATCGCAAACGGATCCTCGTGATCTGCACCGGCAATTCGGCCCGCTCCCAGATGGCCGAGGCCCTGCTTCGGCATCTGGGCGGCGACCGCGTGGACGTGGTCAGCGCAGGGTCTGCGCCCGCGCCCCAGGTTCACCCCCTGGCCGTCCGCGCCATGGCGGAGATCGGCCTGGACATCTCCGCGCAGCGCCCCAAGCCCATGGCCGACTTCCTGGGCCAGCCCTTTGACTACATCATCGCCGTTTGCAGCAAAGCGGCGGAAGCGTGCCCCTTCTTCCCAGGCCCGGCGCAACGCCTCCACTGGTTCTACGACGACCCGGCAGCCGCAGAGGGCACCGAGGAGGAGCGCATGGCCGCCTTCCGCGCCGTCCGCGACGACCTGCGGCGGCGCATCGCCGAGTGGCTCGCCGCCATACCCGACACCGGCAGCACAGGAGCATGACGCACACCAACCATCTTTCACCACGGAGGTAACGCGGATGCAAAAATCGCTCAGAGCATGGATGCTGGGGCTGGTGGTCGTCGCGGCGCTGCTGTCGGCGACGGCGCGGGCCCAGGAGCCCAGGGTACGCGCCGTGCTGTTCTATTCCGACACCTGCCCCCTGTGCCACAAGGTGCTGGAAGAAGTCCTGCCTCCCCTCGCGGCCCAGTACGGGGACCGGCTTGAGGTGAGGCAGGTGGAGATCACGCCCGCCGCGAACTACGAACTCCTCCTGCGCATGGAGCAGGTGCACAACGTCCCGCCCGACAAAGGCGTGGTGCCCGAGATGTTCATCGGCGATCGCGTCCTTTTCGGCCTGGACGAGATTCGCGCCCAACTCCCCGCGCTGATTGAGGCGTACCTGGCGGCGGGCGGCGTGGACTGGCCCGAAGGATACGCCGAGCCGCCCGCCATATCCACCTGGCCCCTGCCCACGGCGCGGCCCACCCCAAAGGCGTGCCACATCTGCGACGAGGGCGACCCCGTGGTACGGATGTACTTCTTCTGGAGCAGCCTGTGCCCGGAATGCCACCGCGTGCAGGATGAGGTGCTCAAGCCGCTGCAGGAGCGGTATGACCACCAGTTGGTGGTGGACGCCAGGGACGTGGAGAAGTCGCCCGCCGACTACGACCTGCTCACGGCGCTGGAGCGGCAGTTCGGCACCGGCGAAGGGGCGCTGCCCGTCATCTTCATCGGCGACCACGTGCTCCATGGCGAGCAGGCGGCGCGCGAACAACTCCCCGCGTTGGTAGAGTTCTATCTGGGCCAGGGCGGCGTGGACTTCCCAAGCCTGGCCGGTCCCGCCGCGCCGTCGGGCACGCCCACCGGGCAACAGCCGGCCATCCACCTGGCCTACTTCTTCCAGGTGGGCTGCCACGAATGCGACCGCGCCCGCTACGACCTCCAGTACCTGCAGAGCAAGTACCCGCAGTTGCGCATCCACGAATACGACATCCAAGAGCACGCCGCGCTGGCCGAATGGCTGGGCGAACGCAACGGCGTGCCGCTGAACAAGCGCCTCACCGCGCCGGCTGCGTTTGTCGGCTCGGATGCGCTCCTGGGCGACGGGGTCAACGTCCGCACGCTTGAGGGCGCCATCCAGAAGTACCTCGCCAGCGGTAGCGCGGCCTATTGGGAGGGCCAGCAAGATGTGGCCAGCGCCGCCGAAAGCATCCTCAGTCGGTTCCGATCCTTCGGGGCGCTGACCGTGGCGGCGGCGGGGCTGATAGACGGCCTCAACCCGTGCGCCTTCGCCACCATCGTGTTCTTCATCTCCTACCTCGCGTTCACGGGGCGCAAGGGCCGCGACATTGTTTTTGTGGGCGGGATGTTCACCCTCGGCGTCTTCCTGACCTACCTGGGGGTCGGGGTGGGCTTTCTCAAGTTCCTGGCGAGCCTGCCGTTCTTGCCCGCCATCAGCCGCTATCTGTACGGCTTCACGGCGGCCCTGTGCCTGGTGCTGGCGCTGGGCAGCGTGTACGACTGGTATCAGGCGCGGCGAGGGCGGCCCGAGGAGATGCGCCTGAAACTGCCAAACCGACTGCGGCGACAGATCAACCGCGTCATCCGCGAGGGCGCGCGCGCCCGCGCCATCGCCGGCGTCGCCTTCGCCACCGGCATCGTCGTCTCGCTCATTGAACTGGCGTGCACCGGCCAGGTGTACCTGCCCACGATTCTGTTCGTGCTGGGCGTGCCGGCCATGAGGATTCGGGCGCTGGCCTACCTGCTGCTGTACAATGTCGTCTTTGTGGTGCCGCTCGTCGTGGTGTTCCTGCTGGCCTACTGGGGCACGTCCTCGGAGCGCCTGGGCCAATTCGTGAGTCGGCGCGCTGGGGCAATCAAGTTGGCGACCGCCGGGCTTTTCACCCTCCTGGCGGTCTGGATGATCACCTTCCTGTAGAACACGTAGGGCGGCTTTTCGTAGTCGCCGGAGGCAGAGGGCAGGTATGGAAACCTGCCCTACGCTCGGTCGCATTACCTATTCGCGTGGATTCGTGTTATTCGCGGTTACAGTGCTATCCACGAATAACGCGAATCTACACGAATGGAGGATAAATGTAGGCACGTAGTTCCCCGTTCGCGTAGATTCGTGTTATTCGCGGTTACAGGCAGAGGGCAGGTATGGAAACCTGCCCTACGCTCGGTCGCA
>Ga0067045_1028164_pt1 | contig 41009 bp, 31 predicted proteins | sample TerdegcTABiofilm_FD_59184 | JGI IMG/M metagenome (GOLD analysis project Ga0067045, IMG submission 59184) | Combined Assembly of (Gp0054472, Gp0054536) Wastewater bioreactor microbial communities from Singapore -Terephthalate degrading... | reverse complement strand
AAGAGTTCAGAATCACTCTCATCTGTTCCCTCGCTTGAATTCAGATAAAACATCTTTATACGAGAACAAAACTCGCTATTACAGCTATCAATCAACTCCATAGCCTGCTTTACCAAATCCATATGAGTTGACTCTTTATATGCATTAGCCTCTCCAGAGAATAAAAAGTAAAAGAACACAATCCCCACAATAAAATTATAGTATCTCATAAACTTGCCTCCCTATTTCAAAATCAATTTTTTCTTCTATTTTTCTCAATCTCTTTCCATCCATTTTTATAACAAAATATACCATTTTTTTTTTTTTTTGATGTCAATAGAAAATTTTATGTTTGTTGTTCCAAGATGAGCTTTTTGCGATGCTCGGGGATATATGGAAAATAGGGTATCTAAGAAGACTTAATAAAAAAATTCGAGCCTAAGTTATATAATTGTGTCTTTATTGCATATCTAAATTAGGACTTTGCAAGAAGAAAATACTCCTGATTTCCTTTTGAGCCCCTGACTCTTGATGGTTTTATATCAACAACAAAAAGGTCTAAAGAGGTAAGAAAATCCTGAATATTACTGAGTACAGAATTTATAGTCTCAGGTTCATCAATTAGTCCACCCTTTTTTACCTCATCTCTTTTTGCCTCAAATTGAGGTTTTACAAGAATAAGCATCAACCCGCCCTTTTTAAGTAATTTTACTGCATTGGGAATAATTTTTTTTACCGAAATAAATGACACATCCATAACAATCAGGTCAAATTTATCTTCTATCACAGAGACATCAAAATTTCTGAAATTACACCTCTCAAAAAGGATTACTCTCTTATCCTTTCTGAGGGAATAATCTAAAATCCCATATCCTACATCAAAGCCGTATACTCTTATAGCGCCATGTTTTAACAAGCAATCTGTAAATCCTCCCGTAGAAACACCTATATCCGCGCAGATAAGCCCTCTTACATCCAGATTGAAATCAGAGAGAGCCCCCTCTAACTTCTCGCCTCCCCGCGAGACATATCTCTTCTTTTTTAAGACTATTTCTGCATCTTTTTCAATTAAGCGGTGAGGAGTCTTTATTGTCTCATTATTTACAGATACTTCCCCTGAAAAAACAAGTGACTGAGCCTCTTTTCTATCCTTAGTTAGTCCCCTTTCAACAAGCAGGTCATCAAGCCTTATCTTCTTTGTTTTCTCTTTCACTTTACAAAAAAGTCTAAAATCTCTCCCAGAGTTTCTTCGAAAGCTCTCTCGATTTTCTGTATATCTCCTCTTCATCAATATCCAGATTAAGTTTTTTATTTTTCATCAGGACCCTTCCGCCCACGATGGTCGTATCAACAACCTCCTCAGATATACCATAAATTATATGACCCAAAACAGTATTCTCATTAAACTCAGTAGGCGGGATATAGTCAATCAATACTATATCAGCAACAGCACCTTCGCTAATCTCTCCAAGCCTGACCCCAAAATGCTCTGATGCAAACTCGGGATTATTAAAAAGAAGTGTACGGGCAACTTCCATAAAACCGGCACTCGGATTATTCTGTCTCAGATGCTGTGTCCAGAGAGCAACACGGAGTTCCTCGGGCATATTGACTGTCATTGCATCGGTGCCAAGCAGAACCTTTATACCTTTTTTGCTCATACCCACCACATCAGCAATTCCAACTGCATTATTCAGGTTTGACTGAGGATTGTGGGCAACATAGGAACCCCTTCTGGCAATTATGTCCATCTCCTTTTTATCAATATGAACACAATGCGCGAGTATGCTCTTGTCATTTAATATCCCAAATTTATTCAGTCTCTCAACCACTCTCATACCGAATCTTTTCAGCGAATCCATTTCGTCCGATATTGCCTCTGCACAATGGATATGAAACCCGGCACCAAGACTATTGCCGGTATCCGATACTTTCTCCAGTGTATCATCATTCAAAGTAAAAGAGGCGTGAAGCCCGAACATCGCCTTTATGTATTCCGAATTTTCCTTCTTTGACCATCTGATGAACTCCTCATTCTCCCTTATACCTTCATCTCTGACCTTTTTGCCGTCTCTGTCGGAGACCTCATAGCAGCAGGAGACCCTGAGTCCCGCAATCGTTGCCGCCTTTGCAATTTCGAAAAGTGAGCCGCTGATTGCAAACGGACTTGCGTGGTGGTCTATCAGTGTCGTCGTCCCGTGCTTTATTGCATTTATCATCATAACAATTGCAGAGTAATAAACATCCTTTAAAGACAATTTCTTGTCGAGTCTCCACCAGAGATTTTTCAGGACCTCGTTGAAATCCTTCGAGGGTTTTGCCTTTCCGAGCCCTCTCACCATTGTAGAATAGAAATGCATATGATTATTTATAAAGCCCGGCATAACCACTTTGTTTTCCGCATCTATTACTGTTGTATACCTGCCCATAAGCTTCTTCGACGGGGCAATCATTAATATTCTTCCGTTCTCGATCAGAACAGAATGATTCTTCAGTACTCTGTTATTCTTACCGAGTGTAATCACTGTTCCGTTCTTTATCAGTATCGACATAAAAAACTCCTTCCCTATTTTTCATTTAGCATTTTCAGTTCCTTTTCGGTTCTCTCCCTCATATACAATGCCCCGGCAAAGCACTTCTGAACACATATAGAACATCCGATACACTTCGCAGGGTCTGTATAGGGGATTTTTTTGCTATTGAGTGAAATCGCAAGATACGGACATCTTGTACAGTTGCCACAGTGCTGACACAATTCTTCTATTACCTGAGAAATCTTCTTTTTAGAGCTCAGTTCCATAAACGGCCTTATCGGATCCGGCAGTGCAGCACCCCTGAGTTCAGCGATAGAGTTAAATCCACGCGCCTTCATCAGATAACTGACACCCATCATAAGGTCGTCGATAATTCCGTATCCGTACTTCATCACTATCGTGCAGAACTGCACCGTATTTACCCCGAGCGCAAGAAAGTCTGCCGCAGCCTTGTAATCCATAGGACCGCCGTTACCTGATACCTCCACACTCATTTTCGAGACGTTTGCCAGTGTAAGGTAACTTATCGGCAGAACCCCTTCACCGCTCATTCCAACAATAATACCCTCTTCCCACTTTGTTTTTTCACCCTTCCTGAAAGCAAGTGTCGGGAATGTATTTGCAAGAGTGATTCCGGCCTTCTTTCCCGGATACTTCTCAAAGACCTCCTTTATTGCACTGACAATCGGATAAATGGAAGTAACTGCAGCGGTCAGCTTGAAGAGTTTCGGCACATCGGGGTCTGAGACCTGCATAACCCAGTCTATTATCTTTGCCGTAAGTTCGGGGTCCTGCGAGACAATATCCCCTTTTGTACCGTCTCCGCCCTGCGGACAGCTGAGACTATATTCAATCGCTTTAACACCAGCCCCTTCAAGTTTCTTTGTATTCGACTGCCAGACCCTGCTGTCCTCCTCGTCGTGCCCTGTAACAGGCCCTCCTGTGGATACAATAGTAAGTCTGTCGGGAAATTCCTTTACAAGCCTCTCAGCCTCCTTTGCAACCCTCTCAAGCGGATGTGCAGATACATTATCGCAGTTTGCATAGGTGGATTTCGAGAACGCAAACATATACTCGGACGGGATATGAATCGGCACGTTGTCAAATGTAGTTTTCATTACACCACCTGCCCAGCCCGCCTCATAAGCCTTTCTCATCTGTTCATAACCGTCGGACGGGGGTGCCGCCGAGAGAATAAACGGAGATATAATATCCTGCCCGAAAAACCTTGCATTCACAGGAACCGGTGTCTTTACGAGCCCCTTCAGCACATATACACTCTTGAAATCCTTTCTGAACTTCATCTGTCTCTCACCCTTAAGATATGCATCAATTTTCATTGCTGCGTTCTTCCCGCTCGCCACCGCCTCGACCACTGTCTTCGGACCATTTACTAAATCCCCGGCATAGAAGATTCCCTTCTTCTCGACCTTATTAAACGAACCCCTCGCACCTATTGACTGGACTATCAGGTCAAACCCATCCCTTCTCTGCTCCGAGCCTTTTACATCTTTTACGAGTGAAGGATGAAATTTTTCATTCTCTTTCAGGAAGACCTTTATAGTTGAAAACGAGAGTTTTTTACCTGTCTTTTTAATATGAGTAAGTCTTGTCCGGGTTGTAATGTGTATATTATACTCAATGAGTTCCTCAAACTCCTTTTTGGTCAACGGAAGTTCAGAGAGATTTTCGAGGGCAAATAATTCTACCAGATTTGCACCATTCTCTCTTGCAACAATAGCACAATCCACGGCAACGGCCCCTCCGCCAACGATGGCGATATTCTTACCCCTAAGTTTCAGTCTCTTATGCTCTCTCAGAAAAGTTATCCAGTCGACTGTATTTTCTATACCTTTGATGTTTAGACTAAACGGTTTGTCAAGACCTGTTGTCACAAGGACTGCATTGAATTCGCCAAGAAGCGTTTCTGCGTTTTCGATTCTGGTCTTACTCTTTACCTTTATATTACCGAGCGAAAGCAGAAATTCGATGTCGGAATTCAGGACTCTCCTGTCAAGTCTCGAATCAGGTATAAGATTGCACATACCTCCAAGACTGCCTGACTCTTCAAAGATTGTGACCTCATACCCCATCTGGGCGAGGAGAGCCGCGGCTCCGAGTCCAGCCGGACCTCCACCCACAATTGCCACCGGGAACGAATTGGGCTCTGCCATATCGAACCTGGGGAGTGCACCCATCTCTTTGGCCTTCTCAATGATAGTTGCCTGAACCGCAGGGATATTGACCGGATTGTCAAATGTCTTTTTCGAACAGGCCGCCATACAGTGTCTGTCGGGACATACAGCACCGCAGATTCCGCCGAGAGGATTTGCCGAATAGATCAGTGCAGCTGCTCTCTCGAAATCAGACGGATAAAACTTCTTTGCGGCCATAATAAAGTCTGCGGGAGAGCAGTGGGAGGGACAGGCCTCTCTGCATGGTTTCTCCTCACAAAACTCACACCTCTCAATCTCAGATTTCAGCTGTGCATCAGTCAGAAATTTTATTTCTTTTCTCTTCATAAAAAACTCCTTTAAGCAGTATGGTATATAATCCAAAACAGAAAGGATAATTTATTACAATAATTGAAAAATTGCAAGGAAGGGATTAAGACGATTAACTTCTAAAATACTGCCTTGATATTACTCCAGCAGACTGCACGAGCAGGCATAAATATCTTCCTCCGTACTCCCCTTTCCACCTGCATCCTTCTCAACGTCGAAACTATCTATGTATACTGTATCATTTGTCTTAATATCCGCAAAAACATCATTTATTGCATCCGTCAGGGATGTATCTGACATTACATCTGACACCCCATCCGAAAGAATATCCTCTGTTGCATCCACAACTATATCAGAGGTATCACTTACAATGTCAGCAGTTGATGTATCTTCCAATGCATCCTCAACAGAGACATCCTCTGCCGTATCAACACCTGCATCTGTATTCGACTCCCGGCCAAAGATTGCCTCACAGATCATATCTCTGCTGATTGTAATATTACAATCTACATTCGAACCGCAGATAGAGCAGTCCCTTTTCCAGACAGTGAAGACTGAACCTTCATCTGCCTCCGCATGCAGTTTTACTGTTTTCATAGCCTCGAATTTAGCATCACAGCTATCTCCGCAGTTTATCAATAAATCTTCACTTGTGACCAACCCCGAACCGGTACCTGTTTTGATAATGCTCAGCTGATAAGGTTCGGCCGTATCGAAGTGAGCCTCGACAGTGCAGCTGGAAGTTATCTGATTTGTCGTGTAAACTTTTCCGCTTAAATTCCCGCCGCAGCTGCCGGAGACATAAGATAAAATGTATCCCGGATTTATATCTATATTGCAGACTGACTGATTCCCGTGTTCTACCGGATTCGGAGAGCAATTTACAGTACCTCCTTCCGGCGGAACGGCTGAGGTTGTTATAGTATATATATTCCTTGCAAAAACCGGCTTAATTGTCTTGTCTTCATCAAGATTATTAAATGTGCATACTGCAGAACCCGTGCCATTTCCCGTTTCATTCCCCCCCGAAGCTAAACAACTACCATTGAAACTTACTGTCGACCCTAAATCGGCATTGGCATATAAGATCAGATTTGTACCATAGATATAATATCTGCTGAATGTGTTATTCTGTGGATAACTAAAACTGATTCCTGTCGGGTCAGAATCGATAACGCCCGAACCAGTTCCGAAGGCACTAACTGTGATAAGATATTTGTTTATATTGAATGTTGCCGTTACCGATGAATCATAATTGATATTAAACGCACAATCCGCGGTGCCGGAACAGGACTGAGCAGAACCATCACCGTTTGACCACCCTACAAATGTTGAACCGGTATTTGCAACACCTGAGAGTGAAATCACTGTTCCGTAATTTACGGTACAAGTACCAACTAATCCGTTCCAGCTAAGAGTACAGGTTGTCCCGGTATTCACAGTACCGTAACCAGTACCTGCCTTATAAACTGTCAGTGTACGTTGTATGGGATTAAATGCTGCTGTACAGTTTTTATCGTTATTCATTGTTACCTGACAGGTCTTATTTGTCCCGCAGGAAGCGCAATCTCCGCCCCAGCCGCCAAATACCGAGCCCTCATTAATACTTGCCGTCAGAGTCACAACAGTACCGGTATCATATTCTCCCACACAGTCAGCGCCGCAGTCTATTCCGGCAGGATTACTTGATATGACATTATCTGTTATCCCTGATTTATTGACCACGAGGCTGTAAATAGCGGCAACCTTCGTCACAAAGACATCCGTGCCACCGGCATTTCCTGTCTGATATGCGCTTACAACCGGAAAATCCGTAGATACCGTATAACCGACGACATAGATATTTTTTGATGAATCAACAGCAATATCAGTTGCATAATCAAGATTACTTCCTCCGAGGTAAGTTGAGAAGACAAGATTATTGCTTACACAATTGAGTTTTGTTATAAAAGCATCAACAGCCCCTTTAAGACTCCCCTGAAAGAGATTTTTCAGAGGGAAATTTGCAGAAGAAGTTGTCCCCGTTATATACACATTATCTGCCGAATCAGCAACTATGCCGTAACTCCCGTCATCACCACTCCCGCCAAAATAGGTTGAATATAAAATATCATTGCCGGAGGAATTGAGCTTCGTAATAAACACATCGGAATTTCCTGAAAAAATGCTTTTGTAGGCATTTTTGACAGGGAAATCTGACGAATAAGTTCTGCCTGTTACATAAAGATTGCCTGATGCATCCAGCGATATATTACCGAATTCCTCACTACCACTCCCCCCGAGATACGTGGAATATATAAGGGTATCACCATTGGGTCCGATCTTGGCAACAAAGATATCATTATTACCCTTCTTGCTTCCCTGATAGGCATTACTGACCGGAAAGTTTGATGAATTCGTATAACCTGCAATATAAGCATTCCCGGAACCATCTATTGCTACACGCCTTGAATAATCCTCACTACTCCCTCCGAGAAATGTTGAATAGATCAGGTCATTCCCCTCTGTATTCAGTCTCAGAAGAAAGGCATCCGGATAGTAAACCCCTGAATTGTAATTACAATTGTTGCTTCCATCCGCTCCGCAGGTTGAATCGTAGGCATTCTTTACAGGGAAGTTTGGTGACTTTGTTGACCCCGTCACATACACAGCACCGGTGTTATCCACAGCAATATCAGCACCGTAATCCTCATTACTTCCTCCTATATATGTGGAATATACGAGACTATTTCCTCCGGATGAGAGTTTTGTAACAAAGGCATCATAGCTGCCACCTATACTGCTCTTGTATGCACCAAGTACAGGGAAATCATTGGAGTCTGTCTTCCCTGTGATATATACGTTTCCGGATGAATCGACTTTTATCCCCCAAGCCTCATCCTCACTGCCTCCCCCCAGAAACGTAGAATAAACGAGGTTGCTGCCAGTAGAATCCAGCTTTGTAATAAATATATCAGTCGCAAGAGCCTTACTGGGCTGATATGCATTTTTCAGAGGAAAATTCGAAGAGCTTGTATAACCCGTGATATAAACATTGTTTGAGGTGTCCAGTGCGATCCTCAGACCGGTATCACCACCACTTCCTCCGATATATGTTGAATAATTCAGGACAGGGTCTATCACAAGTGCATATTCCCTCTTAAATTCCTTTATATCAAAACCAAGCAGAAAGCCCTCTTTATCCTTTCTGATAACATAATTGCCGCTGATGTCTACTCTGACACCATTAATCTCCTGATAAATATCAGGCCTCTTCTGGATAATAAGACCACCTGAGAGATATATCTCTATGTCCCCGTTTTCATTCATCTTCAAATCCCGTGCATTTTCAATCCTGATTGCCACCTCATTCAGGTCTGCACCGGGTCTTAATACAATATCATATTCGAGATTCCTCTGATTCCCGTAAAAGAGTATATCCGTATTTCTGTAAACCTCCCTGTATCTCACTTTCCTGTATGCCGGAATATCTGTAATCCAGCCAGACGGGTCATTGCCGATGAAATAATTAACCTTACCTGCAATCTCCTCTTCAGCAAGAATCTCGTCAGGTCTTCCGTTCACCGGTCTTATTACTACAAAATCGGTTAGCGGATTTACCCCGTCTCTCTCCTTTTTGCCGTTTCCAGTCAGTCTTTTGCCCTCATTCTCATCTTCTGTTTTCTTATTCCCTGTCCTGCTAAGACTAATATACACCCCGTCAACCGTAAAGAAAGTCGTATGCCCCTGACCCCTTTCGTAATATCTCACCGGCTTATCATATTGTCCCTTATTTTCCACGAATAACAACGGAAGCGCAAAAAACGAGGTCTGTAAACCTGATTCCTTCAACTCTGATTTATTATGTTTTATATTCCCCGACAAAGGCCTGTACTCATAACCCAGACAAAGAGTGAAAAATACAAAGGAGAATGAAAAGATATAATACCACCAGCCTTTTCTCATCAAAACCTCCTAAAGATTATCAATAGGCTTTTTTACCAGCTTTTAATACGGTTTGCAAGTTGATTCATTCCCGCTTTAATTTACCGAAATTCTCCTCTATTCCGGCTAACTTATCAACTATATTCTTACTGCACTTTTCTGACTCGAGTCTTTGTCGTATATTTCTTAGAAATATTCGGTCTTCCTTGAGATTACTGAGATAAGACAATCTTTCGGCAGCCAGTACTACGATATAATCACAGGAGGCATTCTCAATTATATACCTGTAATCATCGATACTTGCAGGTTCTCTCTCCCTTAATTTCTCGAATTTACTTCTGGACGGAGCAACCATCCCCCACCCGGCAATATATTCCTTATCACTCCTGTTCAGGTTTATGTAAACCGAAAATACAAAAAACATAAACATGAAAAAAACAGCAGTAAAACCCAGATATCTTATGGCATTTAATCTCCCGGGTTCAACAGACACACATTTCTTTAGCGACACTGAACATAAAAATTGCCTGAAGGAGAAGATACAGAGAATTATAAATGGTATCGGTCCTAAAAAGACTGCACCAAGAACGAATGAAAGAAAAAGGAGTATAACCAACAGAAAGAACCTGAGCAAAAATCCGGAATTTTTCAGAAACATAGGAGAGATAAGATTTGCCAAAAAAAACCATATTGCTCCCAGAAAACACCAGTTTCTTACAGGAGGTATGAACTTGTCGAAGTATGCCATAACACATAGTCCGCAGGCGTATAAATCTTCAGGGATAATGCATAATAATAAAGATGTTGTCCATACAGGTAATTTCACAGGATTATAATAAAATTATTCATCAACATTGTCTATAAAATTGAAACAGAAGATAATCTACCCGAAGGCAAAAATGCCAGCAAAAGTGCCAGGCACATTTTTTAACTGCTTGATTTTATTGTGTTTTATCAGACTATACTGCGTTGCGGGAGGTAGGCAGGAACAAAAAAAGGGCACACAAAAGTGTGCCCTCTTGTAAACGGAATTTATCAGAATTACAGTCTGTTCTTTACGAGGTCATCGACTACCGTCGGGTCAGCAAGTGTCGAGGTATCGCCAAGGCTGGAGACATCTCCTTCTGCAACCTTTCTCAGAATTCTTCTCATAATCTTACCTGATCTGGTCTTGGGAAGTCCCGGTGTAAACTGAATCTTGTCCGGTTTTGCGATAGGTCCGATCTCCTTTGCAACATGTGCTGAGAGCTCTTTCTTGAGCTCATCGGACGGATTGAATCCTGTCTTGAGGATTACATATGCATAGAGTCCCTGACCTTTGATATCGTGCGGGAAACCGACAACTGCCGCCTCTGCAACTGCCTTATGTGAAACGAGCGCGCTCTCGACCTCTGCGGTTCCGATTCTGTGTCCGGAGACATTGACCACATCGTCGACTCTTCCCATCAGCCAGTAATAACCGTCTTCATCCTTTCTCGCACCGTCACCGGTGAAGTAATATCCCGGATACTGGGTAAAATACGTATTCTTGAATCTCTCGGGGTCGCCGTAAACACCTCTCATCATTCCGGGCCAGCTTCTCTTTATTACGAGATAACCTCCCTCGTTTACTGCACAGGAGGACCCGTCCTGCCTGATTACATCAGGGACAACACCGAAGAACGGGAGTGTAGCAGCACCCGGTTTGAGCGGCCATGCACCCGGAAGCGGGGTAATGAGGATTCCGCCTGTCTCTGTCTGCCACCATGTATCAACAATCGGGCACTTCCCTTTGCCTATCACGTTATAATACCATATCCAGGCCTCGGGGTTGATCGGCTCACCGACCGAGCCAAGGAGTCTCAGACTCGACAGGTCGTGCTTGTTGGGCCACTCCTCTCCGTCCTTCATAATGGCTCTGATCGCAGTGGGTGCTGTATAGAAAGTATTAACCTTGAACTTCTCAACTATATGCCAGAATCTGTCGGGTTTCGGGAAGTTCGGGACACTCTCGAACATTACGGATGTTGCAGCATTTGCAAGCGGTCCGTAAACGATGTAGCTGTGACCGGTTACCCAGCCGATATCCGCTGTACACCAGAAGATATCCTCATCGTGATAGTCGAAGATATACTTGAATGTGGTCGCCACATATACCATATAACCGCCGGTTGTATGCATAACTCCCTTGGGTTTCCCTGTCGAACCGGAAGTATAGAGAATGAATAACGGATCTTCTGCATCCATCTCTTCTGCCGGGCAGTTTGCATCTACCTTTGCCATTTCATCATGCCACCATACATCTCTGCCTTCCTTCATCGGGGTCTCGGCCTCTGCTCTCTTAACAACTATACACTTCTCAACACCCGGACACATCTCCATTGTCTTATCGGCTGTAGCCTTCTGTGTAATAAACTTGCCGCCTCTGTAATAGACATTTGCTGTCACCAGAATCTTCGAACCGCAGTCCAGAATTCTGTCTCTTAGAGCCTCTGCACTGAATCCGCCGAAGACTACCGAGTGAATTGCACCTATCCTTGCGCAGGCAAGAAGGGCTATCGGGAGTTCAGGAATCATCGGCATATAGAGGGTAACCCTGTCACCCTTCTTTACACCGTGCTTTTTAAGTACATTTGCGAATTTGCAGACTTCCTGATGAAGTTCCTTGTAGGTAAGTTTTCTTACATCGTCCTCAGGCTCACCCTGAAACAGAATTGCCACCTTGTTTTCGTTCTTTGTACCCAGATGTCTGTCAAGGCAGTTATAGGACAGATTGGTCTTGCCACCGATAAACCATTTGATCTTTGCATTTGCAAAATCTTCCTCATTTACCTTATCCCACTTCTTGAACCAGTGGAACTGAGATGCAATCTCACCCCAGAACCCCTCGGGGTCTTCGATGGAACGTTTGTACATCTCCTCATACTGCTTGCGGGACTTGATATAAGCCCTCTCGACAAATGAGGCCGGCGGTGGGAAAGTTCTGTTCTCCTGACTCATTGAAGTAATGGTCTTTTGTTCCGACATACTATACCTCCTTAAATTGTTTTGTCGTTAACCCAAGATGGCAATTGGTCTGCCAACAGGTTTTCTGAGGTATCATTTTAATAAATCCCTGTCAATAAAATTTGACACATTGAGTCAAAAAATTAAATCTCTTTCCGGCCATATATTCCGGCAGAACAGTTGTATATTACTTCACAAAACAGAGGTCTGCATTTCTTCTGATTTGCCGGACAGGGTTTGTCTCAGAGCAGAAGGGAAAAGGCTACAGCGAGCAGAAGTGCAACTCCCATATTCAGCATTATTGAAAAAACAGTAAGTCTGATACCGCCTTCCTTGTAAGTGGCGGATATGGTCGCAATACAGGGAATATAGAACGTTATAAAGACTACGAGGACCCATATCTGTGAACCGGATAAAACCGTTGAAACATCCTCGGTTCCGAGGGCCTGATATAGCATTACGAGAGATAACTCCTTACGGAATACCCCGAGAAACAGCGAGATTCCGAGTTCTTCGGGTAGTTTCAGAATATAGGTTGTTACCGGACTTAGCAGATGATTGATGAAATGACTTATTCCCCAATGGTCAAAAAATCCGAGCAGAATACTTGAAAGCATTATTACGGGCCAGGCAAAGATGATAAATTCACCCATTCTGTGCCAGAGTTTTTTCAAAAGCGCCTTAGGGTACGGGCTTCTCAGAGGCGGGACGTCCATAATAAACCCCTCGGATTCGACCCTTCTGTAGTGCGCAATCAGGGTAGAGATTACAAAAACAACGGCAAGATTCATAAAATACAGCAGTAGTGTAGGTTTCCATCCCAGAAATTTCGTTACAAGAGCAAGGATTACTACGGTCCGAGCTGAGCAGGGAATAAATGAGGAGAGAAGGATTACAATCTTTCTGTCCCAGCTGTTTTCAAGTGTCCGGGCTGTCATAATTGCGGGAACATTGCAGCCGTATCCCAGAAGAAAGGGAATAATCGACTTACCGTGAAGACCAAACCTGTGCATAATACCGTCGAGCATAAATGCTATTCTGGGCAAAACCCCCGAATCCTCAAGAAGGGCAAGCAGAAATATAAGTGGTACAAAATACGGGATAACTATACCAAGACCGCCCCTTATTCCGTCAAAAATACCGGCAACAATTATTCTGAGATTTCCTTTCAGATCAGAGATCGCATAGTCGGTAAACCTGCTTAACGGTTCTTCAAGTATCCCCGACAGGATGTCTCCCAGATAAAATGTGATAAAGAAGATAGCACCAAACACAAGCGAGATGGAGATAAATCCCCCTACCGGATTTATCAGAAATCTGTCGAGCTCTTCCGCAAAATTCTTCCCCGGCCGGCTTCTTACACTTGAAATCTTCTCATACATATCCAGCACATAGGCATGTCTGTGGGATGCAAAGACACTCTCCTCCGGCCAGTTGTGTAGTTCTGCAAGTTCGGCCCTCTTTTTTCTGACATAATCCGGAAAGGCAGCATCCACGGATGCCGCAATCTGTTCAAAATGCTCATCCATCTCCAGCAATCGTATAATGAAAAAACGCCTGTCAATTTCAGGAAATTTTTCCGAAAGAGAGGGCGGAAAATGTCTCTCTATATCCGCAATACACTCCTCTACGTCCCTGTCATAGACGGGCATAACCGGATTATATGCAGATGGCCCGAACTCAATCAGATAATCAAATAGCTCGGAAATACCCGTACCCTTAATCGAGATAACCGGAAATCCCTTTAGTCCCGTTAATTGATAAAACTTCCCGAAATCGATTTTCATCCCCTTCTTCTCTGCCTCATCCATCATATTCATTACAACGACCATCGGGATTTTCATCTCGAGGAGCTGAATGGTAAGTTCGAGCGAACGGGCAAGCATCGTAGTATCGATAACGTTTATTATCAGGTCTATATCCCCTGAAAGAATCTTCTCTCTTGCAAGTTTTTCCGCCTCGTCATAGGAGTTTATCGAATAGATTCCGGGCAGGTCCAGAAGTCTGATTCTCTTACCTTTGTAATTGAGTTTTGTCTCCGTAAAGGAGATGGTTGTCCCCGGAAAATTTCCGCTCTCAACATAGTATCCCGACACGGCCGTAAAGAGAGTCGATTTGCCACAATTTGGCTGACCAACAAGGGCAATTCTCAATTCCTCTTGCATATAACCTCCTTACGAAAGCATTATATACTATGTTCTGCAGAAAGATATAAGAATATAAAATTCAGACCTAAACTTACATCTCTGTAAAAACCTATCCCCGGAACAATCTGAAAATTGTCCTTAAGATCTATACCGCTTCTAAATCCTGCCCCAGTAACAAAGGACTTCTTACCAGAATCTTCGAAGCTAAAAATATATTCATTAAGCAATTCAAAATATTTCAGTATTACAAAAACGTAAGAACCACCAGCAACAAATTCTGTCTTTCCTTGTGTGATATCATATCTTACACCGGCATTCAGATGCACTGCTATTCTTTTTGAGACGTCAATACTAACCGGCATATTAGACTCGAGTCCCCATTTAGATCCATCTTCAGAAAACCTCTTATCGGCTGTCGGAAAAATTATTGAAATGCGGGGAGCAAAGGCAATTACCTCATTTAATAACAGCTGATACCTGTAATTTATTAATAAATCACCAATATAATCGCCCCAATTGATTGAAAGAGAGAGCTGATGAGATTGTCCGGAGAGCGGCCACTCCTCAGTATAAGATGAAGAGAGAGCTTCAATGTCTTTTACACCTATCGCGAATATATGCTGTATTACATTCTCCTCCTGATTATACCCCTCTTCGATTAGAAAGGAGTTATCATTGAGTTTTTCAGCATATCCCCGGATACAGACCAGAAAAAGAAAAAATAAAACAAGACAACTCTTCATATATGCCTCTCAATAGGGTTTGTAAAGGATGTGATACTGATAATCATTATCATTAACAGGTTAAAACAAATTAAACCAAACATTACTCATAGTACTCACAGAATTAGTTTATTAGCTCTACTTCAATCTTTTGTGCCATTCCGCGCCCGATCATTACTTTGATAGGACTCTCTATTCCTTCTATCAGAATTGGTCCCTTAAATGGGGCGTGCCTTATAATTCTGACCTTCATCCCCTCATAGATACCCATTGAATTTAATTTTTCAACAAACCCCTTCCCCCCGCTCAATTTCTTAATTAAAACCTGATTTCCGCTGTTAGCATCACAAAGTGACATAATATCAGCTCCTCTCCCCTCCTTTACTGGCACAGTGACTACATATTCCGTAAATCTCAAGTTTATGCCTGATGACCCTAAAGCCCTCTCTTTTGGCCATCTCATTTTGTAATTCTTCTATTTTTTCCGAGAAGACCTCGATAAATTTTCCGCACTTTATACAAATCAGATGGTCGTGATGAGAATTTTCAAATTTTAATTCATATCTTGTCTTTTGATTTCCAATCTTAATCTCTTCAATAATTTCAGCCTCACACAAAAGCTTTAAGTTGCGGCATACTGTAGCATATCCAATCAGAGGATTTTTTCTCTTCAGCCTCTCATAAATCTCATCAGCAGTTAAATGTTCGGCACTCCTAGTAATCTCATTAATAATAATATCCCTCTGCAATGTCCTTCTGAGGCCTTTTGAACTCAAATACTTCTTAAAATTCTTATTTATTTTAGCTGCATCCTTCATAATGCTATTGATAATCATTATCATTAAGACGGGGTATTGTCAACGTAAATATTTTAGACCAGAGAAATGTCCTTTGTGTTATTCCAACTTTATTTCATCGATGTATATATTGCCATACGGATTAATCAAAGGTGGATATGGAGTACATATCGTTTCCTGAGTGTTTACAATTAAAATATGATAATTATTCCGTCCGACTGCAGGTATAGAATATTCCTGAAATTCGTCTGACGGCTTAATAGACCAATCAGAATTAAATATTACAAACATGAGCAAGAATTCACTTTACTATGTTAATAAATTTAATATTATTCTGTTTTGAGAAACAGATATGAGACGGATATTAGTAATAAACGAGAAAGAGCCTATTAGGCTTGGTCTTAAAACCGCCATTGAAAGTGAAGCAACCAGAAATTTTTTAGGTATAACTTATAAAATAGAGGTATACACTGCAAAAAATGGATCTGAAGGGATTGCTATATTTAAACAAAAGACACCAGATGTGGTTATTACTGATATTAAAATGAAGGATATGTCGGGAGCTAATTTATTAAAAGAGATACTCTCAATTGACAAAAAGGCAATAGTAATAATGTTAGCAGACCTACCAATTTATAGTGAGGCTATAGAATATATAAAATTAGGTGCATATAATTATGTTGCTAAACCATGGAAGATTACAGATATTAGAAAGGAGTTGAAAAAGATATTTTCTATTCAGCAAAACAGTGAGCAGAAATCAAAACTTCTTGAAAACAATACAATATCCAATAATGAGATCAAGAACCATTTTCAATTAGGAGATTTTATAGGTAGTTCTAAAGGGATAATAGATATTGTTTCAATAATAGAAAAGGTTTCAACAACCGATTTGCCGGTTCTCATTATCGGGGAGCAGGGAACAGAAAAAGAGATTATCGCAAAATGTATTCATAAGCTTTCACCAAGAAAAAATAACCCATTTATTAAGATAAACTGTTGGACATCCACTGAGAACTCTCTTGAGAGAGAGATGTTTGGATATGAAGAAGTTGTATTTGATGGAACAACAAAGCACAGGTTGGGCAGATATGAGATTGCTAATGACGGGACAATATTTTTAGAAGATATCGAAGAAATGCCTATTAAAACACAAGCTAAGTTATTAAGAGTGATAGAGGAGAACGAATTGGAGAGAGTTGGAGTTGAAAAGACCATAAAAGTAAATGCTAGAATTATAGCCTCCACCAGTAAAGATCTTCGCAAAGAAATACAGGAAAAGAGGTTTAGCAATGATTTATACTACAAACTCAATATAGTTCAAATATATGTGCCTCCGCTCAGAGAAAGGAAAGAGGATATTCCTGATATTGCAAGACACTTCATTAAGAGACACAAGGATAGACTTATTTCTGATGTGACCGATATTTCCGACGAGGCAATTCAATTTCTTCAGAGATATTACTGGCCAGGTAACACCCGAGAACTTGAAAATGTAATTGAGCAGAGTATTCTATTAGCATCAGGCAAAATCATAGAACAAGAGAATCTTCCACCATATATAAAAAGAATTTATAATCCAGACAATGATATTATTTTATCAGCTAATGATTTCCCAAAAAACATGAATCTTAATCAATATATTGCTGAGATAGAAACTAGAATTATAAAGGAGGCGTTAAAACTCTCAGGAAATGATAAATCGAAAACCGCAAAACTACTAGGTATAAAGATATCTGCGCTTAATTATAAAATCTCGAAACTTCGCTTGAATGAAGATTTAAGCAAGGAAAAAGAATAGGTTCTATATTTAGTCAGTTCCATATACAAAAAATCAGTGCCAGGCAGGCCATAACACCTTAATCAATCTAACCATTTGATATTATTTCATAATCATAAATCATTATGCAACTCTATTGCTGGTTTCCGGCAGGCTTTAACCAACAATATATAGGCAATCTGCCCGGCATTCACAATAACACCTGTAAAAGACGAGAACTGAAAAATCTGGAACAGAAATTGCAGTGACAAAGAAAATATGGAGGTTTTATAATGCTCTCTGTAATAAATTCTGCAACCACATTAGGCATCGACGGAGTAATAATCAAGGTCGAGGCCGACATCAGCATAGGTCTTCAGAATTTTTCAATCGTCGGACTCCCCGAGGCATCTGTAAAGGAGAGCAAAACCCGTGTCCAGAGTGCAGTAAAGAACAGCGGATTTGACATACCCCCCAAGAAAATAACAATTAACCTCGCACCGGCAGACCTCAAAAAGGACGGCACAAAATTCGACCTCCCGATTGCTATCGCCATTTTATATGCACTTCAGAACGTCAGGGAAGAGAGACTCGGCGAGACGGTAATAATCGGGGAGCTCTCCCTCACAGGCGAATTAAGAACGGTAAAAAGCGTCCTTCCCATTGCAGTAGAGACCCGTGACCGCGGATTCAAATATCTGCTTCTGCCCGAAAAGAACGCCCCCGAGGCATCGGTTGTTGACAATATATCGGTCATACCGGTTAGCAATCTTGCACAGGCAATAAGCTGGCTGAACAAGGAGACAGAGATAAACTATGACAGGGAAAACAATTGCATAATCAGGGACTCGGAGACAGAATATCCCGAAGACTTCCGCGATGTAAAAGGACAGGAGCACGCCAAACGGGCACTTGAGATAGCAGCCTCTGGAGGCCACAACATAATAATGGTTGGTCCGCCCGGCTCAGGAAAGACAATGCTCGCAAGGAGGCTACGAACTATTCTGCCACCGATGAACTTCAACGAATCGCTCGAGACTACAAAAATCTACTCCGTAATGGGACTTCTGAAAACGGGGATATCCCTCATCCGTAACCGGCCCTTCAGGTCCCCTCACCATACAATATCCGACGTGGGGCTCATCGGCGGAGGTTCCATACCGAAACCGGGAGAGGTCTCGGTCTCACACAACGGCATTCTCTTTCTGGATGAACTCCCCGAGTTTTCAAAATCCGTCCTCGAGGTCCTAAGACAACCTATGGAAGACCGGGAGGTCACTATATCGAGGGCGCTTCTTTCCATTACATATCCTGCCAATTTTATGCTGGTAGCCGCTATGAATCCCTGTCCCTGCGGATACCTCGGCGACCCCAATCACAAATGTCTCTGTTCGTATCCGACTATCCAGAAATACAGGACGAGAATATCCGGACCGCTTCTGGACCGGATTGATATCCATATAGACGTACCACCCGTTCAGTACTCCGAACTCTCGAGTCAGAGAGAGGGCGAACCCTCATCCAGAATCAGGGAACGGGTCATCAGGGCGAGGCAGATTCAGGAAGAGAGGTTCAGAAAGCACAGCAATATCTACTGCAACTCCCAGATGACAACAAGGCTCATACGCAAATACTGTCCCCTGAACAGCGAGGCACAGGAACTTATCAGGAATGCAATGGAAAAACTGCATATGTCAGCCCGTGCCCACGACAGAATAATAAAACTTGCACGAACAATTGCGGATATCGAAGAGTCAGAAAAAATCGAGGCACGTCACATTGCAGAGGCAATACAATACAGAACACTCGACAGAAACCAATTCAACTAAAGGAGGATTTTATGAAAAATGATGAAAGACAGAAGAGGATTGCAAAGATTATCTCCGATATCGAAAAGCAGTTCGGTAAAGGGGCTATTCTTCAGATGGGAGAGGAGAGGCATCAGGAGATTCCCACTATCTCGACCGGTTCTATCGCCCTGAACTCTGCACTTGGTAGCGGAGGCTTTCCTCGTGGCAGGGTAGTTGAGATATTCGGTCCCGAATCTTCGGGGAAGACCACTCTTGCACTTCACGCCATTGCAGAGGCCCAGAAGGCGGGACTGATTACTACCTTCATCGATGCCGAACACGCACTGGATATCAATTATGCAATAAAAATCGGAGTCGACCCCAAGAATCTTCTTCTCTCGCAGCCGGACTACGGTGAACAGGCACTCGAAATCGCCGACAACCTGATAAGAAACAATTCATCCGACCTGATCGTCATCGATTCGGTCGCTGCCCTCGTCCCGAAGGCGGAAATCGAGGGAGAGATGGGAGACTCCCACATGGGTCTTCAGGCAAGGCTTATGTCACAGGCACTAAGAAAACTCACGGCGATTACCCACAAAACCAATTCAATGGTCATCTTCATCAATCAGGTCAGAAATAAGATCGGCGTTGTCTACGGCAATCCCGAGACCACAACCGGCGGTAATGCCCTCAAATTCTATGCATCCGTCAGACTTGAGGTCAGAAAGGCAGAAAACATAAAGCAGGGAGAGAATATCATCGGCAACAGAATCAGGGTCAAGGTGGTCAAGAACAAGATAGCAGCACCTTTCAAGGAAGTAATGCTCGAAGTAATCTACGGTGAAGGAATAAATGTCAATGCAGAGATTGTGGATCTGGCCACAGAAAAGGGAATAATTACAAAATCCGGCACATGGTATTCATATAAAGACGAACAGCTCGGTCAGGGGAGAGATAATGTCATAGCATTACTCAAACAGAATCATACCCTGAAAGAGAAATTGGTCAAAGAACTGTTCAGCGACGAAGTCAGGAAGGCTGTAGCGTGAAAAGAAGGGAGAGGCAATGAATACAAGCACAGTTTCGAACAGCAATTATCCCGAAGACAGGTACAAATATTACAATAATTCAAGTGAATGCATCGAACCTGCAGAGACAAACCTGAATACAGTTTCAGTTGAGCACAATAATTCTAAAGTAATACAGGATAATTCCATTCAACCTCAGACAACAGTAGTAGACACCCTGAGCCCTGCCGGAACAGATATCAGCGCAAACACCCTTAGTCTCGCAAAAACAATAAAGATGAAGACGGAAAAATTCAAACAAGACCATTACGATGAGGCATTCGAACTGAAAGGCACAAACCAGAAAAGACCGAACATAAAAAATTATTTGCAGGTAGCAGAGAAATTGCAGAAAAAAGACATTGAAGTAGATGAAAAATTTTTAAGGGCAAACAGTACAGACTGCAGCGGATTCATCAAAATGCTCTACGAAAAAAGCGGAATGTCACTGCAACCAAAGATGCAGGCAGAAGAGAAGAAGCTGATGGATACATACGGCAGCAAATCAGAAAGATTCAGGGAACTGGACAGAGGGGCCGAACTTTTAAGGAGGGCTTCTGAACCTGTAGACCCGGATAATGTCAAACCCGGAGACCTTATATTCTTCAAGGAGGTAAAAACATTAAAAAAAGACAGGCAGAACGGAGCCCCGCCCGAACTGCAATTAACCGATTATGCTACACACATAGGAATTGTCAGCGAGATAACCAGCGATAAAAACGGCAGGCAAATCTCTTTTATTCACAAATCAACAAACGGCGGAGTGGTAGAGTCGAAACTGGACTCGCCTGCAAGAGCCGGACATAGAATCAATTACTCTGATTTGAACCCGACATTCGGGAGAATCGAATAAGGTGGTGCCTGTGGGGGGAACCACCTTTTCTAATAAATCTTTTCTATCGTTACGCCCTTGAAGTAGTGAAAGAGGATTTCTCTGTAACCTTTTCCGTCCTCTGCCATTTTTTTTGCCCCGTACTGACAGAGCCCTACGCCGTGCCCGAAACCTTTTCCGGAGACTGTCAATTCACCATCTTTATACGAAAGAGAAAAATCTGAACTCTTCAGCACATTAAACCCTATCTTCTCTCTGAACTGGTTCTTGGTCAGAAGAGTTGTCTTATCCCCTTTTATCCTGATTTTATCATTCTCTTCGCAGATTTTATCTATATTTTTTAAGCCTAATATCTTCTTTAATTTTTCGGCCTTAATCTGATATCTCCATCCCTTTCCGTACGGACATTCACCACCGCAACTGCATATAACCGGCACCAAGTAAGGCTTTTCAAATCCGAAAATTTTACTTGCCGGTAAAGTCCTGCCACCGCAACAGGAGTGATACAGCGCATCAATTATCTCGCCGTTGTACTTCAGCACCTCTCCTGCTGTACCGGAGACCGCCTGAATAACCTCCAGCGAATCCTCCGAAAAAGTGCCATATACCTGATCTGTTGTAGTATGTCCTATGTCATACAAGCAGTTCTTCGAACTGTATTTCTTCTTCAGTACGTAGGTCCGGGCAAGGACCGCCTGAGCCTTCAGGGCCTCAAGGGGCCAGTTCGGGTTCATCTCCTTACTGATACTATGTCTCAGATAATCTTCAATATCCACCACATTGATTATCTTGAAGCTTCCGGTTACTAATCTAACCTCCAGATCTCCTTTTATAAATCTTCCGTTAATCTCAATTGTTGAAGACTCGTTTAGGAATATCAAAGAATTAAACTTTGCATTAGTGCCAGGTAAAGAGGTGCCAGGTAGAATTATTGCATCTTTCAATGACAGATTGAATGTCTTTCTTGACTCCACTTCTGCAATCAGTTTCTGTTTCCCTGCAGCTTTCTTATCTTTTGCCGTCATAAGTGAGGATATCTCGTCTGATTCTTCTGATTCCCCGCACAATACATTATCCCCTTCTTCCGAATATATTTTTCCCTTCTCCATAGTTATTTTCAGAGAATCTCCCTCAACCGGCATAAGAACCCTTACTGACTCGGATGCCAGAATATCAGAAGTCAGTGCAAAAAGAATTACAGAAGAGGCAAGTATTTTATAGATATTTTCGCATATATGTTGTAATAATGCCATAGTATTAAGTATGAGTAATTATAGGATTTTGTCAAAATTTTGGCTCTTTGTAATATTGCTTGCCCCGCTCTTTCTGCTCACTTACTTCAATCACTTTCATAAAGACTGGCCTAATCCAAACGAAACTGCCAGACTATACCTGGCACTCGCTATCGCAGAGCGCGGCGAATTCAATATCGACAGCGAAATCAGCAGGTATGGAGTGATATGGGACAGGGCTGTTTATAAAAACAAAATCTATTCGGACAAGGCACCGGGGATATCATTTGCTTCGGTACCCGCACTCTTTTTGAGTAAAATAGTCCATAAATATCTTATCGGAAAATCACCTAATCTGAGAACGAGTTACATTCTGGCCATATTGTCAACATCGGTTCTTTTGACACTGATATCTCTTCTTTTTCTCATAAAACTCTTCAACATTTACAATCTCTCCCTCAATACATCTTTAATTTCATTGCTTACACTTGTAGCCGGCACCTATCTCAATACCTATTCGATGCTCTTCTTCGGACATCAGTTCTCATCAGCTCTGCTTCTCATCTCATTCGTCCTTATCGAGATTTATATCAGAGAGAACCGTAAACCTGTCTATATAATATCTGCTGCATTTTTTGCCTCTTATGCCTTTATTTCGGAATACCCCACGATCCTGATATCAGCCATTATGTTCCTCTATCTCCTGATAGAGTCAAAGGAGAAGAAAGTCATTCTATACTCAATATCTGCCGTTGTACCGGTACTCCTGCTTATGCACTACTTCAATACCTGTTTCGGTTCGCCTTTTTCAACAGGTTATCAGCATCTCGACTCGGAGACATTTGCAAGGATTCACAGGGAGGGATTACTCGGATTCAAGTATCCGGACCCGAAGGCAATCGTAAATCTCCTCTTCGGTTCACAGCGTGGTCTTCTCTTCTTCTCACCCGTTCTGATATTTGCCTTTGCCGGTCTAATGAAATCCGTATTCAGATCCGGCCTGGCAAGATTCATTCTGATACTTTCTGTCCTGTACATCCTTCTGATATCCTCATTCGGCTACTGGATCGGAGGAGATGCAGCAGGTGCCAGACACCTGATGCCTCTCAATTACTTTCTGATAATCCCGCTTGCATTCCTGCTGGAAGAGAAGCAGAAGAGTCCCTTAATTTTATCAGTGTTCTTTGGATTACTTTTTATCTCTGTCCACAATATCACTGTTACGAATATAAGCTGGCCGTTCTTCCCGCCGCAGTTTCTAAACCCCATAGGCGACTTTGCATATATCCTGATAAAAGACGGATATGTCACAAATTCAGTAGCGAACCTGTTTGACATCTACGGTTACGGCTCTGCCGGAATATTTCTTCTTGTGCTCTTTCTGATTCTGATTACTTCAGCGATATTTTACCTGAGAGATTACCTCAAAGGATATATCATTGCCGCAGAGATATTCATAATATGGGTCTTAATCATTATGATTCTCTTCCCTTCAAAGCCGGACGAGGGTAATTACAGGGAAATAAAGAGAATAGAAAATTCATTCGACCCGAAGCCGGAAACATACCTTCCGTTTGAAAAATACCCCAAATCAGATTATAAAATTTGTATAAAAAGAGGTAATGTGTTATTAAAAAACAGCAATATTTCTGATGCACTCAGAGAGTACAGGTGTTCAAGATGAGAAATTTACCCGGAGTTTTTATAATTGCAGGTCTGATAATTATATTTGCACTTTTATTTTTCTATCTGTATTTTATCAAGGCAGATATTCTAAGGCTCAAAGAGAACCTCAAAAAAGAGATTAAAAAGGGAGATATAATCGTATTCTTTCCGGACTGGGAGAAGAACGACATACTCTCGCTCGAAGGATTACCGGTAATAGTCTCACAGGATAGGCAGTATCTGAACCTGTACGGCTTCAGACGGGCATTCATTGTAAAAAACACAAAAACCTTTCAGAGCAAGGCTCTCCCTCTCTTAAACGAGATGCTTCTGAACAGAAAGTTCAGTTCAGGGAGATATGATGTCGAGGAGTATGCACTACCGCTGTGGAACCTCTCTTCACAAATAAACGATATCGGGGTCTATGTATCCGATGAAACTGAAAAAAGAGCGTGTTTGAAGGAAACCGGAAAATACAGATGCGGCGATATGGGCTGGCAGTATGTGGGTCTGTCTGCAGTAGATATCAACGGACAGCAGGCAGAGTGTATCTGGGCACATCCCATCGGAGGGAAGAACATTATTATCGAGACTCAGCTTCCGCGGTCGGTATCCGGAAACTTCATAATCTACCGGGCACTTGCCTCCACCTCAGGATTTGATTTCGACAAGCCGGAGGTAATTACAAATCTTTTCATAAATGACGAGAAGGTCTTTTCCTCTGCGATACACAGACAGAAGGAGTGGCAAAAGGATAAATTTGCCTACAAAAGCGATACCGGCAGGACCCTGAAAATCGAGATTTTCAGCCCGCGGGAATATAAGAACCATTTCTGTTTCAACATAGAAGCATTCTGATGTTTTACAAGGTCTTTGAAGATATTTATCTTGTAGGAGGAACGGATTTAAGCGGACCGGCTGACTGCTGTGTCTATCTTCTGAACCTGAAACCCTGCCTTCTTATCGACTCCGGACTCGGAAAAGTGCCAGAAAGGATTCTGGATAATATAAATGAGGCCGGAGTAAATATCTCCGAAATCAAATATCTCTTGCTTACACACTGCCACATTGACCATATCGGAGGGGCACCAGAGTTTAGGAAGAGGCTCGGCTTAAAGATTGCAGCGCACGAAAAGGATGCAGACGCCATAACAAACGCAGACAGAACGCTCACTGCCGCAGACTGGTATAATATAAATCCGTCTCCCGCAGACGTTGACATTGTTCTCAGAGGAGAGAGAGGTATCATCGGGGACATATCCGGGCTCAGCTGGATTCACACACCCGGACATACACCGGGTTCTGTTGTATTCGTATACGAAACCGGAGGGAGGAAAATTCTTTTTGGTCAGGATATCCACGGACCACTTTCAGACGGATTCAGGTCCGACAGAAGGGATTACAAAAACAGTCTGAAAAAACTGATAGAACTGAATGCGGATATTCTATGTGAAGGTCATTACGGTGTCATAAAAGGAAGGGAAAAAGTGAGAAGTTTCATCGAGCAGTTTATTTAAGAGGAGGAAATCCGGATGGAGAATATAAAGGCCGGAGTAATAGGCGGTGGTTCGTGGGGGACGGCAATAGCCCAGCACCTCACCACCAACAACATCTCTGTGGACCTCTGGGTCTACGAAAAGGAACTCGTTGAGGAAATCAATAACAAACACGAAAACACGATCTTCCTGCCCTCAATCAGACTCAGTGAAAACATAAGGGCCTACAACGATATTCAGAGAGTAATCGAAGGGAAACAACTCATAATCTTCGTAACTCCGTCACATCACACAAAATCAATAGCAGACTCGGTCCACAACTCTCTTCCTGAGGGGGTTCCCGTTGTATGTGCCTCGAAAGGTATCGAGAATGACACGCTTATGACGATGGACGAGGTCCTTCACTATGTACTCCCGGGAAGATATCACAATTACCTCGCATATTTATCGGGTCCGACCTTCGCAAAAGAGGTGGCATCAGGGCTTCCTGCCACCTGCGTCGTGGCCAGCAGAAATGAGGAGGTGGCAAAACAGGTTCAGTTCTGTTTTGCAAACAAATCCTTCAGGATTTACACCTCGAATGACGTAGCCGGCGTCGAGCTGGGCGGGGCCATCAAGAATGTAATTGCGATTGCAGCCGGCATCTGCGACGGGGCAAGACTTGGCAACAATGCAAGGGCGGCTGTAATAACCAGAGGACTTGCGGAGATGACGAGGCTTGCCGTGAAGAAGGGAGCAAACCCGCTGACTCTTGCCGGACTTGCCGGCGTGGGAGACCTTGTCCTGACCTGCACCGGAGAGCTTTCGAGGAACCGGACCGTAGGAATCCTTCTCGGACAGGGGAAGAAGATTGACGAGATTCTCTCCGGAATGAAGATGGTTGCAGAAGGGGTAAAGACATCCAAATCAGTCTATCAGCTCGCAAAAAAGCTGGATGTCGAGATGCCGATATCCGAAAAGATTTATCAGATTATCTATGAGGGACTAAACGTAAGGGAGGCGCTTTACACACTTATGACCAGAACGCTCAAGGCAGAGAATGAATATTCATCTCCGCTCGTTTAGAAAGTTATGCTGATAATAAATACAATAAAAATCGTCACACAGATTCTCCTCCCGCCGGGACTCATTGTACTCCTGCTGCTTCTATCTGCATACTTTTTCTACAGAAAGGGAATAAGGATTGCGGCCTATATCAATCTCTTTCTGGGAGTTGCCTCATATCTGCTCTTCATTGAGCCTGTTCAGGATTATTTTTACAGGGAGTTAGAGGAGGACCTGACACTGAATGCAAATCCCGACGGAGATGTGATTGTCGTTCTGGGAGGCGGGGTCTATGAAAATTCACCGGATCTAAGCGGAAATACCGTACCTTCCGATGAGGCACTTGCAAGAATAGTAATGGCCTACAGACTTCACAAAAGACTGAATGTCCCGATTATTACAACCGGCGGGAAACTCACCGAAGCCGATGCCACGGAGGCCGGAATAGCAAAGAGGTTTCTTATCGATTTCGGTGTGCACGAAAATATGATTATCACGGAGACCTTTTCGAGAACTACAAAAGAGAACGCAGAATACACCGCAAAGATATTAAAGGAGAAAGGATTCAGAAAGCCGGTACTCGTCACGACTGCTTTCCATATGAAAAGGGCGATAAACAACTTCAGGCTCTTCGGAATAGATGTAATACCCGCACCCTGTTCGTTCAGGGCTATAAATAAAAAAGAATATAAAATTTTCAATTACATCCCGGGTCCGTCCAATCCGTTTCCGCCCTTAAAGGAAATGCTCGGAATACTGCATACGGAAATCAGTATTTTTATAAAAGAACAATCCGGAAAATAGAATTTTCTCTAAATTGCATAATCTGCCTTAATCAGAACAATCCCTTAAGTTCCCTGAACTCTCTCTGTGTGAGCATTTCCGGTCTTACACCTGCCATCAGAAGTCTCAATGTAATATCAGCGGCCTTGTTGGCTATATCCAGATGTTCAAATGCCGTCATCACATCCCTTTCGACCGATAATGCACCGTGCCGCTCCCACACAATTAGGGTCTTCCCAGATTCGAGCGCATTCAATGTCGCCTCTGCAAGTCTTTCGGAACCTGTCAGGAGATATTTTACAAAACCGATTCTGTCAGGCAGATTTATGAAGACCTCCGGATGTGCCGATACAAGTATATCGCTGAGTTTTTTGGAAGACTGAAACTTTTTTATATGAGAAAGCGCAATCAGCTCTGTGGGATGCGTGTGCAGGACTACTCTCATATCAGACCTGCTTTCTCTCAGATAATTATGTATTTTCAGATGTGTCCTGAGTTCACTTGTAGGTCTTCTGCCTGAGTTTTTGCCATGGATATAATAACCTGTCCCGCTCTCATTGATTCTGACCAGCATCATCTGGGAAGCAACATCCTGAGCAATCTCCCTGAAGCGGCTCCCGGAGGGTGTAACCAGAAATACCCTGTTTCCGAGATTCCCGAACCTCTTATCGAGACTGAAATAACCGGACCCCTTTTTCAAAATTTCAGGGGAAAAGAAATCCGTAATATCCACAGAGAGATTTCCGGCATTCTTCTCTGCCCATCCGCGGCCGAAGAGCAATTCCGAGACAGCGGCAATCTCCTTCAGAATCTTGATATATTCCGGCGATTTCACGGGGATAAAACCTGTCATTTACCGGACAAAAGATTCTTTATCATCCTGAACTTGTCTGTAAGAGAAGAGGGTTTGTCGACAAGTCCTACGAGTGCAAAGAATCTCTTCAGTTTCTCCTTCGAATACGGATACCAGACCATATTCTTCATCGGGATTACCTCGTAATTGACGTGATATGCCTGACACAGGTCTCTCAGTCCGTCGTCGGAATGTACACGACCTATTCCGCTCTCCTTTACTCCCATCCACGGGGTCTCGGGGAAGGCGTGAGTCATAAGCGCATCATTTATCATAACAGTCCCCGCCTCGAGCCTCTCTGCAATCCTTCTCCCCTTCTCCTGATCCTTCGTATAGACAGCTGCCGTAAGACCGTAACAGGAGTTGTTTGCCCTCTCGATTGCCTCATCCTCGGTCTTGAATTTCATTATGGGGAGGATGGGACCAAAAGTCTCTTCACAGGAGGCCGGCATCGAATCATCCACGTTTATCATAATTGTCGGCTCGAAATACATCTCACCTATTTTGCTCCTTTTGCCGCCCGTCAGAATAATAGCCCCTTTTGCCTTCGCATCCTCAATATGTCTCTCCACTACCTTTATCTGATTCCTGTCTGTCATTGCGCCGATATCCGCATCCGGATTCTCGACCGTATTTGCCTGTCTCAGGCTCTTCGTAATCTCTACGGCCTTCTGAACGAACTCGTCGAAAATACTCTCGTGGACATACGCACGCTCTATCGATGCACATATCTGACCCGAATTTGCAAATGCTCCCCAGACTACCGAACGTGCCGCCGCATCCACATCAGCATCGTAGCAGACTATTGCCGCATCCTTTCCCCCGAGTTCCATCGAACACGGAATGAGCATCTTCCCGCAGAGAGAGGCAACCTCCCTTCCCACCTTCGTAGAACCGGTAAAGTTGACGTAATTGAACTCGCCTGTCTCTATCATCTGTGAACCGAGTGCACCCGGTCCCGTGATGACCTGAAAGATATCCCTGTTCAATCCCGCCTCATCAAAAAGCTCTCTGAGTTTTACCGCTATCAGAGGTGTAAGGGAGGCGGGCTTGAGAATGACTGCATTGCCGGCAATAAGCCCCATTATGACCTCGCCGGCTGGTATTGATAGAGGGAAATTCCACGGAGAGATTACCAGCATAGTCCCGCGCGGCCTGTAATGGATATAACTTGCCCTGTTCTTGAATACCGAAATCGAAATCTTCTTCGGAGCCAGAATCTCACAGGCATTCCTTGCAAAATACGTAGTAAGATGCAGGACGGGAATTATCTCGAACATATATGATTCGTAGATAGTCTTGCCGTTCTCGGACGAAATCAGATTTGCCACCTCTTCGGCCCTGTTATAGAGCACATCGGCAAAATCCAGCATCTTTTTACATCTCTCTTCGACCGGAAGACTCCCCCAGTATTTCTGGGCCTCCTTTGCCCTTTTAATTGCCTCTTTTGCCTCATCGAGCGAGAAGACCTTTACCTCTCCTATCTTCTTCTGATTGAGCGGGCTAAAGACCTCTATCACATCCTGCTTCTTTCCGGGATTCATTATTTACCTCCTCTGTATAAGCTGCCTCGCATAATAATATTGGTTTAATCCCAAAAGTCAACAAGGGATTTTTCTGTCTGTTATGTCCGTCTCTTACTGCGGACCGGTCCCGGATATCTCGGAGCCGACAAACCCCTGAAAATCTATCGCATCACTCCTGCCAAGCGCAAATCTGGGTGTCGGGTCCGGGAAGACTCCCCAGTAATTATTCCTGCAATCCACCTTTCCGCTATCTGTTACAGCGGCTATCTCCTTAACGAGTCCGTCCTCATAGTATATCACCTGCTTCACACTCATCGAACCGTAATATGAGGTATTCATGTCCACCACCTGCGAAAGAATCGTCTTTGCGCTCTGTGACAGTATGTCCACATACATTAACGACTGTTCCGAAGAGGCAGTAAACATTACTGTTCCGGTCCCTGAATCCTTCCTTACATATCCGAAAACATAGTTTGAACTGCTGTCGTATTCCGAATAAATCACCCTTATAAAGTGAATATCGTTATTGTTTGGAGTTGTGTACGGTGCGGAGTTCTTGCCAGATGCAAAATAATCACTTGCAGTTGTCGAAACAGAAATATCCGTATCTTCAATCCTGCTCCCTTCAACAACGGAGTTTCCGTAAATATTGTTGTTGTTGATCACCGGGTTCGGGTTTGCACCACTGCCGGATCTGGCAAGGTATATTCCCTCGCGGTTGTTATACTTTATATTGTTGTAAGTTGTACTGCCTGCCGAATTCCCGATATATCTGATTCCGTTGAGGTTATAATTGATATTGTTGTACCTGACTGTGGCAGTTGCGGAGTTCAGGGTTATGCCGTTTCCCGTATTATTTGTAATATTGCTGTTCTGAACCGTAATTGAGGTGGTGGAAGAGGAAATATTGATACCGTCAAGTGCATTATTCTGAACGGTCAGATGATTCAGACTGACATTGCTCGAAGATGAAATAAATATACCATATTCCCCGTTCTGATTCGAGGTCAGATAATCCCCTGATACATTACCTGCACTCAGTATATATAATCCGTGGGAGCCGTTCTTTCTGAATTCGGTATTCGTTATATTCATCGCACCGCCCGATTCGAGTCTCAATCCGTTGAAGCCATATTCGAAGACAGCATACGTAACTGTAGCGGTACCGCCCGAATAGACCCGAACGAAATTATAAGATCTGGGTGTTTTGCTGGAGCCGTACTGAGTGAACATTACCCTGTTTGCACTCTTTCCACTGACAATAAGGTTCGAACCGTTCATCAGTATCGAACAATCGCCGGTCCCGTTGTAATCCTGATCTATACAGCCGAACAGAACATTCGTCCCTTCTTCGACGGTCAGTGTCTTGCCTGATGCAAATGTAAGATCGCCCGTGATATAGACAGTCCCGCTAAAGGTCCTGTCCGAATTTATTGTCTCACCCCCGAAATAGACTCCCTTGCTCCAGCTTGAGTCGAAGGGAATACCGATAAACCCCTGAAGGTTTGCTGCGTTGTTATGTCCGAGCGCGACAACATCCAGAACATTAGGGAAGGTGCCCCAGTAATTGTGTTTCATATCCACGGTTCCGCCCGTAAGGATAACAGCCGCCTCCTTTACTGCACCAGCCTTGTCATAGGCTACCTTACTGACACTCATTGAACCATAATAAGATGTATTCATGTCTACAACCTGTGCAAGAATTCTGGAGGCATCACCGCCTGATACGACAGCCCACCCTGTGAAGTCGGAAGAGACCGTAACAAGGGTAGAACCTGTACCGGAATCCTTTCTCACGTATCCGAAGACATAATTCGAACTGCTGTCATACTCCGAATATGAATAGTACAGCAGGTCTATAATCTCCGACGACGGTGTCTGATACAGGGAGCTGTTCTTCCCCGAAGCATAATAATCGCTCGCAGTCGTCGAGACGGAAATATCGGTATTTTCAATGACCCTTGAACCCCAGACTGAATTTCCGTAAATGTTGTTGAAATTTATCACCGGATTGGGATTGGAAGAGCCGTTGGTCGAAATCCTGACACCCTCTCTGCTGTTCGCGGTGATCAGGTTTCTGGTAACCTGCCCTGTTCCCGAGCCTGAATATTCGAGACCGATATTCCCGTTGGCTGTAATGCCCGAGAGTGTTATATTTGCAGTCCCGCCCGTAATATAGAAACCATCTTTTCCGTTTAATGATACTTCACAGTCAGAAAAGGAGGAGGTCCCGGCACTCTGTTCGATACCATTGACTGTATTGTTCTTCACCGTGCAGGAGGAGATCGAAGTATTTGCTGAACCTGAGACCCTGAGACCGGTCGAAGACTGTCTGATGGTTATATTCTGGATATTTGAGTTGTCTCTGATATCCAGACCCACGTCGGCATACTCCACAATGGCATAATTTATCGTTGTCCCGGTCCCGTTCAGAATAATTCTGTTGTAGGCCTTCGCGTGCCTGTGGTCTGTCCCGTATACGGTAAATATCACAGGCTCCGAGGCAGTTCCCTCAACTTTAAGCGTCCCGTTTATAGTAATATCATAATCACCGATACCATCCGTATTCTGGTCAATATATGTAAACAGGACACTCGTCCCTTTGGCGATTGTAAGTGTATTTGATGCAGGAACGACCACATCTCCGGTAACTACAATTGTGCCTGTCCATGTCGTTGTAGTGACCGTACCCGAGACATACTGCATAAGACTGAGTGTCACACTTCTCGTAGCGGATGAAACCTGACCGACAGCGTCTTTTACCTCCATTTTAATTGTATATGTCCCCTCCGACGGATATGTATGCTCAAGGACCTTCTTTGTATCCCAGCCGGTATCCCAGAGACCGTCATTCTCGAAATCCCATCTGACCTGCAATTCGGATGCCTGGGTCTCTGTATCGGTTGAAGAGGTCGCATCAAGTGCCACCCTGAGTGTTCCGCTTACAACTGCCGTAAAACTCGCAACCGGCGGGTCATTCTTTACGTTGAGATTGCGGGTCTCGGAAAGCCCGACTGAGTTCTGATTATCTGTCGCCTTCGCATAATACTGAATGGTGGAATTCGTAGGCGTATTCTGAGGTATAGTATAACTGAATTCATAAGGTGCGCTGCTATCCGTCCCTATCAGATTACCCTCAACATAGAGTTCTACCTTGGATATTGACCTTCCGGATGACGGTGTTGCATCTATCAGAAAGGCGACATTCTCTCCCTGTGTTACCTGCTTGTTGTTTACAGGTTTTATAATCACAACAGCCGGGGAGGACGGGTCCGAAACAGAGACACCGCAGGAAGTGCTGTTTTTCAGCCCTCCGTTGTCGGTAACAGTCAGTGTAACAGTATAAAAACCGCCCGAGGAGAAGGAATGGGATACCACACTCTGCGGACCCGAGACCTTCTGACTCTGGTCACCGAAATCAAATTCATAATTTACGATACTCCCGTCGGAATCGGCCGACTGACTTCCGTCGAATACCAGCGACTGACCGATACTCCCGGAAGACGGACAGGTAAGCTTGGCCACAGGGGCTATATTGTCGGACAGATTATTTGCCCCGGGCGTAGGCGTTGCAAAATCCCTGAAATCAGTTGAGTTGTTATCTGTATCCGTATGTGCTGAATCCCTTCCGAGTGAATGCCCTGAAGCCACATCCACGGCAGGGCTACCCTCACCCCTGAAAACAGCAGAAGAGAAATCACCATATCCGAGTGAATCAACCGTTATGGTCCCGTATCTGACGGCAATATTGTCGGGGCCGTTCTGGTAATCCACCTTTGCATCCAGCATATCAGCCTGATCGCGGATACTCTGTGCGGCATTCTGACCTGCTATTACAAAGAGTCCGTCGGACGGAATTTTGCCGGCAAGCGTAACTACATTATATTCCGTCCCGCCGTTACCATCCAGCCCCACAAGGAAATATCCTGCAAGGTCTGTTCCGGGAGGGCCGTAGAGTTCCACAAAGACATCATTATCGGTACCCACAGCATCATAGAGGACCTCGTTGATAAGTATCTTTGCCGGAGGCTCTTTCTGCTTGCAGAAACCGCTTTCACAGGTCTGGTAAATCTCACAGTTTACCGTACTGCTCCACTCAAGACAACTGTCATTGTTGTAGTCCCCGCAGATCTGATAACCATTGCCATCACACTTTCTCTCGTTGAGAACCGTACAGGTATTGCTGCAGTTGTTCGAACAGTTTCCCTCGCTGCAGACGAGATTGCCGTCACAGGAAATGGCAGAGCCCCACTCCAGACAGCCGTCCTTATTATAGTCATTGCAGATCTGGTATTTATTGGTCGTCCCCTCCACACACTGCCGGCTATCCTTTACAAAACATTCATCCGTGCAGCTGAGGGCACAATATCCCTGATTGCAGACGAGCGGAGGTTCACACCCTACAGGCGAACCCCATTCCAGACAGCCGTCCTTGTTATAATCATTACAGGTTACGATATTCCCTCCGACATCGCACTTCTTTGAATTGACAATCTGACATTCGTTCGAGCACTGGGTCTTGCACTCCCCCTGACTGCAGACGAGCGGAGGTTCACACTTAAAAGGCGAACCCCATTCCAGACAACTGTCATTGTTGTAATCCCCGCAGGTAACGACATTGTTATTTTCATCGCAGTTCCTGGCTCCGATATAGGTGCACGTCCCCACACACTGATTCCTGCAATATCCCTGCGAGCAGACGAGATTCTGGTCACACTTCTGTGAGTTCCCCCACTCAAGACAACCGTCATTATTATAGTCATCGCAGGTAAGTACATTATTCTCCTCACCGCACTTCTTTGCCCCTATAGCCGAACACTCCTGATTTACACAGGATTTGATACAGTATCCGTCCTTACAGACAGTATTGGTATCACATTTTATCTCTGATGAGTAAATGAGACAACCCCCGATATTCCTGCAGACCTTATAGGAGGCATCTGAGGTGCAGACTCTCTCACCTTCTCCTTCGCACTCATTTGTGCAACCCGAATCTTTACCCGCATCCCTGCCTGTGTCATACAAGATATCTCCCGCTATCTCTGTATCGTTTGTCTGTTCACTCTCCGGTGTCCCGGAAGTACAGGATATTACCGTAAAAAACATCAGCAAAGACAGAGACAGATACAATGCAGACATAAAACTCTTCTTCATCATCTTTTAACTCCTTTTGATAAGCAGTTCTCTTTTGTTTAACACAATTAAACGGTATGGCAAGATAAAAAGCAGATCAGTAACTGCAGACTCATCTCTTCATAAATAGCTTCTTTATGTTTTTTCTGTATGGCGGATAGACGATTCCGCGTTCGGTAATAATTGCGCTGATATATCCTGCGGGGGTCACATCGAAGCCAAAGTGGAGTGCGGTAACTCCCTTCGGAGCAATACTCCTCCCCATTATATTGAGCACCTCATCCCCGCTTCTCTCTTCAACGGGTATCTCATATCCGGTCTCAAGACTGATATCGAATGTAGAGAGCGGGGCGGCGATATAAAAAGGTATTCTGTTCTCCTTTGCGAGCACCGCAAGGGAATACGTCCCTATCTTGTTTGCGGTATCTCCATTTCTTACAATCCTGTCTGCGCCGGTTATAACGAGGTCGATCTTCCTAAGTTTCATCAGAAAACCCGCAGTATTGTCAGTGATGACAAAATGCCTGATTCCGAGACTCTTCAGCTCATAGGAGGTGAGTCTTGCCCCCTGAAGATAAGGCCGCGTCTCGTCCACAAATACGGTGATATCCTTCTTCTCCTCGAACGCCCTCCTTATTACCCCTATTGCGGTCCCGTATCCGCCCACCGCAAGGGCACCGGCATTGCAGTGAGTAAGTATACTGGCACCCTTCGGAATCAATCTGCTCCCGTATCGTCCGATTTTCCTGTTTGTCTCTATATCTTCTCTCAGGATATTCAATGCCTCTTTCTCGAGGATATGTTCGATCTCCTTTATGCTCTTTTTTTTATCGGGCAGAAGCTTTGCGGTCAGTCCCAGCATTCTGTTGACTGCCCATCTGAGATTCACGGCAGTCGGACGGGCCGAGCCGAGAAGATCTGCAATCTCTGTAATCCTCTCTTTTAGAACCTCTCTGTCCTCTGTTTTTACCGACCTGAATCCGAGACAGAAACCAAAGGCAGCAACTATTCCGATAGCAGGGGCTCCCCTTATAAGCATATCCCTTATGGCCCTGTAGACATCATTATGGTCTCGCAGCTTAACCCACTTTGTCTTATGAGGAAGAAGTCTCTGGTCAATAATGTAAAGCCGTCTGTTCTTCCATACAAGAGGGGTCAGTTCCTTCATAAAATCTCCTGTAATTATGACTTGTCGAGTTCTGTCTTTACAAGTTCACGCGCAGCCTTCGGGTCGATTCTCCCCTTCATCCTCTTCATAAGTTCACCGATGAAGAAGCCTATCAGATTCTGATTTCCTTTTTTATAACGGGACAACTCATCGGGATGCTTTCCGATTATCTCCCTGATATTTTTAAGAATCTCGTCTGAATCATTTACAACCGTAAATCCCTTCCTGTTTATAATCTCCTGAACATCTCCCCCTTCCTCAAAGAGAATTACAAAGACCTCTTTTGCCATATTGAGGGTAATCTTTTTTTCCGCAACCTGTTTTATCAGGGATACAAGTTTGTGAGGAGTTACCGGCGACTGCTTTATGGATATTTTTCGGGCATTGAGTTCACGCATATAATCATTTATTATCCACGAGGCAATCTGTTTCGGTTCTTTCAGGAGCAAAGCACACTCCTCGAAGAATTCGGCAACACCCTTATCCTGCACAAGAATTTCGGCCTCATACGGCGTAAGTCCTAACTCGCCCGTATATCTCATCTTCTTCTGGTGAGGGAGTTCGCAGATATCCTCTCCGTATGTTCTGATATCCTGCTCCGTAAGAACAAGAGGAAGGAGGTCCGGTTCCTCGAAATATCTGTAATCATGACTCTCCTCCTTGCTCCTCATAGGACGCGTAATATTCTCCTTCGAATCATACAGCATTGTCTGCTGTTCTATCCGTTCTCCCCTCTCGAGCATCCCTATATGTCTCTCTATCTCACATGCAAGTGCCTTCTCGACAAACCTGAACGAATTCAGATTCTTTATCTCGGTCTTCGTGCCAAGTTCGGATGAACCGGACTTTCTCACAGATATATTTGCGTCGCACCTGAGCGAGCCCTCCTCCATATTTCCGTCACATACATCGAGATACATAAGGATATTCCTGAGTGTCCTGAGATATTTCGAGGCCTCCTCGGGCGTTGAGATATCAGGTTCGGTAACTATCTCTATCAGCGGGACACCTGACCTGTTGTAATCAATATAGCTCTTGTCCGGAGATATATCGTGGAGGTCCTTTCCTGCATCCTCCTCCAGATGAATCCTCTTTATCCTGATTCTCTTGAGTCCCTTCTCTGTCTCGATTTCAACAAATCCGTCTGTGGCAACAGGTCTGTCGTACTGGGTTATCTGATACCCCTTCGGGAGGTCCGGATAGAAATAATTCTTCCGTGCAAATCGGCTCTCCCTGTGAACCGTGCAGTTCAGTGCAAGTGCCGCCCTTACAGCCAGTTCGACCGCAAATCTGTTGAGCACCGGCAAAGTACCCGGCATACCCAGACAGACCGGACATACATTCGTATTTGGATTTGCACCAAACTCATTGGGACAACTGCAGAATATCTTACTCCTCGTCTTAAGCTGTGCGTGAACCTCAAGACCGATTACAGCCTCATAGTTCATAAATTCACCTCATTCAGAATATTCATACACATAGACTCCCTTTCATAAAAGGCGGCCGTATTCAGAAGGGTGTGCTCATCGAAGGGTTTACCGATAAACTGTACACCTATCGGCAGTCCTTCCCTGTTCCTGCCGGCCGGCATCGATATAGCAGGGAGACCGGCAAGATTGACAGGGATTGTAAATATATCGGAGAGATACATAGAGAGCGGGTCCGACACCTTCTCGCCGAGTCTGAAAGCCACATCCGGGGTCACCGGCATAATAATGGTATTTACCTTTGAAAATGCCTTGTAGAAATCATTTGCAATAAGCCTCCTGACCTGAGAGGCCTTTCTGAAAAATGCATCATAGTATCCGCTGGAGAGGGCAAAAGTACCGAGAATAATCCTCCTCTTGACCTCGTCTCCGAACCCTTCCATCCTTGTTTTTATGTACATCTCCCTGAGATTGCCGAATTCACCGGATCTGAAGCCGTACCTGACACCGTCATACCGCGCCAGATTAGAAGATGCCTCGGATGTGGCAATCAGGTAATATACCGCGACTGCATATTTTATATGAGGAAGTTCGATCTCGGTTATCGGAATATTATGTTTTGCAAAGAGATTCACCACATTCTGATATGCCGAAAGAACTTCGGGATTGACCCCTTCATAAGTATCCGGTCTGAGTATCCCGACTGTAATCTCCGAGGGGTCACCGACTATCCACTCCGTATAATGTGGAACCGGTGTCGACATCGTTGTTGAATCCTTCGGGTCATTGCCAGCTATCGATTCAAGCAGAATCGCACAGTCCCTTACATTTCTGCACATCGGACCTGCCTGATCCAGAGAGGAGGAAAATGCTATCATACCGTATCTCGATATCCTGCCGTATGAGGGTTTCATACCCACAATCCCGCAGAAGGCCGCCGGCTGTCTTATCGAACCACCGGTATCGGTCCCTACGGATGCGGGTGTGAGTCCTGCCGCCACAGCTGCTGCAGACCCTCCCGATGAACCTCCCGGTGACCTGCTCAGGTCGAACGGATTCTTTACCGGACCGAAATATGAATTTTCGTTCGAGGAGCCCATCGCAAATTCATCCATATTCAGTTTACCGAAGATAATAGCCCCTGCATCCCTCAGTCTTCTTACCACAGTCGCATCAAAGGGCGGAACGAAGTTTCCGAGTATCTTCGAGCCGCAGGTAGTCCTTATGTTACGGGTAACAAATATATCCTTAATGGCTATGGGCAGACCGTCCAGCGGTCTGATACCGTCGGGATTCTTCTGAATTATCTCGTCGGTCTGTTTTGCCTCGATCAGGGCAGATTCCCTGTTGATGGTGATAAAGCAGTTCAGTATCCCGTTCAGCCTCTCTGCCCTCTCGATATAAGCCTTCACCAGCTCCGTACAGGAGACCTCTCTCTTTAGCAACAGACTCTTTATCTCAAATATCCCGAGTTTCGATATATCCATAAATTACCTCATTTAATGTCATTCTATTACTTTGGGTATCTCGAAAAGTCCCTCTTTTTCCGAAGGGGCATTCTGAACCGCACTCGTACGTGCAAGACATTCCTGTGTAATATCCATCCTGAGGAACTGCGGACATTCGATACCGCCGAACATAGGAGAGACATCATCGGTTTTCAACTCGTCGAGCATACCGATATAATCCAGAATCCTCTGAATCTGGGTCCTGAACCTGTCATATTCCGAACGTTCAATACCGAGCATAGAGAGGTTCAGAAGGTGTTCAATAAGTTTATCATCCACAACAATCTTACTCATAACGGATACCTCTTGTATTAAAAGGAATCATCATTACCGCAAATCAGACGCTCCACTTATAATACTTTTGCAAATAAGTGTAAATATTAAAATTACCTGATGAGCTCTTCAATTTCAAGTTCGTGAGGCAACAGTTTGGGAGGTGAAACGAGGTACTGGTCGGGAGAGATGTTGAAGAAGTTGGAGACCCTCGAGGTATAGACACAGGCATAATCCTCGACCTGCGCACCGAACTTGGACAATTCGTTCTCCTCTCTCAGAAGTGAACCCCAGATTATGTTGTATTTTGCAGATATTTCATCTCTCCTGATACCTATCATCTGCACGAGTCTTGCGTGTTTCTTCTTCAGTTTCTCAAGCTCCCTCTTAAGAGAACTTCTCTTCCCGTTCTTCATACTGAACTTTACGGAGTTGAGGGTTCTGTCGAGTATTATACTCTGCATCTCCATACGGGTCAGACTTTTTATGTCCCTTATATTCTCCGTCGAAACCTTTATCTCCTTTTCGAGCTCGGGTATAATCATACAGGTCCGCCACAATGTCCTCTTCTTGGACGAGAGGATATCCCCGTAGATATGGTCCCCTACATAGAGTATATTCTCCCCCCTTATGGCACTGAGCCTCTCGAAGTCCTTTATGTTTCCGCCCTGATAGATTACGCCCTTTACGAACGAGGCTATCGTGGTCTCAAGCGGTCTCGTCTGAAGATTTGAGATATTGACAGTATAGAAGATGTTATCCGAGTTGAAAAACTCAGGTTTTCTTGCCCCGACGATGATAATATCGAAGTATCCCGTCCAGTCCCTGTACTCCTTCATACGGTTGTTCAGAAGATAAGACATCAGCGCATTGGTATAATCCCAGTGTGAATTCGTGAGCAGAAAGAGTTTCTTGCCGTTAGACTTGAGCCTGTGAAGCGTCTGCGGCAGAAAGGGGTCATATTCGATATATTTCGGGATATCTGCCAGTATAATCCTTTTGAGGGTATTATCCTGATGTACTTCATCGATAGACTTCCTCACATCGGTAATTACATCCGCATATCTGAAGTGCTGGAACCTCTTCTGGTTTCTGATATTCTCAACCGCATTGATTATTATCGCAAGTTCAGGAATCGAGAAGAGTGTATCGAGCCACATAAAATCATCCGAGAAGAGGTCGAGTTTCTTGTTGCGGTAATTCGAATATCTCTCCTCGTATGTTAGCATCCTTCTTCCGTGCATAGCCCTGTGCACGAAATTGTACTTATCCAGTTTGAGTACATTTCCGCTCAGCTTGTCGATAACAAGTCCCCTCATCACGTAACTGCTCTCGAAGTTTCCCTCAAAGAGTTCATAAGGATAACCCTTCTCCACGAGCCTCTCGATCGTCTTGTTCATTGCCAGAATCTCGAAGTCGGGATATTTGTAGATTGCGAGGGTATAATCCATATCGAAACCGACCATCTTTATCGAACTCAGTCTGAGATTGCGGTTTACAAAGATAAGCTCACCGGCCGGTATGCTGTTTTTATAAATATCATCTCTTTTCATAAGATAAAACAACCCTAAAGACAGACGAGGGTTCAATATAATTAATCAGTAAAGATTAGGCAAGAAATAATTTAGTATTGTGTTGTTCCAAAATAGAAATGTTACATTATTCTCTCAAGTAGAAATGTTACATTTAATAGGTTTGGATATAAAGAAAAGTTAGGGATTAAAAGGAAATTACAGGGAAAAGTATATGTTTCCCTATGGGGGGTAATAGGGAAACGGCGGTCCAAATCTTTGATTTTCATCCAATCTGAGCCATCATCCTCCTTATTGGTCTATAAGGAGGTGGGTATTTATGTCCC
>Ga0067045_1000493_pt1 | contig 41078 bp, 23 predicted proteins | sample TerdegcTABiofilm_FD_59184 | JGI IMG/M metagenome (GOLD analysis project Ga0067045, IMG submission 59184) | Combined Assembly of (Gp0054472, Gp0054536) Wastewater bioreactor microbial communities from Singapore -Terephthalate degrading... | reverse complement strand
TTCCTCAGTCCTTGTTAAGCGTTTCTCCTGTAAGTTTAAGAAACACATCTTCCAGGTTGGCCGGCCTGAGTCTTTGGTAGCTTACAGGAATACCCAGGCCGGCAGCCCTGACGGAAATTCTTTCAACCAACTCCCGGCCATGGTCGGTAAACAGCACCAGATCGTCCCCCAGGGTCTGGCGGGCTTTGATCAAATCCTCGCTCCCCGCCATAATAGCGCTGCGTTGCGCGGGCTCCACTCCCAGTTCCAGGGCGTCGTTGCCGGTGTGACGCTCAATCAACTCCCGGGGTGTGCCCTGCTCTAATATTTCCCCTTGATAAATTACGATCAGCCTGTCGCAAAGCTGGCCGGCCTCTTCTAAATAATGGGTAGTCAAGAGCATGGTAGTGCCCGATTCCTTCAGCTTCTTTAAACGCTGCCACACCAGGTGGCGGGCGTAGGGGTCCAGGCCTGTGGTGGGTTCATCCAGGATCAACAGCGCCGGTTGATTGAGCAAAGCCCTGCCTATGGTCAAACGCCGTTTCAAACCGCCTGACAGTTGCTCCACCACTGCACCGGACTTGTCCGTCAAATCCATAAACTTCAAAATGTCCCCGGCCCGCTTTTGAGCCAGGTCTTTAGACATCCTGAAGTAACTGGCGTAAACCAGGAGGTTTTCCCAGACGGACAATTCCGGGTCCAGATTATCCTCCTGGGGAACCACCCCGACTTTAGCCTTGATATTTCTTGCACACGTCATAATATCTTCCCCAAAAACCTCAAGTTTTCCGGAGGTTACCGGGGAAAACCCATAGATCATTTTCGCTACTGAGGTTTTGCCCGCTCCGTTCGGCCCGAGCAAACCAAAACATTCTCCCCTGAAAACCGTAAAGTTTACTCCTTTTACGGCTTCAAAGTCAGCAAACCTTTTAACCAAATCCCTGGCTGAAATAACACTTTCTCTCATTTGACTTTCATTGTTCCCTTACAAAAAATCTCAATAATTATTATAATATTATAACCCAACTCGCATCATCCCGGATATCTTTTTGGTTTCCTGACAAACCACCCAGAACAAGCAATTCTCTTCAGAAGGGGTAAAGTGATCGCCGGTTTGTTCATAATTTACCGCATAGCAGCCTCCGGTACACTTCCTGGAGCACCTTTTACAATGCTGTTGTTGACGGTTAATCGGATTTCGGAACGGTTCCAACAAATGAACATCAATATCTGTATTCACATTGCCCACAATGCACCTGCCGGCTTCACTAGTCAAACCCAGCAACTTGGAACAGGGGCTGACATCACCGTTTGGTGCTACAGCCAGAGATGTGCTGCCGGCCCGGCAGCCCCAACCCGTATACTCATTTTCATCCTTTTCAAATTCCTCAATAAAGATGGGTATACCTTTCCGTTTAAAAGCATGGTAGTCCAGCAGTATTTTTACCAAGTTGAGGCCGTACCGCGCAATCATCTCCTTGTTCCAACAGCAGGCGCCCTGTGCGGGCGCGATAATGAATTGATTAATACCCAGGTTAACAAGTTGTTTAAAATCTTCCCTCATCTTGCTCACTGCCGCCGTACTGACTGTCATCCTTGCTCCCAGCCAGGACTGGTACATTTTTATCAGCGGGATTAAATAAGCAATTTTGTACCAGGTACCTTCCCCGTTTTTAGTTCTGCGATAGCGGTCATGAGTTTCCGGCCCGCCGTCCATACTCAGCAACATGTTGATCTTATATTGAGCAAAGAACTTTAATATATCTTCATTTACTAACGTTCCATTGGTGGTTATGGCCCAGGTAATTGCCAGGTTGCGTTTTTTTGCGGCTTCCAGAGCGTAGGGTACAATTTGTTTAATTAAATTAAATTCCAGCAAAGGTTCCCCGCCGATTAAAGTTATATTCACGGTTGGAAACGCCGCCCGTTCCATAAGCAGGTCGATTGCATTCCTGGCCGTGGTAAAATTCATTCTGTCATGAGGACTTTTTTCGCGAATAAAGCAGTAGCCACAGGTATTCAGTATATGAGCGACAGAGTTTATCGGTTCAGGCCAGCCTGAAGGAAGGTTATAAAGTTTTCTCAGGTAATATAGGCGTGGTGCTTACCTACGGGCTCATGTTCGCCCTTTAAAATCGTATGAGCTCCTTCGCCCTCGGGCTCGGTCAAACTCGCTCGCTTCGCTCACTCAAACAGTTCCCTCGCTATTCCGAGGGTTCACTCGCTCTTTGAATAAAGGCTCAAAATCGCCCTTAAGGTAAGCACCACGCCATACTAGCAAACTTTATACTTATGAAGAAAAAAATTTGGCAAACTGGAATGAGTCACGGGGCTTAAAGGTATTACCGGTTTTATGTGGAAGTATTTTTATGGAACTGTTTATTGCGGAGAGTAAAATTCCGGCAGACATGTACGGGGGGATAAAAAATTGAGATTTTGCAGCCTTTCATCCTGCAGTTATGCCAACAGCGTTGTGGTGCAGGACAACAATACGTGCATATTAATCGACTGCGGCCTTAGAAAGAGGGATATAAAGCCATTCCTGCAGCAGGCCGGTTTATCGCCGGGTGATATAGATGCGGTTCTGGTGACCCACTGTCATACCGATCATATTTACGGGCTCAAATTTCTTTGTCAGGAAAAAAACCTCCCTATTTACTCAACCGCGGGTATATTAAATGAATTGGTTAAATGCTGCCGTTTCAACACTCCCCCGAAATTAGTCGCCCTTGGCAACAGCAACGAAGAAAAAATTGGCAGCCTTTCGGTGACTCATTTCAGGTTGTCACACGACGTTGAAACAATCGGCTTTATTATCGGCGGCGATGATGGCGAGCGGATGGGGTTCATCACTGATACCGGCTATGTCCCGGAGAACTGCCTTGACGCTTTTCAACCACTTGACTACTTGTATATCGAATCAAACCACGATATCAATATGTATAAAAAATCAAACAAGCCGCGGCACGTAATCAGGCGCAACCTGGGTCCTACCGGGCACCTGTCCAACGAGCAGTGCGGCTTGGCACTGCAATCCATGGAGTTAAGAAGATGCAAACTGGTTGTGTTGGGCCACTTAAGCGAGGACGACAACGATCCCGCCATAGCTGTAAGCATTGCCAGGCGCCGCCTGGCGGCAAACATAACTCTGGCCAGCGCGCCTTCCCGTGTTCCGGGCACTTGGTCTGATCAATATTAATATTATTTAAACCGGAAGTGTTCGCCTACCCGGCGTACCACTTCAATCAGCACATTTTCGTCCTTGACCAGGGCGATCCGGACATACCCCTCGCCCCGCCGCCCAAATGCCACGCCAGGTATGACAATAATACCGGCTTTTTCCAGCAATTCGGCGGCAAAGCCGGCGGAATCGCTGTAGCCCGGCGGCAGGGGCGCCCACACAAACATGGAGGCCTGTGGCTTAGGCATGTACCAGCCCAAAGCGGCCAGTCCGTCCACCAGCAGATCGCGCCTTTTCTGGTATATAGCGGCAGTTTCGGCCACACAATCCTGCGGCCCGCTCAAAGCAGCCACACCGGCCTCCTGTACCGCGTAAAACACCCCGTAGTCGATATTGGACTTAATCAGCGCCAGGTCGGCCAGCACGCCAGCGTTGCCCACGGCGAAACCCAGGCGGCAGCCGGCCATATTGTAGGTTTTGGAAAGGGAGAAAAACTCGACCCCTACTTCCCTCGCGCCCGGCGTTTCGAGAAAGCTCACCGGCTTAAAGCCGTCATAAGCCAGTTCGGCGTAGGCCACGTCATGGCAAACCAAAATATCGTAGCGGTAGGCGAATTCAACCGCCCTTTCAAAAAAATCTTTGTCTGCTATTGCCGCCACCGGGTTGTTCGGGTAATTCAGCCAGATCATTTTCGCCCGGCGCGCCACTTCTGGAGGAATGGCATCAAAATCAGGCAAAAAACGGTTTTCCGGCAACAACGGCACGGGGTAAATTTCCCCGCCGGCCAGGAGTATGCCAAACTCGTATATCGGGTAGCCGGGATCCGGAACCAGCGCCACGTCCCCCGGGTCGATGTAAGCCATGGCCAGGTGGGCCAGACCGTCCTGCGAGCCCATTAATTCCAGCACTTCCGCTCCCGGATCCAGATCAACGTTAAAACGCTTTTTGTAGCGTTCAGCCACTGCCAGGCGAAGGGACCGGAGGCCTACCAGCGGGTAAGTGTAATTCTGCGGCTTCTCAACCGCACGGCGCAGCGCTTCAACAATATGCGGTGCCGGGGGCAGGTCGGGGCTGCCGACACCAATGTTGATCACTTCCAGGCCGCGGGCCTCCACCCTTTTTTTGCGCTCTTCCATCTCGTTAAATATACCGGCAGACAAATTGTCAAGTCGCTTTGCCCTGATCATTTCAACCCCCACACTATCTTCAACCGGCTGACATTATCCTGTTTTCCATTATAATATATTGACTTAAATATTTTTAAAAAAGTTAACAATAAAGTTTACTCATGCTGGAGTGGCGCTTGCCATAAGGGCGATTTTGAGCCCTTATTCAAAGAGCGAGTGAGTCTGAGGATAAGCGAGGGAACTGTTTGAGGCGCGAAGCGCCAAGTTTGACCGAGCCCGAAGGCGAACGAGCTCATACGTTTTTAAGGGGCGAATATGAGCCCGTTGGCAAGCTCCACTCCAGCCTCTACCTGAGTAAACTTTATAACCATATTAAAAAAATTATCTTTATAGTCAAGTTCCTTAATTGCCAAAATTTATCATTGCCTTAGCTATAGACCGGTTTTATAATAACTAATGGTAGGATGGTAGGGTGGTAGTGTAAAATACAATTCCCAAGAGGTTTCATATACGCCGTTTAGCAAGGCATTCCTACCGGAATGCCTTTTTTGACCGGTTGCCCGGCCGCCATATCTGCCACAAATCAAAATATCCGGGGAGGGATGGTTGTAAACAGCAAGCACGGTAGGCACGGTAGATAAAAAATCTGATTTGTGGAGGTTTTTACCGATGGAAAAGCAAACAATCAAAATAGGGGTCATCGGCGGGCCGTTTGACCGGATTACTGCTGTGCTCGAAGAGTTCGAGCCTGGCCAGAAGGATTTTATTATCTATCCAGAACAGTGCGGCTTTGCGCCCAGATCAGTTCCTGAACCCACCGGGAGAGAGGTGGAAGTAACCTTACCCGCCCGCCTGCACCCGACAGTGCTGGACATGAACAGGTTCAGCCCCGTCCGGCCGGGCGGCGGGGGGATGGGCATCGCTGTCGGCATTTACCTGAAAGCCAAGGTGCGCTCGACCACAAACCCGGAAATCGTGGTATGCGGAGAGCGGCCTCTGGTTGCCACTCATTTCGCCAAGGTAATCAAGGAGATCCTCGGCTACCGGGGCGGGTTTGAAATTGAACTGTACGACCACAAGCGCCGCCATGTCGGGATGGGATCAACCACCGGCTCGATGACAGCGGCCTGCATCGGCATGAACGAAGTCCTCGGCCGTCCCTTCACCAACAGGGAACTGCGCCGGATTATCGGCTACAATGCCTGTGAGGAAAGCCCGCGCGGCAACGGCTACCTGATCCGCGGCTTTGAAACCGGCATCGGGGCGATGGCCAGTGTCAACGGGGGAATAATACTGGCTACCGATAATTTAGAAATGATTTACCGGACGGCCATGCCGGACACGAAAGTTGTTATCGTCATACCCGACGTCCCCAGTCTGGAAGACGAGTTTACCGGCAAAGAAACGGCCGCTGAATCGGAAGTGGAGGTTTTAATGAGGCGGGCCAGGTACCTCGATTACTTGCAGAGCGGCGTCAAGGCGCAGATTATCCTGCTGGACATGATGCCGGCCATGGTACAGGGCAACTTGAAGGGGATCGGCGACGCCCTGTTCGACATCTGCTTCCTCGGTTCCAAACGCGCCGAGTGCGAGCAGCACGGCATCTCAGGCACTCAAATTTACAACTATATTGCCAGTTTCCGGGAAGCGGGCGCCGAGTTGGCCGGTATGAGTTCGGTCGGGCCGACGGTATTCGCCTTAACTCAAAAACCGGAAGTACCGGACAGACTGCTGGAATTTCTTGAGTCACGGGGTACGGCGAAGAGCCGGATCATGGTTACCGAAGTGGACAACACCGGCGCGCGCGTGACGGAAAATGGCGTGGAAAGGAACTATATCAATGAAAGCTGGTTGTCGGGTTAAAATTTGCGGCATAACCAATATGGAAGACGCCAAACTGGCCGCCGCAGAAGGGGCGGATTATATCGGCGTGGTTATCGAAGTCTCCTACTCGCCGCGCTCGCAAACAGTAGAAAGCGCGGAGCCAATCTTCGCAAATGCCCCTGTTCCGGCGGTGGCCCTGGTTCATGAGATGCAGCCCGGCCGCCTGACGGAACTGGTGACGCGGCTGAAACCTTTTGCCGTCCAGTTCCTCAGCCGGGATGGGGCGTCAATGGCCGGACAGCTCAAGAAAATCGCGCCCGGTATGGAAATCTGGCAATCCCTTTTCCTGCCGGCGGCCGGAGACAACGCTTCAGCGTTCGACCCCGAGGTTATGCTCCGGCAGGTTGAACAGTGCAAAGAGGCCGGCGTGGACGCGGTGGTCTTAGACACCGCGGCCGTAATCAACGGGGTGGTCAGGTTCGGCGGCACCGGCACAACCGGCCAGTGGGACCAGGCAGCCCGGGTAGTGGCGGGTTCCCCCCTGCCGGCCTTCCTGGCCGGCGGGATTAAACCGGAAAACGTCAGAGAAGCGGTGGAAAGCGTCCGGCCTTACGGCATCGACCTTTGTTCGGGCGTGGAGTTGTATACCGGCAAAAAAAGCCTGGCCAAGCTGCGCTCGTTAATGGAAGAAGTACAAAAGGCGGGGGGAATAGACAGGTGTTAATGAAAGCCGCCGTCGTGCACGGCAAGGGGGATATCCGGCTGGAATCCGTGCCCGCTCCCGTCGCGGGAGAGGGAGAAATTATCGTCAAGGTCAGGGCCTCGGGCATCTGCGCCACTGACATCAAGATGCTTTTAGGCCAGGGACTGCCGAAAGACCTGCCGGCGATACTGGGTCATGAGGTAAGCGGCATCATCGCCCAAACCGGGCCGGGCGTGCCAAATTACGCGATCGGCGACCGGGTGGCTGTCTACCCCATCGCCGTGTGCGGCGAGTGCTTTTTCTGCAAGCGCGGCAGACACAACCTCTGCCTGCATGAATTCGGGCTGTCTCACGGCATCGACGGCGGCTTTGCCGAATACGTGCGCATCCCGAAACAAATCATCAACACCGGCGGCGTGGTAAAACTGCCGGACCACATCCCCTTCGACAAAGCGGCTGTGGCCGAACCGCTGTCCTGCTGCCTGGCGGCAGCCCGCGCCACCGGGACGGCGGCCGGAGACAACGTGCTGGTGATCGGCGCCGGGCCGATGGGCCTGATGCACCTGAAGACCGCGCTGTGGCACAAAGCCAGGGTGATTGTGGCCGACGTCCGCCCGGACAGGCTGGCGCTGGCTGAAAAAATGGGCGCCGCTGTCTGCCTGGACGCAAACAGCGCGGACGTGGCCGGTGAAGTGCGCCGTTTGACGGACGGGCTTGGCGCGGATATCGTAATTGCCTCCCTTGGTGTGCCGGAAGTGATGGAGCAGTATTTCACGGCTGTGCGCAACGGCGGCATATTCAATATCTTCGGCGGCCCGCCGGCGGGGCGGCCGGTGCCGGTGGACCTGCGCTGGCTCCACTACTCTGAAATCGTGCTTACCGGAACCTTCGCCTCCACTCCCGCCGACTTCCAACTGGCGATCTCCTTGATCGGGAGCGGCGAAATAGAAGTAGACGACCTTATTTCCCACCGCTACACGCTGGACGATATGCTGGACGCGGTGGAACAGGCGCGCAGGCAGGAAATCATCAAGGGTGTTGTGTTAATACCGGAGGGGGACTAATAATTATGGATGGATTTTCAGTCAGATTGAACCGGATTTTGCGGCGCGACACCGGGCGTTCCCTGGTGGTGGCCATCGATCACGGCATGGCCCTGGGTCCGCTTACCGGGATTAAAAATGTCAAAGAAACGGTTTCCAGACTGGACGCCACCGGACTGGTGGACGCCTGGCTGGTGACAAAAGGAATCTACCGGTACGCCTTTGAACCGGCAAACAACCCCGGCGTTATTTTGCGGATCAGCGGCGGCGCCACCATTTCCGGCCCGGAGCTGACCCGGGAAGGACAGACCGCCACGCTGGAAGAGGCCTTGGCGGCCGGCGCCGACGCGGTGGCTACTTCCGCCTTCATCGGCTCTCCATATGAACACGAGACTCTGATTGGGCTTGCCCGGGCGGCAAGCGAGTGCCGGAAATGGAACATGCCGCTGCTGGGCGTGGTGGGCCTGGGAAAAATCAACGAGGATAAGAAAAAAGACGCCCGCTTTATCGCCCTGGGAGCCCGCGTGGCGGCAGAGCACGGGGCGGATCTGGTAAAGACATATTACACCGAGGAAGATTTTGATCAGGTAGTAGCCGGCTGCCCGGTTCCGATCTTAATCGCCGGGGGGCCGAAGTGTGAAACCGACCTGGACACCCTGAAGATGGTCGCCGGTGCAATCAACGGTGGCGCCAAAGGCATCGTCATGGGCCGCAACGTCTGGCAAAGCCCGCACCCGGAAGCGCTCCTGGCTGCCGTGCATGGAATCATTCACCGGGGCTTCAGCGTGCAGGAAGCCAATGAGTTGCTGGAAGACGGCATCAACCGGCGGTAAATAGTAACGGCAAGCAACAGCAAGCCCCTTCAATCGGGGACATACCATCGGGGACATTCCTCCGAAGGAGGTGTGTCCCCATTCCTTGTTCGGAGGTGTGTCCCCTTTCCAATTAGTTCCCCGGCGCGGAAGCATCGTTTCGCCCGGGGTATTGTTTTTTATGTAGTTGTTAAAGAAAGTACCATAGAATATAATTAAGTTAGAAAATGGAAATTCGGAAAGGCGGAATTTAAATGTCACGTTTATATATGGAAGAGTCAAAAAGCAAAAAGGTAAAAAAAGTGCGTGTTTGGGGAAAGGGTCAGTTGACCATCCCGGCGGAAATAAGAAATGCTCTGGGCATAGACGAAAACTCTTATTTAGAAATATTCCGCGCAGGAAACGCAATTATTGCCACACCGGAAAAAATTATGGTGAAAGAATTAGCTGATTCTGTGAGAAGGGAGATGAATAAAAACGATATTAATCTAGAGCACCTATAATTCATTCAGCCTCGCTTGCTTTTTCGGTTTTTACCGTGTAGATGAGCACCTTTTCAACCATGCCGCGCACGCTGGTCTCGCCCAGAAGCGTTATTTCACCGGGCAGTTTTTCCTTGTGCTTCAGGTATTTAAGCGCGCGGTCGCTGATAATGATGTTTGTTTTATACTCCTTGTTCATGCTTTCAAGACGCGAGGCCAGATTCACTTCCCCGCCCATGATCGTGTAATCCATCCGTTCCGGGCTGCCGACGTTGCCCACCACCACAGGCCCGGAATTGATGCCTATACCAATGTTGAACAACGGCTCGCCCTGTTCCTCCCATTTTTTATTAAGCTCCTTCAGGCGCTCCAGCATTTCCAGGGAAGCCGCCAGCGCCCTGTCGGCGTGGTCCTCGTAGTGAATCGGGGCGCCGAAAAACGCCATGATCCCGTCACCCATGTACTTGTCCAAGGTGCCGCCGTGTTTGAAAATTATCGCGTTCATCTCGGTAAAGTATTCGTTCAGCCGCTGTACCACATATTCAGGCGTCTTGTCCTCGCTGAATGAAGTAAAACCACGCACGTCCGAAAAGAATATCGTCAATTCCACCCTCATCCCCCCGAGAACGATGTCCTCCGGGTGCTGCAGCAAATCCGCCACCACGGCGGGGGGAACGTAGCGGGCAAAGAGCGCCCGTGTGCGCCGCCGCTCCATTTCGGTGCGCACCAGGTTCTCGGCGGTCATGCCGGTATAAATCAGCATGCCAAGCCCCAGCGGCGACGCCAGGTTGACCCAGTAGCGCCCGTAGTGCCAGGACAGGAACACACCCAGACTGACCGCCGCCATAACCGCCAGCAGGTACAGCAATCCCCGTATGGGGTTCGCCGCCCTCGCCACGCCGGCCATCGACAACGCGCCGGCAAGCAGTAATATTGCCAGGTTGACGGTTAGCGGCGCCCTTTTGTAGAACTCGCCGGATAGATAAGTTGCCATTGCGGAGGCGTGCACCTCCACCCCCGGCGTGGGCAGCGCGCCGCTCAGCACCATATTGCCGCGAGTGAAAGGGGTAACGACATAATCGTGCTCGGATGCCGAGGTATAGCCGATAAACACAGCCTTCCCGGCAAATTTATCAGGGCTCACCCTGCCGTTAAGGATGTCGGAATAACTGTATGTCTGAAAAGTCGCGGCAGGACCCCAGAAATTAATCAGCACCTGATTTTTTTTGTCAACCGGGATAAGCAAGTCACCGGCAGCCAGGGACGAATTTCCGGCATATTTCAAGCTGTTCGGGTTCAAGCCTTTTTCCGCCAGCAGTGCCGCCAGGCTCAGGCAGGGAAACGGCCTGCCGTAAGTGTTCGTATCCACGCTGGTAACGCTTCTGATCACATTATCAATGTCCTCCGGCACGTTGGCAAACCCGATGCCGGCAGCGGAAGCAGCCAGTTGCTTCACCGGAAAGCGAGGCACCTGGTACATTTCTCCCGCGCCTTGCTCGAAAGAAAACATGTTGGCCAGCACCACCCGCCCGTGCGCCTTCATCGCGGCCGCGAGGGCCGCGTTGTCCTCCGGCGTGCCCGGCGTGTCAAAAACTATATCGAAGCAGACGATCTTCGCTTCCTTTAGTTTTTCCAGCAGGCGGGCGTGCACCTGGCGAGGCCAGGGCAGCAGCCCGATTTCCCCGACGGAGCGGTCATCAATAGCCACCACCACGATATCCTCAGGCGCCGGCCGCTCGCCGCGCAGCCTGAACCAGCCGTCATATATACTCAACTCCAACTCTTCCCACACACCGGCCAGGCTTGTGACCAGAACCAGGGCAATAAGCGCAAACGCCACGCCTTTACCTTTCAGCTTTTCCACCCAGCCTCGCATCGTTTCGCCATCCTTCAATTCAAAATCTCAAAATTCGACATGAAAATTATACCTATATTATGCTATCACCGGAAAAGGACTTTGTCCACGGTAAAAATTATAACAACCTTAATTATGACAATGCCCGGCAGAGTTGTTCTCCACCGGGCTTAATCATAATTGTCAGAATTGTTTCCTATTTGTGCGGGGGTCGTTGTTTGGGGGTCGTACCCTTTTATTGAACTTCAGTTATTAATTTCTCACCTGCATTGCTTCATCCAATGCCATCAGGAACTCCTGCAAATCCTTTACCTTCATAGCCTTACGCAGCAATGCTTTCAGATTATCAAAATCCCGAATATTGCTCAACATATCTGCCAAACCATCAGGATATTGACCAACATTTTCCTGTAAGGCTTCAAGTATTGCTGCAATACGCTCTTCTCTTTTTCCTTGCTGAATTCCCTGGTCAATCCACTTATCCCTAATACCGTCAAAGAGTGCGGAGTTTTCCATCTTATTCACCTCAATATATCTCAGAATTAGTTCCCTTGATAACCGAATGGATGAAAACAGAGCCAAACCAAGGTATAAATCTGACTGCATCTCTACCGGTACCATTTCTATTCTTTTAATGCACTCCATTAATACTTCTTCCACTGGCACTTCGTGCTGCATAAGCGGCACCAGGGGAATTAGTCCCATCGGACAACGCTGAAGAAATCTTCTGCCGGACAGATCGGCCAGGTTGATTAACCTGTAGCTAAAATCTACTACTTTCAGTTCCAGGCATTCGAAACTATAGTTATCCACCTGAGGCCGTCCGGTAAGATTAACTACGACAGGGTAAACAGGTTTATTAAACTTCCGGTGCTGCATAACGGTGTACTCAAGCAACCGACGGGATATATTAATGTCCGGATGGGTCTGTATTTCGAGTGCCATAAGATAATCGTAACCTTCTTCGGTAATCTGGTATAGTATATCCGATTCCCGTTTTACGGCTACAACTTCTTTTTCTACACGACACACTTTTTCTGCGGGTATATCTTTCTCACGCACCAACTTAACGAAATCCGCCGGGTACTGTTCGGCCAGCGCCTTTATAACAAGGTCAAATTCTTGGGCCATTTCCTCACACTTTCTACCATTTCTAGTTTTAGTCTATACTATAAGAGAGATCGTTTCAACAATTAGTTTGGTAAAAGCCCGGTGCAATCACCTGGCACCGCTTCTCCAACATCCTTGACATGAAAAATTTACCTATATTATGCTATCAACGGAAAAAGACTTTGTCCACGGTAAAAATTATAACACAATCAATCATGATTAATGCCCGGCAGAGATTGTTCTCCACCGGGCTTGAGTTAAATTGCCAGAATTGTTTCCAAATTGTTTGGGGGTCGTACCCCTTAGAAGCTGAAGCTAGAAGCTGCCGCTAATGACGCCGCCTGAGTCGCTTGCCGGTGACAGGCCGTCTAATGTCTTCAGATTGCCACTGACCTTGATGGTAATCGTGTCACCAACATCCAGAGTGCCGCCGGTGGCGTCACTCACGGTGAGTACCAGCGTCTTGTAGTCATTCCACGTTCCGCTATAATTATTGCCAAACGATTTACCGTTAAAGTTAATCAGATTATCTACTGCCGCCTTGTTGTTTACCGCAGGATGGTTGGTGTCCACGTCAAAGACGATCTTGATCGTATCTCCGTTATTCAAGCCAGTGGCTGAGCCGGTGTCATAGGCGGTAATGGATACAATAGCCGGGGGTGACGGTAATGTTTTGAAACTAACCACCTCACCATAAACCGTGCCTACTTCGTTGGTTGCGAAAGCTTTGAAACAATAAGTTGTATTAGCTGCAAGGTCGGCCAGACCACTACTGAAAGATCCAACATGGTTATCCGTACCAACGGTTACTTTTGTTAAGGGAACAGGATCGATACCCCAGTAAAAACCGTATTCCGTAATGTCGCTTTCACCATTGTCCGTGATACTGCCTTCCAGGGTTGCAACATCGGTCCCTAAGCCAGTTGCGGGGTTTGTTGTTACAGTGGGTGTGTCAATTACCGTTACATTAACTATTCCCGGAGCGGTCACGCCTTCGATTTTCACCATCAGGGTGGCAGGGCCGGTTTCTTCCAGTGTTATCGGGACGCTTGCCGCACCATTTGCGAATGTTACTCCCGTTATCCATTGGTCAATAATACTGCCGGTAATATGGACATCTTTGTCGACTGCGTCCAGTGAATAGCCGCCAGCGTCTTTCGCCCCGGTGATGTCTAAATAAAATTCTTCGTTTTTGATCGGGGTGTTTGATGACGGCTCTACAGAAATGGCGGAATAGTCCTGGGTTACATCTACCGCGCTGACTGCACTGGCCGGCGTTACTCCATCGATATAATACCAGCCTTCTAATGCGCTGACGGTATCGGTCTCAGTTCCGTTAAGCGCAAACCCTTGCAACTCTTCAATTCCAGCAGCGTCAAGACCGGTCAAAATAATCATTAGAGTATTCTCATCGCTGTTATAGTAGTAATTTCCGGGTTCCAGTTCATATTCGTTTTCAACCGGAACATAATTTCCCACAAGCTGATATTCATGATTTTCAAACTCGGCGTCGCTGTAAGTCAGTCCCGAGATGGAATTTAACGGAATCCCGATGAGGCCTGTCAATATCAGTTCGTTCGCCTCTTTTACATAGACAGCCCCGCTAAATGTCGCCACAACTGGGATAAGGTGCAGGCCGGCCTGCACATACCCGCTGCTCGCGACAATATTTGGATCGTCAGGAATATCAGGCATGGTTGTGCCGTCTGAATGATAGTAGCCCTCATGTAAATAGTCAGGTTCGTACAAATTATACATTAGATAGTAAACGGACTCTCTAGGAACAATCAGGTTATAACTTGCATAATCTCCCCCCTCCGGGATAATTACCTCAGTACTAAAGGATAATTCTTCTTGAGGTTTTAGAGCAACAACAGCGACATAAATGTCTTCGTCCGCTACCAATCCGGAAGGCAGCGACACGGTGCCGGTGATAACACATCCGGGTATGAGCTCAAGGTCGATACCCTGGATTCCAATGCTTCCCGTGCTGACCGGAGTATCCTCGTAATTTGCTGTTGTCCCGCCGCTTGAATAATAATAATAACCGCACGTCACATAGCCCTCGGCGGGATACGGCAGACAGTAATATACAATATAGTTCCCTTCGGGAACACCAAGGCTATAATTGACGGAATTTCCTCCGTTCGGAATAGTTAAACTGGCTGTCACTGTATACGTCGTTTCTATTTTATTAGCGTAAACTGTCACATAAATATTCCCCGTCGCTGTTGCCCCGTCGGGTAAGTATACTGTCCCGCTGATGGTACTTCCTGTTAGAAGAGTAAGGTTTTTGCCTCCGACATTGCCCTCGGTGACGTTTACTGCTGTGTAGGGGTCGTAGAAATTTGTCACGCAACCGTTTGTTGAGTAGTAGCCCTGCTGCACATAACCCGATCCCGCCGTGTTTACTGTATACCGCACCCGGTACCCGGATGCTGCGGGAACAACCAGATTGTAATTCGTATATTCTTGACCTTGTTGGATAACTACATCCTCCCACCCGAGTGGCGGAGAATATTCGTCGAGCAGGGCTTCTACTCTAACGTTGATGTCAGAGACTGCCTGTCCTTCCGGCAGCGATACCTTTCCGGAAATGGTGTATCCGGTCAACAAGGTCAGGTCGATGCCTCCCCGGCCTTCTCCGCTGACACCGAATCTGTAAGCCAAACCGTAATCAGCCGTAGTATCATCATCCAACCTAAAATAGCCCCTTTGTGCATAACTTGAGTAAGAGGTTTGCTCGTAGCTTACACGATACGTTTCTTCATCCTGGCTGACGGGAACATTCAAAGAATAATTCGCTGAACTTTCCCCTTCCGGAATTTCAACTTGTGTCCACCACCACCACTCATTTGGGTCGCGCTGGGCATAGATTAATACCGCGATGCCGCCTGCCGGCGCTTCTTCCGGTACTTCGTCGTTATCCAGATCCGGCAGCCAAACCTCGCCGCTGATCTCCCCTCCTTGAATCAGTTCCAGGTCGATGTCCGGCCGATCCCCGGAGCTCATATCGACCAGGCTGGCATAGTTGTAATAGGCCGTAGTCGCGCCGTTAGAATAATAACCCTGCTGTACGTAACCGGACCCAGCCGGCATATTCTCAGGTTTTATATAATATTTCACCTGGTAACCGTAACCCGGCGCGTTGGCGGGAACATAAATAGTATAGTCGGCATTAGAAGCAGTATTCACATTTGTTCCCCACGAAAACGGGCGGCTGTTCTGAACAGCGCTGACAACAACCTGAACGTCCGGCCCTCCCTGGGGTAATAAAATTGTACCGCTGATAGCGTGTCCCGCGATTAGCGTAAGGTTGATGCCCGACTTGCTCCCGGAGCTGACACTGACCGTTGTGGCTTCGTCGGAATATGCTGTGGTGCGGCCTGTTGAATAATAGCCGACCTGTACGTAGCCGTTTTGCACATAGTATTCAACAAGGTAACTGTAACTCACGGCGGCGGCCGGGATGGTCAGGGTGTAGACGGCGGAACTACTCCCAGCGGGAATGGTCACTCCCTGTGATGAGAGGACAACACTGTTAGCCCTGGCGCGGACAGTAACGTAAACATTACTCGCAGCTGTTGAGGGCAGGTAGACTGTCCCCGTTATAGTACGACTAGTTTGTGAGCTTCCGCCGTCACCACCACCGCTAGGTGGTTGGACGGGCGCTGCCGCGCGGGTCACGGTGATGGTGTATACCTTGCTAGCATTGCCTCCCTGGGCTGTCACGGACACCGTTATTTTGTTCGCACCTTCGCTCAGGGATACAGTGGCGGACACGCTGCTAGCCACTATTGTACCGTTTACGACTATCATTGCACCGGTTTCGGCCGCGGTGGCGGTTACGGTGACGATGCTTACGCTGTTCCCTACTTCCGCGTTGTAACTGGTTGTGGCAGGGTTAAACGCCGGACTTAAGCTGCCCGCGCTTAATGCCAGGCTGCTTAACTCGGCACTGCTGGCTCTGGTTATTGTAACGGTGTATGTCTTGACGGTCTTGCCGTCTTTCGCGGTCACTTCGATGGTTATGGTGGTCTCTCCACTGCCCACGGCGACCGGCGCGGACGGCACGCCGATTGCTGTTGCCACGCCGTTAACTTTTACCGCAGCTTCCGGGTCGGCTGTCGCCGCGGTCACGGTGACGCTTTCCACGTCGTGTTCCACTTCCGTGGCGTAGCTGGTAACGCCGGGGCTGAACGCGGGATCCAATACTCCCGCGCTTAATGCCAGGCTGCTTAACTCGGCACTGCCGGCTCTGGTTATTGTAACGGTGTATGTCTTGACGGTCTTGCCGTCTTTTGCGGTCACTTCTATGGTTATGGCGGTCTCTCCACTGCCCACAGCGACCGGCGCGGACGCTGTGCCACTTGCTGTCGCTGTGCCGTTTATTTTTATCATAGCACCAGGGCCGGCTGCAGTTGCGGTCACGGTAACGCTAGTCACGCTGCTGTCTACTTCCACGCTGTAACTGGTTGTGGTAGGGTTGAACGCGGGACTTAATCTGCCTGCGCTTATGCTAAGACTGCTTAAATCGGCATTGCCGGCTCTGGCTACGGTGATGGTGTATGTCTTGACGGTCTTGCCGTTTTTAGCGGTTACTTCTATGGTTATAGTAATACTTTCATTGCTGATAGTGATCGGCACGGACTGAACGCCGCTTGCTGTCGTTGCGCCGTTTATTTTTATTGTCGCTTCAGGGTCCGCTGTTGCTGCGGTCAGGGTGATACTTTCTACGTTGCTCCCTACTTCTGTGGTGTAGCTGGTAACGCCGGGGCTAATTGCCAGGCTTAACTCGCCGGGGCTAATTGCCAGGCTGCTTAACTCGGCGTTCCCGGCTCTGGTTACTGTGACGGTGTATGTCTTGACGGCCTTGCCGTCTTTCGCGGTTACTTCTATGGTTATGGTGGTGCCTTCATTGCTGATAGTGACCGGCGCGGATTGCGTGCCGCTTGCTGTTGTTGTGCCGTTTATTTTTATCGTAGCGCCAGGGTCGGCTGCCGCGGCGGTCAAGGTGACGCTTTCCACGCTGTTTTCCACTTCTGCGGTGTAGCTTTTGACGCCGGAGCTGAAAGCAGGGCTTAAGGCGCCTGCGCTTAAAACAAGGCTTTTCAAGTTGGCGCCGGTGTCGCAGGTGGTAAAGCTTATGGTAAGCCCTTCCGCCATGGAGTTGCCGATGCCGTCTTTGACCAGGCCGGCGGGCAGGTCCAGGGTGTATGTGGCGTTGTAGTCCAGATATTGAAGTGGTTTAAGTGTCAGTGTTTTGCCGTCTATGCTGCCGCTCAAGCTGATGTTTTGGCTGCCGCCGCGTAAGAACAGGTCGTAGTAGTTTTCTCCGGGTACGATGTTTTCGCTGAAGGTTATGGTGATGGCCTGATCTACTGGCACGCTGGTTGCTTTATCATACGGCTTTATGCTTTTTATAGTGGGCGGGGTGTTATCTTCTAACACTGCGTAGAGTGAAAAGTGCTGCACGCTCGCTGTGACGAACCAGTTGTTTGTGTCTAGGACGCTGTTCTGGTATTCCCAGGCGCGGGTGCCGGGGTTGTAGTAGTATATTGCTACTTTTTCTTTGCCGGGTATGCACTTCAGGCCGATGGTGATGGTGGTCCCGGAGGGAACGCCGGTTATGCTGATGTCTGCGGCCTGGCCGGCCATGTCTGCGCCTTCGGGCAGATGGCTCAGGTCTTTGTATTTTTGCACGGTTATGGCGGCTCCGTCGCCCAAGGTGGTGCCGGACGGGATGGTGATGGTGACGTCTCCGCCGTTAAAGGTCTTCACCAGATCGGTTGTCAGGTATCCGGGCGGGATGTCTTGTTTTTCTTTGGGGCCTGTGTCGTTACTGCTGCCGCTGCCGCCGGAAGAGGGTGTCGCCGGAGTTGTGCCGGCATTTTGACTGCCGCCGCCGGAGGTGGCCTGACTGACGGAGTTGATTATACTTTCGCCTATGGATTGAGTCGTTTGTCCCGGGTTTTCCGGTTGTTGTCCAGGCAGCTGTTCGCCTTCCTGCTGTTCTACCGGTGTGGGCGGGGTGACAACAGGCGCGGTTTGTTCAATGGTGGTGGCGCGCTCATTAACCCAATCCTTGGCCTCTTCCCAGGCTTGTTGTTCTTCGGCCGTCATCGGAGCCGGTTGTGTCGGAGGCGCGGACGGCGAGGTGATGGATGTCGACTGGCCGGGTGTTAAGGACACGTGCTGTCCGCCTCTTGATACAACTTCCACATGTCCATCGGCGACGCTGGTGATGTTGCCGCCGGCACCAACCTGGTTCATCCAGAAGGTGCCTCTGATTGAGGCCACGCCCCAGGGCATGTCCACTTCCACCCGTACTTTTTCTTCAAAGGCAGCCTGCCACCACTGGAGATCTTGGCTGTCTGTTTCTCCTTCAGCTATTATTAGGCCTGGGGGCAGTTCTTTTGTGGCATAGGCAAGTTGGATGTTTTCAGCGCCGGCTGTTTTGCCGGGTGTTTTTTTGTTTATGTATGTGCTGGCCAGGGCACCGTAGAGTCTACCCCGGGTGAGTTCTAATTTGAGGTTGTCTATCACAGTGCCGGGTGTGCCGTCTTTTAAAATGGTGGTCTGGCCGCGGGCTTCGATGATGGTCAGGGAGGTGCTTGAATCTAGTCTTAAACCTGAGCCGTCGGCAAAGTTTAATTCTGCCCGGCTGTCGGGGCCGGTTTCTATTGTTACGCCTGCTTCGCAGGCTGTGGGAACGGTGATTTCTTGGGGGCTCTGGCCGGGTTTGCTGATGGTTGTTTTGCCTTTTATGGGCGTGAGGGTGCCGGTAAGGGTGGTTTTGTTCCGCTCTGGGTCGATGTTTAGGATGGTGGCGAGGCCTCTGGCGAATTGGGCGCGGGTGGCCTGGGCTTCGGGCGCGAAGCTGTTTTTCTGGGCTATGGTGAAAAGGCCTGCTTGCAGGGCTACGGCTATTTGTTGTCTGGCCCAGTGGGCGGGCTCTATGTCGGTGATGGTTTGGTCCAGGGTGGTGTCTTCGGGCAGGGGCATACTGGTCAGGCGCAGCAGGAGGGCGCAGGCTTCTGCCCTGGTCACGGGTGCTTCTGGTCTGTATGTCTGGTCTGGGTAGCCTTGGATGAGGCCGGCCCTGGCGGCTGTCTGGACTACTGGATAGGCCCAGTGGCTTGGGTCGAGGTCGGTGTATGTCTGGCCGGTGGTAGGCTCTTGCATGTCTAATTTGGCGGCTCTGACGAGCAGGGCGGCTGCTTCGGCTCTGGTGATGCTGCCTGCGGGGCGGAAGCTGCCGTCTGGGTAGCCTTGGATTTGGTTTGTTTTGACTAGGTAGTTGACGAAAGGGTATGCGGGATCGCTTTCGGGCAGGTCTGTAAAGACCGGTCCGGCGGCTAGAGCGCTGGGGGGAGTTATCAGAGCTATTGCTGCTATTATAGCTAAAGCTACTATATATAAGTATGTTGCTCTAAAAACTGTTTTACCGGGCTTCATTTTCCACCCTCCAAAGAATTAACTTGGAATGTTTTGGCTAGTTAATGTATTATAATATTTTATAGTTAATTTCGCCAAATTTCAACATTTTCTACTATAAAATTCTTTTTCGAGCATATATACCAGTCAGCCCTTAACCCTCTCCCGCTGCTTCTCCACTGATAATCAGATTGCTGTATTCAGCTCATGCTTATCATTCGATATATTTCGGGAAGTACCAGGCAACTTTTGAAAATCCCCGGGACGGGAAAAGCCCCTCTTTTTGAGAGGGCTTTTCTTTGAGTTGCTTCCGGTAGGGTTGAGAACTGACCTATGAGGCCAGGCTGTATCTTACCTTTTGGGTGAGTTTTCCTCAAGCGGGTCATCTACCCCGTTCCCTCCCCCGAGCATGACTCTTTGCAAGAGACAAAAATCGGGGGAACGTTACTTTCGGACGAGTAGTCGGGGTTGCGTTTAGGGAACTACAATTATGCTTACCGTGTTGCTGTCCTGGCTGTTGCCTACAAACCGGCCTGCAGGTATCTGGAAAGTACCCGCTCCGGCTGACACGTCCCCTTGAATCCTCAGGGTAGCCGTTGTATCGTCCATTCTGGTGAAGGTACACGTCTGTCCGGCAAATACACCACCGAGGGTGATGGCTCCACTGCCAGAGCTTGCAAATTGATTGTTGGTCAGGGTTAGATTAAAGGTTACATCAAATGTACCACTGGCTGTCTGAATGTCCTGTCCACAGCCAACAGAAATCGTTGAATACAAAGAATACAAATAATATGGATTAACGACAATTGAACCGCCACCAGTAGGTTGTTCCGTAGTAAATGTGAATGTCTTTGCGGAATTGTCTATAATGATATTGTTTATATACCGGCTGTAATCACCGATGGTATTATAATCCCATTGACGAATAATAGCACCTGATTGGTCATATGCAACAACATATTCATGAAACATATTATTATAATCATCATACGGCCAATACGTGTACTGGCCCCATCTTATTCCCTTGTTTGTGGCGTAAGTTCGTTTCATGCCGCTTGGCGGCTCGGGACTCGTTCCTGTTATTAGCACCGGATCCCCAACCGCTACGGTGACAGTTTTCCCGGTTACCGGCGCGGCGTCTTCGCCGTTGTAGCTCGCCCACGCGGGTGCGGCCTCTACGGTATCTGCTCCGTTGGTTACTGTTCCGTTGGTGTCGTAGTCGGCCAGGGCTTCAATGGCTGCTGCGTCAGCATCGTCCAGTATGATGGTCAGTGTCCCTGCTGTGCCGGCTCCTGCCGTGTACTTGTAGTCGCCTGCGCTGTCAAGACCGGCATCCGCCTGGTATGTGCCCTGCAATGTCCGGCTGTGGCCGTTGCCGTCTTGGTAGGTTAACTTGCCTGGGTTAAACGTTCCATCTGCGTTCACCTTGTCGGTCGTCAGCACCAGGGTGTTGGTACCCGCCGTGTACCCCGCGGCGCTGTAAGTCGCTTCGTAGTCATAGTAAACTATTAGCGTAAGGTTGATATTGGCCTGGTCTCCTTCTCCGACATCAACTTCGCTAGCGGAACAATAATCTACCACCGTAGTAATGATACCATTATTATACCTATAATAACCTAGCGGGGTATAACTTGAGCAGCACGTTTGCTGGTAGCTTACATAATATGGCTCTCCCACCTGGTTGACCGGGACATTCAAAGAATACGTTGCCGAACTTTCCCCTTCCGGAATTTCAACTTGTGTCCACCACCACCACTCATATGGGTCGCGCTGGGCACCGATTTCTACCTCAATACCGCCGGCAGGCGCCGTGTCTCCGTTAGGCAGCGAAATGGTTCCGCTGATTTCGTTTCCTTCAATCAACTCCAGGTCGATGCCCGACTTGCTCCCGGAACTGACGCTGACTGTTGTGGCTTCGTCTGAATATGCTGTTGTGCCGCCGGTTGAATAATAGCCAACCTGTACGTAACTGCATTGCACATAGTAATCGACAATGTAACTGTAATCCGTGTAGGCGGCAGGTATGGTCAAGGTATAGGCAGCGGAACTTTCTCCTTCAGAAATTAATACTGTTTGTGATGTGGAGAAGCCGTAAGCCGTGGCATGGACAGTAACGTAAAGATCACTCGCGGCTGTTGAAGGCAGGTAGACTGTCCCCGTTATGGTCCGGTCAGTTGTTGTTGTTACAGTCAAAGTAGCCACTACAGTATCTTCATTGTAAATTTTAACCGTAAATTTTAACCTTGCACTGGTCACCAGGATTCAATAACAATACTACTGGAGTAGTTCCCACAGCAACCTTAGTAGTAAGCTCTAAATCCTCAGTATTCAGCAGCTGGTAATGGGTGGCTGTATCATAACCCGTCAGGGTAACAGTGGCAATATAACCGATACCACTGCCAGTTGGTGTTAATATTACGCTGGCTCCTTGAGCAATGGGAATCTGCCCGGATTGGAGAATACCATAATATCCCGAGACCAGGTACTGGCTGCCACCCCACGTAACGCTATATAGTGGATACGTCGTCCCCGAGGTCTGCGCTGTCCAAATTACACCGTCCGGGGAACTCAAAATGATGCCATTATCCCCAACTGCCAGGTACTGGCTGCCACCCCACGTAACGCTTAATAGGCGATTCGTCGTCCCCGAGGTCTGCGCTGTCCAAATTACACCGTCCGGGGAACTCAGAATGGTGCCATCAAACCCAACGGCCAGGTACTGGCTGCCACCCCACGTAACGCTATATAGGTCATTCGTTATCCCCGAGGTCTGCGCTGTCCAAATTACACCGTCCGGGGAACTCAAAATGATGCCATTATCCCCAACTGCCAGGTACTGGCTGCCACCCCACGTAACGCTATATAGGTGATTCGTCGTCCCTGAGGTCTGCGCTGTCCAAATTACACCATCCGGGGAACTCAGAATGGTGCTATTATATCCCACGGCCAGGTACTGGCTGCCATCCCACGTAACGCTATATAGGTGATTCGTCGTCCCTGAGGTCTGCGCTGTCCAAATTACACCGTCCGGGGAACTCAGAATGGCGCCATAATCCCCAACGGCCAGGTACATCCCAGAGCCATAGCAGACGGAGTATAGCCTATGGTGTTGCTCTCTCCAAACCCATGATATTGTGCTGGCAATCTGCCCGGCTGATAAGGTTATATCCGCATAACCTTTCACATGATTATTCTCATCTGTCGCCAGTAACAGGATATGCTGCCCGGCGCTGGCGGTCATGTCCGCTCCGGCTGTATAGTCGACTGCCCCGGCTACCACGCTGTCCAAGACAGGAGCAATGAAAGGCCCAGGTCCAACTATAACCTGCCACTTCGTCGCGCCAACTGGCAGGCTTAGAGCAGCGATTTTGGTCGTGCCAATTGCCGAGCCCGTCACCGGCACTGAATAGTTTTCGGGAGTTGCCAGCGCTGGGGCTAGAGGAAACACCTGTACCGGATTATATCTGTCTATGGTTGTCCCGTCCCCTAGCTGGCCATAGGAATTCCCTCCCCAAGTCCAAACCGTGCCGTCAACCTTCAGGGCTATGGTTTGGTCATTTCCTGCTGCTACAGCTGTCACACCGGTTAATCCTTGTGCCTGGACCGGAGTATTACTGTCTGTTGCTGTCCCATCACCCAGCTGGCTATACAACCCCCAGGCCCAAACCGTTTGGTCAACCTTGATGGCCAGGGAATGAGAGCTTCCCGCACCTATGGCTGTCACACCGGCCAGATCTTGTACTTGAACTGGAGTGTGCCTCTCTGTTGTTGTCCCATCGCCTAGTTGGCCATTATCATTGTTTCCCCAGGTCCAGACACTGCCGTCTCCTTTGAGGGCTATGGAATGCGAATTTCCTGCAGCAATTGCTATTACACCTGTTAAGCCGTTTACTTGCACCGGGATAGAACTATTTGTTGTTGACCCGTCTCCGAGTTGGCCGAATAAATTTTGCCCCCAAGCCCAGACTGTGCCGTCGCTCTTAAGAGCCAATGAATGATAATCTCCTGCGGCTACTGCCGTAACGCCAGTCAGACCTTGAACCTGCACCGGTGTAGAACTATTTGTTGTTGACCCGTTTCCGAGTTGGCCATCGAAATTATACCCCCAAGTCCAGACTGTGCCGTCACTTTTAAGAGATATGATATGATAATCTCCAGCGCTTACCGCTAACATCCCATAAAGACCCTGCACCTGCACTGGTAAGGAACTGTCATCTATCGTTGTCCCATTACCGAGTTGGCCAAAGAAATTATCCCCCCAAGCCCAGATAGTACCGTCCTCTTTTAGAGCCAAAGTATTGCAAGCCATCGCAGCTACTGCTGCAACACCGGTTATGCCCTGCACCTGAACCGGAGCGGAACTGTCTTATTATCGACCCGTTTCCGAGTTGGCCACAGTCATTATTACCCCAGGCCCAGACCGTGCCGTCGCTGTTTAGAACAACTGAGTGGTAATTTCCCCCGGCTATATAAGTATTTGTGATGGGTACTAGTGCCGTTGGGCTGAAGCTACCACCGATGGTACTACTGGAGGTGCCGGCCGCAGACAGACCATCCGCTGTCTTCAGGTTGCCTCCTATTTTGACAGCAATCATGTCACCTGTTACAATGGTGCCGCCGGTGGCATCGCTCACGGTGAGCACCAGAGTTTTGGCGTCTGTCCACGTACCGCTATAGTTCAGGCCGAATGACTTCACGCCGAAGTCAATCAGAACGTCTACTGCCGCCTTGTCGTTTACCGCAGGTTGGTTGGTATCCACATCAAAGGTAATAATGATTGTGTCACCGTTACCTAATCCCACGTTATTTCCACCGTCGGCAGCCGTGATGCCGGTAATGACCGGCATTTCCTGTACTATGACATCGACACCTCTGGAGACAAGAGCATTGATTGCTTCCATGTCCTGAGAGCCGGGAGCGAGGTCGAGCAGGTTGTTGCGCAGGTCAATAAAATCACCAGAATCCAGGCCACTATTATTAACCAGCGGTGTAATGTCGCTGATCTGGTTAGCAGCAAGGTAAAGGTTTTGCAGGTTGGTCAGACTTGCCAGAGCTTCTATGTCGCTGATCTGGTTCTGGCTAAGGCCAAGAACTTGCAGGTTGGTGGCATACTGAAGGCCGGTTAAATCCTGGATATCTGCATTTCCCGCGTCCAAACTCGTTAATAAGAGCATATCCGCAGCCATAATGTCCCCAGTGGGTTTGTTTAAAGCTAATCGGACGGCGGCCTTCAGGTTAGCTTCGGCAAATTGTATAACAGTGCCAGCCATACCGGATGTAAATGTCTTGGTTTCGTTTCCGTTTCCCGCACTTGCTGTCTTAGCTGTACCTGCACCGTCAGCGTCTGCTGTGACGCTGAAAAAGTAGGTGTTTGCTGCCGGTACGGTCTTGCCTGTTAGTGTCAGTACTACTGTTTGGGCGGTTGTCGCAGTTACACCGGTGATTGTTACGGTCTGTCCTCCGTCGGAAATCTGCCCTGCTGTCAGTCTCGTTGCACCTGCTCCTGCAATGTCTATAGTATCATTTGTTTGTACTGCTATGAGTTCTGCCGGTATGGTGAATACTACCGTGCCGTCAGTCAGATCTTCACCCGGAGTGTATGTCAGGGTGATGGTTTGGGTTGTATACTCTGTTGCGTTGCTCGGGTTTATTGCCAAGTTACCGGTTATTGTAGGTATGTTAGGCGCACCAACAGTCTGGGCAAGATAATCAGAAACAACCAACATGTTTATATCTACAAATGATACTTCTTCATTCGCATCTACAACCAAATCAAAAACCGCCCAATAATATTCTGTTCCGCTACCAGTCGGCACATTGTATGTTTTAGTAGGTTCAGTAGAGCTACCACGATAGACCTTAACTTCGGCTCCCGATGTTCTAAGCGTATCCATTCCGGAAAAATGATGCACATAAAATCTATATCTGCCTTGTGTGTATTGATAAATTGTGGTTGTCTCGGGTCCATAGGAAGTAGTGTCATCAATATCTAATTCAGCATATTCATCAGTTCCATTATTAGGATATTTTTTATTAGCAAAGTAAATATGAAATAATTGTTGTTCATCAGTTGTAAATCCTACTAAATGAGAGTCCAGATCTTGGGGATATTGACCCCAAGTAAGTACAATCCTGGTTTCATCACCCACAGGAACTGTTATTGCCACGGCATTTTGATTAGTGTCATATACATTTAACGAACAAACAGCAACAAAGGTCGTAGTTAGATAGCCTGTTTTAGAAAGTTCGCCTGTATATGTTCCAGGCGGTAAATTAACATGATAATATCCATTTAAATCTGTTGTTGTAGTTCCAACTATATTACCTTCGGAATCTTTGAACGTAATAGTTATTTCACTTACACCTGCACCGTTTACATCAGTAACACGTCCTCCAAAGCCTGGTGTGCAGGATACTGTAATGGACAGTGTGACCGGGCTGCCCGCGCTGAAATTAAAAGTTAAGGTTGTGGTACCTACACTTTGGGTTGCAAGATATTGCTTCTTAATGGTTACAGTGTTTCCGGATACAATGTAGTCCCCGCCGCTTCCGGTGTCCCTACTCAGAGTTACGTCGCCGTTTTTGATCGATGCCAGGGTATTGCCGTTCAGGGTCATCGTGACAGTTACATCAACATAGTGACCCGTATTTGTCTCGCTGATGTTCTTATCGAATGTAGCTGTTGCCGGAGATATTGCAGAATTATTGTTGGTCTGAGATGATGATGACGATGATTCTTCTTGCGGTTTTGTTGCCCGGGTCACTGTGATGGTGTATATCCTGCCGGCATTGCCTCCCCGGGCTGTCACGGACACCGTTATTGTGTTCGCGCCTTCGCTCAGGGATACCGTGGCGGGCGCGCCGCTGGCCACTGTTGTGCCGTTTATTTTTATCGTAGCGCCAGGGTCGGACGCGGTTGCAATCACGCTGGCACTGGTCACGCTGCTGTCTACTTCCACGCTGTAACTGGTTGTGGCAGGGTTGAACGCGGGGCTTAAGCTNCCTGCGCTTATTGCCAGGCTGCTTAATTCGGCCTTGCCGGCTCGTGCTCACGGTAACGGTGTATGTCTTGACGGTCCTGCCGTCTTTTGCGGTTACTTCTATTGTTATCGTAGCACCTTCATTACCGATGGTGACTGGCGCGGATTGCGCACCACCTACTGTTACCATGCCGTTTATTTTTAAAGTAGCGCCAGTGTCGGCTGGAGTGGCAGTCACGATGACGCTCTGTACGCTGCTCCCTACTTCCGCTGTGTAACTGGTTGTGGCTGGGCTGAATGTGGGGCTTAAGTTCCCTGCGCTTATGGTTAGGCTGCTCAACTCAGCGTTACCCGGCCTAGTTACGGTGACTGTGTATATCTTGACGGTCCTCCCGTCTTTCGCGGTCATTTCTATAGTTATCGTTGTCTCTCCAGTGCCCAGGGTGACTGGCGCGGACGGCGTGCCGCTTGCTGTCGCTGTGCCGTTTACTTTTATTGTTGCGCCAGCGTCGGCTGCAGTAGCGGTCACGGTTATACTACTCTCAGTTCTGTCCACAATGGCGGTGTAGCTGGTGGTGGTGGGGCTGAACGCAGGGTCCAAGCTGCCTTTGCTTAATTCCAGGCTCCTTAAGTCTGCCCCGCCCAGCCTGGTTACTTTGATAGTGTATGTCTTTACAGTCTTGCCGTTTTTCGCTTTTACTTCTATGGTTATCGTTGTCTCTCCAGTGCCCATGGTAATTGGCGCAGACTGCTCGCCGCTTGCTGTTGCCTTGCCGTTTATTTTTATTTTGGCACTGGGATCGACTGTATTAGCGGTTACGGTAACGCTTGTTACGCTGTTTTCCACTTCCGCGGTGTAGCTTGCGACGCTAGGGCTGAACGCCGGGCTTAAGCTACCCGCATTTATTGACAAGCTGCTTAACTCGGCTTTACTGGCTCTGGCTACGGTAACTGTGTATGTTTTGGTGATTCTGCCGTCTTTCCCTGTCACTTCTATGGTTATCGTGGTATCTTCATTACCTATGGCAACCGGCGCGGACTGGGTATCACTTGCCGTTACTATGCCGTTTATTTTTATTGTCGCTTCCGGGTCGGCTGCCGACGCAGTCAGGGTGATGCTTTCTACGCTGTCTTCCACTTCCGCGGTGTAGTTTTTGACACCGGAGCTGAAAGCAGGGCTTAAAGAGCCTGCGCTTAATACCAGGCTTTTCAGATTGGCGCCGGTATCACTGGTGGTAAAGCTTATGGTGCGCCCTTCCGCCATGGGGTTGCCGATGCCGTCTTGTACCAGGCCGGCGGGCAGATCCAGGGTGTATGTGGCGTTATAGTCGAGATTTTCTAATGGTGTAAGTGTCAGTACTTTGCCGTCGATGCTGCCGCTCAGGCTGATGTTTTTGCTGCCGCCTCTCAGGTAGTGGTCGTAGTAGTTTTCTCCGGGCACTATATTTTCGCTGAACGTTATGGTGATGGCCTGATCTACGGGCACACTGGTTGCTTTATCATAAGGCTTTACGTTTTTTATGGCGGGCGGTGTGTTATCTTCTAACACTGCATAGAGTGAAAAGTGTTGCACACTAGCTGTGACGATCCAGTTGTTTGTGTCTACGGTGCTGTTCTGGTATTCCCAGGCGCGGGTGCCGGGGTTGTAGTAGTATATTGCTACTTTTTCTTTGCCGGGTGCACACTTTAAGCCGATGGTGATGGCGGTCCCGGGGGGAGCACCGGTCACGCTGATGTCCGCGGCCTGGCCGGCCATGTCTGTTCCTTCCGGCAGTTGGGTAACTTTTTTATGTTCTTGCACGGATACGGCGGCTCCGTCACCTAAAGTGGTGCCGGACGGGATGGTGATGGTGACGTCTCCGCCGCTAAAGGTCTGTACCAGGTCGGTCGTCAGGTTTCCGGGCGGGATGTCTAGTTGTTCTTTAGGCCCGGTGTCATCATTATTGCTGCTGCCGCCCCCGGAAGAAGGTGTCGCCGGCGTTGTGCCGGTATTTCCCTGGTCTGTGTTGTTTGTGGCCTGATTGACGGTGTCGATAATATTTTGTCCGATAGTCTGTTGCACCGGGTTTTCCGGTTGTTGTACCGGTTGCTCCCCGGGTTGTAGTCCGGGCAGCTGTTCGGCCTGCTGTTCTACCGGTACAGGCGGGGTGACTACGGGCGCGGTTTGTTCGATGGTGGTGGCGCGCTCTTCTACCCACTCTCCGGCTTCTTCCCAGGTTTGTTGTTCTTCGGGTGTCATCTGCTCGGGCGGTGTAGGCGGCGCGTCCGGGGAGGTGACGGTTGTAGTCTGGCCGGGTGTTACGGTCACGGACTGGCCGTTGTTTGAAATGACTTCTACGTGCCCGTCGACGACGCTGGTGATGTTGTAGCCGGGGCCGACTTGGTTCATCCAGAAGGTGCCTCTGACTGTGGCCACGCCCCAGGGCATGTCTACTTCTACTCTGACTTTTTCTTCGAAGGCTTCCTGCCACCATTGGAGGTCTTGGCTGTCAGTTTCTCCTTCGGCTATGATGAGGCCTGGGGGCAGGTCTTTTGTGGCGTAGGCGAGTTGGATGTTTTTGGCGCTGGCTGTTTTGCCGGGTGTTTTTTTGTTTATGTATGTGCTGGCCAGGGCGCCGAAGAGTCTGCCCTGGGTGAGTTCTAGTTTCAGGTGGTCTATTACTGTGCCGGGTGTGCCGTCTTTTAGGATGGTGGTCTGGCCTCTGGCTTCGGTGATGGTCAGGGTGGTATTTGAATCTAGTCTTAAGCCTGAGCCGTCGGCAAAGTTTAGTTCTGCCCGGCTGTCGGGGCCGGTTTTTATGGTTGTGCCTGCTTCGCAGGTGGTCGTGGCTGTGATTTCTTGGGGGCTCTGGCCAGATCTAATAATGGTTGTTTTGCCTTTTATGGGTGTGAGGGTACCGGTAAGGGTGGTTTTGTTCCGCTCTGGATCGATGTTTAGGATGGTGGCNAGGCCTCTGGCGAATTGGGCGCGGGTGGCCTGGGCTTCGGGCGCGAAGCTGTTTTTCTGGGCTATGGTGANNAGGCCTGCTTGCAGGGCTACGGCTATTTGTTGTCTGGCCCAGTNGGNNGGCTCTATGTCGGTGATGGTTTGGTCCAGNGTGGTGTCTTCGGGCAGGGGCATACTGGTCAGGCGCAGNAGNAGGGCGCAGGCTTCTGCCCTGGTCACGGGTGCTTCNGGTCTGTATGTCTGGTCTGGGTAGCCTTGGATGAGGCCGGCCCGGGCGGCTGTCTGGACTACTGGATAGGCCCAGTGGCTTGGGTCGAGGTCGGTGTATGTCTGGCCGGTGGCAGGTTCTTGTATGTCTAACTTGGCGGCTCTGACGAGCAGGGCGGCTGCTTCGGCTCTGGTGATGCTGCCGGCGGGGCGGAAGCTGCCGTCTGGGTAGCCTTGGATTTGGTTTGTTTTGACTAGGTAGTTGACGAAAGGGTATGCGGGATCGCTTTCGGGCAGGTCTGTAAATGCCTGTCCGGCTGCTAACGCGCCGGACGGCGCTATCAGAGCTATTGATGCTATTATTAAAATCAAAGTGATTTTATAGATGTATGCTTTCTTAAAAAAAGTTTTACTGGATTTCATACAGTATCTCCCAAAGCCACAGCATAGTTGATTTAGAAAAACTCTATTCCACTGCTTCTCCGCTGACAATCAGATTGCCGTATTCGTCTTTAGCGAAGTAATTGATAATAATACCATTAGAAGCTGACCGCTGGTTGCCGTGCCTTTATTTTACTCTTTTCGACATTATTTTTAAAGTATAACTTTAAGTACAGCGATGAAGTCAGAATATTACTGAATATTTAGTAATATTACGCCGGCCAGATTCGTAAACTACCAGAAGGCCACTTTCTACACAAAATATTCCACCTTTGCACCCGGGAAAAACTCACCCGCCATACCCTCAAAATAAGTTTTTATCTCGGCAAAGAGTTCCTTTGGGTAGACATATTTGCCATACCCAAACTGCCCGAATTTAAAGGTCCTGGCTTCCTCGTCCAGCTCGAGCCGCGTGTTCGGGAAAACCTCTAGGATGGTGCCCTTGGCCCTTTTAGTAAACCGGTGGGTGATAAATTCAAAGGTGAGGCCGGTTGCAACACCGGCCAGTTCCGCCGAGGCCATCTTGAAGAGTTCCCGGTAGCTCTCCTGCCACCCCTCTGCGGCGATAATGGGCGCCACTAAAAATCCCAGCGGATAACCAGCCAACGCCACTTTTTTGGCCGCCGCCAGCCTTTCGCCCAGCTGCGGGGTGGCGTGCTCAAACTGCTTGATGATTTCCCCAGTATTGATGCTAAAACGAAATCTGGTATGCCCGTTATGAGCGACACCCAGTAGAGACTCAACACCGGTAAATTTAGTGACAAAACGGAAGCGGCCGTGCTCCTGGGCGCCGAAGAATTCAATTACCCTTCTCAAAGCGCCGGTGTACGGCTCCACCGGGAGCGGGTCGGATGTGGCCGCACCCTCAAAAACGGTTATCTCTGGTATCCTTTCTTTGATATAATTCCCGGCCGCCCTCAATATCTCTTCTATGTTAACGTAAATACGGATGTATGGCTTTTTGCCCAGGTTGGTCAGCAGGTAGCAATATTCACACTTACCTGGACAGGAAGTGACCAGGGGCAGTTGAAAGTGAGCCGACGGCTTGCAGGTTTCAAAGCGCATGGTCCGGCGCACTCCTACCACCAGTGTCCGTTTACCTTCAAAGTAACTCTCGGCCGAGGTCTTGCCCGGGATAGAAGTGACCCGGTTGTGGGAAGATGTAAAGCCGGTATCAACACCCCGCTCCCTGAAATATCCCAACAGCTTTTCACCCAGGGGGTAGAGCAGAGCTTCCGGTTCAAATATTACCCTTTTGGGGACAAATACCACTCTTGATCACCAACTTCTTAAACAGCATAATTATAAAGCTAGTTCAGTATTACGTGGGCTCTTACCCGGAGGGCGATTTTGAGCCCTTATTCAAAGAGCGAGTGAGTCCGAGGAAAAGTGAGGGAACTGTTTGAGGCGCAAAGCGCCGAGTTTGACCGAACCCGAGGGCGAACGAGCTCAAACGATTTTAAAGGGCGAACATGAGCCCGTTGGTAAGTGCCACGTAATACGCCTGAGCATACTTGATAACCATCTGTTCCGGACTTATAGAATTATTTGATTCAAAGCTATTATTCCAATAAAATAGAAACTAAAACAAGCCGGCTTCAAGCTGGCTGGATAAGAGTTATTTTTTTATGAAACTCAGGGAGGCACCGGAAATTGGATCAAGACAATAGTTTAAGGAAATATGCGTTAATCACTATAATGCTGGCATCTTTTATGACCCCGTTCATGGGCAGCGCGGTCAACCTGGCCATACCATCAATCGGAATACAATTTAACAGCAGCACTTTTTTGCTGAGCTGGGTAATAAGTGCCTACCTTCTATCATCAGCGGCTCTTCTTCTGCCATTTGGCAGGCTTGCCGATATTCTCGGCAGGAAAAAGCTTTTTGTGCTGGGGATTTTTATTTTCTCACTTTCTTCATTATTGTGCGGCCTGGCATGGTCCATCCAGGCGCTGGTTTTTTTCAGGGTTTTGCAGGGGATCGGCGGCGCGGCGATCTTTAGCACAGGCATGGCTATTTTGACCTCTGTTTTTCCACCCCGGGAAAGAGGCAAAGTGCTGGGAGTCAACGCTGCCACTGTCTACACCGGCCTGTCGCTGGGACCCGTGCTGGGCGGCGTGATGAACCAGCACTTAGGCTGGCAGTCTATTTTTTATCTAAATGTGTTGATTGGCTTGCCGGTCATTCTGCTGGCGGTGTGGAAGTTAAAAGCGGAGTGGGCGGACGCCAGGGAAGAGCGTTTTGATCTTACCGGCGCCGTGTTGTACAGCGCCGGACTGGGATCCTTGATGTATGGCATCTCCTCCATCGCCACCTCTGCCCCGGCCAAGATATTTAGCGTTGCCGGTCTGATCTTGTTGGCCTTGTTTATCAAGCGCCAGGCAACAATAAAACATCCCATGTTAAACGTTAAATTGTTCAGCGGAAATACGGCATTCGCCTTTTCCAACCTGGCGGCATTGATCAATTACAGCGCAACTTTCGCGGTTGGCTTTCTGCTCTCCCTGTACCTCCAGGTGGTAATGGGCTATAATTCCCAGACGGCGGGCCTGATTCTGTTGTCACAGCCGGTTATTATGGCTTTGTTGTCTCCCTTCGCAGGTGTTCTCTCCGATCATGTTGAGCCGAGGATAGTCGCTTCCTGGGGAATGGGCCTGACCACACTCGGGCTGGCCTTATTCAGCTTTATCAGCAAAGATACAGACATTTGGTTTGTCGTGGCCAACCTCACCTTGCTGGGCACAGGCTTTGCGCTTTTTTCCTCCCCAAACAATAACGCTATTATGGGCTCGGTTGAAAAGCAGTTCTACGGCGTGGCCTCATCAACTTTAGGAACCATGCGGCTCACCGGACAGGCCGCGAGTATGGCGCTGGCCACTCTGATCATAGATTTATACATTGGCGGCGTCCAGTTGAATTCCGCCGACCCCGGCCTGCTCATCAAGAGTTTTAAAATTTCTTTTGTCGTATTTGCCGTCGCCTGCTTTGGGGGGATATTCGCTTCCCTGGCCAGGGGTAACATCATGCTGCGCAGGCTGCACAGGTCAAATGCCGATTAATCGTTAACATCAAAGCAGAAACTCATACTTCCTTCGACCATAAATAATTCGCCGGATCTCAACTATCTTTTCCCTCACAATAAAAAACAACAGATAATTATTCACTACAAGCACACGGTAGCCCTTTACTTTTAACAACGGGTTTTTAACAAAAGGGCATCTTAGGGGCATTTGTGACAGAGATCCTATCTTCTCCACTATCTCGTCATATAGCTTTATTGCCCCATCAGGTGAAAGTTCGTTTACATAATCAATAATATCCTGCAAATCCTGCTTGGCGGAAGGGAAAATCAGCAGCTTATATTTTTCCATGCACTCCAGCCCTTAGTTTCTTTGCAATCTTAAAAAAGTCCTCACCAACCGCACCGTTTGCGATCTCAGCCTCAGCCTCGGCCAACTTTCCGTAAAGCTCCATCAACGCCTGCTGACGCTCATAAGTTTCAATGCTCATAACTACCATATCTCCAACACCGTTTTTAGTGATAAAGACCGGCTCGCGCTCTTTATGACAAAACTCGGAGATTTCATTGGCATTATTCCTCAACTCCGAGATCGGTTTGATATTCGGCATTATATCCCTCCTCGCTCTCAAAAATTGTACATTAATTATATCATAATTTTGAGAGAATAACAAGGAGGCCCGTCCTAAAAATTGGTCCATGATATCTCCTTCCTATATTTTGATATATTTCTCTCGCAATTATGATATTATGATATTATGGATAAAATTTACTTATTAGAAATTAATAACCTCTTGGTAATCAGTTAAAGATCTCCGCCACAATATAGTTCCGCCCCTTCAACTTGGCTTTATAAAGCGCGCTGTCCGCCCGCGCCAGCAACTCTTTCAAAAAATCTTCCGGGATGCCGGCAGACTCGAATTTTATGACGCTGATCAGGCCGATGCTGACAGTTACAGACAAATCACCGATGAGGGTATTAACCGTTTGCTCCTCGATCATGGACCTGATTCGATCAGCCAAAACTACCGCGCCTTCATTGTCTACGTACGGTACGTAGATGATGAATTCTTCACCCCCGAACCTGGCCAGTATATCCGACTTGCGAAGATTTTTGTTGATGATGTCTACCACACCCCGCAGCACATCGTCACCGGCAAGGTGTCCATAGGTGTCGTTAATATGCTTAAACCTGTCTAAATCTAACAGCATTAGCGAAAACGGAATTTTATGGCGGCGTGCGGCAGCAATTTCGTTTTCCAGTTGCCGGAGCAGATATAGTTTGTTATAACAACCAGTCAGTGCATCAGTAACCGCCATTTTCTCAAGTTTCTTATTAGCATCGTAGAGTTCTTCCTGGAATCTCAGCAGTTCCTCATTTTGGCGTTTAAGAGTGGCATTGTTTTCATTGATTTTTTCAATCAAGCTGCGCAATTCAGTCACGTCGTTAAAAGTAATAACCCGGCCCAACAGATTTTTTTTACGGTCTACCACCGGTGAAATGTTTACGGCAACATGATGCGGTTTCTCTTGCCGGAGAATTATTTCCGTTTGCAGGCTTTTTGATTTGTCAAACTCAGTTTCTGAAAGTGGATAAAACTCTTTAATGTCAAAAATGTTGCCGGGCTGGAGATTGATCAGTTTGGTTGCGCTCTTGTTGATATCGAGAACAACTTCATCTTTATCTATGATGACCATGCCTGTGGCCATGCTGTCTATTACCTCACGCTGGGCAATGGTTACAATTCTAAACAAGTCATACTTCTGTATAGCTATTACAAAACATATGACCAGAATAATAATGCCGGAAGAAGTCAACCCGGGCACAACAACGGTTTTTGGCAAAATAACGGCATTTAACAGCACATCCGCAAGAGACAGAACAAGAAAAAATATTACTCCCCACAAGCAAAGCAACAACTGCTTTTTCTTATTTTTCTTGGCAACTGTCACCAATTCTTTTACCATAAGCGCGGCGCCCACTATAAAGTAAGTTATTATAGAAAACACAAACATCCAAAAAAAAGGCCCATAAACACGCGTTGCCCAACCATTAACAGACGGTTGAGCAAACAAAAAATGCCACGGGTTGGAAGTAACCAGCATGGAGCACAGGACAGCAGGCGCCGTCCACAGGTACAGGACCAGTTTCTTGACACTATTTATTTTCCCGGTCAGCACAAGGGAAAAAACATGCCACCCGAAGCCGAGAAAACAAAAACTGACAAAAGCGGCGTTGAGAAATAACCACTGTAATCGCTGGTCGGGGATTACATTAATGAAGAAATTGCAGACCGGCCACATCATCAACAAAAAATGAAAAGCTAGATAAGCCTTGTAAATAGTTGTTATTTCATTTGCTGCAAGCACATATATAAACAGCACCAACAAGGCAATAAAAAGATAAAAGTCCACCACACAAACCCAGCTCCTTGAAAGAAACCAAGGATATCCAACATTTCATGAAACTTCGCCGGCAAGAATATAATTCCTGCAAAATATATTATTTTTCGACATCAAAAGAACAACTTTGCCTTCGGCGACCTTTGGGCATATAACGCGGCTCATGTTCGGCCCTATAATTGTTCGAGCTCTATCGCCCTCGGGTTCGGTCAAACTCGGCGCTTTGCGCCTCAAACAGTTCCCTCACTTATCCTCGGGCTCACTCGCTCTTTGAATAAGGCCTCAAAATCGCCGCTTATGTATGCCCAAAGGTCACTTATCCACAATTCTCGAAAAGCATATTTCCCTTAACGATAACAAAGGGGCTACGCCATAGATAGCGTTAACCCCTTTATTTTTCCAGGTTCAGCAGGTTTTTTTGTAAATACTCAGGAGTCATTACTGAACATATCTATACAAACATTAACAATATCAGGATCATAAAGGATACCGCTGTTTCGGGAAATTTCGGCCAGCGCCTGATCCATGCCGAGGGCCGGCCGGTAAGGCCGGTGAGAAGACATCGCCTCAATAACGTCAGCCACTGCCAGGATTCTTGCCTCAAGTAAAATGTCCCCGCCGGATAAGCCCGCCGGATACCCCGAACCATTCAGTCTCTCGTGATGCTGAAGGACAATGTCGGCAATTGGCCAGGGAAATTCTATAGTCTTCAAGATATCGTATCCCACCTGCGGATGATCTTTTATAATACTAAATTCGTTTTCTTTGAGCCGGCCCGGCTTGCTGAGAAACTCGGCCGGCACGTAAATCTTGCCGATGTCATGAACAAGTGCCGCTGTTTTGATGCCTTCAATCTGCTCTTCCTGGAGACCCATTTTCCTGGCGATGTCACAGGCAAGTTTGGTTACGCGTACCTGGTGGCCGGCTGTGTAAGGATCCCGTATCTCAATGGTTGAAGCCATCGTTTGAATAATGTCATTCATGACCCTGCGTAATCTTTCATAGCTTTGACTTATTTCTTGTTCAGCCCGCTTGCGCCCGGTGATATTCAATAAAGAGGCCACGCTTTTTCGAGTTCCCGGGATCATGGAGGCAGTTAAAAAAATATCTATAACATTGCCCTGTCGGTCAACAGCACGACACTCATAGCCGTTTGGAGTCCCATGCGGATCAATCCTTCGCCTGTTATGGTATTCTTTCATTCTCTCCAAGTCGCTCTTGACAAAAAAATCAGTCCACTTTTTTTTGTGTTCCACTACTGTTTTGGAATATCCAAAAAGCTTTTCAAATTCTCTGTTGGCCAGGGATATTGTCATGTCATCCTCAACAATTATCATTGCCGTCCCGGTAGTTTCAAAGATTGCCCGGTACTTTTCCTCAGACTCCCGCAGCGCTTCCTCTACCCGGTGGCGTTCAAGGGCACTACTGATAATCTCCGCGGATACGCGGAGGAGAGCCAGATCTTCATCGTTCCGCGCGACAATCTCCCCTACGTTATTAAAGCCTATATACCCCGACAGATCCCCTTTTATATATAAAGGTAAAACCAGCACAGATTCGACGCCTTGACTTTTTAACAGTTTTTTTTCGGAATTTGCCGCCGCAGGCAGGCTGGAAACGTCTGCGATGTAAATAAAATCACCTTTACTCAGCTTCGCCATCCACCATGGAAACATATTGATTGGAAGGTTTTGCAGATATTTCATACGCCGTTTCACACCCACGGCGCACCATTCATGAGTATTGTCCATCGTCGTTCCATCCTGACGGAAAAGAACCATGTACGCGCTACTCGCCCTGCTTAGCCTGCCCATGTCGGCCAGTGAGGCGTTAATAGCGTAATCAATATTATAAACGCCAACGAAACGGGACGAAATACGCTTAACAGTTTCTTCAAACGCCAGCTTGCATTTAATAGTTTTTTCAGTCAACTTATGTTCTGTTATATCTACCGCAATTTCCATACGGACCAACCGGCCGTCTGTCCATGGTATCGCCCGGTCAATCAACTGATACCACTTTCCGTTCCGGGTATTATGAAACTCCCAAACATAAGGCGGTTCCGGCACACCGTCACGCAAGAGTCGATCGTTGGTGCAGAAAGCGCAGGGTTCCCGGCCGGCATGAATCACCTGGAAACATGGCTTTCCCAAGTTGTCCGCGCCATAAACATCCATCGCATGCTTATTAAGAAAAAGGATCTCGTAAGTATTCATGTCGGCAACATAGATCCCCATGTTGAGTGAATCAAATATGGTGCTAATCTGATCAAATATCTTAATTTGGTCTTCCATTTTCGGCCTCCTAAGACAAAAGGTACATCACACCATAGCTTGATTCACTCATTCCGGCAGATAGTCTTAACCGCTCTTAGCGTAAAAAGGACGGCAATGGCGAGCTCGCCATTGCTGCCAAACTTGTTACATTATTAACCATTTATCAAAATTTAGTGCTATACTTTAAATCTACCCACTATAGCATCGAGTTCATTGGATAATTTGGACAGAGATTCGGCAGAAGCCGAGACCTCTTCCATAGACGCCGTTTGTTCCTCTGTTGCAGCCGCCACATTTTGCACACCTGCCGACACCTCTTCTGTAGCAGCCGCTACGCCTTGAATCTCCGCCGTCAAACTTTGTACGGCGCTGATAATATTTTTAAAACCCTCCCCTACTTCTTGAATAACCCTGGTACCTGCTTCAACATCCTTGCCGCCTTCAGCCATGCTCTCCACCGCCCTTTGTGATTCAACCTGGATTGCACTCACTAAGCTGCTTATTTCCTTGGTGGCGTTAGCGGATTCTTCAGCCAACTTCCTTACTTCTTCAGCCACAACAGCAAATCCCCGCCCCTGTTCCCCGGCCCGGGCTGCCTCTATGGCAGCGTTCAGCGCCAGCAGATTGGTCTGGTCGGCTATGTTGGTAATTAATCCGACAATTTGGTTAATCTCTTGAGATTTTTTACTCAGTTCATTAATGGTATTAGAAACCATTCCGGCTGATCCGGCGATATTTTGCATTTGTTCTATTAACTTGGCTATTCCCCGATCACCCTCGCCGGCATACTTGGCAGCAGTTTCGGAAGCCTGCGCCACACTCTGTGTATTTGACGAAACCCGGTCAACCGTGGCGGCAATCTGTCCCATTGTGGCGGCGGTTTCACTGGCGCCGGCCGCGGTTTGTTGGGCGTTTGAAGTTAATTGCTGGGATGTCCCGGCTACCTGAATGGAAGCTCTTTTCACTTCCAGCATAATCGCCCTCAGGTTGGCCAGGAATTTGTTAACAGCTTGAGCCAGGTCACGTGTCTCATCCTTGCTGTGCACCTGGATCTCCTGGGTCAGATCGCCACCTTTTTCAGCCAGCATATTTAACTCATTTTTAAGAACCTGGATGGGCTTGACAATCTGATTGGCCAGGGCAACAGCAACGGCTCCTGCAATAAGCAGGATAATCAGGGCAAGGATGATTGAAATAACCGCCAGGGATTTAAGAGTGGCCGAAAGTTCCGCCAGGGGGCTCGTGATCACCAAGGACCATTTAGTGCCCGCCACCGGCGCGTATGCTATGAACTTTTCCACCCCGTCAAAAATGCAGCGGGTAACATCACTTTCCCCTCTAGTCATCTTTTGCGCGGCTGTTGTCAAATTTGGATCCAGACTACTGTCCTTTAACAGGTTTAGTTTCATCACCAAATCTTTATTGGGATGGGCAATGCACAAGCCGTCCCCCTGGATCATATACGCGTAGCCTGTCTTGCCGACCTTGATAGTCGATATTTCACGAACAATCTCGTCAATCGGCAGTGTGCCCAAAACAAGTCCGGTTACTTGATTGTCCCTTTTAATCGGGGCGGCCACTGCAATGACGAGGTTTCCGGTAGCTTTAGAAATAAGCGGGTCCGAAACGACTGCCTGTCCGGTACTCATTACCTGCTTAAAGTACTCCCTGTCACTAACATTACCCGCCGCACCCTCTGTCGAATAGAAATCGCCTTTTCCGTCAGCGACAACAAAGGACTCATAGTTGTTAAATCGTTTTAGCTCAGTTTTAAAATAAGAAATAACCGCTTCACGGTTCCCTGCCGCGACAACCGGTGAATTAGCCAGAATGTCAACTTCAGACTTGTGCCCATCCAACCACAGGCTGACCTCCGTACCGCAGGCTTTAGCCAGGGAAGCGAGGTCCAACTCAAAATTGGCGATTAAGACCTGCTGTGCCTTATTATAGCTGAGATAAGACAGGGTACCCAGGGCCACCGCTAAAGTGACGATAATAGTTGCCAAAAACTTAAACTTAATGCTTCTCATTATTTGCACTATTGATTCCCCTCCCTCTCTTTATAAATTAAAAACACCCCCATCCCTGATACTGTAAACCCACTAATCATTTAGGGAAATAGGAGTATTCCTGATTTTTTTCCTCATATTATCTTATTTTTATTGATTTGCTTCGACTAATTTAGAAAATTTTACCTATTGCTAAATGGAAGTCAAACCCTCCCGGATAGCGTATTTTATCAGCCCCGCCATACTTTGGATGCCCAGCTTGTTCATAATATTCCTGCGGTGTGTTTCAACCGTTTTTCCGCTCACATGGAGCGCGGCGGCTATTTGAACAGTATTCTTACCTTCGGCCAGAAGCTGGAGCACTTCGCGCTCCCTGGCTGTCAAGACTGAAAAAACCGAGGACTTTTTTTCGTGCAGGCTTTGTATATACTCTGTAACGACCACACCCGTGATACTGGGACTCAAGTAATACTTGCCCGCGAGTATTGTATTGACGGCGCCGGCCAGTTCCTCAAAGGCGCAGTCTTTGAGCAGGTATCCCGACGCCCCGGCGTTCAACATCTCCGCCACAAACCTCTTGTCCGAATGCATTGACAGGGCGACCACTTTTGTATCCGGGCTTTCGTCCTTAATTTTACGGGCGGCTTCGATGCCGTTCAAATCGGGCATGGCAACATCAATTATGGCAACATCGGGCGATAATTCCCGCGCCAATTGTACAGCCGAACGGCCGTCCGCGGCTTCGGCGATTACTTCCATGCCGGGCGTTTTCTCAAGCAAGGAGCGGAGGCCGTCGCGCACTATCTTGTGGTCGTCAACCAGAATTAATCTTATACTCAATTATATCCTCCCCCACAAACCTTCTGGCGTTTGAGAGGTGCCTCCATTGTAATGATGGTTCCACTGCCGGGCATAGACTCGATTTCCATATTTCCACCCATGTGCTTTAACCGCTCACGAACGCTGAAAAGGCCAAATCCACCGTTTTTACTGAAATTATAGCCTTTCTTGGAGGCGTCAAAACCTGACCCGTCATCTTCAACTCTAACATGCAAGTTCTGGCCGTGTTTCTGAACGGATACCAGCGCCATTCGCGCCTTTGCATGCTTCACGATGTTCATTAGAAGCTCTCTCACCGCGGTAAAAAGGATCACACGTATTTCATCGTCCAGCGGCTTTAACTGCCCGTCATCTTCAAAGTGAAACCGGATACCGCGCTTTTCAATTATTTGCTCGCCCAGC